>Ga0067045_1002695_pt1 | contig 114001 bp, 53 predicted proteins | sample TerdegcTABiofilm_FD_59184 | JGI IMG/M metagenome (GOLD analysis project Ga0067045, IMG submission 59184) | Combined Assembly of (Gp0054472, Gp0054536) Wastewater bioreactor microbial communities from Singapore -Terephthalate degrading...
ACGCCGGGCCGATACGGCCCGGCTCTGACCTCCAATCTCCGACCACTACTCTTCGACCTCCAGCGAGTCGTTCCATGTCTGCCATTGATATCGTCTTCTCTCAACTCCGCTCCACCGGTCGCAAGGCCCTGATGCCGTTTGTGACCGCGGGCGATCCCGACCTGGAGTTCACTGCCGCGGTGATCCGCGAACTGGTGGCGCGGGGGAGCAGCCTGTGCGAACTGGGGATCCCGTACAGCGATCCGATCGCCGATGGGCCGGTCATTCAGGCCTCGTATACTCGGGCCTTGGACCGCCACGTGAGGCTGGCCGGCATTTTTGACATGCTTCGCGGCGTTACGCCGGGGCTGCCGGCCCCAATCGTGACCATGGTGAGCTACGCGATCGTGTATCGCCACGGCCTGGAGGGCTACGTGGCAGAGGCGAAGGCGGCGGGCGTGGCGGGGCTGATCGTGCCCGACTTGCCGGCCGAGGAGGCCGCCGGCCTGGCCGCCATCTGCCGGCGGGAAGACTTGAGCCTGATCCAGCTCATCACGCCGACCACGCCCCGCGACCGGGCGCTGCGGATCGCCGAGCGGACCACCGGGTTTATCTACTATGTGTCGGTCACGGGAATCACCGGCGAGCGGACCGAGCTGCCGCCGGAAATCGTCGACAACGTGGCCTGGCTCCGCGGACAAACGAGCTTGCCGATCTGCATCGGGTTCGGCATCAGCCGGCCCGAGCACGTGCGCCGCCTGGCCCCGGTGGCCGACGGGCTGATCGTCGGCTCGGCGATCGTCCGCCGCATTGCCGAGGCGACGGTTCGCCCCCGCGACCAGGTCCTTGCCGAGATCGGCGACTACGTGGCGGGCCTCCTGGCAGCCGTGGCATGACGCCGGAAGAAGGCCACGCGAGGTTCCCTCGGTCTCTCCACCCGCTTCGGTGGCGATGGGTCCCGGCAACAGGACAAAAAACTACCTCGCTGGTGAAAACGGACCGCAGCCGCTCGCCCTCGGACCTTGCTTAAACGGCCCGTCGAGGGGGCTTTGGGGCAATTCCCCCGTCAAGGTGGTTGCCCTGCTTGGAGTCCCGGTCCATGATGGCGGTATTCGCCGATCTCGTCGCCTCGCCCACGAAACCGATCGTTTCTCGCCCGGGACGGGGCCGCGAGAACTGCTCCTTGAGTCCGTTTCGAACGCACTTGGTGCGAGGGGAAGTATCTCATGGCAAACAACGACACGGGGCTTCGACGCATGCACTGGCTTCCCGTTCGCCGCGCGGCTGCAAGACGCTCCAACGGCCAGAGTCCCGCCGGCAGGCCTCGGTCGTTGCGCATGGAGTCCTTGGAGCAGCGGGCCCTGCTCTCGGTCACGGGGATCGGCAACGAGACCTTCAAGGCGTTCGGGTTCACGGCGTCGGGAACCGTGGTGTCCGATTTCGAGACATACGGCTACGATATTCATTTGAGCGGCAAAGCGACGCTCAGCAAGGGCGTCCTCACCTACACCGGCTTCGACAACGGCGAACTCACCAACACCGCGACCCTCTCGGGAGGCGGCACCTATAGGGCCACCGGCCAGAATTCGAATTTCACCGGCTCATGGAAGATCGGCGGGGCGACCGACGATCTCGTCGACCATGCCGGGGTGTTGAGCGGGAGTGTCGTCATCGACAGTTCCTCCATGACCATCCCCACGCAGCCGACCCAGAAGGACATCTTCAACGGCACCTACACGCTCTCGGATGCGACCTTCGACACCACGGACTTCTCCGTCGATATGGTTCTCACCAGCGGGGAGTACGTGTTGACTTACCACGGCAAGCTCTCGCCGGCGGGAAGCGCGTTCGGGGTCGGCGTCACGCCGTCGTGGAATGCCGACGGTTCGGTCGACGTGGACGTGGACGTGACGGGCAAGCCCCACACGACGACCACCGCCGACCGGAGCGTCCCGGTGACGAATATCGAGATGTACTGGGCCAAGGGCACCACGTACTCCAAGAGGATCGGCAACGCCTTGCCCGACGCCATTCCGGTCTACTGGAACGAGGCCTCCGGTTCGTACACGGTGAGCGACCTGCCCGACGCCCCGGCCGGGGCCACCCACCTCCTGTTCGTCGCCACGTACGACAAGAAGACGAAGGTCTTCGCCCTGCCCTACGCCGCCTCGATCACTGCTCCCCAGACGCCGGTCCAAGAAGGCGACGGCAGCGAGGCGCAACCCAATGAGGCGGTCTTCACGGTGACGCTGCCCCACGCGTCCGAGCAGGACGTCACGGTCTGGTACTCCACCGTCAAGGGAAAGACCGACAAGGCGACCGGGACCTTGGGGGCCACCCCGGGCGTCGACTACGGCGATCTTGCCAGGAAGAACAAGGAGGTCGCCGGGTCGGTCGTTATTCCGGCCGGGGAAACCGAGGGGACCATCCGCGTTCCCATCCTCGGCGACACGACCTTCGAGACCGACGAGACCTTCTCGGTGAAGATCACCAAGGTCCAGAACGCGGGCCTCGAGAAGGCCAACCAACAGGCGATGGCCACCATTGCCAACGACGACGGCGTTCCTACGGTCTCGGTCGGGGACCTGACGCAGGACGAAGGGAACCGCGGAACGACCAAGTTCACCTTCACGGTCACCCTCTCGAACGCGAGCTACCAGAAGGTCAGCGTGTACTACGCGACGGCGGACGGCACGGCCACGGCGGCCGACAAGGACTATACCGCCGTCACGAAGCCGAAGCTCCTCACCTTCTCCGCCGGGCAGACCACCAAGACCTTCACGATCTCGGTGAAGGGCGACAAGGTCGGCGAAGACGACGAGTGGTTCTTCGTGAACCTCTCCTCTCCCACCAACGCGACGATCGGCACTGCCCAAGGCAAGGGAACCCTCCTCGACGACGACGGGGGAGTGGCGACAACCGTGGCGGCTTCCCGCGATGCGCTCTTCGGCCAGTTGGCCGCCTCCTTCGATCCGGCTGCGCAGAGGAAAAGCGACAAGGATCTCGCTGCCACGGATTCTGTCCTGGCCTCGCTTTGAGGCAAGCCCCCTCCTCAGGGTGATTGCCTCGGTCGATAGTCCGATTGATGATGGGAGTATTGGCCCGCCTTTCTCCGCAACGCGAGCGGCCGTGAGGGGTATCGGCACGGAGAGACTGAAGGGCATTGGGCTGAGGGCGTTTGCCCAGGGGAAGCGTTTGCATCAATTGGAGGGGGCACCTCGCCTCTCCGGCCACAAAAATCCTGTAGGAGCTTGCCATCATGTTCATCGCCGAGAAGGTACGCCGATTCTCACGGTGGATCCCTCGCCTTCCCGCGTTCAGCCCCCTGGCAGAGCGATCGGCCAAGCCGCAGCGCCGGCGCAGGTCGCGATCCCTGCTCTTGGAACCGCTGGAGCAGCGGGCCCTGCTCTCGGTCACGACGATCGCCAACGAGTGGAAAGACGTCACCTTCGTCGGCTCGGGCACGGTGAAGGGTTCGTTCAGCGAAGATTGGGTGAAGGGATCCTACTCCGGCAGCATGACCGACATCCACGGCACCATGCATTACACGAGCAACACGGAAGGCACGCTCGTGGAGGGCACCAGCGGCGGCACCGGCAACGGCAAATGGAGCGCCCGGTCGCCGCTGGGAAACATGAGCGGCACGTGGACGGTGCAAGGCCATGCAGAGAGCCTGACGGACACGAACGGCGCCCTGGCGGGCGTGGGAGTCGCCGACAGTTTCACGCTCAATCCTGCGGTGATCGACCCGGGGGTCGAAGGCGGCGCTTACGACATGACGGGGACGTTCGACACGAAGACGTTCAAGATCCACGCCGACTTCCCGACCGGGCAGTTCAACGGAACGGTCCAGGACGCGTCGACCGTGCCCTTTGACGTCGTCGTCACGGCGGGCTGGGGCGACGGCAAGGTCGACGTGGAGGTCGACGTCCCCGGCCCCGTTCAGAAGGCCAAGTCCCATACCACGCCGGTGACCAACATCGAGGTGTACTGGGCGAACGGGACGAAGAAGATGGGGAAGGCCATCGACAAGATCCCGGTCTACTGGAACGAGGCATCCGGACAGTACGAGATTACCGACCTTCCCACGGCCCCCGCCGGCGCGACCAGCCTTCTCCTTTCCGTCAAGGTCGGCAAGCAGACCAAGGTCACGTCGCTGGCCCTGCCCACGGCGACGGTCGCGACCGAACCGGTCAATGAAGGCAACGGACTCTTGGGCGAACCGGCCGCGACTGCCGATTTCACCGTGACCTTGTCGGAGCCGGCCGTCCAGGACGTGATCGTGTCCTACACCACGGTCAAGGGGAAGGCCAATAAAGCGGACGGAACGCAGGGCGCGACCCCGGGGGTCGACTACGGCGATCCTCTTAGGAAGAACAAGGAAGTCACCGGGTCGATCGTCATCCAGGCCGGGCAAACGGAAGGCGTCATTCAGATCCCCATCCTCGGCGACACGACCTATGAGGCCGACGAGACCTTCTCGGTGAAGATCACCAAGGTCCAGGGCGCCGGCATCGAGAAGGCCAACTCCCAGGTGCTGGGCACGATTACGAACGACGATGCCAAGCCGGTGATTAACATCGCGGACTCGTGGGTGAACGAGCCCACCAAGGGCACGGCCAAGATGGTCTTCGAGGTGACGCTGGCCAACGCGAGCTACCAGAAGATCCAGGTCCAGTACCAGACGCAAGACGGCACGGCGAAGGCGGGCGAAGATTACTCGGCGAAGAAGGGGACGCTCACGTTCAAGCCCGGCCAGACCACGGCCACGTTCGCGATCACGGTGAAGATCGACAAGGAGACTGAGGATCAGTCGTTCTTCGTGAACCTGACGCTTGTGGGCACGCCGGACGCGGAATTGGGCGACGGCCAGGCCGAGGGCACCATCATCGACAACGCGCCTCCTGCCTCCGTGGCGGCGTCGCGCGATGCGGCCCTGGGCCAGTTGGCCGCCTACTTCCAGGACTTCCGGCAGGGCCAGAGTGACGAGGACAACGCCGCCACCGATTCGGCGCTCGCGGTGCTATGATCGGTGCACATCGGCTGGCGTCTTTCCGAGATGCCGGCCCCTCGGTCTCGAAAGACTCAGCGAGAGAGGTCGGTCAGCCGTTCAGGCCCTCGTGGCGGCATGCTCCGCGCGTGCAGCCACGAGGGGCTATGGCCGCCCCCGCGGATCGCCGGCGGGCCATCGTCATGTAGAGGCGGTCGGTGGCCCAACGCACCCCCGGCAACGCGGTCGGGGCGGTCAGCCAGCCTAGGCCCACGGCGCCCGCCGCCCGCCGGATCGCCGCCATGCCGCGCACGACCTTTCCGTTGGGCAGAATGCCGTGCAGGACGCGGTGGACTTCTTCCCGCGTCAGCCCGTAGCGGCTGGGATCGAACTGCGGATCGGAGATGTCCTCAAACGTCAGCAATAGACGCCGGTTCCGCCGCTTCAGCCAGTCGGCTGTCCGACAGCACACCGGGCATGCGCCGTCGTAGAGCACTTTCAGTTTCCAGGTCTGCATGGCGCCCTCTTCGGAAGAATCGGGTTCTCTTGGAAGGACTTCGCAAGGGGCGGCCGACGACGTGCGCCGGCCCCTGCTTCATTCTATGGGCGAAGCCCTTACGGATCAAAAGAGCCCCTAAGAACGAAGAGATCTTCTTGGTTCATCCGAAGCAAAGTACCGGTGCCTCTTCTCTTTTCCTCGGCCGTGCCAAGAGCGAACAGGGAAGAGGCACCGGTACTCTCCCTGCGATCTCCTGCGGCCTGGTATTTCCCGGAAATACCCGATGGACCAAAGAAAGCGGCGACAGGTCGCCGCACTCCAAGAGCGTGAGCCTCAGGCGGCGGGTTTCTGGACGGCGCGGTAGAGGCAGGGATTGGTCGTCGGGTCGTTGTACATCTTGAACTGCCGGTAGACCCGCAGACGCTTGCGCCCGGCGGCGATGTCGGCCAGAAGTTCCGAGAGCGACTTCGAGAGGTCCTGGAGTTGTTGGTGGAGGACCGCCAGCTTCTCCGCACACCGCCGGTGGTGCTCGGCGTCGGCGTCCGGACGCGCCACCTGCTCTTCCATGTGGTAGATCCGCAGCGCGAGGATCGAGAGCCGGTCGATGGCGCTGCCGGGCGTTTCGGTGTTGAGTTTGGCCCGGGGACGCGGCCGGATGCCCCATGCCTCGGTCTTGCAGACGAGGAAGTCGTCGAGCCGTTCGATCCCGTCGTTCCGCTGCTGGTTCAGCTTGTCGATCCGCCGCTTCACTCCGGCGATGACAGCGTCGCTAGCATCGGGGCTCCGGGCAGCATCCTCCTCGTGCCAGAGCAGGTAATTGCGCTGGTGCTGCTCGCACACAAGGTGTAAAAAGTCGTCGTAGGGGTTGTCGATCTCCCCTTCGTGCCAGCGACGAACGGTCAGTTGGTGCAACTCGGTAACGGCATGGATGTCGATCATCGCCTCATCTCGCAGGCAAGGGAATGGAAACCGCGGCCATCGCGGAACGCCCCGCTCCGCTCCACGTGGACAACCAGCACCAGCGCGACAAGATAGTCCCGTCAGGCATCCGCAGCAAGAGAAGCTGCGCAAGCCGGGGGGGACAGGAAGTGATGATGCTGCGACTGATCGCGGCGTTGGGCCCAAACCGCTCCTTGACGCGGCGTGTGGCCGCGGCCAACCGGCGGGCAAGCCCGCCCGCTACGCGGAGATGCGGGCCCCAATCTCGAATCCTCAATCCTCAATCCTCAATCCTCTCCCTAATCCCTAATCCCTAATCCCTTCCCACCCCCGAACCATGAAGAATCTCCAAAGCCTCTCGTCGCAAGTGGTCTGCCGGTGTATTGGCCGGATGTACGACGTGGTGCGAGGGCCGTTCCCGGCGGTGGTGCGGATTGAGACGACCAATGCCTGCAACGCCCGGTGCGTGATCTGTCCGCACCAGCAGATGGCCCGGCCCGTGAAGCAGATCGACGACGCCCTCTACACGCAGATCGTCGACCAATGCGCGGCGAACCACTGCGGGGAGATCCACCTGCACAACTTCGGCGAGCCGCTCCTGGATAAGCACCTGGAGGACCGGGTCCGCTACGCGAAGGAGAAGGGCATTGCCAAGGTGAAGATCTTCTCGAACGGTTCGCTCCTGACGCCGGACCGGGCACGCCGGCTCATCGAGGCGGGCCTGGACGAGATCAAGGTCAGCTTCGACGGGGCCACGCGCGAGGAGTTCGAGAGCATCCGCCGGCCGCTCAAGTTCGAGAGCGTGGTCGGCAACGTGAGGCAGCTCGTGGCGATCCGCGACGAGCTTCGTTCGTCGATGAAGATCGGCGTCGCCTGTTGCAGCACGTCGGACCGCGAGGCGACGATGCAGGCCCTTGCCGAGCTGGTCGACGACTTTTCGTTCGGCAAGGTCCACAATTGGGCCAGCGAGGGCCAGCCGGCGGGCCGGAGCAAGATCCGAAAACCCTGCGCGCGCCTTTGGCGGACCTTCACGGTCCTGGCCAGCGGCGACGTGGCCCTCTGCTGCCTCGACTACGACGGCCAATTCCTCCTCGGGCGTCTCGACTCTTCGACCACCATCCGGGACGTATTCGACAGCCAACCCTACCGCGAGGTCCGCCGCCAGCACCGCGAAGCCCGACAGTCCGAGATCGCCCTTTGTGCCCAGTGCACGAAGTCCTTCCTCTAGCCCGCCGCTGCCGTATTCGTGGCACGCTTGACCGGCCCGTACTCGATAGGGAAAATGCCATCGGTTGCCATGCGCGCCGGGCGGGCCGAATTTCCGCAAGGACTGGTTGCGGTGGCGCCGCCGGGCCAGTAGCCCAATCCGAAGTTCGGACTGCGACAAGTCGGGGTTGAATCCATGAGCACATTCCTTGAGCCTGTGTACTTGAATGAGAAGATGGTGCTGAATTGCGCTGCGTACCTCTTCAAAGGCGTCGGTCTTGAGTCACGGGAAGTGCAGTCCGCGTCAACCGAGGCCAAAGGCATGCTGAAACTGGGCTCCGAGTTCCTTCAGAAGCTCTTGTTGCCGCTCTCGGCCGAGGGTGCCGTCGCTCGGGTAACAAGCCGGGAAACTGAGACTGCAAGACGATACACCATCGGTGGGCTGCACATGGCACTTCTTGACGAGCTTCGCAGGTCGAATCAAGTCGTCGCACCCGGCAAGGACACGGAGTCCAAGACGGCGCCCTATGTGGAGGCAGTTGCCATACTGAAGCCAGTCGACCTGTTCAGTATCATCGAGACCATGAAGGTTCTGGCCCCTCTGATTGGTGAAGTCCTGAAGACGTTTGGTCACCAACTTGCTCCCAAAGTCTTCAAGAACGAAGTGAAGAAAGACCTACCGAAGTACCAAGAGGCCATCCTCACTGTACTCGGCCACCTTGAGACGGACTACCTGAAGTCCAAACAGCTCGAAATGATCATGGAGGATCCGTCCTGCCATCGGCAACTCGGAGTACTGGATTTGGACGTCAGTGATCACGATCCTTCCGCAGTCAAGGCCCGACTTACAGGTGGGACATTCCACGTCATTGGAAAGATCACAAGCTTCGTTGAGAGTGAGTCGTCGATGAGCTTGGTCGAGAGGTCGGCTCTCTCTACCCTGATGGATCTCCTCGACAGGCTGGTCGGCCTCAACACACAAGAAGAGAATATCGCCCAGTATCGGAACGCGATTGGCACTGCAAGGACACTTGTCGAGAAGGTCTGCCAGCTACGGATTCCCGGCCCCGCGTTCCGCATGATGGCTATGTCCGTCTGCGTATGAGGGAGCAGAATGGGTGGCGGAAGCGTACCTTCAAGGCGACCGCTCAACGGCAGTGCGCGGAGGTGAATTCGATGAGTGAAGACGAAATCAAGATCATTCGGCAGGTCCGCCATACCGTCTCGACGGAGTGCGGCCACGACGTCGACCGCCTCGTCGCGTACTATCGGCACGTTGAGGAGGAACTCAAGCGATCGGGGAGGTTTCGGTTTGCCGTCCATGCGGTCCGCCCTCAGCCGAGCGATGCGACGTGCGATGATTCCGGGGGAACAACGAGTGTAGGGAGGTGAAGAACATGGTCCAGTTCCGTAGTGTCGTCCAGGTCGTGGTAGCGATCGTCGTGTCGAGCCTTCTGCTTGCACCGAAGGCTTCTTCGGCCGCCGAGAAGACGGAAGAAGGCTTCGTCAGCCTCTTCGACGGCAAGACGCTCGCCGGTTGGCATCTTATGAACGGGGCGAAGTTCGACGTGGAGGACGGCGTCCTCAAGCACCGCGTCGGCATGGGCTGGCTCCGAAGCGACAAGGAATATGCCGATTTCATCCTTCGCCTGGAATTCCGTTTCATGAAACCCAACCAGGATGGCGGCGTCTTCTTGCGGTCCGTCAAGGAGGGCGAGAACTGGCCGAACCGGAAGTACGAGGTCCAGGTCGAGAACACTCTCCGCATGGCGAAGCTCTTCGGCGCCGCGCATGATCTCAATGTGGAACTGGCGCAGAAGGCGCTCAAGCCCGTCGGCGAGTGGAACGAATACGACATCAAGATTGTCGGGTCGGCCCTTGAAGTCCGCCTGAACGGCAAGTTGGTCACCACGTCCCGGTCCGTCGACGCGCTGAAGCGGGGCTATCTCGGCCTCCAGGCCGAAAACGGGGCCCACGAGTACCGCAATCTCCGAATCAAGGTCCTCGGCAAGTAGCGATGATCCGGACAGGGCGGCCCGGCAGTCCGGGCCATCTGGGCAGTCCTCCCCGCCGAGGGTAGAATAGAGCGGCATGAGCAAAGGATCTCCCGAAAAGGTCAGACGGCGTTGGGTTCCCGCGATGGCCGCGGGTCTGGCGGCCGTGGTCGGGCTGGTTGGGGTGGTCGTCTTGCTCACCTCCAACGGGCAAAGCGACGGGGCGGGCCGGTCCTCACTGCGATTGGAGCAGATCCCGTTCGACGGGGCCAAGGCCTACGAGTACCTGAAAGAGATCTGCAAAATCGGCCGGCGTCCCAGCGGATCCCCCGGCATGGAGGCGCAGCAGAAGCTGCTCGTCGAGCACTTCACGAAGCTCGGGGCGAAGGTCCGATTGCAGCGGTTCCGTGCCCGGGACCCCCTCGGGGGAGCGGATGTGGCGATGGCGAACCTCCTCGTCGAGTGGCACCCGGAGAGCAAGGAGCGGATCCTGCTCTGCACGCATTACGACACGCTGCCGTATCCGCTGTTGGATCCGGTGGACCCACGCGGCGTCTTCGTGGGCGCCAACGACGGCGGTAGCGGCGTTGCCCTGCTGATGGCCCTGGGACACGACATGCCGGGCCTGAAGACGGCCTACGGCGTCGATTTCGTCTTCTTCGACGGCGAGGAGTATATCTTCGATCCGAACGGCACGTACTTCCTCGGCTCCGAGTACTTCTCGACGACCTATGCCCAGGAGCCGCCGCCGTACCGCTACCGCTGGGGAGTGCTGCTGGACATGATCGGCGACGCCGACTTGCAGATCTACCAGGAGCGGAACAGCATGTGGTGGCGGGACACGCGCCCGCTGGTCGAGGAGATTTGGGCGACGGCCCGCAAGCTGGGCGTTCGGGAGTTCATCGGGAAGCAGAAGTATGAGATCCGCGACGACCACCTCGCGCTGCACAACATCGCGGGGATTCCGGCCTGCGACATCATCGACTTCGACTACCCGGCGTGGCACACCCGGGCCGACACGCCCGAGCGATGCTCGGCCCAGAGCCTGGCCAAAGTAGGCTGGGTGATTCGCCAATGGCTTGTCACGACGCGCCCCTAGGGACCCTGAGTCGGGAGAAAGCGATCGCCGTGAATCCTTTGTTCTGGCTGCCCTTTTCGGGCTTTGCCCTGGCGGGCGCTGTGGGACTCCTGATCTGGCACGTTCGGTCGTGGCGGTCCCAGCAGGCCGCCGGTCTCGACCCGAAGGCCCTGGAGTATCATCGCCGGCAGTTCCGCCGCCGCATGCAAACCAGCTCGATGCTGGGGCTGGTGGCCCTGTCGCTCCCCCTCGGCGTATGGATCCTTCCGATTTGGCCCAAGGTCGGGGTGTTCTACTGGGGGGCCGTGCTCTTCGCGCTGATGTGGCTGGGGGCGTTGGGGGTGGTCGACATCTGGGCCACGAAGCACTACTACGGAAGGCTCCGCGACGACTACCGGATCGAGAAGGCACGGCTCGAAGCCGAGCTCCGCCGCATCCAGCTTGGACGAGGAAACGGCAAGCCTCCCAAAGCGTTTCGAGGCAAGGGGCCGGGCGTGAAGGGGCCGGGGCCGGAAACCAAACCGTAGGAAATTGGTAACACTTCAGCCGTATGAAGTTGCAGGAAGAGGAGAAGGGAAAAGGAAAAAGCGGGGGGAAATGGGAAGAGAAGAGGAGAGGTCTTCATTCAGAGCCGTGTGATCAGGGCACAGTTTCTTGCCTTTCCCGTTTTTCCAGATCTTTCCCTTTTCCCTTCCCCTATTCGCACTTCATTCTGCTGAACACTTACGAGAATTGCATGGATCTCTGGAACATCCTCTTTTCGATCGCGCTCTTGGCCCTGGCGCTTTCGCCGCTCTGGTTCCTCGTCGACGCCTTCAACCTGGGGATCAGCGTCGCGCTGGTGGCCTTGTGCCTGGTGCTCCCCTTCTTTCTTGCGGAGCCGCTGGCGATCTTCCTTGCGGTCGGCCCGGTGGCGATCTACCTCATTCTGCTTGGGGCGATCAACCTCGCCAAGCGGCCGTTCTTAGTGTCGGGCACCCGCGATTTCGCCGTCCTGGCCCTGGCCGCCGCGGGCATGTTCATCGTCGGGCCGATGGAACTCTTCTTTCCGACGGTGGCGTCGCTGCGGTTCGGCGCCAACGTGTGGATCCTGATGATCGGATTGTACGTTCTGATGGCGGTCTGCCTGGTCCTTTTCTTCCGTCCGCGCCTGGTGATCTACAACATTGCGGCGGAAGAGCTCCGCCCGATCCTGGCCGACCTGGCCGCGAAGCTCGACGCCGAAGCCCGCTGGGCCGGCGACAACCTCTCGCTGCCCGCGCTCGGCGTGCAACTCCACCTCGATTGTGTGACGAGGATGCGCAATGTGAGCCTCGTTTCCAGCGGTCCGGTGCAAAGCCACCAGGGGTGGCGTCGCCTGGAACTCGCCCTCGACGCGGCCCTGGCCGACGTGGAGGTGCCCCGCAACGTCCGCGCCGTCGGACTCGTCAGCGCCGCGCTGATGATCCTCTTGTTCCTCGTCGTAGCCGTGTCGAGCGACCCGCAGAGCGTCGCCCAGGCCATCGTGGAGATGTTCTGGGCGTAAACGGGAACCGCGCCCCGTAGGGCGGCCGAGCCGCAATCAAGAGTTCCGAAGTCTTGGAGACTTCGGAAGTCTGCGCAGCGTGCGATGATTCCTGCGGATAACGGTGATAGGGCAGGTTTCCAACGGGCGCCGGCGCAGAGTTCCAACGTGCCCGGCTGAAAGCCCTGCCTCCTGAGAGTCCCGATCTGCGTGCGCGCTTTGTTTCAGACCGCTCGGTCTTGCCAGCGGTGTACCGCCCCGAAGGGGCAAGATAGGAAAGCCCAGGGCAACGCCCTGGGGAAATGTGCCGGAAGGAACCCGAAGCCCTGAAGGGGCGGAATCTTGGCCCCCAGCGACATTCATTCCACCCTTTCAGGGCTGGCGACCTCGTGGTGGCAAGACGATTCCCAGGGCGTTCCCCTGGGCTGTCGTATACGCGCCCCTTTGGGGCGGAGGAGGGCCAACGAAGCCAGGGAGTCACGAACCGGTCGGGAAGTCCATCTCGCCCTCTGAAGGGTCCTCTTTCACCCGACCACTTCGGGCGTACCCACGTGCCGGCAGGCTGGCAGCCTGCCCCACCTACGCCTTGGTGATGTGCTTGTACTTGCCCGCCACCGCGTGGGTCGCGTTGCGGGTGTCGACCAGGAGGCGGGAGTACCGGGCGATGAAGTCCCAGTCGTAGGACGAGTGGTCGGTGGCGATCAGCACGCAGTCCTGGGACGACAGATACTCGGCCGTCAGCGGTTCGCTGGCCAATCGCGGCACGTCGTAGTGCCGCATCGTGGGGAGCACGGGAATGAAAGGATCGTTGTAGCTGAGGACCGCCCCGCGGGCCAACAGCAACTCCATCAGCTTGAACGAGGGGCTCTCGCGGGGATCGTCGATGTCTCTCTTGTAAGCCACGCCCAGGATCGCCACCTTGCTGCCACGCACCGGCTTGCCGACGTTGTTCAGGGCCTCGGCAAGCCGGCTGACCACGTAGTGCGGCATGCTGGTGTTGATCTCACCGGCCAGCTCGATGAACCGCGTCGGCATCTCGTGCTTGCGGGCCAACCAGGTCAGGTAGAACGGGTCGATGGGGATGCAGTGCCCGCCCAGCCCCGGGCCGGGATAGAACGGCTGGAACCCGAAGGGCTTCGTCTTGGCCGCCTCGATCACCTCCCAGATGTCGATGCCCAGCCGGTCAAACAGCACCTTGAGCTCGTTGACCATGGCGATGTTCACGCAGCGGTACGTGTTCTCCAGGATCTTGCACGCTTCCGCCACCTCGCAACTGCGGACCGGCACCGTGCGGACCACGGCCGACGAGTACAAGCCCACCGCCAACGCGCCGCTGACCGCGTCCATTCCGCCGACCACCTTGGGAATGCCGCTGGCCGTGAAGTCCGGGTTCCCCGGGTCCTCTCGCTCCGGGCTGAAGGCGAGGAAGTAGTCTTGCCCGACCGTCAATCCGGAAGCGGCCAGGATGGGCAGTACGACGTCCCGGGTCGTGCCCGGGTAGGTCGTGCTCTCCAGGACCACCAACTGGCCGGGACGAAGCGCGGCGGCAACGTGCCGGGCCGTCGATTCGATGTAGGTCATATCCGGATCGCGGCTCTCGTTCAGCGGCGTCGGTACGCAGATGATCAACGCGTCCGCTTCGGAGAGACGCTTCATGTCGGCCGTGGCCGTGAACCGCTTCTCGGCAAGCCACCCCTCGATCCACTCCGAGGGGACGTGACGGATATAGCTCTTGCCCGCCAGCAGTTGGTCGACTTTCGTCCGGTCGATGTCGTACCCGATCGTCGGGAACCCGGCCTTGACAAACGCCTGGAGCAGCGGCAGGCCGACGTAGCCCAAGCCGATGACGCCCACCTGGGCACTTCGGTTGGCGATGCGTTCCCGCAGGGAATCGGTCGTGGAACTCATGGATATCCTGCTTGCTGATTGGTGGATTCGCCCGCCAGATGCCCGGACCACACTTATAGGTGGTGACATCGCCGAAGGATACTGCTTTCTCTTACGATGGGCAAGAGCGGTTCCCCCGAGCGGGTTTACCGGGACTTCGGCGGGGCCATTGTATCGGATCGGCGTCCTGGTGTATAATCCTACCCAAGTGGACAGGGCCGTGCCCGGCCTGTCCGCGACCAAAACACGACGCTCGCCGGCATCCGTAGCGGCACTACCGGCAATCCAGAGCACTCCAGGCACGACCGTTCCCCCGAAATACCGGGGACGGTCGCGCTCGGAGTGTTTTTTCGTTCTTGCGTAACACTTCAGCCGTATGAAGCTGTCGGAAGAGGAGAAGGAAAAAGGAAAAGCGGGGAAAAAGGGGAAAAGAACAGGAGAGGGTTCCCGTTCAGAATTCTGTGATCAGGACAAGGCTCCTTGCCTTTCCCATTTTTCCAGGGCTTTCCCTTTTCCCTTCCCCTATTCGCACTTCATTCCGCTGAACACTGGCGTTCTTGCACATAGGAGGGAACCACGCCCATGGCCCAGTTCGAACTCGTCCCGCGAAAAGTCCCGACGGTCCAGACCAAGTACCGCCGGATCGTCACCGAAGTTCCCGTGCCCGAGTCGATCCCGATCCTCCAGCGGCTCCGACAGTATGAGCCGATTTCCATGAGCGGCCAGCCGCTGGTGCTGTGGGACCGGGCCGACGGGATCCAGGTGTCCGACCGCTGGGGCAATACGTGGCTCGACTGGTCGAGCGGCGTGCTGGTGACCAACGCCGGCCACAGCCACCCGAAGATCGTCGAGGCGATGGTCGACCAGGCCCGGCACGGGCTGACGCACAACTACTGCTTCCCCTCGGAAATCCGTGCTCGGACGGTCGAGGAACTCGCCAAGGTTGCGCCCGAGGGACTCCAAAAAGTCTTTCTGCTCACCACCGGGGCCGAGGCGTGCGAATGCGCCCTCAAGCTGGCACGTACTTGGGGCCTGAAGGTCGGGGGACGCGAGAAGATCACCTTCGTCACATTCCAAAACGCCTTCCACGGCCGGACGCTCGGGGCCCAAATGGCCGGCGGCATCCCCGCCCTGAAGCAATGGATCGTGAACCTGGACCCGAACATCGTGCAGGTGCCGTTCCCCGACGGCTTCCGCTGCCCGGACACACGGTTCGAGTTGTTCCTCGAATCGCTCGACCAGCAAGGCATCCGGCCGGAAATGGTCGCCGGCGTGATGACCGAGACCTATCAAGGCGGAAACGCCAGCTTCGCGCCGCCCGAGTACATCCAAAAACTCCGGGCGTGGTGCGATCGGCACCGGGCGATCCTCGTGATGGACGAAGTGCAGGCCGGCTTCGGACGCACGGGCACGTACTGGGGCTTCGAGCACTACGGGGTCGTGCCCGACCTGATCTGCTGCGGCAAGGGGATTTCGAGCGGGATGCCCATGTCGGCGGTGATCGGCCGGCCGGAGATCATGGACCTCTACCCGCCCGGCTCCATGACCTCGACCCACACCGGCAACCCGATCTGCGCGGCGGCCGTGCTGGCCAACTTGGAGGTGATCCGCGAGGAGAACCTGGTCGACTGCGGCCGGGCCATGGGCGAGATCCTCCAACCGGAACTCCGCCGAATCGGCCGGCAGCACCCGAACCACATCGGCGCGGTCCACGGCAAGGGCCTGGTGGCGTCGCTGCACATGGTTAAGCCGGGCGGAATCGAGCCCGACGCCGCCCTGGCCGCCGACATCGTACGACGCTGTGTGGAAAAGGGCCTCCTGATGTTCGCGCCCGTCGGCTACGCCGGGGCCTCGGTCAAAATCGCCCCGCCCCTAGTCATCGCCGAAGAACCGCTCCGCGAGAGCATCCAGGTGTTGGAAGAAGTGCTGGAAGAGGCGATCGGCAAGGGGGCGAAGTAGAGATCGGAGATCGGAGCCGGGCCGTGTCGGCCCGGGATCGGAGGAGAGCGGAGAGTCGAAGCGGGAACCGGTTTGGTGGCATGCTCTCACGCCGCGAAGCGTCGCACGGAGCATGGGAATGCCCATGGCAGCAGACCGGTAGGGTGGGCCGAACGGAGCGAGGCCCGCCGGACGCCCCGAGACGCGAGGCCAACCGGGGCTCTCCTGTTAGGCTATGCAATCTACCCGTTGGAGAACTGCTCGACTCCCCGGCCGCACGACTTGTTTGCTGCATAGACGTGTGTATACTACAAGCGTTTCCGGCGAGAATAGGATGCCATGCTCGACTTCAGCCTCGAACTCCAACGACGCTACGAGAACAGCACCACCGCCGAGGAGAGAAAGCGGAAGGGCCAAGTGTTCACGCCGCCCGAGATCGCGCGCTTCATGGTGAGTCTGTTCTCCGAGTTGCCAGGCGAATACCACCTCCTGGACCCCGGAGCGGGGATCGGTACCCTGACGGCTGCGTTCTGTGAGCGGCTGAGGCGGCTTCGGTCGCCGCGGCGTCTCATCGCCCACGTCTTCGAGCATGACCCCCAGCTTATTCCCCTGCTAAGGAAGAACCTGGAACATTGCAGGGATGTTCTTCATGAAGTGGGGCACACCTTGGAGCCTATCATCCACGAGCAGGACTTCATCCTGGCAACTTCCTCCGGCCTGAATGGGCAGCGGACGTTCGATGACGCTCCGTTCGGCGTGCGGTTCGATGGCGTTGTTATGAATCCTCCCTACTTCAAGGTCCGCAAGGATTCGCACTACGCCAGACGGATGGATAGGATCGTGCATGGGCAGCCGAACATCTACGCCTTCTTCATGGCGCTGGGCGCGCGGTTACTGAGGGAACAAGGCGAACTCGTGGTAATCACTCCGCGCAGTTTCTGCAACGGGCTGTACTTCCGCGGTTTCCGAGAGTGGTTCTTTCGACGCATGGCGTTGGACCACATTCATCTCTTTGAATCCCGAACCGAGACGTTCCGGCATTCGGGTGTGCTGCAGGAGAGCATCGTCACCAAGGCCCATCGACTTGGCAAGACGTCGTCCACGGTTATCGTGACAACGAGCTTTGGCAAGGACGTGGATGAGGACACTGCAGGGTCGGAGGTTCCTACGGATCACGTTATTGACAATTCGCACGGTGACTACGTCGTTCGCATCCCTGGGAACTCCGGCGATCGAGAGATCATGACGCTGGTTGAATCCGTTTCGAGCCGATTCATCGACGTCGGTCTGCGCATTTCGACTGGCCCGGTCGTCATGTTTCGGGCCACCGAATTCCTCCTTCACGACCCTCACACGAGCGATTCGGCTCCTCTCTTTCTGCCCCATAACATTAGACCATTTTCCACCATCTGGCCTCTCGGCAAGAACGGAAAACCCGCGGCGATCAAGGTCTCCGGCGACTCGCTTCGACTCCTGCTGCCGACCAGAAACTACGTCCTGCTGAAGAGGTTCAGCGCCAAGGAAGAGAGGCGCAGGTTGACCGCCGGCTGCTTCCTTGGGGCCGAGTACTCCATTTCGCACATCGGAGTCGAGAACCACGTCAATTACATCGATCACGCAGACCGCGACCTATCAGAAGACGAAGTCTACGGGATCGCCGCGATCTTCAACTCCGCGATCTTTGACCGCTACTTCCGCACGATCAGCGGCAGTACGCAGGTGAACGCGACGGAGATTCGGGCGATGAACTTCCCTGACTTGGAGACGCTGGGCCGGATCGGCAGGAGAATCAAGGGGAATACCTCAGACACGGAAACGGTTGTCTTGGCTGAGTTGGGACTGAACGTGTCACTGCGGAAACACCTGCTTGTGAACTGACATGGGCAAGACGGACGAAGCGATCCACATTATCCGGGCACTCGGCCTTCCGCGAGCGCAGCAGAACGAGCGATCGGCCCTCACCTTGCTAGCCCTTGCCAACCTGGCACCGAACGACCCTTGGGCCGCCACGCAGAAACCCCGATTGCGAATTTGGGACATCATGGCCTTCATGCGGGAGAGGTACGGCAAGGATTACGCCACCAACTCCCGAGAAACCATCAGGCGGCAAACCATCCACCAATTTGAACAAGCAAGACTGGTTGACCGAAATCCCGACGACCCATCTCGCCCTACGAACAGCGGCAACAACTGCTACGCATTGACCGATGCGGCCGTCTCCGTATTGAAGACATACGAGACCGCCAGGTTTGAAAAAGCGGTCGACCGATTCGTCCGGCAATTCGGCCAGTTGGAGAAGGCGTACAGTAAGAAGCGTGACCTACAACAGGTGCGTTCGCAACTGCCCGGCGGCGCCGTCGTTCAGGTTTCGCCAGGAACGCACAACGCATTGCAGGTCGCAGTCGTCGAGGATTTCGGTCCGCGGTTCGCGCCGGGTTCGACAGTCCTGTATCTCGGAGACACTGCGAAGAAGCACGTGGTCTGCGCCACGGAATCCCTCGCCAGCCTCGGAGTCCCCATTACGGAGCATGACAAGCTCCCGGATGTCATTTTGTACGATGGCAAGAGAGAGTGGTTGTTCCTTATCGAAGCCGTAACCTCCCACGGACCGGTAAACCCCAAGAGACACGCGGAGATTGAGCGGATGTTGTCGGGTTGCCGGACGGAGCGGGTCTATGTTACGGCGTTTCTCAGCAAAGGCGACTTTCGGAAGTGTGCGGCGGATATCGCGTGGGAAACGGAAGTCTGGATTGCGGAAAGCCCTGACCACATGATTCACTTCAACGGTCCCAAGTTCTTGGGACCGTATCCCGATCCTGGAGATGGACGGCCGGAGTCGGCCCGGCGATCCAGGAGATAGCTGCGAAGAGGCAATCTGCTGCCGGTCACCACCTGCCTCCTGACGCTAAGAGGAATCAACGTGATACACACATTTCAGTCCAAGCTCGATGTCCTGATTGTCGGCGGGGGGATGATTACGCACGATCAGATCCTGCCGTCGGTCTATCACTTGCAGCGACTCGGGCTTGTGGGCGCGATTCGCGTGGCGGCCTTGAACTCGGCGCCGTTGCGGGCCCTGGCCGGGGCGACGCAACTGGCCGAGGCGTTTCCGGGCCAGGGGTTCGAGCCGCTCCCGGCCCTGGACCGGCCGCGCGAGCAGATGTTCCCAGAACTCTACAAGGACGCGATTGCCGCAATGGCGCCCTATCAGCTTGTGGTGGTGGCCGTGCCGGATCACGCGCACTACCCGGTCATCCTCGAGGCCCTCTCGCACGATCAGCATGTCCTGTCGGTCAAGCCGCTGGTGCTGAAGCACGCCCAGGCCGTCGAGATCGAGCAGACCGCCCGGCAGCGAGGGCTTTTTGTGGGCGTGGAGTACCACAAGCGTTTCGACCGCCGGGCCCTGGAGGCCCGATTGCAGTACCGCCGCGGCCGGCTGGGCGAGTTCCGCTGCGGCGAGGCCAAGCTGGTCGAGCCCTACTACTACCGCCACTCGAACTTCCAGAACTGGTTCACCAAGGAAAACAGCGACCCGTTCACCTACATCGGCTGCCACTACGTCGATCTGGTCTACTTCATCACCGGCCTGCGCCCGGTCGAGGTCTCGGTCCGGGGCGTCGAGGGGCAGTTCCCCAACGGGAACGTGGGCTACCTCTGGTCGGCGGGCCAAGTCGTTTGGGAGAATGGGGCGATCCTGAGTGTTACCAACGGCCTCGGCTATCCTGACGAAGCGGCCGGCACCAACGACCAGGGCCTCTGCATGTTCTGTGAAGGCGCCGACTGCGGGGCCTATCTCCATCACGACGACCAGTACCGCGGCTGTAGCTACGGCTATACCGACCGGAAGGCCGGGGCTGCGTTCCGCTACGTGAGTCCCGACTATTTTCGACTGGTGCCCTGGGAAGGCGACGGTCTGAAGCCGGTCGGCTACGGCTACGATTCCGTCGAAGCCCTGCTCCAGGCGGCCATGCACGTAAACGCCGCGGCCGACGGTCTAGCAGGCGAGGAGGCCTTGGAACGCCGCCGTCAAATCCTCGCGGAAATCGATCGCCGCGGCATCCTCGCCACGCCGGCCAGCAGCGCGATCAACGAGCTGGTCACGGAGGCCGCACGGCTTTCCATCGCTCAAGCGGGCCGGCACGTGAGAATTGAGTACCAGCATACGCCGGCTGTGCGCCCAAGGGACTGATGGGTAGATTGTAGGGTGGAACAAGCGCAGCGCAGTCCCAAAGGCATTAAGTTAAGGATAACGGTCGGTGAATCGGGTGTAAGAAAGGGAAAAAGGGAGAAGTGGGAAAGAGCATGTTTCCCGAACCCAGAACCCTGAACCCTAAGGCCATCAACCAGGTCCCTTCCATGAACGACAGTTCTTCCCTCTTCGATCGGGCCAGAGCCCTGTTCCTCCACTTCGCCGGACCATTACGGCTGGAGGAAAGGTATCCCGGCCAATCGCTGCTGGAGCGGCTGACCACGCCCGACAAGTCGATCCGCTACCGGATCTCGCTGCAAATGGATAGCGGGGCGATTCGCGTGTTCGACGCATACCGCGTGCAGTTCAACGACGACTTGGGACCGTACAAGGGCGGCCTCCGATTCCACTCGTCGGTCACGCTCGACCAGATGACCGCCATGGCTTTCTGGATGTTCCTCAAGACGGCGGTGGTGGACATCCCCTTCGGCGGCGCCAAGGGCGGGATTGCCGTCGACTACGAGGCCCTCTCGACGGCCGAACGCGAACGGCTCACCAAGAAGTTCGCCATCATGCTGGCCAACGACGTGGGGCGCGACACCGATATCCCCGCCCCCGACGTCAACACCGGGGCACGGGAAATGGGATGGATGCTCCACGCCTGGCGCATGACAAGCGGCCACTACGACCGCGGCATGATTACGGGCAAACCGCTCGACCTCGGCGGCAGCCAGGGACGCGTCGAGGCGACCGGACTCGGCGTGGTGACCACGCTCGTCGAGGCCGCCCGCGACCTGGGCATCGATCCCGACGGCGCGACGGCGGCCGTGCAAGGGTTCGGCAAGGTGGGGCGCCACTCGGCCCTGGAACTGGCCCGGCTCGGATGCAAGGTCCTTGCCGTCAGCGACGTGGTCGGCGCCGTGTTCCACCCCGGCGGCTTGGACCTCCAGGCCCTGGCCGAACACAGCGACCGCACGGGCTCGGTGGCCGGCTTCCCCGGCGGCAAACCGATGGACCATCGCGAGGTGCTCTGTGCCAAGTGCGATTTCCTCGTCCCCGCAGCCTTGGAGGATGCCATCTCGGCGGACATCGCGCCTCACGTCCAGGCCCGAATCATTGCCGAGGGGGCCAACGGCCCTACCACCCGGGAGGCCGGGGAAATCCTCAATCATCGCGGCATTTGTGTCGTTCCCGACGTGCTGGCCAATGCCGGCGGCGTGACCGTGAGCTACTTCGAGTGGGTCCAGAATCGCCAAGAGTACTACTGGTCCCGCCAAGAGGTCCTCGAACGGCTCAGAGACCGCATGCAGAACGCTTACCGGCAAATCGCCGACCGGGCCCGCGACCAGAAGGTCTCCTTGCGGCAGGCGGCCTATGAGATAGGAATCGAGCGGGTCGTCCGGGTCACCCTGGAACGCGGGGTGCAGTAGAATACGAACCGGGGCGACCCAAGCTGACAAGGTCGCGTCGGAACCGAGATGAGCGGCTACGAGGAGCTTGTGGCCCAGCCGCCCTCGGCTGGGCGAACCGGAAGAAGGACGTTCACCGCGATCCAAGCTGACAGCTTGTAGGGCGGACCGAACGGAGTGAGGCCCGCCGGTAGACGCACCACGTCGTACGGGATCGTCTTGTGGTTCGGTACTGGACGGAGCAACACCCCCTTCCGACGTACCCCACGTAAGGTGTGAGCGACGGGTCCAACGATTATGCCTCGGACTCTACGCCCACAGGCCCCCCCCTGAGCCCAGCCTCTCTGAACAAGTCTGACGGGCGTGCTAACCGTGCGGAAAAGGGAGGATAAGGGCCTCCACCGCGGGGGCCCTCTGCGGGTCCGGCGGTCGCGGACGGACGCAGAGATTAGTGTTTACACATCTATTACCCGCCCGATACACATCCGCGACCCCGTTCAGGCCGACAGCGTGTACAATCGCCTGATTGATTCGGGGCTCGAAACTCAGCTCTCCCAAGAGATCGCCATGAAGACCCGCAGCCATACGCTTCCGCTCGTCAACCAGGATTCCAACGAGGGCCAACAGCCGGTTCATCCTCTCCGCTCCCGCGCCAGAGTCCTCCTGACCAGCGTGTTCGGACCGTACGGAAGCGACGACGAGTACGGCAGCCGGGCGATGAACCCGATGGAGCTTTATCACAACCAGGTGACGCGGGTCCAAGGCGCGTTTTCGCTCCGCATGTTCCACCGCTCCTGGGGCTTGATGCTCATCCAGGCGAACATCCAGGCACCGTGCACGCTGCTGGACTTCCCCACCCTCGACCGGTTCCTCGAGGAACTCCGCACGCATCGCTACGACATCATCGGCATCAGTTCGATCGTCCCGAACCAGCACAAGGTCCGCAAGATGATCGAACTGATCCGCCAGTACCAGCCTGAGGCCGTGGTGGTCGTGGGGGGGCACGTGGCCAATGTGCCGGACCTGAAGGAGCGGGTCGGCGCCGATTTCGTCGTGCGGGGCGAGGGCGTGCGGTGGTTCCGCGCGTACCTCGGCGAGCCGGCCGACCGGCCCATCCGCCATCCGCGGATCGTCTCCGGCGTCGGAACTCGGAACCTCGGCATCACCCTGCGGGAGCGGCCCGGCGACGTCGCCGCCACGCTCATTCCCTCGGTCGGCTGTCCGCTCGGGTGCAACTTCTGCTCGACCTCGGCCATGTTCGGCGGCAAAGGGAAGGCCATCCACTTCTACGAGACGGGCGACGAGCTCTTCGACGTCATGTGCCAGTTGGAGGAGTCGCTGCACGTGAAGTCGTTCTTCGTCATGGACGAGAACTTCCTCCTCCACCGCAAGCGGGCCCTGCGCCTGCTGGAACTCATGGAGCAGAACGGCAAGTCCTGGGCCATCTTCGTGTTCAGCTCCGCGAACGTGCTCCGCACCTACACCATCGAGCAGTTGGTCGGCCTTGGGATCTCCTGGGTGTGGATGGGCCTGGAGGGCGAGAACAGCCAGTACACCAAGCTCCACGGCATCGACGCCCGCGAACTCGTGGCGAACCTCCAGTCGCACGGCATCCGCGTGCTGGGGTCCTCGATCATCGGACTGGAAGAACACTGCCCCGAGAACATCGACGCGGCGATCGACTACGCCGTGCGCTACGACACCGACTTCCACCAGTTCATGCTCTACACGCCGATCCCGGGCACGCCGCTCCACCGGGAACTCGACGCCAAGGGCCTGATCAAGGACGACCGCGAGATCGACCCGGCCGACGTCCACGGACAGGAGTACTTCAACTACCGCCACCCGAAGATCCCCGAGCACATGGAAGCCGATATGATCCTGCGGGCGTTCCAGAAGGACTTCGAGGTCAACGGCCCGAGCGTCGTGCGAATCGTGCGCACCACGCTGGCCGGCTGGAAGCGCTACAAGAATCACCCCGACGCGCGAATCCGACGCCGCGTCGCCTGGGAGGCCCGGGAGTTGGGCACCACCTTCTCCGCCATGCTCGGCGCCGCCCGCCGGTATTATCGGAAGAACCCCGCGATGCGGGCGAAGATGGACGCGATCCTGAAGGACCTGTACCGGGAGTTCGGGTGGAAGTCGCGGCTCTTTGCCGCGGTGGGCGGGCGCTACGTCACCTGGACCATGTGGCGCGAAGAACGCCGCCTGGCCCGCGGTTGGACCTACGAGCCGCCCACCTTCTACGAGGTCAACGAGGCGGCGGCCCAGTTGGCGGTCCGGGCCGGGGAATCGGCGGCCGGATCGGCCTCGCCTCGCGTGTGCTGCCCCGTGACCTGCCGGGTCGCCCCGCCCCGTCCGACCCGCACGCCGACAGAAAAGCGTCCCGCCCCGGTCGCCGTCGGCTGAATAACGTGGCGTGCTCTTCCATGCCGACCCTCGGCTCCGCCGAGTGACGGCATGCCACTCCATGGCCGGTTGACGCCGCTTTCCGGCGTGTGCTATTCTCGATGGCTGCGGCGCTCTCGCAGCCTGTAGGAATCTGTCTCCATGTCGCCTCGACGTCCCCTGAGCCTGCCCATCACGTTGGCCGTGGTGATGATCGTGTTGTTGGTCTTCCTGACCATCGGCTGGGTGCTCTTGGCCGTGTTCGGGGCCCTGGCCAACTCGCGGTTCGCCGGGTTCTACTGGGCGGTGCTCACCGTGGGGTCGACGTTCTACGTCATCCTCGTGGTCGGGGTGGTGATGTATCTTGCCCTGTCGGTGAAGGCCATCAATCTGAACCGCCGACAGTCGAATTTCGTCGACGCGGTGACTCACGAGTTGAAGACCCCGATCGCCTCGCTGAAACTCTATCTCCAGACCCTCCATCGCCGCAATCTCACGCCGGCCCAGCGTGAGGACTTCCACCGTGCGATGCTTGAAGACGTGGAGCGGCTCGACCGGCTGATCAATCAGGTGCTCGACGCGGGCCGGCTCGATGCGGGCCGGGTCGACGGAGAACTGACCGAACTGCCCCTCGAACCGGTCCTGCGCGAATGCACGGAGATGATCTGCCTTCGCTACCGCGTCGAGCCGCAGACGGTTGTTCTTGACGTTGCGCCTTGCTCGGTCCTCGCGCGGCGTGCCGATCTCGACCTGATCTTCCGCAACCTGATCGACAACGCGGTGAAATACGCCGCACCGGAGCCCTGGGTCAAGGTTGGGGCCCGGCCGGAGCCCGGCGGCACCGTGGTCGTCCAGGTGAGCGACAACGGCCCGGGCATTCCGGCGAAGGAGCGACGCACGATCTTCGGCCGTTTCGTGCGGTTGGGATTGGAACTGAAACGAGACCGCCCGGGCACCGGCCTGGGGCTCTACATCGTCCGCACGGCGGTCCGAAGGCTCCGCGGCTCGATCAGCGTGGCCGACCGGCCGGAGGGGCCCGGCACCGTCTTCGAAGTGCGATTGCCCGGCAAGGCCCCGGACCCGTTATCGCCATGAAGCACATCCTGGTCGTCGAAGACGAGGCACACCTGGCCAACGGGATCAAGGTCAACCTCGAGGCCGAGGGATACCGCGTCACCGCGGTCGGCGACGGGCCGAGCGCGATCCGGCTGATCGAACGGGAGGGCGAGGCTGTGGACCTGGTGGTCCTCGACATCATGCTGCCGGGAATGAGCGGCTACGCCGTGTGCGAGGCCCTCCGGGCGGCCGACCACATCATGCCCGTCCTGATCCTCAGTGCCCGCTCCCTCGCCGAAGACCGCACGCGGGGGTTCGACGTGGGCGCCGACGAGTACCTGATGAAACCCTTCGACCTCGAAGAGTTCCTCAGCCGGGTGAAAGGACTCCTCACGCTCTACGACCGCCGCGTGAACCGCGTGCCGCTCGCCGCGTCGCCGGTCGTCTCCTATGCCTTCGGCAGCGCTCAGGTCGATTTCGATCGCTATGAAGTGACCGTGGCGGGCCAGCCCGTGCGCATGACCAAGCTGGAAATGAAGCTGCTCCGCTACTTCGTGGAGAACGAGGGCCGGATCATCCCCCGGCGGGAACTGCTGGAGAACGTGTGGGACCTGCCGGGCAGCCTCAACACCCGCGCCCCAGACCAGTTCATCCGCCGCCTCCGCAAAGTCTTCGAGCCCGACCCCGCCCGGCCTCGGCACTTCCTCACGCTCCGCGACACGGGCTACCGCTTTGTGGCCGAGCCGGCCCGTTCGTGCGATTGACGCGGCGAGGCCGCGGCACAACTCCGCGACCGAACACTAGCGTTCCGTCAGTCGTGCTTTGATGTGTGGCACAGCCGCCCTCGGCTGTGCGAAATGCCGTGCACAGCCGAGGGCGGCTGTGCCACATGGGATCATCACTTCATCCATCAGAGCATGCCAAACGAACTTGCACGACCTTGGGAGTCTGCCACTGCCTGACCGCTGCCAGGAAAGCGTGATCCGATCGGGGAAACCGTGCCGACGGCAGCGGTCAAGCAGTGCCACACGGCCAACGCGGGCTCCCAGAATCGTGCAACCTCATTTCGTGTTGGGCCGCGGATAAGCCGGGCTACTCCAGCGGCAGCCGCACCGGGCGCCCGCCCTCCTCGAGGGAACGGTCGATCGCCAGGCAGAGTTCGTGGGTCCGGTAGCCGTCGGCCACGTTGCAGTGCGACTCCCGATCCTCGCGGATGCACTCGACGAAGTGATTGATCTCGCCGTCGAAGGCATGGTGGTGGACGTCGCCGCTGTCGGGCAGGATGGTCGGGACGGTCGCCCAGCCGGTCTGGCCCGGGAAGAGCCTCTTGGACCAGACGCGATTGTCGCGCAAGGTCCCTTCGGTGCCCGCCACGTCGATGTTGAACGTGTAGGGCATCTCGCTGTCGAACAACGCGGCGGTCTTGGCGAGGATGCCGCTTCGGAACCGGATCGAGGCCAGCACGTTGGCGTCGTACTCGAAGAGCCCCTTCTTGTTGTTCGAGAAGGCGGCCACCTCGACCGCTTCGTCTCCGGTGAGCCAGCGCAGGCCGTCGACGGCGTGGCACCCGCCCAGGAGCATGGCGCTGCCGCCGGTCGTCTTCCTGCGGTGCAGGGCCCAGGCGTGGTGGCTCGGATTCAACCCGTGCCAGTAGTCCATCTCCACGTAGATCAACTCGCCGATCGCGCCTGACGTGATGAGCGATTTGATGCTGAGGACGGCAGGGTTCCATCGCAGGACGAACCCGGCGAGGCTCTTCACCCCGGCCCGGGCCACGGCGTCGCGGAGTGCCCGATTCTCGTCCATCGTCAGGGCGATCGGCTTCTCGACGAGGATATGCTTGCCGGCCTGGGCCGCCGCGATCCCGTGTTCGGCGTGGACGTGGCTGGGGCCGCAGAGATCGACGAGGTCGACCTGCGGGTCGGCGAGCACCTCGTCGTACTGGTCGCGGACCGCGCACTCCAGGCCCAGACGCGCGGCCAGTTGCCCTGCCCGATCCTTATGGAGGTCACTCACCGACACGATGCGCACGTGGGGGTTCTTGGTCCAACTGACGGCATGTGCCCCGGCCACCCAACCCGCGCCATGAATCGCCACGCCAAGCTTGCGGTCTTCCATCAGATTCTCCCGGATAGGTTTTCCTTAGCCCAGGCGTTCACGCCTGGGTCGATGGACTCGCGACATGGGCTTCCAGCCCCTTCAGGGGCTTGCTGTGAAGGAAGCCCCTGAAGGGGCTCACGCACGACCCGATCGCCTCTACGTCCCAGGCGTGAACGCCTGGGCTAGAGAAAAGGGGAGCTCGCGTCGGTATTCCGTTCGGGTCGAGGCTCTTGCTCCCGATATTCTCAAAGCACGTCGGGCAGTTGGTACGGTTTGCGTTGCGGCCGCTGGAGGTACTGGTTGGCCTGGTCGTCGCCGACGAAGACCTCCTTTGCCGGGTCCCAGCGGAGCTTGCGGCCGGCCCAGCGGGCGATGTTGCCCAGGTGGCAGAGGACCGCCGAACGGTGGCCGATCTCCACGTCGGCGATCGGACGCCTTCGCGATTTGATCGCGTCGAACCAGTTCTGGAAGTGGTTGTCGCTCACTTCCAGTCGTGGCGAGCCTTCGGGCAGGGGCTGTTCGGCGAGTCCGGCCGGCTCGCAGGTGAAGTGGTTGTGGTCGACCGTCACTTTGCCCTTGTCGCCGAGGAACACGGCGCCCGCCCCGGGCCCGTTGTCGAACTTCACGATCACGCCGTTGGCATAACGGAAGAAGACCCGGTTGGCGCTGCACTCGGTATCACCCCGCCTGCGGCTCTCCGGCGCGGCGTAGACGGGGGGCTTGAGCGGCTCGTCGCGTTCGGGCCAGACCTCGACCGGGCCGGTGTCGTCGGTCCCCAGGGCCCATTGAACCTGATCCAGCCCGTGGGCGCCAGTCCCCGTCATCTCACCGCCGGAATAGGGGGTGAAGGAGATCCAGCCCGGGTTGCCACGCGGGGCGTAGAGGTCGGCGTGGTAGGGCCGCGGCTCCGTCTGACCGCACCAGACGTCCCACAACAACCCCTTCGGCATCGGCTGGGAAGGGAGATCGCCCTCCCAAGGGCTGGGGTAGTTGCAGGCGATCACGGTGTGGACTTTGCCGATCATCCCCGCACGCACCAGTTGGCAGCCCAGCCGGTGGTGCTTCATCGAGCGCCGCTGGCTCCCGGTCTGGAACACGCGCCCGTGCTTTCGGGCCGCCTCGACCATGGCCCGGCCTTCGCGGATTGTCAGTCCAAGCGGCTTCTCGGTGTAGACGTCCTTGCCCGCCTGGCAGGCGTGGATGCTCGGCAGCGCGTGCCAGTGGTCGGGCGTGGCGACGATGACCGCGTCGATGTCTTTGGCCTCCAACATCTTGCGGTAGTCGGCGTAGACGCGGCATTTCCTCGCGGCCGCGACCGATTCGGCCCGTAGCGGGTGGACGTCGCAGACCGCGACGATCCGCCCTTCCTTGGGCAGGCCCATGAGTTGGAGTCCGCGGCGGCCCACGCCGACGTAGCCCACGCCAATACGGTCGTTGGGGCCGGGCCCCGCCCCGCCGGCCAACACTCCGGCCGGCACGACCAGGGGAACAGCCACGCCGGTCGCGGCGATGGTCAGGAGCTTCCTTCGAGAGATCTTCCGGAAAAGAGCCATGGCATGCCTCCGCGTGCAGTGCGTGGAATCGGCCTCGGGGTCGCACGTCAAGCTGGAGTCTGATTGTACTGCCCCCGACCGTGCGGTAAAGCGACGAGGACCGTGGAGGACGGAGTTGAAGGGCGGACGGAGCGCAACGACGCCCGCCGGAGCCCCGTCGACCGTGGGGCGTCTCTCCGTTCCACCCGCCTTACGGGGGCTCCGCGTGCGTGCAGAGCACGCACCCTACGGATCTTCGCATCTCACGGCTTGGCATGGCGGTTCGCCAGGCTGACTTCATAGAGGCCGGGCGCGACGTGGGTCAGGGAGTCGGAGGCAAAGGTCTTGAGTTTCGCGTCCTTGTCCTGGAGCAGTTCGAGGAGGGCAGGGACCACAAACGTCGAGGCCTGCGTACACTTCCGTCCGACCCGGTCCAAGGCCATCGCCACTTCCTTCTTGGCGTCTCCACGGTTCTCTTGGACCATCTTGAGCAGCACGGAGGCCACCGCCTTTCCCTGTTGAGGGCTGGCCTCGGCGATCTGGCCAAGGGCCGAGGGCGCGCTCATTCTCACACGGTGGTCTGCGTCGTTCAGCGCGCGCAGCACGGCCGGGACGACCCGCTCCGCCTCCTGGGGACGCTCCCGAAACACTTCGGCCAGCGTCCCCGTGACTTCCTTCCGGACTTCCCAGGACTGGTCGTGGCTGACTTCCAACAGCAGGGCAGTCGCCGCCTTGGCGTCGGCGGGGTCGATTGGCGGGACGACGTCCCCGTATCCCCCTCGCCAACCGCTCACGTCGAACGCGCGCACGATCCGGGCACGCTCGTGCACGTCGCGGGCCTTGAGCATTTCACGGATCGCCGCGGCGACCTGCTTGTCGCCCAACCCGAGGCGGATCAGGATCGTCGCCGCGCGGTGCCGCAGCCGGGCGTCCCTCGCCTTGAGCAGGGGGAGAAGCGTCGGGAGCGCCGACCGGCCTTCGCGGGTCGTGGCGTAGGCGAGGGCCTGCGCGAAGTCCTGGTCCGTCCCGGTCCTCAGAACCTGGAGGAACTCCGTGGGTCCCCGGATGGGCCCGCGCGGGAGTTTCCGGGCCGCGTGTTTGGCCCGCGCGGGAGGTTTGCCCGACGTTTGCCAGCCGCCGCCGGGCCGCATCACGGCGAACACGTCGAGGAGCCGCTCCAATGCCTCGGGCTCCAGGCGGACCTTGGCCAAGACGGTCTCCACGATTCCGCCGGTCGTGGACTCCCACGGCGCATCCACGTTCCACAGGATCCCGTCGCACGGGCGGAGCCAGGTGTCGGCCTCCCCCGGACGGACTCGACGAAACCCGCGCGACTGCACGCCCTTCAGCGTTGCCAGAAGGTCCCTCACATGCCTCCCCGTCCCATGCCGCACGCGAACCGCGATCCGTTGGAGGCCTCCGATGCGTCGAAGATGCTCCACGCTCGCCGCCGTGACCTGGCTTTCGTCGATTTCCAGGTCGAAAAGCGACTCGAATGTCGGAAGCGTGGCCAGTCCCTCGGCCGTAACGCCGGTATCTCCGAGAGACAGGACCTCGAGCCTGACAAGACCTTCCAGACGGCTCAGCCCGGCGTCCGTGACCCGGGTGCCGGACAGACGCAGGGTCCTCAGATTCTCCAACCCGGCAACGTACCGCAGATCCTCGTCGCCGATCGCCGTTTCTTCGAGGGACAACAGTCGCAGCTTGCTCAGCCCCGCCAGGGGCGCCAAGCTGCCGCCGGTAATGCGCGTTCGGCTGAGATGCAGCCACTCCAGGTGCCCCAGCGCCCGGAGGCAGCGCACCTCCTCGTTGCCGGCCTGAGTGTCTTCGAGCTTGGCCAACACGACGCGGGGAGGCACGAGCGGCTGGAGCCACTCGACCGTGTTCGTCTCCGCGCCGAAGATGACGGTGCCCCCCAACTCCCGAATCGTCTCGACGGCGGCACTCTCGCGGTCGAGCTGACCCAGGCGAATCCCCAACAGCGCCAACACGACCAGAATGCCCAGCACAATCTGTCCGCATCCCAGCTCAAACGGGCGATCCGAGTCGTGGGTGACCTCCTCCGTTCCATTTCGGGTCATGGTCGCGGTCCTTTCTGGAGTCCCTCGGATGCAACGCTCACGCCCTCCTTCGGCCTGCGTTGGGCGGGCCGGAGCCGGCAGCAGACCGCGCACGGGCCGCCGCCTTGAGTGACCTCGATCAACAGCGCGTGGTCGAACCGGTTTCGTTCCGCGGGGATCTTGTCCCAGGTGGGGTGTGCATGGCAGGACCGCGACGCCGAGGCGACCGCGGAAAGCACGGGACGTCGATTCCCTACCAGTAGTTTCGCCGCTGAAGACCGCCAATGCAATAGCGATTGTGGCAATTCCGCGACGAAATCTCCCCCGGCCGCGAGCGATACCGGAGTGCGTAACCCGAGTGTCAGCAAGACGTTATGCGACGCACGCGACAGCGAGGCCACGTCGCCGCTTGGGGAAGCCCACGGGTCGCAACCCGTGGGCTTTGGGAACCTGAGAACGTATTGCTCTACCGTTTCTCACGGGCGGAGGTGCGGGTCACTTCCTCCCGACAAGGTACCCGAATCCTTGCAGGTCGACGGCGAGTTTGCCCTCGGCGGCGCCAGCCTTCGCCCCGCTTGACAGAAGCGGTCGATAGACGGACGCGGCGCCGGCAGGCAGGGCGACGTGGGCCTTGATCGCGCGGTTCGAGAGATTCACAACCGACAGGATCTCCTCCGTGCCGGAACGTCGGAGAAACGCTACCACCGCATCGGGCTGGTCGTGGTCGAGCCACACGACTTCGCCGGCACACAAGGCCGGTTCACTGCGACGGAGTTGGCAGAGCTTCCGGTAAAACTCCAGCGTCGCCTTGGGCTTCGGCAGGCAGGCGGCCTCCCACCGCACCGGCCAGCGGGCGTAGATGCTGTGCAGGCTCGTGTCGCCGATCTCCTGGCCGTTGTAGAGGAAGGGGATGCCGTCGATGGTGAAGTTGATGACCGACATGGCCCGGGCACCTTGCTCGCCGAACAACACGTCCGGGCGCAGCATGTCGTTCGACAGGTCGTGGTTGTCGGTATAGCGGATGAACCGCGCCCCGCGCGGACGCTCGGCCCGCTGCTTCTCCCAGATCGCGCGGAGCGTGGACGCCGGCCGGCTCCGCGTGAGGACCGCGGAGGCCGTGCCGTACCACGAGAACCCGTAGCTGACGTCGAAGGCCGTGACCTGGTCGGCGCACCGCTGCCCTTCCGAGAGCATCACGAGGTCGGGCCGGATCGGGTCGAGACGCTTACGGGCCTCCTCCCAAAAATCCAGCGGCACCGCGTCGGCGACGTCGCAGCGGAACCCGTCCGCGTGAAAATCCTTCACCCAGTATTCCATGTTGGCCCACAGGGCCTCGCGCAGCCCGCGGCTCTCGAAATTCAGCCGGGGGAAATTCCAACTCCCGGTGACGGCCTTGCCCGCCGCGTCCCGCTGGATGAACTCAGGGTGCTCCATCACCACGGCGTTCGGCCCGCAATGGAAGTACACCAGGTCGAACAGCACGCGGAGCCCCGCCTTATGCGCGGCGTCGACGAACTCGTGCAGGTCGGCCTCGGTGCCGTATTCCGGATCGACGCGGTCGTAGTCCTTGATGCGATAGGGATTCCTCGGGTTGTTCGTGCCGGAGGCCTTTTGACGCGTGCTCCAGAATTCGGGCCTGGGATCGTCGTCTTGCAGCATGAACGGCCAGACGTAGACGACCGTGGCCCCCAGATCCGCGACCGACGGCAACCTCGCCGTGGCCGCCCGGAGCGTGCCCTCGGGCGTGAAGGCCCGGAGCGAGATCTGATACATGACGCCGTGGGTGAGCCAGTCGGGCGACTTCCGGGCCGAGAGGGCCGCCAACTCCGCCTTGCTCGGCTCGGCCCCCAGGCCCAGGACGCACGACACCAGGACCAGGAGCGCCCCCGCGGCGAAATGGCGGAAAAACGCGACGTTCGACTGGATTGCACGCTTCATCGAATTCCCTCCTTCGCGACACGCACGATTCGCTTCCGGCGTCACATTTCTGAACGGATCCTCATCATTCCGGGTCTTCACAATCCCGGGAGGGCGATTGCATTTCGGCGAGCCTCGTCTCGAGGAAGGAGATGACATGAGGCCAGCATTGGGCCCCGCACCGGCCGTGGTCGGCCCCTTCAATGACCACCTGCCTGATCGACTTGTGCCCGACCAGCTTCATCATGGAGACGAAGTACAGGTTCTCCTCGGCCCGCATGAGCATGTCCACCTCCCAACCGCCCGTGATGCACAAGGTGGGTGGGGCGTCTTTGCGCACATGGTACAGCGGGGCGTACTTGTCGATGGTGGGCCGGAATTTGCTCGGCTCGATCCCCTGCTCTTTGCGCACGGTCTGGTGCGTGATCATCTGGCCGGTGACCGGGATGAGTGCGGCGATCCGATCGGCGTCGATCCCGTGCTTGGCCAGATACGTCTTGTCGAGCCCGACCATCGCCGTGAGATACCCGCCCGCGGAAATCCCGGTGACGAAGATCTTCCGCGGATCGCCGCCGTAGGACTCGATGTTCTTGAACGTCCACGCCAACGCGGCCGCGGCGTCTTCGATATAGACCGGGTGATGCACCTTCGGATGAAGGCGGTAACCCACCCCGACCACCGCCCAGCCTCGGTTCGTCAGTTTGGTGGGGACGCACCGCTCGCCGGCCGTCAAGCCGCCGCCATGGTAGTAGACGACCGTGGGGAAGCCCTTTGCTGAACCCTCGGGCCGGTAGAGATCGAGGCGGCACATCTCCCGGGCGTAGTCGTCCGCCGAACGGCCATCCTCCGGAAGGTACGAGATCCCTTTGACGATCGCGGGCTTGGGTACTTTGGGCTTCGCCTCGGCAGCAACGGCGCGTCCCGGCAGGGGCAATCCGCACAGTGCGATGCCAACCAGCAGCCCCCCAACAGACCATGCCACGGAAGACAGCAGATAGAATCGGTAGGCTTTCATAGACGAACAGCATAACCCCTCGGCCACGACCCTGGCAACCCCGATGCTGGTGCAGCGGCGCTCGGGCAGATATCATGGGTGAGGTCGTCGGACGATAGGGTGGCGCGGAACCAGCCGGCCCGGCAGCAAGGCCCTCGAACTCGACAAGGAGCCCCCATATGCACCGTCGCACGTTTCTGAAGGCCGCCGGCCTGGGCCTGATCGTGGCCGGCCGGCTCGACGCCGCGCCCTTCAAGACCACCCTGAAGAAGGCGATGTGTATCGGCGAGCCCAAGGAAGAGACCCTCAAGGCCCTCAAAGACGCCGGCTTCGACGGTGCGGAGCCCCGCGTGGGCAAGATCACGCCGCAAGAGGCCGCCGCGATCCGCCGTCGGGCCGAGAAGATCGGTATCCGCATTCACTCCCTGATGGGCGGGGCGGGCAATCCGAACGGCCTCCGCGTGGCCGCGGCCTTGGGGGCCGACACCGTGCTCCACGTGCCCGGCGGCGTGCGCGGCGTGCCCATGCCCGAACCCTGGGAGTTCGACATCGAGTTCGACGAGACCAACGGCCATCTCACGCGGGTCGTCAAGGGCGATCAGGAGAAGTATCGAGCCTATATCGACGCCCATAACCGTTCGATGGATTCCGCGCGCGAGAACGTCAAGACACTCATCCCGATCGCCGAGGAGACCAAGGTCGTCGTCGCCTTGGAGAACGTGTGGAACAATTTCTGTGTAACGCCGCCGCTCTTCAAGTGGCTGGTCAAGTCGTTCCAGAGTCCGTGGGTCCGGGCCTACTTCGACGTCGGCAATCACGTCAAGTACCTGACGCCGCCCGAGGTTTGGATCCGCGAGTACGGCCCGCTCCTTGCCAAGGTCCACATCAAGGATTTTGAACTGAACCCCGACCGCCACGGCGGGCGGTTCGTGCATCCCGGCGACGGGAGCATCGATTGGCCGGCCGTGCGCCGGGCGCTCGACGACGTCGGATACAATGGCTGGCTCAGCATCGAAGACGGCGGCCTTCCCTATCCGGAATTCAGCCGCCGCCTCGATCGGATTATCGCCGGGGAGCGAGGGTGATTATGACCGATTTCCGCGTGGAACGCGACAGCATGGGTGAAGTGCGTCTGCCCGCCCAAGCGTACTACGGGGCCCAGACGCAGCGGGCCGTCGAGAATTTCCCCATCTCCGGGCAGAGACTTCCCGAGGACCTGATTCACGCCCTCGGGCTGGTGAAGTGGGCCGCGGCCGCAGCCAACCGAGACCTGGGACGCTTGACCGGCTCCGGCAAACGGCCTTTGAGCGACCCGGAGGTCGAAGCCCTCCTGACGGCCTGCCGCGAAGTGGCGGAAGGGAATCTCGACGGCGAGTTCCCGATCGACGTCTACCAGACCGGCTCCGGCACCTCCAGCAACATGAACGCCAACGAGGTGATCGCGAACCGGGCCATCGAGCTCGCCGGGGGGGACCGCTTTCAGGTCGACAAGCCCATCCATCCGAACGACCACGTGAACATGGGCCAGTCGACCAACGACATGTTCCCCACGGCCATCCACGTGGCCGCGGCCACGGCGATCGACCGCGCGTTGGTCCCGGCCCTGGCAAGGGCACGCGAGATCCTGGCCGAAAAGGCGTCGCGTTGGGCCGACGTGCTGAAGATCGGGCGGACCCACCTGGCCGACGCCACCCCGCTGACCCTCGGCCAGGAGATCGGCGGCCTGGCCCGGCAACTGGAGCTTTCGGTGGATCGGGCGCGCCGGGCGATCGAGGCGGTGTGCGAGTTGCCTGCCGGCGGAACCGCGGTGGGCAGCGGCATCAACACCCATCCCGAGTTCGGCCGGCGCGTGGCCGAATTCCTCGCCCGGCACACGGGTATCCCGTTCGTCGAGGCCGCGAATCACTTCGAGGCCAACGCCCAGCGCGACGGGCTGGTGGAATGCCACGGCCAGTTGCGGGCCGTCGCCGTGACGCTGTTCAACGTGGCCAACAACGTTCGCTGGCTGGCGTCCGGGCCGCGGTGCGCGTTCTACGAGGTCCGGCTTCCCGACCTTCAGCCCGGCAGCTCGATCATGCCCGGCAAGGTGAACCCCGTGCTCTGCGAGAGCCTCATGCAAGTCGCGGCCCGCGTGATGGGCAACGACCAGACGCTCGCGCTCTGCGGGGCTGCCGGTGGCCAGTTCCAACTCAACGTGATGATGCCCGTGATCGGCCATGCCGTGCTCGAGAGCATTCGGCTTCTGGCGGCCGCGACCCACGCGTTTGCCAAGTTGTGTCTCGAGGGAATGGAGGCCAACCGTGAGACCTGCCGCGAGGGCGTGGAGAAGAGTCTTTCGATGGTGACAGGACTGAACCCCCATATTGGCTACCAGCAGGCCGCTGCCCTGGCCAAGGAAGCATTCGCCACGGGCAAGACGATCCGCCAGATCTGCCGCGAGAAGGGAGTGCTGCCCGAGGACCAACTCGAAAAGGCCCTTGATCCGTGGCGCATGAGCCAACCCGGGTGAACCCCCGTTCTGTTCCTCGTTCCCACGCTCTGCGTGGGAACGCCTCCCCGCCGCTCTGCGGCGTCTCCAGCACGGGCCGCAGAGCGGCCAAGAAGTGGTTCTTCCGGCACGAGGTGCGAAGTGCGATAGATGCGCCTCTGGAGTGCGGCGACTTGTCGCCGCTTTGGATCGTCGCAACGTGCTGTCAACCAAAGGAAAGCGGCGACAAGTCGCCGCACTCCAAAGCGGTTCTCGCAGCCAGAACCGGAAGAGTCCAAGAAGTCCGTTCCCACGCAGAGCGTGGGAACGAGGGGGGTGGGAACGGGGGGGTGCATTCTATCAGGTGGGTAGCATTTAAACATTGCGCGGGGTGTCCCACGGGACCACGCGCTTGTAGTATGCCCACGTGCAATGGTAGACTGATGGTCGCTATTTGCCCTCGTGGCTCCCAGGAAGCAGTTTGAGGCGTGAGGGGCGTCTGCATTCCGGAAGCAGGGGGTTGCCCGTGAATCTCAGGCCACGCTGCCCGCCACCGGGCAAGGGAGAGGATGATCGTCGGGCCTTTCCTTGCCGCTTGGCAGCAGCGGGGATCGCCAAATGACCGGAGGGAACCGGCCGCTTACGTCGCAGCGGCGAGACAGACGCATCCACACCTCGTCCCAGATGAGGGTGGTGTCCACAGAGAACCGCTCTTACACGGTTCACATCGTTCCATCCGAGTTCTACGTGTCACGGGGCAGACCGGGAGTTTCCATCGTGATCGCCCACTCCTTTCGCTTCGTGGCGAAGCGAAGGTAACACGAGCCATCAGAAACGGGGCCGTGCCCCCCCGCTGAACATTCCCAGAGGGCTAGCGCTTGGGGGCACCGTATTGCGAATGCGTGGCATTCTGAGTAAGATGCTTCTATATAGTGCCGAGCTTTCCAGGGTTTCCCTAATTGCCATCCCATGTACGTGTTATGGCCTGGTCAGGGCTCCCATGATGTGCGCCTTGTGACGGAACGACCCAGACTCCAACCCACGATGATGCACCACGAACTGGACCCTTCCTGGACACCACCCGATGGGGCAACTCTAGTCGACCTGCTCCGGCATCGCGCTTTGGCGGCCGGCGACCAGCAGGCGTTCTGTTACGTGACCGACGAGGGTGGCCAAGAGGCGGCGATCAGTTATCGGGATCTGCACCAGCGGGCAATGGCCATCGCGGGCCGTTTGCAGCAGCAGACCATCGCCGGGGCGCGGGCGCTGTTGCTCTTCCCCCCCGGCTTGGACTTCGTTGCCGCGTTCTTCGGCTGTCTCTATGCCGGGGTGGTGGCGGTGCCCGTGGCGCCGCCGGGGCGCAAGCGTTTTGCATGGGTCGCGGAGTCCGTCTTCCAAGCCGCCAGTCCGTCGCTGGTCTTGAGCACGGCATTCCACTGCGAGACGGCGGCACAGTCCTACGCCCCGGCCCCCCTGTTGGACCTCCCCTGGATCTCGGTCGATAAGATCGACGACTCGGCCCCCAGCGCCTGGCGCGAACCGGAGATCGACGACGGGCAGATTGCATTCCTCCAGTACACGTCGGGTTCGACCTCGACTCCCAAGGGCGTGATGCTGAGCCATCGGAACCTGATGGTCAACGCGTCGCTCATTCGGCAGGCTTTCGGCAATACGCCCCAGAGCACCGCGGTCTTCTGGCTTCCGCTGCACCACGACATGGGTCTGATCGGCGGGGTGATTCAGCCCATCTATTGCGGCGGTTCGTGTACCCTGCTGGCCCCGGCGGCCTTCCTCCAGCGCCCGGCGTTGTGGCTCCAGACGATCTCGAAGCGACGTGCCACCGTGAGCGGCGGGCCCAACTTCGCCTTTGACCTGTGTGCGAGGAAGATCCGGCCCGAGGACCGCGAGGGCCTCGACTTGAGTAGTTGGGAGGTGGCCTTCGTGGGCGCCGAGCCGATCCGCGCGCAGACGCTCGACCGGTTCGAGGAGGCATTTGCCCCGTGTGGCTTCCGGCGGGAGGCGTTCTTTCCGTGCTACGGGCTGGCCGAGGCGACGCTCATGGTGTCGGGCGGTCCGCGGCAGACGGCGCCGGCCGTCGTCCGCGTGCAGAAGGCCGGGCTGTCGCGCCACGAGGTGCGGGAAGCCGCGGACCACGAGCCGGCGTCGCGGCGCCTGGTGGCGTGCGGCGAGGGCTTGTCCGGCCAACGGATCGTGGTGGTCGATCCTGAGACGTTGCGGGCGTGCCGCGACGGCCAGGTCGGCGAGATCTGGGTCGGCGGGCCGAGCGTGGCCTGCGGCTACTTCGGCCTGCCCGAGGCCACGGCCGCGACCTTCCAAGCATTCCTCGCCGGCACGGGCGAAGGCCCCTTCCTTCGCACCGGAGACCTCGGCTTCCAACGCGACGGCCGGCTCTTCGTCACCGGCCGGTTGAAGGACCTGATCATCATCCGCGGCCAGAATTTCTACCCGGAAGACATCGAGCAGGCGGCCGAGCGGGCCTGCGAGGGACTCCGCGTGGGCTACTGCGCCGCCTTCTCCGTGGACCGCGATCTCGGAAACGGAAACGGGGACGGAAAGGCCGGCGACGGGGAGGATTCCGAGCACCTGGTGATCGTCCAGGAGGTCGAGCCCCGGCGACGGGACCTCGACGTGCCGCGGGCCCTGCACGCCATCCGCCGCGAGGTTGCCCTCCGGCAAGAGGTTGAGGTGCACGCGATCGCCCTGGTTCAGGCGGGGGCGCTGCCCAAGACATCGAGCGGGAAGACGCGGCGATCGGCGTGCCGCGAGCAGTACCTGGCTGGGCGGTTGAAGCTCCTCGCGGAGTGGAGCGCGGGCCCGGACGAACCGGAGGACGTGGACGACGAGAGCGAGGACGTCCGGCCCGCACAAACGGCCCGCCCGGTGACGACGGCGGAAGTGGAGGCGTGGTTGACGGAGCGGATTGCGGCCCGCTTGCATCTTCCGCCCGCTCAGGTCCGGGCGACCACGCCGTTTGTCGAGTTCGGGATGGGGTCCATGGATGCGGTGGGGATTGCGGCGGACCTGGAGCACTGGCTGGGGCGGTCGCTGTCGCCCACGGTGGTCTACAACTACCCCACGATCTCGTCTCTGGCTCGATGGCTGGCCGGCGAACCGGCCAGGGCGCGCGCCCCGAACGGCAACCCACCGGCGCCCGGGGTCTCCGACGGCCTGGATGCGGCCCAACTCGACCGCGAGCTCCGGCAGATGACCGCGGAAGAGAAGGAGCAATTCGCCTCCATGGTGGCGGCGATGTCGCAGCAGGAACGTCAGTGAGTGGGGACATGCCGAGCGATCTCGATAGTCCGCTTCAGAACGCGCTCCGCCTCTTCAAGGAAACCCAAGCCAGACTGGCCGGCTACGAGCGCGCGCAATCGGAGCCCATCGCGGTGATCGGCATGGGCTGCCGGTTCCCCGGGGGCGAGAACCCCGGCGCATTCTGGCGGCTGCTGCGGGCGGGCGGGGACGCGGTCCGGGAGGTCCCGGCCGACCGCTGGAACATCGACGACTACTACGACCCCGACCCCGCCGCGCCCGGCAAGATGAACACCCGCTGGGGCGGCTTCCTCGACCGCGTCGACGAGTTCGACGCCGACTTCTTCGGCATCTCGCCCCGCGAGGCGTCCCACGTCGATCCGCAGCAGCGGNTGCTTNTGGANGTGGCCTGGGAGGCCCTCGAAGACGCGGGCATTCCGCCCGCAGANCTCGCNAAGACGCGGACCGGCGTCTACGTGGGCGCCATCGGCAACGACTTCGCGCTGCTCCAGTCGCGGGACCTTTCGGGGATCGACGTCTTCTCGGGCACCGGCAACAGCCACGCGGTGCTGGCGAACCGGCTCTCCTACGTGCTCGACCTGAGCGGCCCGAGCATGACCCTCGACACGGCCTGCTCCTCCTCGTTGGTCACGGTCCACCTGGCGTGCCGGAGTCTGCGCCGGGGCGAGACCGATCTCGCGCTGGCCGCGGGCGTGAACCTGATTCTCAGCCCGGAAATGACCGTCGTGCTAACCAAGGCCTACATGATGGCCCCCGACGGCCGCTGCAAGACCTTTGACGCCGCGGCCAACGGTTACGCCCGCGGCGAGGGCTGCGGCCTGATCGTGCTCAAGCGGCTTTCGGATGCCCTGGCCGACGGCGATCGGATCCTCGGGCTGGTGCGAGGCAGCGGCGTGAACCACGACGGGCGGAGCAACGGGCTCTCGGCCCCCAACGGCCCCGCCCAGGAGGCCGTGATCCGCGCCGCCCTGGCCGAGGCCCGCCTCGCCCCGGAGCAGATCGGCTACCTCGAGGCCCACGGCACCGGCACGCGCCTGGGCGACCCGATCGAAATCGACGCCCTCCGCGCGGTCTTCTGCCGGGGCCGATCGCCCGACCGGCCCCTGCTGCTCGGCTCCGTGAAGACGAACATCGGGCACCTGGAGAGCGCCGCGGGCGTGGCCGGCCTGGTTAAGCTCCTCCTCATGCTGCGTCACGGCGAGATCCCGCCGCACCTCCACCTGCACACGGTGAACCCGCTCCTGCGGCTCGAAGAGTCGTCGATGGAGGTTGTCACCTCGCTGCGTCCCTGGTCCGCCGGGGCCGAGCCGCGGCGAGGGGGCGTGAGTTCTTTCGGATTCGGCGGCACGAACGCCCACGTCATCCTGGAGGAAGCGCCTGCCCCGAAGCCTCAGCCCGAGGCATTCCGCCGTCCCTGTCACGTGCTGACCCTCTCGGCCCGCTCGGCCCAGGCCCTCTCGGAGCTGGCGGCCCGCCACGGCGCGAGTGCAGACGGCGAGCCGTCGGCCGCGTTGCCCGACGTGGCCTTCACGGCCAACGCCGGGCGGTCGCACTTCTCGCATCGGGCGGCCGTGGTCGCCACGTCGCTCGACGAGGCCCGTGACCGCCTCCGCCGCTTCGTCGCCGATCCGGAGGCCGCCGGGGTCCGGGCCGCCGAGTCGCCGCTGAACGCCTCCCCCCGGGTAGCCTTTCTCTTCACCGGCCAGGGCTCGCAGTACCCCGGCATGGCCGCCTCGCTCTACGAGACCCAGCCGGCGTTCCGCGCAGCGATCGACCAGTGCGCGGCGATCCTCGACCGCCTCTTGGACCGGCCGCTGTTGTCGCTCCTCGACCCCAAGGTCGGGCCGGCGCTCGACCAGACCGGATACACCCAGCCGGTCCTGTTCGCCGTCGGCTATGCGTTGGCGCGGCTCTGGCAAAGCTGGGGCGTCGAGCCGGCGGCGGTGATGGGCCACAGCGTCGGCGAGTTCGCCGCCGCGTGCGTGGCGGGCGTCTTCCCGGTCGAAGACGGCCTGCGACTGATCGCCGAGCGGGCGAGGCTCATGCAGTCGCTCCCGGCGGGCGGGCTCATGGCCGCCGTCTTCGCGACGGAGCCGCAAGTCGTCGAAGCGATCCGGTCCTGTGGAGATCGGGTGACGATCGCCGCGCTGAACGGGCCGGAAAGCGTCGTCATCTCCGGCGACGAGCCGGCCGTGCGCGAGCTGCTCTCGAAGTTCGAGTCGCAGGGCGTCAACTCGAAGACGCTCGTCACGTCCCATGCCTTCCACTCGCACCGCATGGACCCGATCCTGGAGCCCCTGCGGCGGGCCGCGGAATCGGTGGTCTGCTCGGCCCCGGCGATCGACCTGATCGCCAACCTCACGGGCCGCAAGGCCGACGCAGCGACCTACGCGGACCCCGAATACTGGAGCCGCCACGCCCGATCGCCCGTCCGGTTCGCCGAGGGGATGCAGACCCTGGCCGAGATCGGCTGCGACGTGTTTCTGGAGATCGGCCCCGCGCCCGTCCTGCTCGGCATGGGCCGGCGGTGTCTTCCGGACGACGGCGCCGCCTGGCTCCCGTCGCTCCGCCGCGGACACGACGACTGGCACACGCTGTTGGACAGCTTGGCCCAACTCTACGTGCGCGGGGCCAAGATCGACTGGGCCGGGTTCGACCGGGGCTACGTCCGCCACAAAACGGAGTTGCCCACCTACCCGTTCCAGCGCAAGCAGTACCGGGTCGGCACGGTCGGGGAGGATCCGCAGCGGTTCTTCTCGATCGCGCGGACCGGCGGCCGGGTGCTGCACCCGCTCGTGGGCCGGAGGCTCGTGGCGGCCGTCAGCGAGCAGGTCTTCGAGTCCCTGGTGGCCGCGAATCGGCCGGCGATCCTGAACGATCACAAGATCCAATCGACCGTGGTCATGCCGGGATCCGCGTACCTGGAAATGGCCTTGGCCGCTTCGGCTGCGCTCCACGGAAAGCCGTGGCGCGTAGTCCAGGCGTCGTTCCGCGAGCCGCTGGTCCTCGGGAAGACGCCCACGACGATCCAGACGATCCTCTCGCCCGAGGGACCCCAGGCCGCGTCGTTCCGTATCGTCAGCGTCGTGCAGGCCGACGAAGACGCGGAGCCGTCGTTTTCCACGCACGCCGCCGGACGCCTGGAGATGCCGTCCGACGCCGAGGGCGAACCGATCGACCTGGCCGCTCAGCGGGCCCGTTTCGCCGGGGAGCCGTTCGACGATGCGTGGCGGGCCGAGGCCCTGCGCAAGTCGGGGCTCGAACCCGGACCGACTTTCACGTGGACCCTCCTGCACTGGACCAACGACGGCGATACCTTCGCCGAGTTGCGGGCCGCCAGGGACGAGGACCATGCGGAGGCCTATCAGGTCCATCCCGGCCTGCTCGACACCGGCTTCCAGTTGCTCGGGGCCGCGCTGCCCGGCGCGGGCACCGGCATCGACGCCTACGTCCCGATGAGCGTCGATCGACTCCAGTGCTACGGGCATCCCGAGGGCCCGACGTTCTGCGCCACGTCGATCACGTCGCTGGAGGCCAACGCGGCCGTGGGCGACGTGCGCTTCGTCGATCCCAACGGGCGGATTCTGGTGAAGCTCGAAGGAGTCAGGCTGCGGCGCGTGCCGCGCGACTGGCTCGCCCGGCTGGTCGCGGGGCCGATCCCCGACTGGTGCTACGAGTTGGCGTGGGTCGCCCAGCCGTTGACGCCCCCGTCGCCGCCGACGCCGGACGAATCGGGCCGCTGGCTGATCTTCGACACGCGCGACGGGCTGGGGCGATCGCTCGCGGGGCAACTCGTAGGCAAGGGACAGACCGCGACGGTCGTGCCCGCCGGCGGAGACTCCGAGTCCCGTCGCGCGGCGGTCGCGGGGTTCCTGTCCGATAAGGAAACCCGATGCCGCGGCGTGGTCTATCTCGCGGGACTGGACGCCGACGCCGGACCCGACGCTCCCGATTTCGCCGCTGCCCGCGAGTGCGTCTTCGGCGGCGCGCTCGACGTGGTCCACGCCCTGACGGCGTCGAAGGGCGCGGGCCTGCCGCGACTTTGGCTGGTGACTCGCGGCGCCCAAGCGGTCGGCGACCGGCCGATGCCGTTGGCGTTGGCACAATCGCCCGTGTGGGGCCTGGGCCGCGTCATCGCCGCGGAACATCCCGAGCTGGCTTGCACCCGGATCGACCTCGATCCCGAGGCCCACTCTGTAGCACAGCCGCCCTCGGCTGTGCTCTCCCCTGTAGCACAGCCGCCCTCGGCTGTGCTCGGAGTCTGCACAGCCGAGGGCGGCTGTGCCACAGAAGGCCCGAAGAACCTCGTCGGACAGCTCGTCGAGGAACTCCTGGGGAACCGTGGCGAAGACCAGGTGGCCTATCGCGGCGCCGAGCGCCGCGTGGCCCGGCTTCATCGCCTCAAGCATGGCGGGACGAAAGGGCTGGAGATCCCGCAGGGCCAGCCCTATCGGCTGGAAATCACGTCGCGCGGCCAGTTGGACCATGTGGCGTTGCGTCCCGTATCGCGGGTGCGTCCCGGCCCGGGCCAGGTGGAGATCCGGGTCCGCGCCACGGGGATGAACTTCCGCGACGTGCTCAACGTGCTCAATCTCTATCCCGGGGATCCCGGTCCGCTGGGCGGCGAGTGTGCGGGCGAGATCGTGGCCGTGGGCGAGGGGGTCGAGCACCTGAAGCCCGGCGACGCGGTGCTCGCCCTGGCCCCGGCCAGCTTCGCCAGCTACGTGGTGACGCTCGCCGAGTTCGTCGTTCCCAAGCCGGAGTCCCTGAGCTTCGAGGAAGCGGCCACGATCCCGATCTGTTTCGTCACCGCCCACCTGGCCCTGCGGGAATTGGGCCGGATGCGGCCGGGCGAGCGGGTGCTGATCCATGCCGCATCCGGCGGCGTCGGACTGGCGGCCATCCAGATCGCCAGGCAGATCGGCGCCGAGATCTTCGCCACGGCCGGCAACCCGCGCAAACGCGAATACCTCACGTCGCTGGGGATCGAGCACGTCATGGATTCCCGCGCGCTCGACTTCGCCGGCCAGATCATGGAGGCGACCGGCGGCGAGGGGATCGACCTGGTCGTCAACTCGCTCACCGGTGAGGCGATCGGCGCGAGCCTCTCCGTACTCCGTTCCGGCGGCCGGTTCCTGGAACTCGGCAAGACGGACCTCTGGGACCAGGCCCGGGTCGATCAGGCCCGGCCCGGCGTCACCTTCTTCGCCATCGCCCTGGATCGCATGATGGCCGAAGAGCCGGAGCACGTCGGGCGCCTGATCCGCGAGGTACTCGGCCAGTTCGTCGATCGCACGCTCGATCCGCTGCCGCTTAGCACCTTCCGCATTCAGAACGCGGTGGACGCCCTGCGGCATATCGCGCGGACGGAGCACATCGGCAAGGTCATCCTCCAAGCGGTTCCCGAGGGCGACCTGGGAGAACGGGGCCTGCGGCTGAACGAACGGGCGACCTACCTCGTGACCGGCGGTCTGGGCGGCGTGGGCCTGCGATTGGCCCGATGGCTCGTGGACCGCGGGGCTAAGCAACTCCTGCTCGTGGGCCGGTCGGCGCCTTCCGAAGACGCGGCCCGGCAGATCCAGGAAATGGAGAAGGCTGGGGCTCGAGTGGCCACGCGCCGGTGCGACGTGGGCAATCGGGCCGACGTGGCGGCGCTGCTGTCGGGCATCGGCGACGACTTGCCGCCGCTGCGAGGCGTCTTCCATCTGGCCGGCGTGTTGGACGACGGCGTCCTTCGGGAACAGACCCGGGAGCGGTTCGACCGCGTCATGGGCTCCAAGGCACTCGGCGCGTGGAATCTGCACGAATTGACCCGGGAATTGCCGCTGGACCTGTTCGTCCTGTTCTCTTCGGCGGCGGCCTTGCTCGGTTCCCCGGGACAAGGCAACTACGCCTCGGCGAACGCTTTCTTGGACGCCCTGGCCCATCATCGTCGCTGGGAGAAGCGGCCGGCCCTGAGCGTCAACTGGGGATCGTGGGCCGAAGTGGGCATGGCGGCGCGGCTGAAGGAGAGCGAAGGGCGCCGATGGTCCGCGGCCGGGGTGGGCTGGATCGAGCCGGCCCAGGGGTTCCGCACCCTGGAGCAGCTTCTCGTCGACCAGCGCGTCCAGGCCGGCGTGCTGCCGATCGACTGGCCGAAATTCTTCGCGCAGATCCCGGCGGGCAGCGAGCCGGCCTGGCTGGCCGACATGGCCGAGGAGGCGCGAACGGCCGCCCCCAAGGCCGAGAGCGGACCGCCGGTCTTGTTGGAGCAACTCAACGGGGTGACGCCGGCCGAGCGTCTCGGACTGGCCGTGGGCCATCTCCAGCAGCAGGCCGCGAAGGTCCTGGCCATGGGCGAGACGGACCTTCCCGATCCGCGACGCCGCCTGAACGAGTTGGGGTTCGATTCGCTCACCGGGGTCGAGTTCTGCAACCGCGTGGGCCGGTCGATCGGGCAGCCCCTCAACCCGACCCTGTTGTTCGATCATCCCACGCTGGAAAGCCTCGCGGGCCACTTGCTGGCGGACGTCCTCCACTTGGAGTGCGAAGCCGAGACCGCCAAGCCGGCGCCGCAGGATGAACTGACCGAAGTCCGCCAGCAGGCGATGGCCGACGTGGAGGTCATGTCGGAAGAAGAAATGAACGCGCTGGTGAACCAGCAGTTGGAGAAGCTCCAGGGGTGAGGAGCATGGGGGACGTCCTTATCGGGCCCGTCCCCATGAAACGACCTTGCCGCACGGGAAGGGCGGAGATGCGTGTCAGTTCCGGATGGGGCGTCGGAGCCGGCTTTTCTCTAGCCCAGGCGTTTACGCCTGGGTCAGGGAATCCACGAGGCCCGACGCGAGCCCCTTCAGGGGCTTCTTTCGTGCTAAGCCCCTGAAGGGGCTGGGAACTCGGATCGTGGCACCAGAATCCCAGGCGTAAACGCCTGGGCTAGAGAAAACGCGGAGTTTCGCCCCCATGGACCCCCTTGCCCAACGCCTGGAGAACATGACTCCGCTTCAGCGTGCGGTCTACGCGCTGAAGGAGACGCAGGCGAGGCTGGAGGCGCTCCAGCGCCAGCGGAACGAGCCGATCGCCGTGATCGGAATGGCGTGCCGATTCCCCGGCGGGGCGAACGATCCCGAGGCGTTCTGGAGGCTCCTTTGCGATCGGATCGACGCGATCCGCGAGACGCCGCCGGACCGCTGGAACGTCGACGCCTTCTACGATCCCGATCCCCACGCCCCCGGCAAGATGAATACCCGCTGGGGCGGCTTTCTCGACCGGATCGATCAGTTCGACAACCATTTCTTCGGCATCTCCGACCGCGAGGCCGCGAGGATCGATCCCCAGCAACGGCTCCTTTTGGAGTTGGCTTGGGAGGGCCTGGAGGACGCCGGGTTGCCGCCTGCTTCGCTCCGCGGGTCGAAGACCGGCGTCTTCGTCGGGATTTCACTCAGCGATTTCGCCATGATCCTCTGCAACGATCTGGCCCAGACCGACTCGCACGTGGCCACCGGCACGTCCCTTTGCCTGGCGGCAAACCGCGTGTCGTTCGCCTTCGGCTTCCAGGGGCCGAGCGTGGCGCTCGATACCGCCTGCTCCTCGTCCCTCGTGGCCGTTCACCTGGCCTGCCAGCAGATCCGCAGCGGCGAGTGCGAGGCCGCGTTGGCCGGCGGCGCCAGCCTGCTTCTGTCGCCGATCGGGATGGTGAACCTGACCAAGGCGGGGTTTTCGGCCTCCGACGGCCGGGTGCGGGCGTTCGACGCCGCGGGGACCGGCTACGTCCGGGGCGAAGGCGCGGGCCTCGTCGTGTTGAAACCTCTTTCCGCGGCCCTGAAGGACAAGGACCCCATCCGCGCCGTCATCCTCGGCAGCGCCGTCAATCAGAACGGCGAGAGCAACGGCCTGACCGCCCCGAGCCGCGCGGCCCAGGAGCAGGTGCTCCGCGCGGCCTACGCGAAGGCGGGGATCTCGCCCGGCCAGGTCCAGTACGTTGAGGCCCAGGGCACCGGTACCCGGCTTGGCGACGCCATCGAGGCCATGGCCCTGGGGAGCGTGCTCCGCGAAGGACGCGCCCCGGGCACCCGCTGCCGGATCGGCTCCGTGAAGACGAACGTCGGCCACCTGGAAGCGGCCTCGGGCGTGGTCAGCGTGATGAAGGCGGCCCTGGCGCTCGAACACCGCCAGTTCCCGCCGAGCCTGCACTTCCACACGCCCAACCCCGATATCCCCTTCGACGACCTCCCGCTCGCCGTGCAGCAGGAACTGGAGCCGTGGCCCGAGGCCTTAGAGAAGCGCCTGGCCGGCGTCAGCGCGTTCGGGTTCGGCGGGAGCAACGCCCACCTCGTGCTGCAAGAAGCCCCGGCCGCCGAACCGCAAGCTGCGATCGAATCGACGGCCCGCCGCTGCCTGCTGCCGCTTTCGGCCCGAACCGACGGGGCCCTGACCGACCTGGCGGGACGTTACGTCGAGTTCCTCCGCTCGCATCCCGCCCCGTGGTGCGACGTCTGCTACACCGCGGCCGAGCGTCGCGATCATCACGACTGCCGCCTGGCGGTGCTGGCCGATTCGCCCGGGCAGGCCGTCGAGATGCTCTCCGCGTTCCTCGGCAACGAGTCCCGGCCGGAGGTCCTTTTCTTGGGCCGGAAGCCGTTCCGCCGCGACCTCAAGGTCGCGCTGGTCTACGACGGTTCGCCGCAGGCCTGGCAGCCGCATCTCGCGTTCCTCGCGGAACTTGTCGGACGAATGGCCGCGGACCTGGAAGAGATCGACGCGGCACTGGAGCATGCGATCGGTGTGACGCTTGCGGGAGCACTCAGCGATCGTGGAATCTGGAGTGACCAGGCCCGCGTGCAGCCGGTCCTGTTGGCCCTGCAATTGGCCCTCACCGCGTGGTGGCGAACGGCGGGGGTTGCCCCGGAGTCGGTCTTGGGCCGCGGCGTCGGCGAGCTGGCTGCCGCATGCACGGCCCGCATCCTCACCGTCGAGCAGGCGATGCGGATTGCCGCATGCGGCACAGCCGCCCCCGGCCAAGGATGTGGCACAGCCGCCCCCGGCTGTGCCGGGGAGAGTCGCACAGCCGAGGGCGGCTGTGCCACAAGTCGGTCCGCGTCGCTGCCGTTTATCTCCTCGGTCGATGGCCGGCCCCATCGCGGCCCAGATATCGATAACTCTCATTGGCAATCCTGCCTCCGCCGCGCCGACGGCTGGACGGCGGCCGTTGCGACTGTGGGCGAACGGCAGCCCGACGTGTGGCTCGAAATCGGGCCCGGCTCGCTCGGCGCCGCGGATTCTCCTGGCGAATCGCAATCGCGGGAGGGCGAGGCTCCTGCCGAGCCGGCGGCGTGCGTGCATCCAACAACGTCCATCTCGTCAGCGGCTCGGCAGGAGCCTCGCCCTCCCGAGCGGATCGTCGCCACGCTCCGTGCGGCGGCGGATGGGAAGACGGACGTTCTCACGGCGGTGGGCACCCTCTACGCGGCGGGGGCGGATATCGTTTGGGGACGTGCGGCGCCGACCGAGGGCCGCTGCGTCCGCGTGCCGACGTATCCCTGGCAGCGTCAGCGGCTCTGGGCGCTGCGGAGCCGGTGGCTTTCGGCTTCGGCCGGGGACGCGGCGTCCGGCGACGAACCCGCCGCCATGGAGGAACGTCGCGAGAGGCCCGAGTTGACCGCGCCCTACGTCGCCCCGCGCACGGACTTGGAGCGGGAGATCGCCCAGTCGTGGTCGGAGGTCCTTGGGATCGACGCCATCGGGATCCACGACAGCTTCTTCGAGCTGGGCGGCGATTCGCTCCAGGTGACGGTCCTGCTGAACCGGCTGCAAGAGCGACTCGACGTCGTCCTGCCGCTCCGCGACATGTACGAGACGCCCACGATCGCCCGGCTCGCGGAACGAATCGGCGCCGCGGCCACCGAGGAGGGCCCGCTCAGGCGGGACCGGATTCCCAGGGTATCGCGCGACGGCGTGCTCCTGCCGTCGTTCACGCAAGAGGCCCTCTGGTTCCTCGACCAGTTGGAGCGCGACCGGCCGACCTACACGATCCATTCACCCTTGCGGATCCGGGGGCCGCTCCACATTGCCTCGGTCGAGCGGGCGCTCCACGAGATTGCGCGGCGGCACGAGTCGCTCCGCACGCGGTTCCCGGAGATCGGCGGGCGGCCCGTGCAGGTGATCGACCCGGCGGAGCCTCGCCCCCTGCCGGTGGTCGATCTGAGCCGGCTTCCGGCGTCCGAGCAGCAGGACGAGGTGCGGCGGTGGATCGTCGAGGAGATGGGCCGGCCGATCGACCTCCAGACCGGCCCGCTCATCCGGATCACGCTGCTGCGCCTGGCGGCCGAAGAGCACGTGGCGGTGGTGAGCACGCACCACATCATCTACGACGGATGGTCGATGGGCGTCTTGCTCGCCGAACTGGGGACGCTTTACGAAGCGTTCGAGCGGGGCCGGCCGTCGCCGCTGGCGGAGTTGCCGATTCAGTACGCCGACTTCGCCGCCTGGCAACGGGAGCGGTTGCAGGGCGAGCATCTCGAACGACTCCAGGGCTACTGGGTGAAGCAGTTGGCCGGGGTTCCGCCGCTGGAGCTTCCCACGGATCACCCGCGCCCCGCGGTCCGCAGCACCCGCGGCGGCGCCTTGAGCGTCGAGCTTTCCCGCGAAACGAGCGCGGCCCTGCACGACTTCTGCCGTCGCGAGGGAGTGACGCCGTTCATGGCCCTTCTGGCCGCGTTGGAGGTCCTGCTGCACCGTTACAGCGGCCAGGACGATTTCGCGGTCGGCTCGCCGGTGGCCAACCGCAGCCGCGCGGAGACCGAGTCGCTGATCGGCTACTTCGTGAACGTGGTCGTGTTGCGGAGCGACCTGTCGGGCGGGCCCAACTTCCGCGAGGTGCTCCGCCGCGTGCGCGACGTGACGGTCGGAGCCTACGAACATCAGGAGTTGACGCTCGACCGGGTCGTCGGCGCCGTGAATCCACCGCACGACCTGAGCCGCCACCCGCTGTTCCAGGTGATGTTCGCGTTCCAGAATTTCGAGGTCGCGGTCACCAAGCGGGCCGGGGTCTCCATCGAGCGTCTGGAGGGCGGGCCGGAGACGCCGGCCTCGTTCTTCGACCTGACCCTGGAGGTGTGGCCGGTGGGCCGATCGTTCCGGGCCGACTGGTATTACAACACCGACCTGTTCAACGAGGCGACCCTCGAGCGTATGGCCGGGCATTTTGAAGCCGTGCTCGCGGAGGCGCTCGCGGAGCCGGACCGACCCGTCGCCACGTTGCCCCTTCTCAGCGACGCGCAGCAGCGGCAGTTGGTCGTCGCGTGGAACGATACGGCGCAAGACTACCCGCGCGACGTGTGCTTCCACAGCCTGTTCGAGGCCCGGGCACGCCAGACGCCCGACGCCCCGGCCGTGGTGCTCGACGACCGGCGCTGGACCTACCGCGAACTCGACGGGCGGGCCAGTCGCCTGGCGAGGCTCCTGCGTCGGCAAGGCGTGGGCCCGGAGGTCCGCGTCGGTATCTGCCTGGAGCGTTCGCCCGAGCTGGTCATGGCGGTGCTGGGCGTGCTCAAGGCCGGCGGGGCCTACGTGCCGCTCGATCCCGGGTACGTGCGCGGCGCCGAGGAACGGATCCGCTACGTCCTCGACGATGCCCACGTGTCGTTGGTCGTGACCGACTCCAAGCTGGCCAGAGCGATCGACGAAAGCCGCACCCTACTGCTCCTCGACGGCGAGGCGGGCGACAGGATCGTCGCCGAAAACGGAGAGGATCTCGAACCCCCGGCGATGGCCGAGAACCTGGCCTACGTGCTCTACACCTCCGGATCGACCGGCCGGCCCAAGGGGGTCATGGTCACGCACCGGAACCTCGTCAACGCCTACTTCGGCTGGGAGCGAGAATATCGCCTCGGCACGGAAGTGCATTCGCACTTGCAGATGGCGAGTTTTGGGTTCGACGTGTTCACGGGCGACCTGGTCCGGGCCCTCGGCTCCGGCGGGAAACTCGTGATCTGCCGCAAGGAGACCCTGCTGGAGCCCGCGGAACTCCTCGGCTTGATGCGCCGTGAGGAGGTCGAAGCCGCGGAGTTCGTGCCGGTCGTCTTGCGCAACTTCATCCAATATCTCGACGAGACGGCCCAGCGTCCCGAGTCGCTCCGACTGGCGATCGTGGGCTCGGATGCCTGGTTCGCGGCCGATCATCGCCGGGCTCGGCGCGTGCTGGGACAAGGCGCGCGGCTAGTGAACTCTTACGGATTGACGGAAACCACGATCGACAGCTCGTACTTCGAGGGGGACACCGACACGCTGCCCGACGCCGCGCTGGTGCCCATCGGACGCCCCTTCCCGAACGTCCGCCTCTACGTCCTCGAGGAACGGATGCAGCCCGTGCCGATCGGCGTGCCCGGCGAGCTTTACATCGGCGGCGACGGCGTGTCGCGGGGCTATGTCGATGCCACGCTCGATGCGGCGCGGTTTGTTGTGGATCCGTTTGCCCTCACGGCCGGGGCCCGGCTGTGCCGGACCGGGGATCGGGCGCGATGGCGGGCCGACGGCCAGGTGGAGTTTTTGGGACGCGCCGACGACCAGGTGAAGATCCGCGGGTTCCGCGTGGAGCCGGGCGAAGTGGAGCAGGTGCTCCGCGAGCATCCGGCGGTCGCCAACGCCGCGGTCGTTGCACGGCCGCGGACCGCCGGCGACGTGCGGCTGGTGGCCTACGTGGCGGCCAAGGCCGACGCGACGCTCGACGAGCAGGAATTGAGACGGTTCGTCGCCCGGCGCGTGCCCAACTACATGGTCCCGTCGGCGCTGGTCGCGCTCGACGCGATCCCCACCACGACCAGCGGCAAGATCGACCGCCGGTCGCTCCCGGAGCTCGACTGGAACCGTTCGTCGCTTCTCGGCGAGTTCGTCGCGCCCCGCACGGCCGCGGAGGAGCGGCTTGCGTCGATCTGGCGCGACGTGCTCAACACGGACCGCGTGGGGGTCCATGACAACTTCTTCGATCTGGGCGGCAATTCACTCCTGGCCTTGCGTCTGGCCGTGCGGATCCGTGAGGCGTTCACCGTCGATTTGCCGCTGATCCAGGTCTTCAGCCGGCCGACGGTCGCGGGGCTTGCCGAGGCTGTCGCGGAGATACGCGAGGGGACGGACGGGGAGGCCGACGGGCAGGGGCCCACGGCTCGTGGGACCGGGCGGGCTGAATTCGCTGCGGAGTTGGTCACGCACTTTCTCCAGCCGGCCCAGATCGAACTCGAACGCATGGCGAAGGCGTCGAGCAGCGGACATCGAACGAGCCCGTGGAAGTGCCTGGTGCCGTTGCGTTCGGACGGCGAGGCGGCCCCGCTCTTCTGCATTCACGGCCTTGGGGGACACGTGGCCACGTTCCTGCCGTTGGCCCGGGGCCTGGCGTTGCCACGGCCGGTCTACGGTCTCCAGGGACTGGGACTCGATCCCGGGCAGCAGCCCCACGACCGCATCGAGGCCATGGCGGAGTGCTATGGGCGCGAGATCCGGGACGCGCAGCCCCATGGGCCGTATCTCCTTTGCGGCTGGTCGATGGGCGGCCTGATCGCACTGGAGACCGCGCATCAGCTCGCGGCGGCAGGCGAAGAGACCGCCTTGGTCGCCATGTTGGACAGTTACCTTTCGACCACCGACTACGAGGCGCTGGACCTGACCGACGAGTCGGTCCTCCGGTGGATCGCCCCGCACGTCGGTCTCTCGGCCGGCGACCTGAAGAAGCTGCCCTTGGATCGCCAGTGGGACGAGATCGCGCGAAGGGCGAACCTGGCGCAAGGGATCGGGGTTGCCGAGATCCGGCGTCTGGCCGAGGTGTGCAAAGCCCACCTGGCGGCCGCGGCACGCTACCGCCCGCAGGCGTATCGGGGCCGGGCGGTGCTATTCCGCGCCGGCGGCGTGCGGGGCCCGCTGGATCGCCGCTGGCAATCGCTCTGCCCTCGCTTGGAGGTGGAGAGCGTTTCCGGCAGCCACTACAGCATGCTCCGCAAACCCCACGTCGATCTCCTCGCCGAGCGGCTTGACTCGTATCTCAACAACATTCCATGAAACTGCTCTTTTTTCTCCTGAAGGCTTCGTGGCGAACCGTGCTGCTGGCGGCCCTGGTGGGCGGGCTCAGCGGCGGGGCCAGCATCGCCATGGTGGCGTTCATTCTGCGGGCCCTGCACCAGCCGGGCGGATCGTCGGCGACGGTCGCCTGGCTCTTCGCCGGTCTCTGCCTGATCGTGCTGTTGACCCGGATCGGCTCGAACATGCTCCTGATGAGGCTGACGCAAGACAGCGTCGCGCGGCTGCGCATGGGTCTGTGCCGGCGGATCCTGGAGTCGCCCTTGCGCCACCTGGAGGAGATCGGCGTGCCCAGCATGCTCGGCGCGCTGACGGGCGATGTGGCCATCGTGTCGCGGGCCATGAACGGGGTGCCGGTGCTGGCCATCAGCATCGTGATTCTCGTTGGGGGAGCGGTCTACCTGGGCACGCTCTCGATCGGGTTGCTCCTGGGACTCGTGGTCTTCTCCATTCTCGGGGTGGCGAGTTACTGGTACTCCTCCCGGTTCGCCCATCGCTACGTGAAAGAGGCCACCGCGGCCTACGACGTGTGGCTGAAGCACGCGCGTTCGCTTCTGGAAGGGATCAAGGAGCTTAAGATCCACCATGACCGGCGTCGCGAGTTCGTCGACAGCGTGCTCGGGCCGGCGGAAAGCGTGCTCTGCGAGAGCAGGTACCGCTGCAACACCCTCTTCGACGCGGCGGTGGTGTGCGGCCGTTCGTTGTTCTTCGTCGCCATCGGGTTGTTGCTGTTTGCGTGGCCGAGGATCTTCCCGACCGACAGCGGAACCCTGACCGGCTACGTGCTCACGATCCTTTACCTGATGTCGCCTTTGGAACAGGTCGTGGCCTGGCTGCCGTTCCTCTCCTATGCCTCGGTGGCGATGGGGCACATCGAACGACTGGGCCTGATGCTGGAGGAGGCCCCGCCGGAGAACGTCGCCCTGGCGCCGATCGAGCGATGGGAACGGATCGAAATGGCCGGCGTGACCCACGCCTACCGCCGCGACGGCCATTCGCGCAACTTCGTCCTCGGGCCCATCGACTTGTCGCTGCGGCCCGGCCAGATCGTCTTCATCGTCGGCGGCAACGGGACGGGCAAGACGACCTTGGCCAAGCTTCTGACCGGCCTCTACGTGCCCGAGAGCGGCGAGATCCGCGTCGACGGCCGGCCGGTCACCGCAGAAAACCGGGAGGGCTACCGCCAGCTCTTCTCAGTCGTATTCGACGACGCCACGGTCTTCGAGAGCCTGTGGGGATTGGAGGCCGCCGATCTGGACCGCCGCGCCGGGGAATACCTCCGGCAACTGGAGATCGATCACCTCGTCACGGTGAGCGACGGCCGGTTCTCCACCACGCAGTTGTCGCGGGGACAGCGCAAGCGGCTGGCCCTGCTGACGGCCTATTTGGAAGACCGCCCGATCTACGTATTCGACGAGTGGGCTGCGGACCAGGACCCGGCCTTCCGCAAGGTCTTCTACCTGGAACTGCTGCCCGAGTTGAAGAGCCGGGGAAAAACCGTGGTGGCCGTGACCCACGACGACCGCTATTTTGCCGCCGCCGACTGTGTGATTAAACTGGAGGAAGGGAAGATCGTCTGATGAAGAAATACCTCTTCCTTCTGATCTTGATTGCGTTGGGCGGCGCGGCTGGCTACTACGGGTGGCGGGTCGGGGCCGCGGGATCGCCGGAGTTCTCTACCGTGCCGGTGGCCCGGGGCGATCTGCTGCTGGCGGTCAGTGCCACCGGATCGGTCGAGCCGGTGGAGATCATCGACGTCGGGGCGCAGATCATCGGCAGGATCAAGAGCTTCGGCCCGGACCCGAAGCAGCCCGGCAAGACGATCGACTACCGCTCTCACGTCCGCGAAGGCGACATCCTGGCGCAGCTCGACGACCTCCCGCACAAGGCGGAACTGAAGAAGGCGCTCGCCAACCAGAGACTCGCGGAAGGCGAGCTCACGCGTTGCCGGGCGAGGCTCCGGCAGGCCGAACGCGTCTTCCGCCGCGCCGAGAAACTCCGCGATACGAACTCCGTGAGCGACTTCGAGAACGCCACGGCCGACTACGAGATCGCGCAGGCCGAAGTGGCGGCGGGCGAGGCCAAGGTGGAGCAGGCCAAGGTCCTCGCCGAGCAGGCCCAGATCAACCTGGGATACACCACGATCCGATCGCCCGTCGACGGCGTCGTGATCGACCGCCGCGTCAACGTCGGCCAGACCGTGGTGGCCGGGCTCAACGCCCCCAGCCTCTTTCTCATGGCCAAGGACCTGAGCAAGATGCACGTTTGGGCCGCCGTGAACGAGGCCGACATCGGCGATGTCCGCGTCGGGCAGCCGGTCACCTTCAAGGTCGACGCCTACGGCGACCGCGTCTACTCGGGCAAAGTCACCCAGATCCGCCTCAACGCCAGCATGGTGCAGAACGTGGTCACGTACGGCGTCGTCGTGGAGGTCAACAACCTCGACGGGTCGCTCCTCCCCTACATGACCGCGAAGCTCCAGTTCGAGGTCGCCCGGCGTTCCAAGGTCCTGCTCGTCCCCAACCAGGCCCTGCGCTGGCAGCCCCGATGGGAGGAAGTCTCGCCCTCGATGCGCGACGATCTCCGGTCGCGGCAGGCGGCAGTGCCCGTCGTGAATCGCGAAGAGGGAATCGACGACGAAGCGACCGAAGAGAAGGTAGACCTCGGAACGCCCACGCTTTGGGTGCTCGCCGACGACGGATTCGCACGGCCCGTCAAGGTTCAGGCGGGCTTGTCCGACGGCCTCTCGACCGAAGTCTCTGGCGGTGAATTGGCGGAGGGAATGCGCGTCGTGCTCAAGGTGGTCCGCGAGGCGCAGCCCGATTTCGTGTCGAGCTTCATCTCGAAAGTCGTGAATACCAGGAAATGAAGCTGATCGAACTCGAACACCTCTGCAAGACGTACCATCTCGGCGACGTCGATCTGCCGGTCCTGAGGGACGTTTCCCTGGGAATCGAGCGCGGAGAGTTCGTGGCCCTGATGGGGGCTTCCGGCTCCGGCAAGACAACCTTGATGAACGTGCTGGGCTGCCTGGACCAGGCCACCTCGGGCTCCTATCGCCTCGACGGGGTCGAGGTGACGCAGCTCTCGAAGTCCCAGTTGGCCTCGCTGCGTGGCAGCCGCATCGGGTTCGTGTTCCAGAGCTTCAACCTCCTCCCTCGCGTGTCGGCCATCGACAACGTCCGCATGCCGGCCGCCTACTCGACCGAAAACCTCCGCAGCCGGGTATTGCTCCAGCGCAGCCGGGACCTGCTCCGAGCGATCGGCTTGGAAGCGAGGCTGGACCATACTCCGAACCGGCTCTCCGGCGGTGAGCAACAGCGTGTGGCCATTGCCCGCGCCCAGGTGAACCAGCCCACCCTGCTCCTGGCCGACGAGCCGACGGGCAACCTGGATTCGCGGACGGGCAAGGAGATCCTCCAGCTCTTCCGCCGGCTGAACATCGAGCAACAGATCACGATCCTCCTGGTGACGCACGACGCCGAGGTGGCCGCCCACGCCGACCGGGTGATCCGCATCTCCGACGGGCAGATCGTGGAAGATCCGCGCGGCCCCAGGCCGTCGCGCCCCGCCGCCGAAGCCGCACCCCCAGCCAATACCGCGTCCCCAGGACCGGCCACCCCGCAGGCACACCGCACGCGCCACACGCTCCGCGTGGCCGCCGACGCCACGCGGATCGCCCTCCAGGCCCTGCGGCGGAACGTCATGCGCACGGTCCTGACCATGTTGGGCATCATCATCGGTGTCGCCGCCGTGATCGCCATGTTGGAGATCAGTCACGGCGCTTCCACGGCGATCCAGGTCACCGTGATCAACATGGGCGCCAACACCTTGCTGGTCTTTCCGGGGGCTCCGAAGGGCGGGTCGGCGCGTTTCGGTGACAAAGTCGACACCCTCACGCCGGAAGACGTCGAGGCGATCCAACGCGAGTGTCCCGAGGTCGTCTGCGCGGCGCCGATCGTGACGGCGAAGGCCCAGGTGGTCTACGGAAACCGCAGTTGGAGTCCGTTCTATCTCACGGGCACCAACGACGCCTTCCTCACCGCCCGCAACTGGACCGACCTGGACCTGGGAAGGGTCTTCAACGAACGCGAGGTGCTCAGCGGCAGCAAAGTCTGCCTCATCGGCCGGACCCTCGTGCGTCAGCTCTTCCAGGGCCGCAATCCCGTGGGCGAAGAGATCCGCGTCAAGAACGTCCCCTTCACGGTCATCGGGGTCTTGAGCCGCAAGGGCGCCAACCTGCTGGGCACGGACCAGGACGACATCCTCTTGGCGCCGTGGACCACGGTGAAGTACCGGATCAGCGGCGGCGGGTGGACGTCCGGGCCCGCACGGGAATCCCTGCGTGCCCCGCCGGGCCTCTCCCAGGCCCAGCGGCTTCCCGGAACGCCCCACCTCGTGCGGAGCGAGACTGTCCAGCAGATCCTCGTAAAAGTCCGGTCGCCCGAGGCCGTCCCGCGGGCCACCAAGGAAATCACCCGCCTCCTGAGCGACCGGCATCGTCTGACCGAAGGCGAGACCGACTTCCGCATCTACGATATGGCCGAGGTCTCCAACGCCCTCAAGAAGACGATCCAGATGCTCTCCGGCCTGGCCATGACCGTGGCCGCCGTTTCGCTCATCGTGGGCGGGGTGGGCATCATGAACATCATGCTCGTGTCGGTCACGGAGCGGACCCGGGAAATCGGCCTCCGCATGGCTGTCGGCGCCGATGCCCGCGACATCCTCCGACAGTTCCTCATCGAGGCCGTGGTACTCTGCCTGGTGGGTGGATTCCTCGGCATCCTCGTGGGCCGCGGAGGGTCGTTGCTGGTCGGTGCAATGATGGGCTGGCCTACCCAGGCCTCCGCCGGCGCCGCCGTCGTCGCCGTCGCGGTTTCTGTTACGGTCGGCATCGCCTTCGGCTACTACCCCGCGTGGAAAGCGTCGCGGTTGAATCCCATCGATGCGCTCCGTTACGAATGAAACCGTAGGATGGAACGAACACAAACCGTAGGGTGGGACAAGCGAAGCGCAGTCCCACCAAGGACGTTGGACCCGATGCCGGTGGGACCGCGCTCCGCTTGTCCCATAGGCATCAAGTTAAGAAATGTCTAAGAGTGTAAGAAGGGGAAAGGGGAAAAAGGGGGAAATGGGAAAGGAGATATTGTAGGGATGTTGGCGACCGCAATCAGGAAACATGCTCTTTCCCACTTCTCCCTCTTCCCTCTTTTCCCTTTCTTACACCCGATTCACCGGCCGCGAGAGAGACTTCCCTGATGGCCCATTTCGCAATCGTCTGCCCGGATGAGGCAGGCCACTTGATCTCGATCGGATCCGTGGGCCGGGAACTGGTGCGCCGCGGCCACCGCGTGACGGTGGTGGGCCGCGCCAAGGCGGCCCCTGTCGCCCGGCAGTTGGACCTCCCTTTGTACCAACTGGATACGGCCGGGTTGCGCTACCCTTTCAATCCCGTCTCCTGGTTCCTGCTCCGGATCTTCGGCGCGGCGTGGATCGTCGTCGTCAGGAACATGCTCCGCTGGTATGCGGAGGAAGTGCTGCGGCTCGTTCCCCAGACGCTCGAGGACCTCAAGGTCGACGGGGTCCTCGTCGACCACATCGTTTCCGCGGGCGGCACGGCCGCCGAACGCGCCGGCGTGCCGTTCGTCACGGTCTGCTCGGCCCTCCTGTGGCATGAGGAGCCCGGCATTCCGCCGCCGTTCACGTCGTGGGGGCTTGGCGAAAGCCCCTGCGCGCGGCTCCGCAACCGGCTCGGATTCGCCGCCCTTCACGGGTACGTCGCGCCGGTGATGAGGAAGGTCAACCGCTACCGGGCCGCCTGGGGCATGCCCCGCATCCGCCGGATTAGCGACGTCTATTCCCCGCTGGCTCAGATTTCCCAGTTGTGCCCGGGATTCGATTTCCCTCGCAAGGAACTCCCCGACGTGTTCCATTACATCGGATCGTTGGGCGCGGGCCGGAAGGAGGAGGGCGGGCCCCCGTTTCCTTGGGAGAAGCTCGACGGACGCCCGCTGATGTTCGCTTCGCTGGGCACCGTTCCCTACCCGACGAACGTGCCCGTCTACCACAGGATCGCCGCCGCCTGCGCGGGCCTGGACGCACAACTCGTCCTGACGTTGGGCCGATGGAACGAAGCCGGGGACCGCATGCGGGAATCGCTGGGCGGACTGCCGGGCAACCACCTTGTCGTCAACTTCGCCCCCCAACTCGCCCTGCTCGACAAGGCGTCGCTGCTGATCACCAACGCCGGGGTGAACACCGTCCTGGAGGGAATCTGCCGGGGCGTGCCCATCGTCGCGCTGCCCCGCACCACGGACCAGGCCGGCATGGGATCGCGGATCGAGTATTCGGGCGTTGGGCTCCGCGCCCCCTACCGGCGAGGCCACCCCGGGCCGTTGCGGCAGATGATCCAACGTGTGCTTTCGGAGGACCGATTCCGGCAGCGGGCCCGCGAACTCCAGAAGACCATGCTCGCCGCCGGCGGACTCTGCCGCGCGGCCGACATCGCCGAGGAAGCGTTTGCGACGCGCCGCCCCGTCAAACACCAAGGAACCGAGTCTGCCGGGCCCTGAAATGAAGACAAGCCACCCTGAGGACGGCGTCTCCCTCCTCGATCGGTTCATGGTACTGCTGGCCGCGGTGGGGTTCGCCCTCCGGTACGGTTTCAACTTCGGTATCTCGAATCAGAACACCTACCTGCTGCACGGACTCAAGATGGCCCGGCCCGGTCTTCTGTCGGGCGACTGGCTGGCCGGCCAGGGAACCGATTATCATCCCGCGTTCTCCTATGTCGTGCAGTGGCTCTATCAACGGACCCCTTCCGGCTGGTCGTTCGCTCTCGTCAATACTCTTGTGGCCGTAGCGGGGGCGTTGGTCATGTACCGCATCCTGGCCGACCTCTCCCCCTCCCGTTACACCGTATGGGCCTATCTGACGCTAATGGGCATCTTGTCCGCCACCGGCACCTTCTCCGTGGCCAGCAGCTATCTCTTCGCCAACATCTTGCAGCCGTCCTCCCTCGGCGCCCTGGGATTCCTGATCGCTTGCTTCTACTTCTTCCGCGGCAACTATCTCCGCTCCGGCCTGGCCTGGGCTCTGGGAGGAGTGTTTCACGTCAACTACCTGATCCTGGGATTTCCCGTCTTCGGGCTGGCCCACCTCCTCATGGGATTCGATCGTCTGACTGCCCGCTTGATCCGGCATTGCTGCCTGCCTGCCCTGGCACTGATGCCGGTCTTGGGTATCATCTGGCGGAGCGCGGGGGCACCCGATGCGTTGGCCGGGCAGATGATCCTCTTCAAGATCCGCTCCCCACACCATTATGATCCCCTGACCTTTTCCAGTGAGTTCGTTCCCTTCCTCGGCTGGCTGTGCCTCGGAACATGGATCGGCTGGCGATGGTTTCCACGACCGGAGCGATGGAGGGCGTTCCGGGCGCTGTTCGTCGCGCACGTCATTCTGATCGCTCTGGGGACGGTCCTGACCAGCGTCGTCTTCATCCCGAAGGTGGCCCAAGTCTATGTCTACCGCCTGGCTCCGGTGGTGGTCCTTTTCGCCCAGATGATGCTGTGTGTCGGACTCGTGCGCCTGATGACCGAAAAGGCGGCGGAACCCCGTCTCGGATTCCTACGGACGGTAGTTCTCGCCGGAGTGATCCTCGCCGCCAACGCCCAGGGCGTGTACTACGGCAGCTACCACCTCCTGGCTGTCAGCCTGGCGGCCGTTCCCTTCGTCTCCTGGTGTCGCCGCAGACTGGAGGATGAGTCGTCCGCATCGCATGTGCAGCGGCCCGCGGTCGTATTCAGCCTGGTCGTCTGCCTGGTGGGAGTGATTCCGAACGTGGCGGAGATTCCCTCTCGATCGACGCTTATCAAGGGCCTGCCGCCGGGCGAGGCAGATCTCTATCGCTGGGCGCAGACGACCCCCGAGGACGCCATCTTCCTCATCCCCCCCGGTCTTGAGAACTTCCGCCTCCATTCCGAACGGTCGGTCGTGATCGACTGGAAATCGACTCCCGTCATTCCCGAGGAACTCGTGGAATGGTACCGTCGCATCCAGACGACCTGCGGCATCGACGGCGTTCGATCGCTTGCCGACGCCGAAGCAGGCTACGACAGCCTGGGGAAAGAAGGCATGGAGGCCGTACGGGCGAAGTACCCGTTCGACTATGCCGTCTTCCGGGCCGAAGATGGCGGATACGGCGGGATCGACGATCTCAGGGTCTTCGAAAACGGTCAATTCGTCGTCTTCGCCAGGCCCACCGCGCGACCGTAAGAAGTGCCCGTCCCTAGACGTCCTCGTGCGATGCGCGTCACGGATCGCACTGGTTGCCCGGCTCCGGGCTGGCCGTGGGAGGGCCCGCGGCGGCGTGCCGGGTGAAACCGCGGGTCTCGCCGACAACGTATCGAGGCCGGCCTTTGACCTCGATGTAGATTCGTGCCACGTACTCTCCGATGATTCCCATTCCGATAAGGATGAGGCTGCCGAGGAACAGGAGCAACATAATCAGCAGGGTGATGCCGTCGAGGGCCATGCCCTGCCATTTGACGATCAACGCGCGAATGCCGAGCACCACCGCGAAGACCAAAAACGCCCCGCCCATCGCGGTCACGAAGTGCAGCGGCACGGCCGTGAAGGAGGTGATGCCGACCACGGCCAGCTTCACTAGCGACAACAGGCTCCACCGGGAAGTCCCGACCTGACGCGGCTGGACTTGGAACGGGACTTGCACCCGCTGGAATCCGACCCAGGAACTCATGCCGCGGAAGAACAGATTCACCTCGCGCAGAGACCGCCACGCGGCGACTGCCTTGGCGTCGAGAAGCCGGAAGTCGGACGCGTTCCTGAGGTCGAGCCGGCAAAGACAGTGCAAGAGACCGTAGAACGTCCGGGCCGCCAGACGGTAGAAGAGGCATTCCCGCCCCCGCGTCTCCTTCACCGCCTCCACGATGTCGGCCTTGCCCGACTTCCATAGCGCGATCATGGTGGGAATCAAGGATGGGGGGTGCTGAAGATCCGCGTCCATGGTGATCACCGCGTCGCCGTCCGCGTGTTCCAAGCCGGCCGCCATCGCCGCTTCTTTGCCGAAATTCCGACTAAGGCGGATCGCCCGGCACGGCTGTCCCTGCAGCACCTCCCACGTGTCGTCGGGAGAGCCGTCGTCGACGAAGAGGATGTCGTACGCGTCGCCGGTCGCCGCCATCTCCGCAGCAATGGCTTTCACCAGGCACGGAATGCTGCCAGCTTCGCGGTAGACGGGGATTACGAAGCTGATCCGGCTCACGCTCTTCACCGTTCCTTCCGCTGCAGGAGGCTACCGGACAAGACCGAGCCTCTTGGCAAACCACAACTTGATCCGCCAGACGGCCTCCGAGGGAATTCCCCACCAGCCCGGATCGCCACGCGGGGCGTCCGGCGGGGAGACGACCGAGTGCCTGCGCTTGAGCTGCTCGTAGATGCACTCCGGCGCGTACACCGCGTCGGGACTGTATCCGGCCCTTCGCCACTGCGAGTTCCACAAGTGAATGCTGTACTCGCCCGGCGGCGTCTCGCGGGAGCGGATCAGACGCCAAACATCCCACCAATCCACGGGATAGAAGCCGGGCGGATCGAGAACCCGCACGGCGACGTCGACTTCGTGGACTGCCCGGGAGAGGAGGCGGGGCCCCATTTGCCCCCACCGCACCTTGGCAGGATCGGCCTTTCGAGCGTGCTCCCAGCAATACTCCATCAGCGGGCTGCCCACGGGCGCCTTAATCAACGCGTTGTTCACGTGGACGCCCCCTCTCGATTCCCGCTCGTAACCCACCACATGCTCGTCCGGGAGATCGAGAGGCCGGAGGCAAACCATGTCCAAGTCGGCCCACCATCCGCCCCGCTCCAACAGCAGCTTGTAACGGAAACCGTTGGCGAATCCGGCAACGCTCCCCTTCCCGTACCCCGACTGGTAACAGAAAATGTGCTCCTCGGAGAGGATTTCGGCGGCCGGCCGGACCACCGTGCCGGGAGGGATGTTCTCGACGGCATCGTAGGTGTACAGGTGGAACGGATGGCCGTGGTCCATGAACGAGCGGATCGCGAGCTGCTCCATCACGGAGAGTCGCGGGCCAATCCACATGCTCTGAACAACGTCTCGCGACATCAACGAACCTCGCGGTCTGCTCAATCCAGCATAATCCAAGGGGAAGTACGTTTCCACGTTGCGTTTTCTGGTGCCATCACCTTGCGCCGCGGTAACACTTCAGCCGTATGAAGTCGCAGGAAGAGGAGAAGGGAAAAGGAAAAAGCAGGAAAAAATGGGGAAGAAAAGGAGAGGGTTTCCATTCAGAATTGTGGGATCGGGGCACGGTTTCTTGCCTTTCCCATTTTTCCAGAGCTTTTCCTTTTCCCTTCCCCTATTCGCACTTCATTCCGCTGAANTCTTACGCGCCGCGAGAGAAGAGACACCAGGCCTCGTCAGCACCCTGGGGGCAAGACGCTCGCTCCCGGGCGAAGGAATCACGGCCCCGCGAAGACCGTTCACGCCTTCTCAGGAAGCACCTCAGCGAGGGCATCCCGCAGCGCGTCGAGCGCCTGGGGAATGACTTTGACGGAAGCCAAAGCGGGCATGAAGTTCGTATCCCCACTCCAGCGGGGTACGATGTGCCAGTGGAGGTGTCCCGGCAGCCCAGCCCCGGCGGCTCGGCCCAAGTTGAGACCGACGTTGAACCCCTCCGGACGCAGGACCTTCTCCAATACGCCAATCATGCGGGTAATGGTCTGCGCCAGTCCGGTCTGTTCCTCGGTCGTCAGCGCGTCGAGCCGGGCACAGTGACGCCGGGGGGCAACCAACAGGTGGCCGTTGTTGTAGGGATAGCGGTTCAGCACCGTCACGACCGACTCGTCGCAGTGGATCACATGCCGGGAAGGGTTGGTTGGATCAGCAGCCCCCCGGCAGAGGAAACAGTCGGGATCGGCACCCGGTAGAAAGGCGATCGAAGCTAAATCGTCCGAGGTATCCTTATCCCCCGGTGTGATGTATTCCAAACGCCACGGGGCCCAGATTTGCTCGTGCGACACGTCGGGTCTGCCTCTCCATGCCTCCCGATCGAGCCCAGTGCGGTTCAACGGCAGGCAAAAACGGTTGTGAGGACGCTCTCTCGACGAGCCGAGTCTACCCACACCCGCCGGCCGCCGCAAGCCACGTAGCATTTTACCACAATAGGGGGGGGCGGTGGTGTCTTTGCGGCCATCGGCACATCCGATTAAGCCGGTTGAGCAAACAAAACCGATTACATAAAGTGAAAGCGCTCAGCGGAATGAAGTGCGAATACGGGAACGGAAAAGGGAAAGCACTGGGAAAATGGGAAAGGTCAGAAACCGTGCCCTGATGGCACAACACGGAATGGCCCCCCCTCCTTGTCTCTTTCCCGTTTTCCCCGCTTTTCCCTTTTCCCTTTTCCCTTCTCGTGTTCCGGCAACTTCATACGACTGAACCGTTACACGAAGCCAAAGGCCGAGGAGATCAAGATCGCGTGTCGACCGATTTCCGCATTGAATTGGACATCTTCCGGGGTCCCCTGGATCTGCTGCTCCATCTGGTCCGGAAGGAGGAGGTGGAGATCGTCGACATCCCCATCGCCAGGATCACCGACCAATTCCTTGGGTACCTGGAAGTGCTCAAGGAGCTGAATGTCGATGCGGTGGGCGACTTCGTCGTGATGGCGAGCACCCTGGTCGAGATCAAGTCGCAGCATGTGCTCCCGCGATTGGACGAGGTCGAGGAAACGTTGGACGATCCCCGGGAGGAGCTGGTTCGCCGACTGCTGGAGTACAAGCAGTATCGCGATTCGGCCAGCATGCTCGAAGAGCGGAGCCGCCAGTGGCAGCTCCAGTGTGCCCGGCTCTCCAGCGACCTTCCCACGCGCGAACGGGACCTGGCCGAGGAGCCGATCCACGAGGTGGAACTCTGGGACCTGGTGAGTGCCTTCGCCCGCATTCTGAGGGAGCGGGAACTCGTCAAGCCATCGAACATCGTCTACGACGAGACACCGATCCACGTCTACATGACGAGGATTCAGTCGCGCCTGCGGGAGTGCGGCCATCTAGCGTTCAGCAGCCTCTTCGAGCAGGCGGTCCACCGCTCGGCGATGGTGGGGATGTTCCTGGCGGTCCTCGAGTTGGTCCGGCACCATCACGTCCGGGTGGACCAGAACGCCCTGTTTTCGGAAATCTGGGTATTTCCGCAGTCGGATGGCGCCCAGCCGCTGGACCTTTCCCGCGTCGACAATTACGATCACGCCCATGTTGACGGATCAGCCGGTCAAGTCGATCACGCACAAGAACCTCACCCTTGAGGGCTACTCCCGCGCAGCGGTGCAGACCTACTGGCGGATCCCGGAGTTCAAGATCGGCTTCGATCTGGGGGCCCAGCCATGGTCCTTTATGGGGACTCCCACCTGGCTGGTGTCGCATGGGCACATCGACCATCTCATCGGCCTGCCCATCTACGTGGCCCGGCGCCGCATGATGAAGATGGAGCCGCCCACCATCTACCTCCCGGAAGGGGCCATCGAGCCGATCCAGCGGATCCTGCGCCAGGTGAGCCGCTTGGACCGGGGGCGACTGCCGTGTACGTTGCTTCCCGCACGGCCGGGGGACGAGATCGAGTTGTCGCGGGAGCTGGTGGTCACGGTCTCCGCCACGCGGCACACGGTTCCGTCGCTGGGGTTCGTCGTGTGGGAACGGCGGCGCAAGTTGAAACCGGAGTACAAGGACCTGCCCGGCCCGGCGATTCGCGACCTGAGGCTTTCGGGCACGGAGGTTACCCAGGAGGCCCGCGTCCCGCGGGTCGCCTATCTGGGCGACAGTGCCCCGGAGGGGCTCGACGCCTGCCCGGCCATGTATGAGGCCGAGGTGCTCATCACGGAACTCACCTTCGTGGCCCCCAGCCACCGTAAGGAGCGGATCCACAAGTTCGGGCACATGCACCTGGACGACCTGGTGGAGCGTCGCGACCGTCTCAAGAACGAGTTGATCCTGGCCGGCCATTTCAGCACGCGGTACCACGCCCGGCAGATCCAGTTCCACGTGCAAAAGGCCCTCCCCGACATGCTCGGCGGACGCCTGCGGTTGTGGATCTAGAGGGTGGAAAAGGACCGGGTGGCCCCGGTCCCTTTCCTTTCCTCTCCCTTTCCTTTCTCATTGGCCGTGAGGAGTCGTGCCGATCTGGAGCGGCGTGTCATGGCCGTCTGCCTTGGCGCGGGATTCCGCGTCGTTCAAGTCCGGTTCGTGATGATGGTGTTTGAGGGCGTGCACGGCCGCCTTCCGGCCAAAGGTCCAGAACAGGGCGGGACGCACGAAGAAGTCCAGCAGGGTGGAACTGAGGAGTCCGCCGAGGATGACGGTGGCCACGGGGTAGAGGATTTCCTTGCCCGGTTGACCGGCGGCGAGCGCAAGCGGGATGAGAGCGATGCCCGCGCAGAGCGCCGTCATCAGCATCGGGGCGAGCCGTTCCAGCCCCGCGCGCTCGATCATTTCCGGCGTGAAGGACTCCCCTTCGTAGCGAACCAGGTGCAGGTAGTGGGCGATCAGCAAGATGCCGTTGCGCGAAGCGATGCCGGCAAGAGAGATGAACCCGACCATACTCGCCACGGTGAGCGATTGGCCGGTGACGACGAGCGCCCCGACGGCCCCAATGGCGGCCATTGGCAGGGCCGCCAGGACCTGCAGGCTGAGGTTGAGCGAATTGAAGAGCGTGTACAGCGTCAGGATCATGCAGGCCAACGATACCAGGCTCAGCAGTCCGATCGTCCTGGTGGCCGATTGCTGGCTCTCAAACTGGCCGCTGTAGTGAATGAAGTACCCGGTGGGCAGGGACGCTTGGATAGGGGCCAGCCGTTCCTGGATTTCCGCGACGAGGCTACCCAAGTCCCGATCCGCAGTGTTGCACTGGACGATGATGCGACGTCGCACATTTTCGCGGTTGATCGTGTTCGGCCCACTGGAGTCGACCACTTCGGCCACCGCGCTTAAGGGAATCTGGCCGCCGCGAGGCAGTTCCAGAGTCATGCGTCTCAACTGCTGCGGATCGTTTCGGAACGGGTCGTCGAGCCGCACGAGGAGGTCGAACTTCCGCTCACCCAGCACGATCTCCGAGACCAACCGGCCGTTCATCGCCGTCTCCACGAGTTCGTTCACGTCGGCGGAATTCAGTCCATTCGCCGCGAGGTCGTCGCGGTTGAGGTTGATCCGCACCTGGGGTATTTCGATCTGCGGCTCGACCATCAAATCCTTCACGCCGCGGACACCGGCGATTGTCCGCTTGATCTCGTCGGCCTTGGCCCGGAGGATGTCGAGGTTGTCGCCGTAGAGCTTGATGCCAACCTGGGCCTTGACGCCCGAGAGCATTTGCGAGATCACGTGCTGCAAAGGCTGCTCGACCGCGATCGCCACGCCCGGCACCTGGGTCAACTGCTCGCGGGTGTCGGCCAGGACTTGCTCGCGGGTGCGGCCCGAGTTGGGATCGAAGGTAACGATGATCTCCGAGATGTTGACGCCTTCGGCGTGCTCGTCCAATTCGGCGCGGCCCGTTCGCCGGCCGAAAGCGACCACGCCGGGGACCTTCTTGAGTCGCTGTTCGACCATCCCGGCCAGACGGTTGGATGTTTCCAGGGAGTTTCCCGGCGGCAGCACGACGTTGATCTGCACGCTTCCTTCGTTGAAGGGCGGCAGGAAATCGCGGCCCAGGCCCGACACGACGATGCCGCTGACCACCACGCCCACCGCCACCGCTCCCAGCACCGGCCAGGGATGCCGCACACTGAAACGGATCGCATACCCGACGAGCCATTTGAGGCACGCCAGCACGAGACTGTCCTTGGGGTGGCCCATGACCTTGGCCTTGGGGAGCATCCAGTAGGACAGGACGGGCGTCACCGTGAGCGACACCACCAGCGAGGCGAGAATCGAGACGATGTACGCTATGCCCAAAGGCGTGAACAGCCGTCCTTCCATGCCGCCCAGGGCAAACAGCGGTACGAAAACGAGCACCACGAGAATCGTGCTGAAGACAATCGAGTTCCGCACTTCGCTGCTGGCCTCGTACACCACGCGCAGGGCATGCTTGGGATGGACGGCATGCTTGTTTTCCCGCAGCCGGCGGAAGATGTTCTCGACGTCCACGATGGCGTCGTCCACCAACTCACCGATGGCCACCGCCAGGCCGCCGAGCGTCATGGTGTTGATCGACATCCCCAACCACTTGAACACCAGGCCCGTCGTGACGATGCTGAGCGGGATGGCCGTCAGGGTGATGAACGTCGTGCGGAAATTCAGCAGGAACAAGAAGAGGATGACGACCACCAGGATGCTGCCGTCGCGCAAGGCGTCCATGACGTTGTGGATGCCCAACTCGATAAACGACTTCTGCTGGTAGACCTCCGGATTGACGCGGATGTCCCGGGGAAGACTCCCCTCGAGTTCCTCGAGGGCGCGGATGATCCGGTCGGTCAGCAGACGCGTGTCGTTGCCCGGCTGCTTGGTGATCGTCAGCATCACGGCCGGCTCGCCGTTGGCGGCGGAGTCCCCTCGCTTCACCTGGGGCGCCTCGACAATGCGGGCGACCTGCTGGAGAAGAACGGGGCGATCCGCGTCGGGTTTCACGACGACCTTCTCGATGTCCTGAACGCTTTGGAGCCGGCCGATGGAGCGGACCAGGTATTCGTGGCCACCGCGGTTGAGGTAGCCGCCCGTGGCGTTGGCATTGCTGGCCGACAAGGCCCGCTCGACCTCGTGCAAGGTGACGCCGTAGCTTCGCAGGGCGTTCGGGTTGACGAGCACCTGATATTGCTTGCGTCCGCCGCCCATCGTGATGACCTGGGCAATGCCCGGAATGGTGAGCAACCGCTGACGCACGACCCAATCGGCCAGAGTGCGGACCTCCATCGGCGACGTTTTGCCTCCCTCGCTCCACATCCCGACGATCATGATCTGTCCCATGATCGACGAGATCGGCCCCATCTGAGGCCGGACGCCCTCGGGCAGACGTTCCGCGGCCAAGGCGAGTTTCTCGGCGACGACCTGACGGTCGACGTAGATGTCGGTACCCCAGGCGAACTCGACCTGGACGACCGAAAGCCCGATCCCCGAGGAACTGCGGACGGCCTGCACGCCGGTCGCCCCGTTGAGGACCGATTCCAGCGGGAAGGTGACGAGCGTTTCGACTTCTTCCGGGGCCAGCCCCGGGGCCTCGGTCATCACGGTGACACGCGGCCGGTCCAGGTCGGGGAACACGTCAATGGGCAGGCGGTAGAGTACGTAACCGCCGTACACCAGCACGACCACGGCGACCGCAATCGTCAGTAGCCGATACCGCAGCGAGAAACGGATAATCGCGTTCAGCATGGCTCAGAGTCCAGGGTCGAGAGTCAGGAGTCCAGAGTCGAGAGTCGAGGGTCGAGAGTCCAGAGTCGAGGGTTCAGAGTCGAGGGTTCAGAGTCGAGGGTTGACCGTTTGTAGTTGAATGGTGCGGGTTGGCTATATAGATTGGAGAGGTTGGATTCAGGATTTCCAGGCGTCGAGGGTGAATCATGTTTCGCTTCGAGAAACTCGATGTGTGGCAAGAAGCGGTGGATTTCGCGCACGGCGTGTACGGCGTCACAAGTCGTTTCCCGCGCGAGGAACGATTTGGACTCACCAGCCAGATGCGACGCGCGGCCGTTTCCATTTCATCCAATGTTGCGGAAGGGACTGGGAGGTCTTCGGACAAGGACTTCGCGCACTTCTTGGGAATCGCCTATGGTTCTCTCATGGAAGTCGCTTCGCAATTGCAGGTCGCGTTCCGCCACGCATGGCTCAAGCAGAAGGACCGGGACGATCTGTACGCCAGGGCCGAGGAGTTGGCTCGCATGCTCAGCGGCCTCAAAGCCTCCCTCTCGCGCCGGTCAACCTAGGTCCCAACTCCCAACTCTCACCCCTTGACCCTCGACTCTCGACTCTCGACTAATGGTTGTGTCCCGCGTGCGGATCGACTCCGCCGCCGGACTTGGCCTTCAACGCCAGTTGCACCTGGTGCGCCGCCGATGCCGCCACCATCGTGCCCACCTTGAGCGCGCCGTCGTTGGCAATCACGACCCAATCCTGGTCGCGGTACTCGACGTGGACGGGGCGCCGGTCGAAGTGGTCGTCGTTGGCCTCGAACACGTAAGCCTCAGCCCCGTCCTGAGCGACTGCATCGACGGGCAATACGATGCGGTCCTTCCATTGCTCCACAGGAACGCGGACCTGGGTCCTTTGTCCCGGCTTGAACTGCCAGTAGGCGAAACGCCGGCCTTCAGGCGTCTTGGCCTCACGCAGCAGGTGGTTGGGAAGGGTGACGTAGAAACGGAACGCCCGAGATTCGCGGTCCACCTTGTCGTCGAGATAGAGGATGCGGAGTCCCCGGACCGTCTCCTCGTCGGCGGTGGATTTCGCCCCCAGGACCGCGGAGATCGTGCCGCCCGCGGCGGACGCCCGGGTGATCGCCCGGATGTCCTGCTCGAACGCCCGGCCCTCGATGTACAGCTCTCGATAATCCACCAGGGTGCAGAGCGTGTCGCCGGCATTCACGTATTTTCCGTGGGAGACTTTCAACTGCTGGACTTGCAGGGGATGCGTTTCCGGTTTCCCCGCCGAGTCATGCGCCGGCGTGCGGATCGTCAGGCTTTGCAGCAGCGATCGGGTGGCAACGATCGTGTCCACCTGTTCTTGGGACAGTCCGTGCAGCAGCAAGGCTTGCCGCTGTGCCCGCAGCGCAGCCTCCTGCTTCTGCTGCTCGTACTTTCTCTCCAGAAACGTCTTGCCGGCGATCACGCCGTCGGCGGTGACTTTTTCCAGGCGGGCCACCTCACGGCCGGTCACGTCAAGCTCCTCCAAAGTGCGAAGGAACTCCGTTTGTGCTTGAAGCAGGTCTTCGTGCGTCAACCGGACCTCGAAGAGCGGCTGCCCCGGCTCGACGGCCTCGCCCTGGATCGGATAGATCTTCGTCACGACCCCCGTCATCGGGGCGGTGACTTCCATCGTGGACCAACCGGGGCGCTCGACCACGATTCCCGGCACGGTGATCGTGCGATCGAAGGGCCGTAGCTCGACCTTTGCCAATTGCAGGCCGATGTTCCCTTGGGCCTGCTTGCTCAGCTTGATCGCCGCCGCTTCATCGTGCTCGTGGTCGTACTTGCCGTCGTGGCCGTGTTCATCCTCCTCGCCGTCGCCGTCATCATGTTTTCCGTGATCGTGTCCGGCACAATCATGGCCAGATTCGCCGTGGGCATCCGCGGTCTCTTCCGCAGGGTCGTGGCCGTCGTTCTCGGCATGAGCCGGTCTGGCAAGGTCGAGTGTGGAGAGTACCCGTTGCCTGAATTCCGGCATCCACAAACCGGCAATCACTGGCCCCACGACCAGCGGCAGCAGGACCGCCAGCAGCCACCATCGTCGTTTCCGGGGCAACCATCGTCGAAAGAACCGCGTGTTCATGGTCGTGCTTCGTGAAAGAGTCGTGAAGGACGTTGGGGGCGTAACAAAGCAATGCGTGTGCGCCAGGCGCCTCGCGGAATTGACGACGGGGGCCGGATCATGAGTGCGCGAAGCGCGCAGCGTCAAACCCGGCCCAACTCAACAAGGGGGCACCATCAAATCAGCAAGACTTGATTGGCGAGATGCAGACGAACCGGCAGCAGCAACCGGCCCGAGGAAAGAGTGGGTTGCTCGGGGCTGAAACCGACCAGGGAAGGCCGGTCGTAGAGCAGCGCCGAGAAGGACGCTTGGTGCGGCGGAACCAACCGATCAGAGACGGGGCGGCTGGAGGAGACAAAGGAACACCTGGCCCCCTGACAGTCGTTCGCCCCATGATGCGAATGGTCGCACTCGTTCGCTCGGCACTGCCCATCTTGCGTCGCATCGCGGTGAGCGAGGGAGAAGTCTCCTTCGCAGGCGTGCACATGGTGTCCGCAACAACCGACCGTCAGGTGGACCACCAACGTCCCGGCGATCAGGATGCGGCAAAACGCGGCCATACGAGTCTCTCTGAATCCCGCAATCGTCCTCGACGGAACACGCTGACAGCCTTCAGCCAAATCGGCGTTTCCTCCAACAGTGGGGATCGCCGGCTTCTCTGTCTATTGTATGTCGCGTGCTCCAAACGAGTCAACTTCACCGCGGCTGAGGTACTCCGTTCGGTGGGTCGCTTCCCTGGAGACTGTCGGACAAGAGGTTCCCTTCGAGTGTCGCCGTTGCCGCACGAAGGTCGCGCAGGGCGTCCAGGTAGGCGACGTGCGTTTGGAAGTAGGTCCGCTGGGCCGTGAGAAGCACCAGATAGCTGAACTCACCCTGCCGGTAGCCCGCGCTGACCAGCCTCAGCGACTCTTCGGCGTTGGGGAGGATGTCATGGTTGTATTTTTCAACCTCCTGATGGGCGGTTGCGTACTGCTCAAAGACCGCCGCCAGACGCTGCTCCAGAGCCAGCCGCACTCGTTGGACCTCATGCCGGGCGGCAGTTAACTCGGCCTGGGCCCTGGCGATGTTCCCCTGGTTGCGGTTGTAGATCGGGATGGGAACGCCGACTTGCACGCTCGCAAACGCGTCCCGCGTAGCGTTGTCGTATTGCACCCCTGCCTGCAGATCGACGTTCGGAATCCGGCCGGCGCACTCGCGGCTCAAGGCTGCCTCGGCACGAGCGACGCCTGCCTGGGCACCGGCAAGCTGAGGGCTCTCGGTCAACAGCCGATTCAAGGTCTCTTCCCAAGTGAACCGGACCATGCCATCCTGCAGACGGCCGGCCAAGGGCGTCGGCGACAAAGCAGGATCCCCGACGACCGCCGCAAGATTCCGCCAAGCGGCCGTGTATCGGTTGCGGGCCTTCTCCAGAAGGATTCTGGCCGAATCGGCTTCGATCCGCGATTGCAGGACATCAACGCGAGCCACCTCCTTGGCCTTCATTAGATCCTCGGTGCTCTTGACCCCGCGTTCGCCCACGGCGACCAACTGCTCCGCCAGTTCCACGGTGCGCTGGGCGACCAGCACGTCGTAGAAACCGCGCCGCACGTCCGTGAGCACGCGAAACCGCTGCGTTGCCCAAGCGTACTCGGCCTGCCGGACTCCTTGGCTGGCAACAGCCCGGTTCCAATGCAGTTTCCCGGCGGTGACGACTTCCTGGCCGATGAAGCTGCCCTGTTGCCCGGCCCGACCCTCGTTTCCGATCTCACTGCCCACGTACCCGACGACGGGGTTCGGATACAGCCCAACTTGAAGGCATTGACCGCGAGCCGCTTGTACTTGGGCGACTGCCTGAGCCAGCGTGGGATTGCACCGTTCCGCCATCGCCTCCAATTCCACCAAGGACAAGCCGAACGTCGAAGCTGTCCCCTCACCCGGAGGGGTGGCTTGCTTGATCCGGACCGCAGGCGGCAGTGGAGCGGCTGGTGACTCGGGCATGTCTGGGCCTCCACCATGATAGGGGGCCACCGGAGGCGGTTCTGCCCGCTGGGCCATTCCAAGGACGGGTATCATTCCCACCAAAACAGTGACAACAAGGCACTTGAGTCTCATTCTGGGCGGACCTCCTTGTCCTACGAATCGACCCAAAGTGTCCAATCATCCCCGACTGTGCAAACTATCACTTCCACGGCCGAAAACTCGGCTTCATTGGTTCAGTCGGCAAATTCGCTTCGTTAGACCAGGGAGGCTCCGAGCATCGGAAGATCTGTCCGATTTCCGCGCGCTTGACTCCCTTCTTTGGGCCCGAATCGCGGCTCGATCCTGCGACAGGCGCACGGGTCCCCAGGAGTGGCAGCTCGCGCGCCGCCCGCCCGCTGACATCCGGATCGTCGCTGTCCAATTCCGCACACAGCGTGTTGATGGGCTGGGCTGCTCGCTTTGGCCCAACGCAACCAGGGCCCCGGCCGCCTCGATGCACACACACGGCGAAGAACGACCCGCCCGGCTCATCCGTCCTTCTCCAGCATCTTCCTCACTTCTTCCCGGCAATCCCCAGTTCCTCGGCGTGCGGCCTCAGGGCGTCGATGACGAACTGGATGTGGCTGTCCATGTCCGCGCCGAGCAACTCCACGCTGCTGCGGATGATCTCCCGGTCGACCTTGGCGGCAAACGCCTTGTCCTTGAGCTTCTTCTTGACGCTCTTTGGCTCGAGGCTGACGATTCCGTCGGGGCGCACCAGGCAGCACGCAATGACGAACCCCGCCAACTCGTCGCAGGCCAGGAGGCACTTGTCGGTCAGGGTCTTCGGAGGCAGGTTCCACTTGGTCTGGTGGAATGCGACGGCGTAGGCCATCTCCTCTTCGCCCTGCTGCCGCAGCCAGTCGACGATCCGCTGAGGATGCTCCTCCGGCCATTGGTCGTAGTCGGCGTCGTGCAGCAAGCCGATGACGCCCCAGACCTCCGGGTCGGCGTTCTCGCCGTACTTCGAGGCCGCCGCACGCATCACGACTTCGACCGCGCGACCGTGAGCCAACAGGGAGGGAGTGGTTGTCCACGAATGGAGTTGTTCGAGGGCTTGTTCGCGGCTCAGGCTCATAGGGCTACCTCCGCATCGGTCAGCACTCCGTCGAGAAGTCGCGTGTAAGAGAGGGGAAAATGGAAAAAGGAAAAAATGGAAAAGGAATAAGGAATCAGTCGTCGGCAAGCCCGGCCAGCACGTCGCGGGCGGCGGCGAGGGTTGCCTCGACGTCGGCCTCAGTATGGGCGGTCGAGAGGAACAGGGACTCGAATTGGCTGCACGGCATGTACACGCCCCGCTCGATCAGACCCCAGAACCAACGGGCGTAACGCTCCGTGTCGCACCGGCTGGCGGTGTCCCAGTCCGTCACCGGGGCGCCGGTGAAGAAGAGGGTCATCATCGCGTTGAATCGCGAGAGGAAGCAGGGCACGCCGGCCTCTCGGGCGGCGGCCTCCAGGCCCGTGGCCAAGCGGGTCGAGAGCTGCTGAAGCCTGGGATAGGGGTCGGTGTCGCGGAGCGTCTTCAAGGTGGCAATCCCGGCCGCGGTGGCCAGCGGATTGCCGCTGAGCGTGCCAGCCTGGAAGACCTTGCCGGCCGGGAGGACGTGCCGCATGACGTCGGCCCGGCCGCCGTAGGCCCCCACGGGCAACCCGCCGCCGATGATCTTTCCCAGCGTGGTCAGATCGGGCCGCATCCCGAACGCGCCTTGGGCGCCACCGTAGCCGACGCGGAAGCCGGTGATGACTTCGTCGAAGACCAGCAGCGCGCCGTGCTTCTCGGTCAACTCGCGGAGGGCCGTGCGGAACGCGGCGGTCGGTTCCACGCAGCCCATGTTGCCCGCCACCGGCTCCACGATCACCGCTGCGATCCGCTCGCCCTGCCGGCGGAACGCCGACTCGAGGCCCTCGGGATCGTTGTAGCGGAGCACGAGCGTATCGTGGGCGGTGCCGGCGGTCACGCCGGGCGAGTTGGGCACGCCGAGCGTTGCCGCGGCGCTGCCCGCCGCCACCAGGAGGCTGTCGACGTGGCCGTGGTAGTTGCCGGCGAACTTGACGATCGTCTCGCGGCCGGTGAAGCCCCGTGCCAGCCGGATCGCGCTCATCGTGGCTTCCGTGCCGGAGCTTACCAGCCGGACCATCTCGATCGACGGCAGGGCCTGTTCGATCAATTCCGCCAGTTCGCTCTCCGCCTCGGTCGGGGCGCCGAAGCTGGTGCCGCGACGAACCGCCGCTTCGAGGGCGGCAACCACGGCCGGATGGGCGTGGCCGAGGATCATCGGGCCCCAGGAACCGATGTAGTCGAGATAGCGGTTGCCGTCCACGTCGATCAGGTAGGCTCCCTCGCCGCGATCGAAGAAGATCGGCTCGCCTCCGACCGCGCCGAACGCCCGGGCCGGGCTGTTGACGCCGCCGGGCATGAGTCGCTTCGCGCGCGCAAAGGCGGTCTGGCTGCGGGCTCGCGACATCGTCATTCCTCTCCAAGGGCCTCGCGGAGTTTCCTCAGGGCGCGGAGCCAGAGCATCTGGGCGGCGGGACGGGAGCGGTTCATTCGCCGGGCAACCTCGTCGAACGGCAACCGCTGGAGGTTCCGCAGAAGGATCACCTCCTGATAGTCCGGCGCCAAGGTAGCCAGCGCCGCGGTGACGCGGAGCTCCGCGTCCAACTGCAAAAACTCCTGGCTCGGCGTGGCCGTCGCGGCGGCGGGTTCGGGGACGCCGCCGTGCAGGTCGGTCTCCGCGGCGCCGGCGAAACGGACTTCGCGGCGCACGGCCCGCTTGGCCGCCCCGCGATACTGCCGGACGAAATCGGTGGCATTCCGGGCCAGGATGCGGCGGAGCCAGGCAAGCCACTCCCGCTGCGAACCGCCCTGGAAACGCTCGAAATCCCGGTGGGCCTCCAGCAGGGTTTGCTGCACGAGGTCGGAAGCGTCGACCTTGACGGCCAGCCAGCTTTCGACCTGGGCCCGGGCCAGGAGGCCCAGATAGCTCCGGCAGAGGCCGAATAGCTCGTCGCGCGACGCGGCGTCGCCCTGCCGGGCCCGGCGGATCAATTCGCCGACGTTCTCCGCCTGCGATTCCATCACGCTCCCTCCGCGACGGCCTCGAAACCAAGCTCCGCAATCATCCGGTAGTCGTCTTCGGGCGACTGGCCCTTGGTCGTAAGGTAGTCGCCGAGGAAGATCGAGTTGGCGGCGAAAAGCCCGAGCGGCTGCAAGGAGCCGAGGTGCAGTTCCCGGCCCCCCGCGATCCGCACTTCCGCGCGGGGATTGGCCAGCCGGACCATGGCGAGCACCTTCAGGCAGTACCGGGGATTGAGACGCGTCACTCCCTCCAGGGGCGTGCCGGGAATCGGGATGAGGAAATTGACCGGCAGGGCTTCCACGCGTAGTTCGGCCAGCCGGAGGGCGAGTTCCACCACGTCGGCGTCTTCCTCTCCCATGCCGACAATCCCGCCGGAACAGATCTCCAGGCCGGCCGCACGGACCGCGCGGAGCGTGGCCAGCCGCTCCTGATACGTGTGGGTCGAGCAGATCCTGGGATAGAACCGCTCGCTCGTGTTGAGGTTGTGGTTGACGCGGTCCACGCCGCAGTCCTTCAACCGGGCGGCCTGGTCGGGCGTGAGCAGGCCCATCGAGGCGCAGATCTTCAGCGGGAATGCCGCCTTGATGTGCCGGACCACTTCCGCGACGCGGTCGAAATCGCCGGCCGACGGGCGAAGCCCGGAAAGGACGATGCAATAGGTCCCCGCCCGGCGCTGGGCGGCGGTCCGGGCGCCGGCGAGAATCTCGTCGGAATCCACCAGCCGGTAGCGTGGGGATTCGGCCTTCGAGACCCGCGACTGGGAGCAGTATCCGCAATCTTCGGCGCACGCCCCGCTCTTGGCGTTGATCAGGAAATTCAGGTGGACCCGGTTGCCGAACCACTGTCGTCGGACCAGGTACGCCGCGCCCAGCACGTCGAGCAACTCCTCATCGGGGGCACGGAGGACCGCGAGCCCCTCGTCGGGCGAGAGGCGATGACCCTCCAAGACGCTCTGCGCCAACCCTTGCCAAGCACCAACACGGCCAGCGAGAGGGGCGATGTCGCCTGGACGCGGTAGTCCGAACGGTTGCATGGTGATCCGATCCTCGAAGCGAGCACTTGCTCGCCAAGTATACCCCGCGAGCGACGGCACGACCAGTCCCGGGCCCCGGCGGCCGTCAGCCGCACTTGCCCGTCTGCTCTTCGCTCAGGCGACCTGGAATCGCTCCAACTTGGCGCGGTCGAGTTGGACGCCGAGACCGGGGCCCGGCGGGACCGTGAGCATCCCATCGCCGAGTTCCAGCGGCTCGGCCAAGAGGTCGTCCCGCCCGAGTTGCTGGATGTGCTGATTGCAGTGAGAGAAGGCAGGAGTGGCCGCGGCGATCTGGAGCATGGCGGCCATTCCCACACCCACCGACGCCCCGGCGGCGAGGCACGCTTCGAGTCCGGCGGCCTGGGCGATCGCCGCACACTTCCGGGCTGCCGCCAATCCGCCGACACGTTGGAGGTCGACGACCACCGCCGGCGCCGCGCCGCAACGGACGACGGCGAGCACGTCGGCCGGGCTGCGCACGCTTCTCCAGACGGCCAGCGGAACGCTCGTTTGCCGGCGTAGGGAGGCCACTTGCTCGAGGTCGCGCGTCTTGAGCGGATCGATCACGCTGCGCAGTCCGGCGTGTTCCAGTCCGCCGCAGAGATCGCGGGCGCTGTCCATGTCGTAGCCGGCGGTCCCGTCGAATTCGAGATCGGCCCGGTCCTGGACCAGTTCCCGCACGGCCGCCACCATTTCAAGATCGTCGTCCAGGTGTCCGAGGGAGGCGATGGCCAGGGCATGGAAGCCCTGCTCGGCCAATTCGCGGGCGAGCGTGGCGATCTCCTTCGGCGATGTCCCTTGGAGCCGCACGGCCAGTGGGATTCGCCGCCGATACCCGCCGCCGAAGAGGTGGCAAAGCGGCTGTCCGGCGATTTGCCCTACCAGGTCCCAGCAGGCCATCTCCACGGCACATCGCAACGGGGCGGAACGGAGAGCCCCCAGGCCCGAGAGATCCTCAATGTCGAACGCGTTCCATCCGGTCAGTGCAGACAGGAGGGCGCTCCGGCGAGCGGAGAGTTCCTCCCGGCGCCACTCCGACGGCGCCTCGCCCCATCCTTCGAGACCCGAATGGGCCGACAGCCTCACCAGCAGCGATGGAGGCAACGCCGACCCCGGCGTGCCGCCGTCCACCAAGAAGAACTCGAGATCGGTGATCCTCATGGAAGGCCCTTCGCGCTCCCTGCGGTGGCGTCGGGCCTAACCGGTGATGTCTCTTTTGGCGTTGAATCCCTCGGTCACGTCGCCGTCTTCCCCGGCGAAGGGCAGGAACCAGTCGTACCCGCTGCCGCCGGCCAGGGTATCGGAGGCCAGATCGTCGGAGACCGTGGTCGTCAAGGCCAGGGGATTGGCCGACGCCCGGAGACGGGCGACCCGCGTCTTGAACGAGCCACTGCCGCCCCAGTCCTTGAGGATGGCCATCAGGGCGACATCGTTCTCGTCGTAGGCGGTGGTGCCGCCGATGAGCACGGTCTGCCCGCTCGATCCGGTAAGCGTGTCGGTCCCCTCGCCTCCGATGAGGATGGATCGCTTTTTCCCGGCGACCAGCGTGTCGTTCCCTTCGCCGCCCAGGAGCACCGCGAGGCCGGAGTCGGCATAGAGGACATCGTCGCCGTCGTCGCCGAAGAGGAGGTCGGTGCCGCCGTTGCCGCGAATGAGGTCGTTCCCAGGGCCGCCGCGGATGACGTTGGCCGCGGAATTGCCCGTGAGCGAATCGTCGCCGCTGCTGCCGACGAGGTACTCGATCGTCCCGGAGAGCCAGAGGCTGGCGTCGGCTTCCTGGATCGGGGTCTGCTTCTGGCCCCCGCTCCGGCTAAGATTCACCGTGACGCCCGTCCCGGCCGGGAAGCCGGAGAGATCCAACTCGGAGAAGTCGAGCGTGTCGGTGCCCTTGGAGTCGGTAATACGGACGGAGTGCTCCAGGGAGGCTACGGCGTAGGTGTCGTCGCCCGAGGAGCCGTCGAACCGGACTTGCCCGACATTCTGGAAGGCAACGGCCACGTCGTTGGCCGTCGCCCGGTCGCCCTCGACCCGGAAGTCGTCGGCGTCCGGCGTCCCGCGGAACGCGAGCGTGTTCCTCTCCCCGTCGGCCCCGCCGTCGAAGATGAGATCGGCGAGGGCAAAGGATCCGCCGGAGTTGAAATCGACCGTCAACACGTCGGCCTTCCCGTCCGAGCCGAGGATGGTAAGTTTCTTGACGGATTCGAGAGCCTCGTCGAAGAGCCGTGCCTTCTGGCCCGTGGTGGTGCAATCCAACTGGATGTGGTTGTTCGCGCCCATGTGCAGAACCAGCGTGTTGTCCCGTTTCCCGGTCGGGACCTGCACGACGGGGTTGATCCATATTTCGACGGTGGCGGGAGCGCTGGAGAGGGCCGTTCCGTCGATCGTATCGTCGTCGGTCACGGTGAAGGTGAAGGTGGCCGGCCCGGACGCGCCGGCCTTGGGGGTAAACTCGACCTCGCCCGTTTCCGGGTCGAAGGCCGTGATCGTCCCGAGCGCGGGATTGGGATAGACGGCGATCGCAAACGTCAGCATCTGGAGGCCGCCGTCGCGGTCGTCGCCCTCCAGGGTCAACGCAACCGGCAGGTTCGCGTCGGTCTCGGCTTGCTGTCCGAAAGCCTCCGGCGCACTGTTGACGGGAGGGGGGAGGGGCGCGGGCGTCACGTCGATGGTGAAGACCACCGGCGCACTCGAGTTGCTGCCGCCGTTGGCCTTTCCTCCGTCGTCTTGCAGTACCACCGACACGGCAATCGAGTCTACCTCGTCTGAGGGGAGTTTGTAGGGGGCAAGTTCATAGGTCAGGGTGCCGTCCCTGGAGACGGCCGGCGGTTTCTTGAACTTGTGGAGGTCGGTGAGGCTGACGACCTTGACGTAGAAGGCGAGGCCCTGCGCCGGGTCGTTGGGACCGGAAGTGATGTTCTGCGCCCAGTTGGCGACGACTTGGGGCCCGTCGCCCTCGTTCACCGCCTGATCCGGGGCGGGCGCGACGAACGTCGGCGCCTGGTTCACCCAGTGCACGGTGATCGTGAAGGCCCGGGCGGCCGAAGTGTCCTGGCCGCCGTTTTCCGTACCGCCGTCATCCACGACCTTGACCGTCACCGTCGTCGTCCCGTGAGCGAAAGGCATCGGCGTATAGGTGAGGACACCGGAGGAATCGATGGCGGGCTGCCCGTCCTCCGTAAACAGGGACGGATCGGCGGGCGTCACGACGAACGAATCGAAGAACTGACTGCCAAGCTCATCGAGCGCCGTGATTGGTCCGGGCGCGAAGAACTCCACCAAGGGCACGCTCTGCTCGCCAGCCCCCTCCCAAGTCTCCTGATTCGGTGCTTCCACCAACGCGAAGATCGGTGCATCGTTGACGGCAAGGACTTCGACCTGAATCGTGCCCGTTGCCTCACTGAAGGCCGTCTGATCTTTCTCGGCGGCGCCGGCGATGTCGAAGGTCGAGCCGCTGGCGCCCGCAGTCCGGTCCCACGCCCGGAACGTAACCGACGGGAGCGTATAGACCGTTGCCGTGTTGAAGTCGAGCGAGGGCAGGAACCGGAGGCGGCTGCCGGGATCGGCGGGCAAGAGCAGCGCGCTGTCGTCGCTCACCGTGCCGACGGCGAGCCAGTGCACGCCGTTATCGGTCGAGAATTGCCACGTGCCGTTGGCCGTATCGGCGCCGATCACGGCGATTCCGGGCCCCGGGGAGAACTCCTCGTCCGGGTCACGAATCGGATACTTGGCTGCGTCGCCGACCGCGAGGATCGTGGAAATCCGCGTGCCCGCATTCGACAAGGCATCCTCCAGGATCGAGTCCATCGCCAGGACCACCGGGGCCTCTTCATCGACGGGATCCACCAGGACGGGCGGGTCATTGACCCAGTTCACGGTGATCGACGCCGAAGAAATGTCCTTGCTGAACGCCGTGCGGCCGCCGTTGGTCGAGGTGCTGACGTACTCTGCGGCGGCCCCGCTCGTCTGGTCCCAGGCCCGGAAACGGATCCCGGGGGCCACCGTCCCATGGAAGCCCGCCGCGGGGACGAATCGGATCCGCGTGCTGTCGTCGGACGCCAAGAGCACGGCCGAGTTGGTGGAGAGGACCTCCAGGTCGATCGATGTCCAGGTATCGCCGTCGTCGGTGCTGAACTCCCAGGTCCCATGGGTGGTATTCACGCCCGTGACGGCGATCCCCTGAGGATCGCCGGAGTCCAGGTCGGAAATCGCCGGCGTGCCTCCGCTTGCAAGAAGGCCGCTGACGAGCGTCCCGACGTTCTCGAGGTCGTCGATGTTCTCGTCGATCGCTTCCAGGCTCAGGAGGACCTTGGTGTCAAGGACCGGCGCATCGTTGACCGGGGTTACGGTGATGGAAGCCGTGGCGGTGCCCTTGCTGAACGCGGTCTTCCCCCCGTTCTTGGTGGAATCACCAAGACCGCCCGCGAACCCCGTGGTCTGGTCCCACGCGCGAAACATGATCGCCGCCGTCCCGCTGAACCCGGGATTCGGGACGAAACGGATTCGCGCAGGTGCGTCGGCGGGCAGGAGCCTCGCCGAACCGATCGAGCAGTTGCCCATGGGATGCCACGCAGCCCCGTTGTTCGTGGTGAATTCCCACGAGCCGTTGGCCGTGTCGGTCTTGATCACGGCGATGCCTTCGAGGGCGCCGGTGTCCGGGTCCGAAATCACGTCGTCGGCCGGGACGCCCCCGCTGGTGAGGACGGACATGACGCGCGTGCCGAAGTTCGTCCTGTCGCCTTCTTCAATGGAGCGGAGCGTCAAGGTCCCAAGATTCGCGTTGAGTACCGGCGCGTTGTTTCCGGAACGGAAGGGGGTCTCCGGATCGCCGAGCAGGTTGGTCTCGAAGTAGATCCAGCGGTATACGCGGTCGGTTCCCGAAGTCTCCACGCGGAAGAGGTTCAACTCCTTGGAAAGGTGATTCGCCCCGCCGAGGTGGTTGTCGAAATGCGAGGGATCCGTGTCCTGGCCGGCCGGCGGCGGGAAGATCGCTTCCCAGAATTCGTAGTCGAACCAATGCGAGAAGCCGGGAATCCCCGCCGTCGAGCCCCAGCCGTAGCGGGAGTTCATCACGACGGCGAACGCGCCGTGATCGTCGTAGACGAAGTGCTCGGCCACGGAGTCGCTGCTCCCGCCCAGGTCGAACGCCCCGGCATAGCAGGCCTGGCTGTACGCGAGAAACGGATAGGCGTTGGTCAGCCCGTCGACGATCGAGCCGGTCAGATACATCGCCCAGTCCGTATCGCCGTGGCCCAAGTGATTGACCACGTGGGGCGAGGCGTTCAGCGAGGCAACCACCGATTGCCGGCTGAAGGTGCCGTTTTCTTCATACAGCGTGGTGAAGTTGTAGTCGACAGGCATCACCTCGTCGCGGATCGGGTCCTTCGAGTGGCTGCCGTAGACCTCGCCGTTGGGCCCGTACCAGAGATACTCTCCCATCCACACCGCGGACTTCGGATTCAGTGGTGGGGTCGTCTCGTACTGGATCGTCTTGTTGACGAAGTTCTGTGCCTGGGTCGGCGTATCCACAGGCGCCCGTCCCACGTAGACCTCCGACAGAAGGTCTACCTCGCCGCCGCCGATGCCGTCGGTGAATTCGCCCCAAATGCTGTCGCCGTCCTCGTTCCAGGAGCCGTCGAGGCAGGCGAAGTAGAGGTCGGTGGGCATGGTGGGGTCGACGCCGCCGCAAGAGGCGTAAGCCGCCCGGTGGGGCACCGTCCCCGTATCGCCGCCCAGCAACACATATTGGGTGTTCCAGGTCGAATAAGCGTCGCGAATGAAGTTCCGTACTTGTTCCGCACGGTCCGTTCCGGAGTATTGCGCGTAGATGTCCTCCACCGTATAGATCATCGCACTGACGCCGCGGGCGAGTTTCTGCGCGATCAGCGGGGTGAACGACGACACAAGCGAAGAGCTTGTGATAAGAACGTAAGAGTACGTGCCGGGAGCGAGCAGCGTCTCAGGGGCACCGGTTCGAGAAACACTCCCGTAGGACGACAAGTCCTGCGGATTGGCCACCATGCCGGCGACCACCGCCATGTCGCTCTCCAACCCGCGAGGCAGCATGACCGACGAGTCGGCTTCGTCGGCGACGGCCTGGACGGTCACATCGATCGACGAATAGAATCGCAATCCTTGTGCGGTGGCTTGGAGGGGGTAGACGTTCACGACCGCGACCGTGTAGCCCCGCACATGCTGCACGCCCACCAACTCCGCGAGGTGGCCCGAGGCGGCCGGATTGGCCTGCCCGGCAGACGACGCAACCGGCCCGTCTCCCCCGGAGGTGGCAGCCGCCTGTGCGGCGAGGGTGATCGAGTACTGCTGGTCGAGCAGGCTCCCGTCGGCAACCGACACCTGCACGCTGCCGACGGCGGTCTCCGGAGGCAGCAGCACGCTGAGTGGGACCACCGGGAGCATGGGAGTGCCCGCCACTTCCGTTTGGGCTGCCCCCTCGAGCAGGAACACGCCGCCGCCGTCGACCGGCTGGTAGTAGAGCGAACCGACGCTCACCTGGAGTTCCACGGCAGGGCCTGCGCCGCCGCGGGTGACCGTGTGGGCCGAGATTGTCGTCGGTTGTGCGGGAGCCACGGCGGTCAACGCCGCGAGTTCGGAGGCATCCGGTTGGTTGAGGTACTCGGAAACCTCCGTCCACGAACGCTGCCCCAAGAGGCAGGGAGTCACGGTTTCCGCTCCCACGCCAACCGCTAGAAGGGTCCGCTGTTCGAGCGACTCCAGGCGCGAGGCCCGGCCGACGATGGGGCGACGCCGTGCCCGCGGCGGCAGGAGACTCGATCGTCTTCGCCGGCTCCCGACGATTGCACCCAGCCGCTGAAACGTCCTGAACAAGCTGGCCATGACACGCACCCTCGATAGTCAGGATGAAGGATTGCTGCCGGATAAGCCACCCAATTCGGCCGTGCGCGGCCCACCTCCCGGGGCCGTGCCCGCCCGTACAGAAGATAACCTCCTGCGAGGAGGCGTGTCAAACGCTTTCCCCGTTTTCGAGCCGGTTGCCGTCGGGGGGCGATTTCGGCGTTACGAGGGCGGGAAGTCCTTCGTGCTGCGGTTCCTCAGGGTGTCGTCGGCGAAGAACAGGAACCAGTCGGATCCTGACCCACCGTAGAGCACGTCGGCCGACTCGTCGTCGATGACGCCGTCGCCCTGCCTCAGGTTGATCCGCCGATCGGGGGGAAGGCCTTGGGTCAGGTTGGCCACGTGCGACGCGGGCGTGCCCTTGGCGGTCCATTCGGCAAGGATCTGGACAAGGTCGTCCGGGCTGTCATCGAAGGCTGTTTCGCCGCCGATGAGGATGTCGCCCTTCGAGCCGGCCTTCACGTTGTCGACCCCGAGGCCACCGATCAGCACGCTCTTGCCCGAGCCGCCGTAGAGCCAGTCGTCGCCGGCTTCGCCCAAGAGCAAGTCGCTGCCGCCGTTGCCGTAGATCGTGTCGTTTCCGTCGCCGCCCCGAATGAGGTTCTTCGCCGAGTTCCCGTGGATCAGGTCCGCGAACGCCGTGCCGATCACGTTCTCCAGAGTGCCCCGCAACGCGAGGGTGGCGCCCTCGCCGAAAACCTTCTGCTTCTGGCCTGTGCTCTTCCTGAGATCGACGGTGGCTCCCACCGCCGCTCCGGAGAAGTCGAGCGTGTCGGTGCCGCCCTTGTCGATGATGGTCAGCGGGACGTTGAGGGCCGCGATCGCGTAGGTGTCATTCCCGGCGAGCGACTCAAAGCGGACTTGCTCGACGCCGGCGAACGTGAACTCGGTCGTGGCATCGCCCACGGTAATCGCCGCGCCGTCCGACGAGGACTGGAAGAGGTTGTCGCCTGCCGTGCCCTGGATCACCAGGGTGTCGGAGTTCTTCGTTCCCGCCCCGCCGGTGAAGGCGACGCCGCCGGGAATCGAGGCGACCCCGCCCGCGCTCAGGGCGTTGACATCGACGGTCAGCGTGTCGGTCTTGTTGTCCGCGCCGATCACCTCCAGAGAATTGAGCGGCGAGTCCAGCGGCTGGCTGAGGAGGAGGTTCTTGCCGTTGACCAATTGGACACAGCCGGCGTTGAACGTCAGGAGGAGGCTGCCCCCTCCCGCCGGGGCGTTGAGCACAGGATCCGGGCCGTACTGGACGATCGTCGTCTCCGGCTTCGATCGGAGCGTGAGGGTGTTGCCCGTGCCGAAGACCCTCTGGGACGAGGTACTGGACGGATTGACGCTCACCTGCTGGCTCGCGTCGGTGAAGTCCAGGGTATCGACCCCGCCCGAGTCGCTGATCAGGAGCGGGACCGGCAGAGCCGTCACCGCGAAGGTGTCGTTCTGCTTCAACCCCTCGAAGCGGACCTGTTCGAGGCCGACGCCCTCGATCGAGACTCCGTCGATCTCGTAGTGGTCGTCCAGAGATCGAAAGACGCTGCCGGTCGTCTGGCCGTGGAGGACCAGGACATCGCTGCTGCGCCCGGCGCCGCCGTCGAACCGCAGCCCGCCGGGAATCTCAAACGCGCCGCCGTAGTCGAAGTCCACGGTGAGCAAGTCGACCTTGTTGTCGACCCCCATCACCGTGAGCGAATTCAGCGTGTCGGCCGGCTGCTCGTGCAGGACCACGTTCTTGGCCTTGTTGACCACCTGGACGAAGCCGCGGCCGGCATCGAGTCGCAGCCACAGGTTGTTGGTGCCGCTTCCCGCGGGGGCCTGGACCACCGGGTCGGGATTGTAGATGACCGTGATGTCCCTGGTCTGGAGGTTGCTGTTCGCCACGCCGTCGGTCACCTGGAAGGCGACCGTGCGGGTCGACTTGATCGGGGCGGCGCTGGTGTTCCGGTACGTGACGGAACGCAACGCGGCCTGGTAGTTGCCGACCGTGTCGGTGCCCGTCAGCGTCAGCGTCCCCGTCGTGGCGTTCCACGTCCCCGTAATGGTCGCCGTGTTCGCGAACCACAGCACGTCCTGCCCGTTCTGGTAGTTGGCCGCGATCCGAATCGTGGCGCCCGCGAGGTTGGCGTGATCGGCGTCGACGGCCGTGATCGAGGCGGTGATCGCCGTCGCCGGATCGCCCTCCGTGTAGACCAGGGCCGCGGCCTCGATTCCTCCGAGCACGGGCACCGCGTTGACCTCGCTCACGTGGAGCGTCACCGGCCGGTCGGTGTTGGTCACCCCGTCGCTCACCCGCACGGAGAACGTGAAGTCCCCGGGCCCTTGCGCCTCGGTCGGCGTCCAGGTGAAGACGCCGGTCACGGCGTCGATCGCCGCCCCTGCCGGCGCTCCCACCAAGGAGAACGTCAGCGTTTGGGCCGGAAGGTCGACGTCGGTTGCATCCGCGTCGAACGTGTAGGGCTGAAGCTCCGGGATCGTCGCGCTGGCGGGAACGTTGCTCAACACCGGGGCTACGTTGACTTCGTTCACGTGCAACGTCACCGCCTGGTCGGTGTTGACCACCCCGTCGCTCACCCGCACCGTGAAGGTGTAGTCGTTCGGCCCTTGGGCCTCGGTCGGAGTCCACGTGAAGACGCCCGTCGTCGGGTGGATCGTCGCCCCGGCCGGAGCCCCCACCAAGGAGAACGTGAGGGTCTGGGCCGGCAGATCGACGTCGGTTGCATTCGCGTCGAACGTGTAGGCCTGAACCTCCGGGATCGTGGCGCTGGCCGGAACCCCGCTCAGCACCGGGGCTACGTTGACTTCGCTCACGTGCAGCGTCACCGACTGGTCAACGTTCGCCGTGCCGTCGCTCACGCGGACCGAGAACGTGTAGTCGTTCGGCCCTTGCCCTTCGGTCGGAGTCCACGTGAACACACCCGTCGTGGGATGGATCGTCGCCCCGGTCGGCGCTCCCACCAGGGAGAACGTCAGCGTCTGGGCCGGAAGGTCGGCGTCCGTCGCGTCGGCGTCGAACGTGTAGGCCGCTTGCTCCGGAATCGTCGCGCTGGCCGGAACCCCGCTCAGCACCGGCGCCGTGTTCACCTCGGTCACGTGCAGCGTCACCGATCGGTCGGTGTTCGTGTAGCCGTCATTCACTCGCACCGTGAACGTGTGGTCGAACGCCCCTTGGGCCTCGGTCGGTGTCCAGGTGAAGACCCCGGACGCCGGGTCGATCGTCGCGCCCACGGGCGCTCCGACCAACGAGAAGGTCAGGGTCTGGGCCGGCAGGTCGGAGTCCGTCGCATCGGCGTCGAACGTGTAGGGCTGCAATTCGGGGATGGTCGCGCTGGCGGGAACACCGGTCAGCACCGGCGCCGTGTTGACCTCGGTCACGTGGAGCGTCACCTGCTGGTCGGTGTTCACCAGGCCGTCGGTGACCCGAACCGTGAACACGTGGTCGCCCGGCCCCTGGGCCTCCGTCGGCGTCCACTGGAAGACCCCCGACGTGGGATGGATGGTCGCCCCGGCGGGCGCCCCCACCAGGGAGAACGTCAGGGTCACGCCGGCTCCATCGGAGTCGGTGGCGTCGGCGTCGAAGGTGTAGGGCTGAAGCTCCGGAATCGTCGCCTCGGACGGCACGTTGATCAGCACCGGGGCCGCGTTGACTTCGAGGACGTGCAGGGTTAGCGTCTGGTCCGCCGTCAACACGCCGTCGCTGACCCGCACCGCGAACGTGTAGTCGCCCGGCCCCTGGGCCTCCGTTGGAGTCCAGCGGAAGACGCCGGACGCCGGATCGATGGTCGCCCCGGCGGGCGCTCCCACCAAGGAGAATGTCAACGTCTGGGCCGGCAGGTCGGCGTCCGTCGCATCCGCGTCGAACGTATACTCCGCCTGTTCGTCGATCGTCGCCTCGGACGGCACGTTGCTCAGCACCGGCGCCACGTGAACCTCGTTGACGTGGAGGGTCACCGACTGATCGGTGTTCGCCACGCCGTCGCTCACCCGGACCGTGAAGGTGTAGTCCGCTGCCCCCTGGGGCTCGGTCGGCGTCCAGGTGAAGACCCCGGATACCGAGTCGATCGTCGCCCCTGCCGGCGCTCCCGCCAGGGAGAACGTCAGCGTCTGGGCCGGGAGGTCGGCGTCCGTCGCGTCGGCATCGAACGTATACTCCGCCAACTCGTCGATGGTCGCCTCGGCCGGAACCCCGCTCAGCACCGGGGCCGCGTTGACCTCGGTCACGTGGAGGGTCACCGGCTGATCGACGTTCGCCGTGCCGTCGCTCACGCGGACCGAGAACGTGTAGTCGTTCGGCCCTTGGGCCTCGGTCGGAGTCCACGTGAAGACGCCCGTCGTCGGGTCGATCGTCGCCCCTGCCGGCGCTCCCACCAGGGAGAACGTCAGCGTCTGGGCCGGGAGGTCGGCGTCCGTCGCATCCGCGTCGAACGTGTATTCGGCCAACTCGGCGATGGTCGCCTCATCGGGGACCCCGCTGAGCACCGGCGGCGCGTTGACCTCGCCCACGTGGAGCGTCACCGACTGATCGGTATCCACCTCGCCGTCGCTCACCCGCACGGTGAACGTGTAGTCGTTCGGCCCTTGGGCCTCGGTCGGCGTCCAGGTGAAGACCCCGGATGCCGAGTCGATGGTCGCCCCTGCCGGCGCTCCCACCAGGGAGAACGTCAACGTCTGGGAGGGCTGGTCCGCATCGGTCGCGTCGGCGTCGAACGTGTACTCCGCCAACTCGTTGATGGTCGCTTCGGCCGGAACCCCGCTCAGCACCGGGGCCACGTTGACCTCGGTCACGTGCAGCGTCACCGGCAGGTCGACGTTCGCCGTGCCGTCGCTCACGCGGACCGAGAACGTGTAGTCGTTCGGCCCTTGCGCTTCGGTCGGAGTCCACGTGAAGACGCCCGACGTCGGGTCGATCGTCGCCCCGGTCGGCGCTCCCACCAGGGAGAACGTCAGCGTCTGGGCCGGGAGGTCGGCGTCCGTCGCGTCGGCGTCGAACGTGTAGGCCGCCTCTTCCGGAATCGTCGCGCTGGCCGGAACCCCGCTCAGCACCGGCGCCGTGTTCACCTCGGCCACATGCAACGTCACCGATTGGTCGGTGTTCGTGTAGCCGTCATTCACACGTACCGTGAACGTATGGTCGAACGGCCCTTGGGCCTCGGTCGGTGTCCAGTTGAAGACCCCGGACACCGGGTCGATCGTCGCCCCTGCGGGCGCCCCGATCAACGAGAAGGTCAGGGTTTGGGTCGGCAGGTCGGAGTCCGTCGCATCGGCGTCGAACGTGTAGGGCTGCAATTCGGGGATGGTCGCGCTGGCGGGAACACCGGTCAGCACCGGAGGCACGCTGACCTCGGTCACGTGGAGCGTCACCTGCCGGTCGGTGTCCACCAGGCCGTCGGTGACCCGGACCGTAAAGGTGTAGTCCGCCGGCCCTTCCGCCTCGCCTGGCGTCCAGGTGAAGACCCCCGACACGGCGTCGATCGTCGCCCCGGCGGGCGCCCCGACCAAGGAGAAGGTCAAGGTTTGGGCGGGCAGGTCGGCGTCGGTCGCGTCGGCATCGAACGTGTAGGCGGCCAGTTCCGGGATCGTCGCGGTGGCGGGAACGCCGGTCAGCACGGGGGCCACATTGGTGAAGTTGACCGTAATCGTGGCTGTCCCGGAAGCGGTGCTATAGGCCGTGGGATCGCCGTTGGTGGTCGTGTCGGCGGTGGTGCCGCTGATGCCGCGCATCCGGTCCCAGGCGCGGAACTGGATCGACGGCTTCGCGCTCACGCCGTCGTCGTAGTAGCCGATATCCGGAACGAAGCGGATGCGGTTGTTCGCCGTCGCGCCCAGGAGCCGCGACGCCGTCGGCGACGCGGCGCTGAGATCGAGCCACGTGGTTCCGCCGTCGGTCGAGTATTGCCACTGCCCGTGCCCGGCGGTGTCGACTCCGATCACGGCAATGCCCTCGGCCGAGGTCGGGTCGTCGCAGGTGATGGAGTCGATGCCGGAACTGGCGATGATGTCGGCGACGGTGGTGCCGAGGTTGGTCTGGTCGTTCTTATTGATGGCTGAGAGATGGAACGGTTGGGTAGTGTGGAGCGTCGGGGCCGTGAGGCCGTGGACGATCGACACCTGGTAGTCTTCCACCTCGCCTCGCGGCGGCTGGATGCCGGTCCCTGCGCCCGAGTAGCCCGGATCGCCGGCCGCCAGCGGGGCGTCGGTGAGGCGGAACCGCACGAAGGTGGTCTTCGACACGGCGGAGTACGGCACGTAGAACGTGAACGTGATCTCTTGATCGCCGCCAAGCAGCGCGCCGTTGGCCTGCAAGGTGGCGATGGGGCTGCCCGTGGCCGAATTGATATTGTTGCGGATCAACTGCTCGCCGGCATCGGCCCAGTCGCCGTCGCCGTTGAAGTCGATCCACGCGCTCAAGTAGGCCGACCTGCCGAACTCAACCGGGTTGTGCACGGTCACGGTGATGGTGTTGTTGTAGCCGTTGGTCAGCGTGGCCAGTACGGTCCCGTCCAATTGCTTCACACCGTCGTCGTCGACATAGCCTGCCGGAGCGGGCCCGTTGACCGTCCCTCCCAGGTTCTGGCCGTCGCCGGTGGCGGTTTGGTTGGTGTAGGCATAGGGGGCGCCGTTCTGTTCGTCGAAGTCGACGTTCTGCCCCAGGCAGAAGTTTGGATCGTACAGGTTCCGGGCACCGTTGCGTGCGACGGTGGTCGGATAGGTGCTGTTGGGATACTGCGGCAGCTTCGTGACGCCGTCCGGCGCGTCGCCGAAATCGAGCGGCGCCGGCTGGAGGGAGACCTTGTAGTCCTCGATCTCGCCGAACCCGCGGTTCGCCATTCCCGCGGCCACCGCAGAGACTTCGCCCGCGTACCCCACGCCCGGCACGTCGCTGAGCCGGAACCGGATGTAGGTGGTCTTGGCAACGTCCGTCACTCCCCACGGCACGGTGAAGGTGAAGGTGTTGACGCCATTCTGCAGGTTGATGTTGTTGCCGGTGGCCACGTCGATGTTGTCGCTGATGAGTTGGCCGGTCGAAATATTGTCCGCGAAACGCTGGTCGCCCGCATTCGACCAGATCGAGGCGTCGTAGTAGTCGATCCAGGCCGAGAGGTAAGCCGGCTTGCCGGTCGGGTTGTACAGGGTCACTTGGATCGTGTTTTCCACCCCGACGCGGAGAATCGGCAGGTTGTCCGCCGTAACGCCGTAGGTAAGGAATAGGACACCGTCGTCGTCGTTCCCCGAGTTGGGAGAGAGCGCCTGAAGCACGTTCCCGCCGGCGTCGAAGTAGGTCTGGTTGCCGCCCGCCCCGTTATCGTCCCCCTTGGCGTCGCTGCTCGGCTGACCATCCGACTCGAAGTCGATGTACTGGCCCAGGCAGAAATTCGGATTGTACCAAGCCGAGGCGCCGTTGCTGGCCGCCAGCGTCGGATAGTCGGTGGTGATCGACGCATTGTCGGGCGCATCGCCGTAGTCCTTCGGCGGGGCGACGATGGTGATCTGGTAGTCCTCCACCTCGCCCTGAGGCAGGTACAGCCCCGTGGCGGAGTAGTCGCCGCCCGGGGAGGCCGCACCGCCGCCGGTCGGCAGGAAGCCTATCCCGTCGCTCAACCGCACTCTCAGGAACGTATTGCCCAGGTTCACTCCGTTGCCGAGCTTGCTCCAGTCGGGGACCACGTGGAACAGGAACGTGCCGCCTGCGGTGACCTCAACGTTGGAAATGATCTTCTCGATGCTGCCCGGCGAGTTGTCCCACGTCCCGTCGCCGTTGTAGTCGATCCATGCGCTGAGGTACGCAGGCTGTCCGCCAGGATTCACGACCGTGGCCTGAAGGATGTTGTCGACGCCGACCAACAGCCTGAACTGATCGCCGTAGGTCACCAGACGGACCCCGTCGTCATCGGTCCCATCGCCGCTTGCCGTGGCGCTGGCATAGCCGGGCCACTCGGAATCCACGTTTGTGCCCAGGTACAGATTCGGCCCGTCCGGATCGACGAAGTTCCGCGGCCCGTTGCTGGTGGCCAGCGTCTTGTGCGTGTCCGGAGCGTCCCCGAAGTCGGCAAACTGGACGATCGTGACCTGGTAGTCCTCCACCTCGCCGGGCAGCGGCGCCCCGGTCGTCCCGTCGGTCATCACCCCGGTGGGACCGGTCATCGCCTCGCTGCTCAGCCGCACCCGCATCGCCGTCGTCTGGTCGGCCACGTTCCACGGCATCACCAGCGTGACCGCCGTCGAGCCGTCCTGGGTCACGGAGATGGCCTGGTTCGAGCCGGTCGGACTGAATGCGGCCAGGAGCACGTTGTTCTGGATCACCTGCTCGCCGCTGTCCCACGTCCCGCTCCCGTTCAGGTCGATCCACACGCTCAGGTAGGGCGTCAACTGCGTCCGCGACGCGCCGGCCGCGTCCTGGTCCGGGTTGTAAACCGTCAGTGTCAGGGTGTTGTTGACCCCCGCCACGAACGTCAGCCTGTTCGGATCGCTGGTGTAGACGTTGGTCACCTCCACCCCGTCCTCGTCGTCCGAACCCGTGTTCGGGACCCCGGTCGTCGTCTTCAGCCCATTACGCAGCACCGTCTGGTCCCGGCCCGCCGTCAGGTCGTCCGTCGTCGCCGTGCCGTCCAACGCCGCGATGGCGTCCTCGAAGTCCACGTACGCGCCCAGGTGGAAGTACGGATCGTAAAGCGCCCGCGCCCCGTTGCTCCCCGGCAGCGTGCCGTACGTGTCCGGCGCATCGCCGTAATCCATCGGCGGGGCCACCACCGTGATCTGGTAGTCCTCCACCTCGCCCTGAGCCAGGTAGTGGCTGCCCGTCCCGGTGCCCGTCTCCACCGCTCCCATCCCGCTGGTGTCGCTCAGCCGCACCCGCAGGAACTTCGACCCCCACGTCGTCGTCACGTCATACGCCGGCGTGAACGTGAACAGGTTCACCCCGTCGCTGACCGGCTGATCGTTCACGATACGCTCCGAGTCGTCCCACGTCCCGTCGCCGTTGTAGTCGATCCACGCACTGACGTACGCGTCGGCGGTGTGCTTGATCACATCCACTCGGAGGATGTTCTCCACCCCCGCACGCACCTCGAACTGATCGCCGTAGGTCACCAGACGGACCCCGTCGTCGTAGCTGTCGCCGCTGGCGTCGGCACTCGCGTTGCCGGGCCACTCGGAATCCACGTTTGTGCCCAGGTACAGATTCGGTCCGTTCGGATCGACGAAGTTCCGCGGCCCGTTGCTGGTGGCCAGCGTCTTGTGCGTGTCCGGAGCGTCCCCGAAGTCGGCAAACTGGACGATCGTGACCTGGTAGTCCTCCACCTCGCCGTGCGACGGATTGAGCGGATCGGGGTTGGCGTCCGCCGTCAGCCAGACCCGCATGGTCGTGGTCCCTTCGAGAGCATTCCACGGCACGACGACGTGGTCGATCTCGATATCGTCGTGGAGGGTTCCCGAAGGCACAGTGGCGAGGGTGAGGAGGTTGAAGTTCTCATAGCCGCCGCTGCCGTCGTCGCGTTGGCCGATGACGTGTTCGGTGGATTCAAAGGTGCCGTTGCCGTCGAAGTCGATCCACACGTTCAGGTAGGCGGTCGTGCGGACCCGCGGATCGCCGAACACGTCGGTGAGCGGGTTGTGGATGTTGACGGTCAGGGTGTTGTCGACGCCGGCCACGAAGGTCAGCTTGTTGGGATCGCTGGTATAGTCGTTGGTGACCTGGACCCCGTTGTCGTCCGAGAGGGTGGTCACGATTAGGGCGTCGAGGGCCTTCGCAACCGTTCCCGACGGATCGAACACCCGCACGCTCAGTTGCCCGTCGGTAACCGTGACGGTCTGCTGAGAGGTCGCCGTGGTTTCCGTCGCCGACGTGGTGACGTCAAACGGCGTCATCCCCTCGATTTGGATTCCCACGGTCTGGTTCACGGCGTTGCCCACGGTGAGCGTGACGACGTAGGTTCCGTTGGGCAGATCGAGGGCGAAGGTGCCGTCCTTGGTGTCGTTGTAGTCGCTGGTGAGATCGTCTCCCCCGAGGTTTCCGGAGGTGACGATCCCGAGCAGCCAGCCGTAGCCCAGGGCGGCGTCATAGGAGGTCTCTTCGACCGGCGTATACCCCGGGGCGTGCGGCGAGCCCGGCGTGCCGAAGTCGAACTGCGCCGGGATCCTCGGGGGCGACGCCGGGATGTCGCGCTGGTAGGTGCCGCCGACGTGGGAGTCGTCGCCCGAGGCGTCGCCGGACGAGCGGGGGGCCGCCTCGAAATCGACGTACCCGCCGAGGTGGAAGTCGGGGTCGTAGATGCTGTTGGCCCCTGCGGCCTCGCCGGTGCCCGTGTCGTAGCTCGCCGCCGAGTCGCCGAAGTCGAGCGGCGCCGAGAGGATCGTCACGGGGTAGTCCTCGATTTCGCCGACGTCCGGCACGCCCGAGGTGGGCCCAGTGGGCAGCAGGCCCGAGGCATCGGCGCTGAACCTCGCGCGGAGGAACGTGATCGGCTGGGCCACGACGTCGTCCGGCACGGTGAAAGTGAAGGTCTTCTTCTCGCTGACCGTTACTTCGATGTCGCTCTCAAAGAGCTTCTCGCTGGCATCGAAGACCCCGTCGAAGTTGTAATCGATCCAGGCGTTGAAGTACCCTGTCGCGCCTAACTCGTTGACGAAGTCTACCTGCATCTCGTTCGTCGCGCCGGGCCGGACAAGGAAGTTGTCGGCCGTGCTGCCGTAGGTGGTCAGGACCACGCCGTCGTCGCCGAAGTCGCCGCGGCCCGGATTGGCCGGGTCGCCCAACCGGGCATCGGTCTCGTAGTCGACCGTCGGGCCGAGGTGGAACCGGTAATCGTACAGGTTCTTCGCGGCGTTGGTGCCGCTCACGGCCTTCGACGTGGGGTAGCCCATCGCCGGGTACGAGACCCCGCCGAAGGTGAACGGCTGATCCGGCGCGTCGCCGTAATCGTAGGGCTCCGCGAGGACGGTGATCTGGTAGTCCTCGACCTCGCCGAAGGGGGCTTCGCCCGTGCGCGGGCCGGCGGTCAGCACGCCGTCGGGCCCGAGACCGGTCTCGCCCGGCGCGCTGAGGCGGAAGCGAACGAACGTCGGTCCGTCCGTCCTCGCGTCGGCCGGGACCGCGATGGCCGGCAGGCTGCTGCCGTCGAAGACGTTGTCGCCGATATCGACGGCCTGATCGCTCATCACATGCTCGCCGGGATCGGTGAAGTCGCCGTCGCGGTTCCAATCGATCCACACATTGAGGATCGGCTGCTGGCCCGCGTAGGCCCCGGAGGGCGAGCCCACCGTGACCTGGAGGCTGGCGTCCAAGCCGGGCGAGAAGGGGGAGAGGAAGGCCACGCCGTCTTCGTCGTTGACGCCGCCGGCCGAGCTCGCATTGTCGCCCATCGCGTCGGACGAGGGCTGGCCGTCGCTCTCCGCGTCGACCAAGGCGCCGAGCGTCAGGTCCGGCACGCTCACGACCAGGGCCTGAATCGTCGCGCGCGGGTCGTCGGTGCCGCCGAGATCGTACAGGCGGACGTTCAACTGCCCATCCTTGACCGTGACCCAATAGGTGTGCGTCACCGGCGTCGCGGTTGCCGCGATCGCGTCGACCTGTTTTCCTTCCAGGGCGATCCCGGCGAGGTTGTGGTCCGTGCCGCTGGGATCTCCGATCGTCACCGAAACCTGGTACGTGCCGTTGGGTAGATCGACGGCAAACGTGCCGTTGTTGGTGGCGTTGTAGTCCCGTGCGAGGTCGTCAACTCCACCCGCGTCGTTCCACGAGCTGACGGTCCCGCTCTGCCAGCCGTAGGTCTCTGAACCGGCGATACCGTAGCGGGTCAAGTCGGTGACCTGCGTATATCCGCTCTCCACCGGGGAGCCGGCCGTGCCGAAATCGAAGCGGGTGGCAACTGTCGGGCTGAAGCTCACGTCGTGACGGGCCCCATAATAACCCCCGCCGGCATTGTAGACCGTCCGGTAGTTCGTGTTCGGCGCGTCGCCGAAGTCCTCGACCGACCTGGCGATTCGGATCGAATAGTCTTCCACCTCGCCGTCGGGCGCGGTCCCCACGGGCGAGAGATCGTCGGCGGTGGAGAGGCGGAAGCGGGCGAAGGTCACGCGCTCCTCAAGGCCGGCGGGCACGGTGAAGGAGACGTAGTTCGTGCCGACCTGCATCGGCGCCGCCGTCACCACTTGCTCGTTCGCGTCGTCCCAGTCGTGATCGCCGTTGAAATCGATCCAGGCGCTGAGGTACCCGGCGTCGGCGCCCACGGGCAGTCCGTCCTTAGACACGCTGGCGGTGAAAGTGACGCTCTGGCCGATGACCAGCACATTGCTGAAGACGATCCCGTCGTCGTTCAGGTCGCCGCCGTCGCTGTTGGGCACTTGATAGGCGTCGTCTTCGCCCGTCACGCCGGCGCCCAGGTAGTATTGCCCCTTGACGGCGTGCGCCGCACCGTTGTCGCGCTCGAGCGAGGGGTACTTGCCCGATTCATAGTAGGGGGCGTCGCCGAAATCGAGCGCGTAGGTGGCCACCGTGAAACTGGTGCTCTCGGGGACGCTCGGGCGGCTGAACTCCAGGGGGTTCCCGGCCAGGTCTCGGATCGTCCGGTCGGCGGGGTCGAGCGTGACCTCGTACAAAGGGTTGAGCGTGATCTTGTAGATCCAGTTCCGGTCCCACACGCCCTGGCTCGGGTAGATCGTGATCTTGTCGTTCGTGACGTCGTACGAGTAGAGGTAATCGACGTCGCCCACGAGCGTCGTGGAGTCGGTATACGTCGTGTAGTCGACGTAGCCGACCGGGTTGATCTTCTCGATCTTGATGATGCTCGACAAGGCGTGTTGGGTTTTGTCCAACGTGGCGTCGTCGATCCCCACGCCGTTGATGTCGTAGAGTTGAAGGGTGAAGGCATTGAGGTACGACTGGTGGACTTCCACGTCGAGCAACGCGCCGTTCACGTCCAGGGTGCCGTTGTCGGCGGGGTTGACGATGGCCACGGTCGGGCCGGTGGTGTCGATGCGGTCGATCGCCCCGCGGTCCTTGTACACGTTCTGGCCCACGCCGCCGGAGGGCGCCACGTCGGCGTCATCGGCCCGCTTCTGGCCATAGTAGTCGTAGTCCGGGGCCCAGATCGGTGAGTTGGGAATGCCCAGCGGCAGCCGAATGGCCGACATCTCGGGGCGTTCGGCCAGTTGGTCGAGCGAACTGTCGATGGCCTGGCTGCCCGGCGCCGGGATGAAATTCCGCTGCGATTCGTTGACGAAGGGCGACTGGTTGACCCCGAGTTGGATCGCGTAGCTGCCGACTCCCACGTTGCTGTTCTGCACGTTGCCCTGGTACAGGGTGGCCTCGATCACGGTCGAGGTCGAGGTGCCGTCGACATAGATGCCGCGGCTCAGCCGGGCGACGATGTTGTTCATGAGCGTGGGGCTGGCGTTCTGGTCCACCAGGATGCCGGTGCCGCGCTGGGCGGCGGCCGGCAGGGCGGGGTCGGTGGGGGCGAAGCCGTAGATCGTGTTGTTCACGATCCGTCCGAACGGCACCGCCGCCCGGGGCCCGGCCGCGTTGTCGCCGCTGAAATGGATCCCGCCGCCGTTCTGGTAGTCCTGGTTCCGCCCATTGCCCACCAGCACGTTGTTGCTGATCATGATCCCCGGCACGTACCCCTCGACGTTCGGCCAGTTGAGCGAGACCTGCGGCAAGGGGAAGCCCGGATGCGCCGAGCTGGGCTGGGCGCTGTCGCCCGGCACCCAGTACTTCTGGCCGCTGTCCCGCGCGCTGGAGTCGACGTTGACCCCGAAGTACGCGCAGTCGCTGATTCGATTGGCGTCGATGACGATCTGGCCCTGGGAACGCGGGTGGTTCGCGTCGCCGTAGCCGGTGGTGATCGCGTGGTACACGCCGTTGGAGGTCCCGGTCAACTGGTTCGCCAATCCCCCGCCGGAGCTCATCCAGTAAATGTCGTACTCGCCGGTGGCGTTGGAGGCGAAGACCACCTGGCTGCCGAAGATGTCGATGGCCGGCTCCACGTCCGACGAAGACTCGGTGGTCAGCCACGGATTCGCGCTGCCCGCGATGATCCAGACGTCGTTGTTGCCCCGGCGGTCCGTCTGGTAGACGATCACGTCGAGCCCGCCGTACGAAGGATAGGTGTCCCTCGCGGGGTTGTTCGTCATGTTCGTCGGGTTCGAGCCGTCGGAGTTCATCACGTAGATCTCTTCGTTGCCGTCCACATCCGAAGAGTAGACGATCTTCGAGCCGTCCGAATTGAACCCCGGGTGCCGGTCGTTGGAACCGGCGGTCGGCTTCCGCTTCACCGGGTCCGGCCAGGGGTTGAGCGGGTTGCCTGTGTAGACGAGGGCCTCCGTGTAGATATCGTACGTTCCGTCCTTGTCGGTGGAGTACACCAAGTAGGGAGTCCCGGTGGCCAACTCGACGCCGAACTTGGCATCGACGACATTGCCACCGCCGCCGTTCACCTTGCTGAGCAGGCTGTTGATCAGGAGGCTATAATACGACCCCGTCGTGGAAAGCCCGGGAACCGGCAATAACTTAAGCTGGTACTTGCCGGACCCCGTCTTGGACGAGTAGAGAACGCAGTCGCCCACGAGAACGTCCGAAGTCATGTCGATCGTGAGGTAGATGGGCTCGATATTGTCGACGTTCGCTGCGGTGTTCGTGAGCTTAACAACGTTCGACCCGTCGGCGTCCATGACGTAGATCTCGTTGTTCCCGTCGGCGTCCTCGTTGGAGACGTAGGCGATCTTCGTCCCGCTCTTGGCCGGAGTGATCGTATCGATGTTGAACGACGGGTAGTGCTTGTGCGAGATGGCGCCGGCGTCGATGGGGTAGGCCTTGTACGAGGAGCCGTAGTTGTTGTTCTCGATGCCGCTCACCCAGGTCGCGCCGAACAGGTCCACGTGGTTGCTCGTGCTGGCCGGGAGCGAAGCGGTGACGTCGATCCAATCGTCGCTCGTCTTGTTGTTCGTGTAGTAGCTGTTGATCTGGCCGGCGATCTTCGCGGCCACGCTCGCGGCGGATTCGCCGGCGCCGATCGAGACCGTGAACGTGCGATTGTTGACGCCGTCACCGATGGTGAAGGTCTTGTTGCTGGCGCTTGCGCCGCCGGCCGGGGCGAGGATCGAGATCGCGTCGGTGAACCGGTCGTTGGTATCGTAGGCCGCCCAGAGGTTCAGGAGGTTCGGTGTGGTGCCTTGGGGGCCCGGGTCGTAGGTGCCGTAGGGGGCGGCGGCCCGGATCTCGACCTGGTACGCCCCGTCCGTAATCGCAAACTGGTAGGTGCCCGACTTGTACTTCGTGCTGTAGGGATACGCGACGTCGTATCGCGTTCTCGAGTCCGCGGCCTGGAAGACGTTCGTGGCCGTCTGGATCGCGGGCGACCCGGTGACCATTTCCCCCCGCTCCGTGCAGCCGATGATGATGTCGTCGACGTAGAACCCGTCGTAGTGGTTGCTCTGCCCGGGGAGATTATCCAGGTTGGGGGTGCTGTAGTTGTTGCCGGTATCGGTGTAGATCCGCGTGTCGAACGAGAATCGGAGGGTGAGGCTGGTTTCGCCGGCGTAATTGCTCAGATCGATCTTGGCCTGGCGCCACCCGGTGTTGGCGTGGAGCTTCGTGCCGCCGTTCTGGCGCACGGCCTGGTTGATCGAAGGGTCGCTCACCGAGCCGCCTTCCATGTCGACGCTCGCCGCAATGACCGTCCAGGTGGCGCCGTTGTCTTTGGAGATGTAGACCTTGGCGCCGTCGTACTGATCGCCCCCCTGCGTGCTCAGGAAGTAGGTGAAGTAGAGCGCCGGCTTATCGGCGGCGCCGTACCCGTAGAGGCTGAAGGGGTCGGTGGTCAGGGTGCCGTAGGCCCCGCCGGGCACGTCGAAGGTGCCGCGTCCGCCGGAGGCCGCGGCCGCCGAGAGCCCGCTGGCGGTCAGCAGCGAAGTATCCGCGGTGAAGACCGAGGAACTCCGGTCCGTGTAGTTGATAGCCCCCGGCTGGTCCGTCCAGGTCATCGACCTCCCATTGACGGTCGCGGCCCTCGGGTCCTCCAATCCGAAGTAGAAGCTCAAGTTGCCGGTGGAGTTGGCGGTGGCGCTGGGATATCCGCTCTGGGTCGGGCCACCGGAGGTGGGCGAGCGGCTGCTGTCGTACGTCGCGCTCAGGCCGTGACCGGCGTTGCTGGCGCGGGAGAGCGAGGCGTGCCAGAGGTTGTAGTCGATGTTCGAGAAGGCCAACCCGGTCGCCGAGGTGAGGCCGGGGATGCTGATGTTGTTGGCGTTGCCGCTGAAGACGTTTCGGAGAGTGCCGTTGGTATCGAACGCATAGACCCTCCCGTTCGACGTCGTCGCGAAGAGGAGGTCTTTGTATGCGCCTCCTTCGACGTTTTGAGGGCCGACCGTCAGTCCGCTGAACGCCACGCCCAGGTTCGCGACGAGCACCAGCCTCGGACCGTTCGCGGCATCCTTAACCACGGAATTGGGGAAGTTCGGGTCGGTGCTGCCGTTGGTGTCGTCGGCGGCGCTGGCGCCCCACAACGAAGTCGGCAAACTGCCCGCCGCCGCGTTTCCAATCGTGTAGGGGTTGCCGCTGGCATTGGTCATGCGGTAGAGATTTCCGGCGGCGTCGACCGCATAGAAGTAGCCGTTCGCAAACGCCAACCCGGTGATGTTCGCCGCAATCGTATCGAAGATCGCCAACGGGATGATGTCGCTGGTGAGGCGGGTGGTGGTCGAAGTTCCCGGCTTCTGCACCGCGGTCCCGTCGGGACCGAGCAGGTACAACAGGTTGTGCTGGTAAACCTCGTACGCGTCGGACGGGTTGTTGGGGTGGGTGCCGCTGCTGGGCATGTTGCCGATGGCCAGCATGTAGCGCGGGTTGCTCCCAAACGAGGTCGAGTTGGTCACGACAGGCGTGCTGGTGGGGTCGTAGGCCATCGCGTTGAAGTTGACCCCGAGGTCGTAAGACACGGCCGCCGAAGTGGCCGGGTTGGTCGCAGCCTGTTCGCCCGTATTGATGCCGTTGTTGGCGCTCGGCGTCGGGTTCGCGGCGACCGTGACGCCCGTGTTGAGCTCTTGCAGACGCCCGATGTTCGCCTTCCCTGTCGCTGTAGTCGAACCCGCGACGGCCTGGAGGTGCCCGTCGTTGCGCATCGCCAGGTCCTGATACACGTTTCCCAAGGGAAGGGTCGCCGACGTGCCGGTGACGTCGCTTGTCCGGGTCCCCGTGTACGGGTTGACCGTAAAAAGGTCGCTACCACTGAGTACGTAGAGGGTCACGTCGCCGAAGGTGAGGTCGTCGGCGTAGGTGTTCAGTTGCGTGATCTTGGTCTGGAAACTGGCGCTGTTGTCGTACTGCGACGCCCAATCATCACCGTTGGTAACATTGAACAAGAGGCCCTGGGCCGAGTTCTTGGCGACGCCGGAGTAGTCGCTTACGCCGATGTGATCCTCGATGATCCGCTGGACCGAGTTGACCGGCTCGCGGCGCAGGAGGCGGCTGGCCACGCTAGTGGCGTCGGTTCGGTCCTGGGCGTATTCGTCCAGGATCGAGGGGACCTCGTAGCGGTTGGCCACGGCCACGTTGTACGCCGTCGGCGAGACGCCGAAGGGGGTGTTGGCCGTCGGCAGGTAGACCGGGCCGATGAGCGGATCCAACGGGCCGAACGAGCCTGCGTCGAGGTTCGTCGAGTCGGTTCCCACGTTGGGCCGCTGCTGGTCGTCGGCCACGCTGGAATCCTGGCCGATGAGGATCAACTGGTTGTTGGCGTCGAAGACATAGACCGACGTGTCGGGCCGGTTCATGCCGCTGGCGTAGTCGAGGTCGATCGTGACCGGCCACTGCGTCTTGTTGGCGCCAACCGCCTGGATCCCGTTGAGCCCCATCTGGAACTGGGTGAAATCGACGTCGCTCATCCCGGAGAGGCTGCCGCCCCAGGCGATCACCTCCTGGTCGGTGGCCAGGAGGTTGCCGAGCTGCTGGGTCGTGCTCACGGTGTTGTTGGACGCCCCGCCGGTCGCCTCGATCTCGATCGACTCGCCGAGGATCGGCGAGTGCATGGGCTGGCCGATGATTTCGATGCCGTTGGTGGCGTAGCGGATGTCGGCGTGGGTCACCGTGCATCCGGCGAACTGCTGCTCCTCCTGGAGCCGGATCTGCAACTGGTAGGCGCCCGTCGGGTTGGCCTGCTTCACGGCGCTGGTGCCCGCGTTGAAGCGGATCGTCGAGCCGCTAAGCAGGGTGAGCTTCACGGAGCCGTCGACCGCCTCGGCGGTGACGCCCAGCAACACGGCGCCGTTGGCGGCGTTGATCTTGGCTTGCACCAACAGGGCGATCTGGGCCGGCGTCTCGTTGCCGGCATACCCGATAATCGAGGGATCGGCCCCGGCATAGCCTAGCTGGAACTTGAACTTCACGAACTTCGCCGTCAAGTTCGTTGCGTCGTCGCCCGCGTCGAGCGAGAACTTCATGCTGTTCGGCACCGCGGCGCTGTTCGCCAGAATGCCGTCGCTGAGGAAGAAGTACTGGCCGTTCTGGATCTGGCTGCCGGAGGGCATGTCGAGCATGTTCACCGCGGCATGGACGCGCACGTAGTAGTCGGGCAACCGCACGGGGTTGAGCGCGTAGGGCAGGACGACGCGGAAGCCGGCGTCGCGCGGGTTGGTCGTGTAGTAGTCGCTGACCGTCCAGACCGAGTTGCGCAGGGTGCGGGCCAGGCCGTAGTCGCCCTCGAGGTAGCCCTGGGGATCGGCGTTCGCGTCGCCGGGGACCTCGGTGCCCGAGTCGTCGGACCAGGCCAACACGTTGCCGTTGAAATCGACCAGCTCGACCTGGGTGTCCAAGGAGAACTCGGTACGGTCGATATCGATCCAAACCTCGCTTCCCGGCGTGCCTGTGAACCGATACATGTCGGCATCGGACGGCGCGTCGTGGCGGATCGTGCCCTGGATTTGGAAGCCGAGCCGCTGGACGTCGTCGCCCGACTTGGAATCGGGGGCCAGCGTGCCCAGATACTGCGATTTTGCCGGGGTGGAATTGGCGTCGGCGCTGCTGCCGACGGTGGCCTCCAACTCGTTGACCGCGGCGACATTGATGTCGTTGGCATAGGTGGCGATCTTAATGCTTCGCCAATTGCCGGGTTGCGGAGTTGTGAGGCTGCCGTTGCCGTTGGTGTCGTACTGCGGGGCCTGGTTGCCGCCCGGCTTGTAGCCGGCGGGAACCGTGTCGTCGGCGAGCGAGGTGAACACCACGGGATGGCTTCCGGTGCCGATCACGTGGATCGTGCCGCCGATGCGGTCATCGATCTCCGAGGGAGTCCCCTGGGCCGTGAAGCCGGCGCTGGCGCCGGAGAGCTTGATGACCAGGCTTTCCGTGTCGCTGCTCTGGAGCCGAAGGCCGCCGTAGTGGTGGAAGTTGTCGATGACGATCTCGCTGAACAAGACGTGGGCGATGTCGGTATCGTCCCAGACCGATTCGTTCTGGAGAACGCAGTTGCCGCGGACGAGCAACCCGTTGATCCCTTGTCCGTTCCCGGTGGGGCTCTGGTTCACGAGGTTCAGCCGGATCAGCGGGCCGTAGTTGGCGTCGAACCGGCCGAAGGCGCCCAGCGGCAGCGACTCGCCGGAGGCGCCGGCCGAAGCCTCGGGATTGGGCGTGCTGCGCCCCCAGTCGGCGGTGACGTCGGCCGACATCGCGCCGGCGTCGATGCTCATCACGGCGCCGCCGTTGTTGAGGAAGGTGTTGCCCACGATCACGGGCTGGCAGCCGCGGATGAAGATCGTCGAGGCGTCGGTCCACCCTCGCCCGTTACGGTTCCCCGCCGCCTGCGCGGCGTTGTACTCGAAGAGGCTGTTGGTGATTCTCGCGTCGGCCTGGCGGATCTCGATCGGGTTGAAGGTGGCGGAACTCCCTTCGATGGACGACAGCCCGCCCGCGTAGTAGACCCGGGCCCAGTCGAGGCTGGCCTTGGCCAGCGGGCCGAGACTCAAGCCGGACCAGTTCCCCGCAGCGGCGGAGGTCGACGACTTGTCGTTCGACGTGTCGAACGTGCCGCCGGCGCCGTACCGGTCGTCGAACAAGGAGGTGAAGATCACCGGGGCGTTCCGGGTCCCCTCGGCGATCAGGTGCCCGCCCATCTCCGTCTCGATCCGGCTGCTGCTGAACTTCAGCACCACGCCCGGATCGACCTTCAAACGGGCGCTGATCCCGCCGTTGATCAATCCCCCGGGAGAACTCGAAATCTTCAAGACTTCCTGAATCACGTGGACGATATCGCGATCGTCGAACGTGGCGGCGACGTCGAGCGTGTCGACCATGTTGCCGTAGCGGTCCCGGGAAATACGGACGAACATCCCGTTGATGCTGTTGTCGGCGAGGTAGTTGCCGTGGATGTCCGGACCGACCCGGTCGTAGTCGGCGGCGAAGTTGTACGGGTCGCCGGTGAGAGTGCTCCACTCGAACCGCGATTCCTCGAAGCTGTTCGGATCGGCCGAGATGGCGGCGTCCTTGCTGCGGGAGATGACGTTGAAGGAGACCGTGGGCCGGGCCCGGACCAGATGGACCGCGTCGTAGGTGTCCGTCACCCCGAAAACGCTCACCTGGCCGCCGCCGTAGCGGATGTCGGCGTGGTTGACGTAGTTGAGGAAGATCCCGTCCTGCTCGTAAACCTGCCGACTCGGATCGGTGCTCATCGCGTCGTAGTCGACGTTGTTCCGGAACACCAGCCCGCCCCAGTCGCCCTTGGCGGGGAGTGTAGTGTTGGTGAACGTGTCGTTCCCGACCGACTGATCGTTGTAAGAAGTGAAGTAGACGCTGTTGCAGGGCGTGCCGAGGACCTGGAGCACGCCCCGGCTGCGATCGCCGGCCAACCCCGGCATGGAACTCCCCACGTCGATGTTGGCCTGGCGAAGCTTGATGACGGCGCCGGCGTCGATCATCACGGTGACGCCCCTGGGGACGTCCATCGTGGCGCCGTCGCTGAGCGTTTCGCCGTAATTGTTGTAGCCGATCTCGTAGGCCAGGTTGTCCTGCAGGGTGTCGGTGATCGAGCTGTTGCCCGCGTCGAAGAAGACCGAGCGTCCGGACAACATCACCTGGGAGCCGGACCGAGTCGCCGTGATCTTCAATCGCCCGGCAGCGTTCTCCGCGTTGATGGCGTCAACCATTGCCCGGGCCACCCCGTCGGGCGTGTTGGCGTAGGTGGTCCCGATCGGGATGCGGACGTTCGCCGGCGTCCACGCGGAGTTCGTGTCGAACTCGAAGGTGAGCGTGCTGGATTCGTCGGCGAGGGTGAACCTCCTCGCATCCTGGATGGTCGCCGCGGTCAGGGTCCGGCCGTAGTTGTCGTTGTCGAAGTTGTTGCCGACGATCCGCACGATGTCGCCCTCGCCGGCTGCGGCAAGGGCTTCGGAGATTGTCGTGTAGGGGTAAGTCGCGCTGCCCGGGGTCCCCGTTCTCTGGGAAGCGATCTTGTCGACGAACAGGGTCTTGTTCCCCGTCCCGTCGACCGCGTTGAACCAGAAATCGTAGTGGCCCCCGGCCGTCCCGTCACTGTCGCCGTCCAACGCGTTGGGGGTCCCGGCGGATGGATTGTCGACAATGCTCTGGGCGGCGTCGGTCTGGATCGTCAGACGCAGGTCGTAGAGGCCCTGCGACCTGCCACCCATCCCGGTATCCGGCGACTCGGGATCGAAAGCGTCGTTGCCGCTCGCCGTGACTGCGACGTAGTAGGTGCCGCCGTCGAGGTGAAGCGAGAGGAAGGAGTCCTTGCCGAAGTAGTCGTCGTTGCGGGCGACCACCTCATGATTGCTGTTGTAGAGCGTCACCAGCGTATCCAGCGCATTGGACGACGACAGTCGCTGCGCGGTCGTCTCCACGCTGAACATGCCGGGGCCGGTCAGATCGAACCGATACAAATCGATGTCCCGGCTGTCGGGCCGGTGCATGTACTCGCCGTGAATAATGTCCGCAGCGCCCGGATAGACCGGCTCCGTCGTATACCCGGTCGGCGGCGCGCCGCCGCCCATCGCCGTCCACGACGGCAGGTCGTAGTCGTGCACGAAGCCCAAGTTGTGGCCGAGCTCGTGCATCGCCGTGGTGAACCAGTTGCCCCCGTAGGAATCGTCCCACGAGTTGCTGCTGTTCATGATCACCATGCTGCCGTTGGAGATCCCGCCTGCGTTCCCCAACATCGGATCGACCACCCGCAGGTCGCCGGTGACGATCTGGTAGCTGCCCCCGCTTTCCACCTCCTTGAACTGGACCCCGAGGTAGCGGCTGTAGAGTTCCAGGATCTCCCGGGTCCGCTGTTTCTGCTCCGCGTTGATCTGGTTATGCAGAACCGTACCCGGCGGGTACTGCCCGTACACGTCGGGGAATGAATACGTGATCGCGTAGTCCCCCACGCCCGACGTCCCGTCCGCGCCGCCGACGTGACTCTCATTGCCCTGGAGCGTCGAACCTGGAATGGTGATGTTCGGGGGAAGGCTGCGGGCGCCCGGGTCCCTCCGGCTGCCCGGCCACAAGAGCGGGTACTCGTCGCCCGTGGGAGGCGTAATCACTGCCGAAACCACGAGGCTCTGTGAGTTCGCCCCGGTAAACCCTGCCAACACGTCGGCGCCGGCGAAGGTGGAATTGCCGTCGGCGGTATCGGTCCCGGCTGTCCACGTGCTGGTCGTGATGGTCTGGAATTCGTCCCCGACGCGCAGGCGGTAGCTGCCCGAGTCGAGCACGTCCGGAAAAGTCAACACCGCTCGGTAAACGCCGGCGGGGGCAGTCGTGTCGGGGTAGACGACACTGACCGGAGGGATCCTGACGTCGTCCGTCGGGTTCGAGTTGTCGTTGAGGGCGAAGAGGCTGTAGAAGGCCGGGTTCTGCGCCGAAGAGCCCGTGGTGCCGGTATGGTAAACGTCCTCGCTGAAGTAGACCTCGATCGTCTTCCCCGACTGGACGAGCTCACTATCGACAAACGTGAAACCGCTCGTGAGCGCGTCGACCTTGACGGCCGTCGTGCCGCCGTGGAACGTCAATCGCGTGAGAAGGCCTGTCTCGGGATCGGCGGTGGGAGCATCCACCGTCACACCAAACGTCGGGTGGGCGGTGTTGTAGGCATTGATGGCGTCGCGGGTCTTCGTGGCCACCGTTGCGGCACTGTCGCCACTGGCTACCTTGATCTTGGTCTCCGAGGCCGTCCCCGTCGTATAGCTGAAGACGACGGTCTGCGTCCCGTTGGTGACCTGAAACTGCTTCGCCGTCGGACTGGTGAGCGACGCGCCGGTCCCGATCACGTCGAGCAACGAGTAGGGATTCAGCGATCCGTCGAGCAGCGGCTTGCGCGCGACCGGCTGTGGCACGACCGCCGTGACCTGCGGGCTCAAATCGACCGTGAACTGCAGGCGTGAAGTGTGCCCCGTATCGGCTAGGTTCTCTTGGCCGAACGCATAGCCCAGGTTGTTCCTGAGCTGGTTGGGGGCAGCACTCGGATCCCCGACAAACGTGATCCGGTAAAGATCGTCGGGCAGCGTCTCGGCGAAGCGAACGATCACCTCGTTCCCCGCCAACTCGCTCAGGCCCTCCCAGCCGATGGCCACCGGCACGTCGGCCTTGGCGCTGGAGGCCCCGAAAGCGTTATCGCCGCCGCTCCGCTCGATGACGATGCCCTTGGCGATGGTGCTCGCATCGATGGTCTGCCCTTCCGTGAATCGGAGGGTCAACTCCGAGGGCATTTGGCGAAGCGTGCCGCCGGAGGCGAGGATCGTTCCTTGCTGAGGGATTACCGCAACGAGTTGCGGGCCGATGGCCAGGAGGGTCCGCTCTTCGCAGCGTTCCAGGCGCAACCCCCGCGGCTTGGGACGACCGGCCTTGCGCACGTCTTGCCCTCCGGCGCGCTGCCGCCGCGATCGCCCTGCCTTCGCCCTCGAATGACGCAGGAAATCCCAAATGCCCATGGTTCACTCCTCGCTGGGGCCCTGGCCTAGTAGCCAAGCGCGATGTGAAAAGAATCCCTGTCCCGAAGAAATACGCATGCTTGCCTGATAGGATAAATCCGCAAATCCGTCAAGGAAATTGCGCGCGATCCAATCGGTACTGATTAAAGCTCAGAAACCCAAGAAAATCAAGCACCAACCATCGCAAGCACTACATTTTGCTTAATCAAGCTAGTTGTTCCATCTGGTGCAACCATTCCATCTTCTCATCTCAAATGCCCCGCAAGACCAAGGAATCACTGTTCGTTTGTATCGTTTCCGGCCTGACAAGCATTGCTTTCATGCGCGACGAATGCCATTTCGGGAACCACCAGTCCGAATGGACACTGGCCACCCTTGGGGGCAGTTCCTGCCGATGCGATTTGTGGTGGGGGGGACCATACCCCATTGCCCATGAAGGTCGGCGTGGCGCCGGCGTCACGGTGCGGCGATTCGCCCGATGGAAAACACGAAAAGTGGAGAATGTCAGGGCGATGGGGCGGATGTGGAAAATATGTGATCTGAGGGGTATGGGGTTGATTTTCCTGACATTTCGAGTTTTAATCGAACCGTCTGGGTTCTCTGCAAATTGTTTGACGGATTTGCGGCTTTCTTCTATCAAGACAGGAACGGACAGAGAGTACGCGCCCAGGCCGTCTTTGGCTGTTTTCGCCGGGGGCTGGCCTGCCGGTTTCTCCAAGGAGTCACTCGATGGGGATCTGGAAGAATTTGTTCCGTCGTATTGCCACACAGAGCGGCACGCGGGGGCAGTCCTTTGGGAAGCGGGGGTGGCACGCCAAGCGCGATTATGCCAAGCCTCGCGGGCTTCGTATGGAGCAATTTGAGGCGAGGATGCTTCTTAGCATCGAGCCGCCAGCCCTGGTGGGCATCATCCCGAAGGAAGGGCAGATCCTTCAGGACGGCGACAAACTCACCGAGGCCCCCACCGAACTTCTGCTCCGGTTCAACGTGGGCCAGACGATCGACACGCAGTCGCTGGCCAGCGGGATCCAGTTGGTGCGGAGCGGCGGTGACGGCAAGTTTGCCGGCGAGTCGGGCAACACGTCGCCCGACGTGGTCGTCCCGATCGGTTGGATGGGCGTGGAGCGGACCGACGTTCCCAACGAAATCACGGTCCGGTTCGCCGAGACGCTTCCCGACGATTCCTATCGTCTGAATCTTTACGGCACGGCGCGGACCGACCTGTTTGGCACCACGGGGCGCGCGATTCCGCTGCAAAACACGGACTCTCCTCCAAAGCAGCTCAACGGCGGGCGAGACGAAGTCCACCCCTTTTCGATCAACGTCGGCGCGCTGGTGACCTCGGTGGTTCCCGAGCCGGTGACCCACGTCGCCCTGAGCGATTCCACGTCTGCCTATTCCCTCCTCGACGTCGCCGGGAACGGCACGTCGGTCAACGGCAAGCAGTTCACGGTTTCCAGGGGCACGACGAGCGTCACGTTCACCTACACGACGGGAACGGCCTCGGAAACCAACATCAAGATCGCCAGCGGCGACAGTGCCGCCGCCGTGGCCACGAAGACCCGCGATGCCATCAACGCCTACACGGTGAGCCACCCGGCGTTTGGCGTTTCGGTCGACAGCACCGTGGCCGTCAACCCGGCCACGGGCCTGCTCAGTCGCTTGACGCTTCGCGGCGGGGCCGTCGTTCCGAAGGTCGACGTGAAGTCGACCGGCTTCACGTTCGTCGAGAGTCAGCTGGCACAAGCCAAGGACACCATCGACGTTTATTTCAACGACGACCAGTTGATGCAGAGTTCGGCCGAGACGGTCTCGCACTACTCCTTGTTTGCCTTGAAGGACGTCGGCAACCCGGACGACGACCTCGTGGCGATCCTCAGCGTGGCGTTCGCGGGCCCGGCCGGCCTCGACGGGAAAGCGTTTACCGTTTCCAACGGGACGACCACCGATACGTTCACGTTCACGACCACCTTGCCGCTGACCGATCCGGTCCGCCAGATTTACGTCGACACGGCCCTTCCCGACACGCCGGCGACCATCGCCGCCAAGATGGCCTCGAAGATTTCCGACCACCCGTCGCTCGGCGTGATCGCCACGTCGTCGACGGAACCATCGTCGGCGTACAAGGTCGCGTTGAACGGCGGGGTGACGGTGCCGGAATTCGCCAACGTCACCACCGCGTTCACGTTCACCAAGGGCCCCGTCCAACCCGCGGACGTCGACTACGACCCCGTGCGAAACGTGGCCCGCCTGAAGTTCGCCTTCCCCTTGGACGCCTATTCGACCGGCACGTTCCGCCTTCGCATCGGCGACGATTACCAGAGTATCACGACCAGCACGTACGCGGTCCCGGGAAGCGACAACCCCGATACCGATCAGAATTATTCCAGTTTTTGGACGGCCTACGACCTTGCCCCCACGATCCAGGTATCCGGCACGGGGAGTTCGCTGGTTGGAAAGACCTTCACGGTCAACGGCACGACGTTCACATTCAAAGCCACGGCCGTGAATCCGACGGACATTGCCGTGAACTCCGGCGACGACGCCGCGGCAGTGGCCGCCAAGGTGGCTGCTTCGCTCAACAGCAACATTGCGGCGTTCCAAGGCAAGACGGTGTCGAAGGACGCGAGGGTGGTTCTCCTGGGCGCCACCGGGTCTCCGACGGTGGGCGTGGGCGCCACGGGATTCCTCTACACCCCGCAAACCTGGTTCGACGGGACCAGCAGCCAGAGCGTCGTGATCACCGCGTCCATCCAGCCGAAGGCGTCCACGTCATCGCTGTCGTCCAATTCGAGCACCGCGCCGGGCACCCGCGATCTTCCCGAGAATGCCCCTTTGACCGGAGAGACGGCCGAAGACCACTATGCCGATGACGCCGACTACGACGGCAACCTGGCGGGCAGCGCCGACGTCACCCCGGGCGTGGTCACCAAGACCTACTATTTTCCCACGTACTACGGCCAGTATCCGTCGGGCAACCAGCTTCGCAACGAGATCCTCGACCGCCCGGACCAGATGCAGCGGGCCCGGGAAATCATGGAACTCTACGGCAAGGAACTCGGCATCCAGTTTGTCGAGGTCGAGAGTGGCGTGTTGGGAGCGGGGGACATCGGCATTGTAACCGGCGACCCGCGCGTCATCGACCCCAACGTACCCACCAACGGCGCGAACGCGATCGGGGGAATCGCCGGCTACGGGCTGGCGATCATGAACAACGGCGTGAACTGGGGGACCAGCGAATTCGGCGGGACGTGGTTCGTCACGGCCATGCACGAGGTCGGCCAGTTGCTCGGGCTGGGTCATTCGTACGACCTGGCGGGCTTCAGCGTGATGGGCTCCGACGAGCAGGGCTTGCAGACTTCGGACATCAGCTTGGACGCGGTCTTCCCCGGCGACTCCGACGTCGTCGCCGGACAATATCTCTATCAGCCCGACAGCAACGACATCGATCTTTACACGTTCCAGTTGAGCCAGGCCGGTACGTTCAGCGCCGAGGTGATTGCCGAGCGGCTTGCCCAGGCCAGCACGCTCAACAGCCTGCTGACGCTGTACGACAGCAGCCACCAGGTGATCGCCCGGAACGACGACTTCTACAGCCGCGACGCCGCCCTGGAACTCCACTTGCAGCCGGGCAGGTACTACATCGCCGTCACGGCCAGCGGCAACGACGACTTCAATCCGAAGATCGCCGACAGCGGCACGGGTGGAACGACCCAGGGCGAATACGACTTGCGTCTCACCTTCCAACCCGACCGCACCACGATCAATAGCACCATCGTCGACAGCGACATGACGGCGTTGGACGGCGACGGGGACGGGCTGCCGGGCGGGTCGTACAACTTCTGGTTCAACGTCCAGAGCTACGATTATACCGACGGCGACTCGAGCAACGATCACGTGCTGTTCGTCGACAAGACGCCTTCGCAGGGCCGGGGTGTCGCCAGCGCGACGTATCCTCTCGGCAGCCTGAACAACCCCTACCCCACGATCTTCGCCGCCCTCCAGGCCGCCAAGTCGGGCGACCTGTTCCACCCCGGCGACATCGTGCGGATCGTCGGCAACAACGACGCCGACGACAATCTCGGCCGCTCGATTCTGACGAAGAATGCTTCGGGCCAGGCGATCACCGGGGTCATGCTCAGCACCGGAGGAACGCACACGTTCACCCTGGCGGACGAATCCCAGACGATGACCTTCCAGTTCGTCAAGCCGGGCGACACCCTGGGGTCGGGCAACATTGCCGTTCCCTATTCCCCGACCGACAACAGCGCGGCGAACGTGCTCCAGGCCGTCGTCGACGCCATCAACAACGAGGCCCACCTGAACCGGGGCCTGAACATCACGGCCGCGGCGGTGAGCGGCACGAGCGAGATCCGGTTGACCGGCCGCGCGGTCTTCTTCGACGCCAACACCAGCACGCTCACCGACACGATGCTGAACAACGTGGCCTACGAGGTCGGCACCAACCCCGACGGCGGTCACCTGGCCGACAGCGATCCGGATCCCACGGCCGACGTCAGCCAACTGCGTGTCCCCAAGGGGGTCACGCTGATGATCGACGGCGGGGCGGTCTTCAAGATGGGCGGGGCGAACATTGTCGTCGGCACCTCGGAGTCCGACAACGATCGCAGCGGAGGGGCCCTCCAGGTGTTGGGCACCCCGGAGAGCCGGGTCATCTTCACGTCCTACAAGGACGAGTCGATTGCGGTCGACACCTTCACCGGGCCGGCCACCACGCCCGTCAAGGGCGATTGGGGCGGCATCGTGTTCCGCAACGACCTCGACTACGAAGCGATGACGAGCGATCCCACGCGCCGCGTCTACGAGACGGCGGGGGTCTTCTTGAACTATGTGAACCATGCCGACATCCGGTACGGCGGCGGCAAAGTGGGTGGGGCGTCCGGCGATCCCTACGACCCGATCCACATGGTCCGCGCCAGGCCCACGATCACCTACAACAGCATCACGCGAAGCGGCGACGCCGCCATGTCGGCCGACCCGAATAGCTTCGAGGAGACGAAGTTCCAGAGCGCCTCCCAGGCTTCCTCGACGGCGTACACTTCGGACTACAACCGCGCCGGTCCGTACGTCCAGGGCAACTTCGTGGCCGACAACACCATGAATGCCCTCTACATTCGCATCCGCAAAGACCCCTTGTCCGGCACGGTGCTCGACACGCTCGACGTGTCGGCCC
>Ga0067045_1002457_pt1 | contig 113153 bp, 107 predicted proteins | sample TerdegcTABiofilm_FD_59184 | JGI IMG/M metagenome (GOLD analysis project Ga0067045, IMG submission 59184) | Combined Assembly of (Gp0054472, Gp0054536) Wastewater bioreactor microbial communities from Singapore -Terephthalate degrading...
CTATCCTGTCTGTCAGTTAAGCATCTTCATTATACCACGGATTTAACCTGTGGAATTCAAACAAGCAGATGTTGTCTAAATTAAGGGGCACACTTCAACACAGCAAAGACGTAAAAGATAAACAATGTATTTTATCTGTTTTCATGTCCTTATTAACCAAACAAAAAAGGAGGTTGATCTTTTTAATATACAAATTATACTTCAAGATTGGTCTTTGATCTTCAAGTACTTTTCTATAGTAAATTCATTAACCACAATATTTATAAATACACTTAGTACGTTTTGCTGCCTCTATAAATAATCTGGTTATTAGGCATCACATAAGCATTTATTGAGCAACTCATTTACTGTCAACACAACAGTAGTTTCCCACCCATATAAACACAAAGAAATTTTCATGTTGGATAATTTGTTCAACTATCTAGTTTGACAAGCCCTCAAAGGAGGAATTTGCCGGTCTTTCCGTTATTCAAGCTGGTTTGATGGCTTTTTTGATTTTGGAGAACATCAGAAAAGCAATTAAAATGTGGATACGAACTCATCCAAAAAGCAATCCGTGCCCCTCATACGTCACTATCTTTGCATTTTTAAATTATTTCACTAGTTTTTTTAATTATGTAATAATATAAAAATATCTATTTAACCATTGAACACTATAGAAAAGCAACATGAGTTTATAATAGAAAGGTGATAATTATGGCATTAATTGATTGTAAATTTACTTCCCTCATCGTCCTATGATAAAGCAATGACTTGTATTAAAGGGGGTTATTATGACCCCTCCGTCAAATATCCTCCCCTTTATCATCTTCATAGCGGATTTGGAAAATATATTGATTGGCAAAGAAAAAAAGCTATAGGATTATTTGCAGAAAACACAAACTGGCAGAAGTGATGCCTTCCGCTGAAAACAGCTTTTATATGAAGATGATCAAAGGTAACAATTACTGCAAATTTATAAGTTAAGAACTACCAATGGCCGCTAGGAGGCTATTCACTCTTTCAGGCAAAAAAGAGAAGATAAAGTTGATGCAAATTTATCCATTGGCGGCTACGGAGCATTCAAAATGGCTTTATGAAAACAATGCTTTGCAGAGGCAGTAAGTTTATCCGGTTGCTTGGTATTTGTTCGCTGATTGGACCTTTAGAAGTTTCATAACGTTAAACCGGAGAAGATTTACGGAGATCTTTTGAAAATCAAAGGAAGTAAAAATATTTGAGAGAAGTCATCCGACAGCTAAAAGCTGGGAATGCAGACATCCCAAATTTGTATATAGTATGTGGAACAGAAGATTTTACTTATACCCTAGACGTTTGCTCCCAAGATTATCTCATAAAACCAGGTATTCATGACTGAGCTTCTGAGGATAAATACATTCAAAATGTTATTGGCTGTCTGCCTATCCGTTCAAATTCTTGAAGATTTTATTTTAGTTAAATCAATTCACTATTAAGAACACATACTATAAAACCGTCTCTGTGCGACGGCTTTATCTTTGCAGTATATGTCCTTGTCCGTAATATTAGCAATATCGTGTTAGTTTTTATCATAGTTTCCTGGGAATATTAGAGTATTTTATAAATAAACATCGTCTGAAGACCTGCTAACATACCTCAGTTATAAAACTGCTCTAATGACATATTGAGTCCTAGAAACCATATACTGCAATATAATCATACCCCACCCACCTAAAAATACAAAAGTGTTCTTATTGGTGCCAATTAGCCATACCAACAGAATATTTGCCGACCCCCGGGAAATTATTTTTGTGTTTTCTGATTGTTTCGCTATGATATTAATGAAATAAAGAAAAAAGTAATCGTGATAAATAACAAAAACATTTTTTCTGCAGTCAGGTCTGTTATGAAATCTATTGCAAAAAGCGGGAACAAAGACTTAATAGATATATTGAAAAAATCAGTTATTTTCTCCAGTAATCCCTCGCAACTTGATTGGCGCACAAGATCCAGTATAGCAAACAAATAAGCTGTTAAATCAATTAATAAAGTATAACGAAGAACTATATAAGCAGCGAAGTGAAACTAGAGCAGATTATAATAAGTATAAAAATGGCTCTCTAATAGCTCTGTTTTTTGTTATTGCTAGTGCAGTCATTGGATCTGTTGCAACTATATATAACTAAAATGATCTCTTAACAAAAAGATGGCAATGTTGCCGCTTTTTATTGTAGTTTTATATATTGCACTAAAACGAATTATACTGTTATCGGGGTTTGTCACAATAGTAAAAAGAACGTGAATATTCTTATTGGATATTACATTTATTTATTATTTTGTCATTGATAATGACACTTATTCGTATTACACTGTAAGTGATTTTTACAAAAGTAAGGTTGTGAAAATCAAGTACTAGAGCGAGTAAATAAATTATTTTAAATACAGTATTTCCCGATACTCAATGGAAATATTATTAAAAATTTAAGAAATTATAACTGTGTCAGGTCATGCTAAAAATCTTTTATGGTATTAATAGCTTTAAGCCAATTAAATGCAGAAAATCAGGATAAAATAGCGAACATGGAGGTTCTAAAATGATATTACCCAACAGATTTCATTATTCTGAAGATTTTTTGAAAAAATGTGATTCTACTTTGAATATGGCATTTGAGCATGTCCCTTTGTATAAAGAATGGAAGCCTTTCGACCTTGGACAGAATGTTTCAACAGATGAGCGTTATGATGCGCTCCCAATTCTCACTAAAACCGATATCCGTAATCATTTCCCTTTGGGTCTTATGCCGGAATGGAAAGACTTGCAAGAGGGACTTCTTAATGAGGAAATCGAATATACTTTCACCAGCGGGACAACTTCCGAAAAAGTAGTAAATATATGGAATCAGGACTGGTGGAATAAATCGGAAGCAGCATCATGGAAACTAAATAGCAATACGGCGGTCTTGCAATATCCGCAAAAGCAGGCAAAGCTTGCTAGTTCCCTTAATGTCGGCATAAACTGTGAAGAAGATCTGCCGATGGATCATAGGATTTTGGGTAATACGCTTTATCTTAATGAAAAGACGAGCATTCTGCAGTGGCAGACGAGGCATCTAAAGCGCATGGTCAATGAACTGAATGCGTATAAACCGGCTATCCTGGAAGCTAACCCATCATTACTTGCACGGCTGGCCTATTGGATTATAGATAACGAAAAAGAAGTATTTTCTCCTAAGGTAATAGTATTCACATTTGAATTCCCTTCGGCTCTCCATCTGGCGGCTATTCGAAAGGTCTTTTCCTCTGCTTTTGTCAGCTCATATGGCAGCACGGAAACCGGGTTCGTAATGGAACAGTGTGAAAATGGACTATTACATCAGAACACATCTTTCTGCCGAATCGATTTTAAGCCCTTAAAGCCACAATACGGCGGCCCTGATCTTGGGCGGATATTTGTTACGACCTTCGATAACCCATGGAACTGCATCATCCGCTTTGATGTAGGTGATCTGATCAGACTGCATCAGAATGGAGACTGCGGCTGTGGAAGATCACAAGGAATGATTGCCGAAGCAGTAGAAGGCCGAATCTCTAATGTCACTTTTGGTACCAACGGAGAAATGGTTACCACGAAGATGCTGGACGATAGCATTTCGACCGTCATGTCAGTACGGGATTACCACTTGGAGCAGCTCGATCAAGCGAATTATTTGCTGCAGCTGATGCTTTCGCCTGAAGCAAATCCTAAAACAGTACAGGAAGAACTTCATGACATTCTTGAAAAAACATATGGCAAAAGCGGCAATTACGAAATACAGATTATAGATTCCATTCTACCGGGGCCTGCCGGTAAGTTCAGACGCACACAGGCAAATTTTGAATTTAATGAAAGCGTGTTATTTCTATGAGTGAAGAAGTGGTTTATTTAATTACTGGAGGACCTTCTGCTGATGAAAAACAAAGGATTATGGATTTTCAACGAGCATTACAATCCTGCGGGAAACCTGAACCGAGGGTTGCTTATGTGGGAACGGCAAGTAATGACAATAAAGTATTTTTCCATTTACTAAAAAAATCAATCCTAAAAGCCGGTGCAAAAGAAGTTGTGCTGGCACCAATTGCTGATAAACATGCAGATATTAAGACTGCAAAACAAATTCTGTCAGAAGCAGATGCAATCTTTTTAACCGGCGGAGAAGTAGAAGACGGAATGTTGTGGCTGCAGAAATATGATTTAGATGTTTTCCTTACTGAGTTATATCACAGCGGAAAATTGTTTTTTGGGCTTTCCGCAGGATGCATCATGATGGGACAGCATTGGGTACATTGGGATATAGAGGGTGACGACAGTACTTCCCGTCTTTTTGATTGCCTAAATTTTGTTCCAATGACATTTGACGCACACGGTGAAAAAGAAGATTGGAAAGAGCTGAAATGTGCGCTCCGCCTGCTGGGTTCTGGCGCAGAAGGATACGGACTTTCCGACGGAGGTTTTTATTGTGCCGATAGTGAAGGGCATCTTACTAGTTTCAGGCACGGCCCGTCTATATATAGCAATATTGAAGGAAATATCATAAGGAAAGTATAAGAGTACGAGAGAATGAATGAAAAAGCAAACAAAAAAGCCATACTTGTAGGTATTGCGGTTAATATAAAGACAGATCACGGTTCAGATACTCAAGCAGAATTTGATGAGCCAGAAACGATAGTGGCAATCAGCAATGCACTAAAAACAGGTGGGTTTGAAACTGTCGTTCTTGAAGCCACAGATGAATTTACGCGAAAATTAGAATTAGAGAAACCTGATATTGTTTTTAACATAGCAGAAGGAAGGTCCGGCAGGAATAGAGAAGCTCAGATCCCCGCAATCCTTGAATATTACAATGTTCCTTATACAGGTTCAGATGTCGCTACACTCGCTATAGCCCTAGATAAGTCTCTGACGAAGCAAATCGTTCAAAATTGTGGTATAGAGATGCCTTCATCTTTTTTGATAAAAAAAGGATGCTTGGAATTTCCAGATAATCTCCCATTTCCAATACTAGTAAAACCAAATGCAGAGGGATCCAGCAAAGGTATTTCTGATGCAAGCGTTGCGAAAAATTTGACAGAATTGCATAAACTGGTCAATAAGATGATGAATAATTATGGAGAAGATCTGATCGCAGAGCAATACATAGACGGTAGAGAATTTACGGTTGGAATCATCGGGAATGGTTCTTATATTCATGTTTTTGAACCCATGGAAATTATTTTTCAGAAATTCAACTCCTACAAGATTTACGGTTATGAAGTGAAGAAAAATTTCCGCGATTATATCTCTTATCAATGCCCTCCCAATATCCCCGCAGAACTGAAAGCCCTGATGATGCGCGATGCTGAAACCGTCTATAGTGCTCTTGGCTGCCTTGACTTTGCTAGAATTGACTTTCGTCTCTCAAATGACGGCAAAGTTTACTTCCTTGAGGTAAATCCGCTTCCAGGATTGGCTCCTGGTTATAGCGATTTCCCGATGCTGGCGGCTTTTAATGGAATCGAATACAACAACCTTGTATGTAAGGTACTTTATTGTGCCCTCAAACGTCTTGGAATGAAAGCAGTGGAAGAAAATGAATGAACGAAATAATCGTCTATTTCAAATATTCGGTGTCACCGAAGAATCACCGGAATGGAATGACTGGCGCTGGCAGTATAAAAACAGGATCAAAGACGCCGAAGAACTGTCACGTATACTAGATATGAGTGAAACTGAAAAAAAGAATATAGCAGAATGCCTTATGCAATTTCGTATGGCTATAACGCCCTATTTTGCTTCATTGATCGATCCACGCGATCTACACGATCCTATACGAATGCAAGCAGTACCATCAATCAGTGAAACAAAAGTTTATCCTTGGGAGATGCTGGACCCATTAAATGAAGATAGTGATAGCCCTGTAAAGTACATCATACACAAATACCCTGACAGGGTTGCTTTTCTAGTGACTCAATGTTGCGCCATGTACTGCAGGCATTGTACCCGCAGGAGGCTAGTCGGAGAAGAAGATAGTTTTATTAGCAAAAAGGAAACAGAGAATGCTCTAAACTATATCAAAAAGACACCAGCAATCAGAGACGTTCTGATTACAGGCGGCGACCCTTTAACACTCTCCGATGAAAGGCTTGATTACATACTCTCTGAATTACATAAGATCAAACATGTCGAGATCATTCGCATCGGGACCAGAGTTCCAGTAACAATGCCCATGCGCATTACACCTGCTCTGCTTTCAATACTCAGAAAGTACCATCCGATTTGGATCAATACGCATTTTAACCATCCAAAAGAACTAACATTTGATGCAATTAATGCATGCGAAAGAATCGTGGATGCAGGCATTCCTCTTGGAAACCAGAGTGTGCTTTTAAAAGGTATAAATGACAACACTGACACGATGAAAGACTTGCTGTTAAAGCTTGTTAAAGCTAGAATCCGGCCTTACTATCTCTATCAGTGTGACTTGAGTGAAGGGCTGGAGCATTTTAGAACAGATGTAAGAACCGGGATCAAAATCATTCATGATTTGACGGGAAGTATTTCCGGGTTGGCAGTGCCCAAATTTGTAATCGATGCTCCGAGAGGCGGCGGGAAGATACCTATGAATCCGCAATATATTGTTTCAATTGATGACGATAAGGTCATCATGAAAAACTATTTGGGCAAGACTTACGAGTATCCGCAGCCTTGCAAAAATGAACTATAATTACATAATGCTATAATTTTTTATTTACCGAAAGATTAGGCTTATTATTTTCAAAAAAATCAAACTCACTATAACCGAACCGTTATTCCCTACCCTCCAAGAAATACATTAATCTTCTTACTTTAGTTAATTAGCTGCACCGTGCAAGTCGGTACCAGCAATTTGGGGCAAGACTTGTTTTGGCACTTAGAGATTCTACCAAAATAAAAGAATATACAACCCAAATAAAAATGCCTTCCAAGGCATTCGTCCAGAGCAGGGTTCTAGAACGAAAGTTTGATGCGTATTTTTTATTGGTATGTGAGTATATATTTTTTAAGCATTTAATTATTTCTGTAATTTTCTGTCAAGCATAATAACACGCATTAAAATACATTTTATAAAATATTTTTATAAAAATCGTATTCACCAAACGTGTTTATATTGATAAGCTGTTTCTCATCTGTACATTTCGTAAAAACAGTATCTACATTTTCTAGCAAATGCATAAGCCGATAGTTACCTTGCATTATTTGCTTACTGACATTTTTAATAATTCTTTTGTTGTATATTCCAACAGTAGGATATACTTTTTCTCTCCCTTTTAGCACAACGCAGTCAGTATCGCTTTTTATATCGTCAAACATTTCCATAATAGTTTTTACTGTAATAAAAGGCATATCACAAGGACATATGAATATCCATTCTTTATCAGTTTTTGACAATGCAGCCTGAATTGCAGAAACAGGTCCTATCTTTTCTATATTGTCACAAAGGATTTCACATCTAAAGCTATCGTATGAATTAGTATTTGCAGATATATACACTTTGTCGAACAATTGCAGTTCATATATAATTTTGTCCATAAAAGTTTTTTGCTCAAGCTCAAGCAGACCTTTTGGGTATCCATTCATTCTTGATGATTGCCCACCAGCAAGAATTACTGCATCTGTATTTCTTACAATTTTCATCAATCGGCGTCTGTTGTATGTTTTTTGAATAATTGCATTCGTTTTTTGGGCCGTTTCTAAAGCATTTTCTCCCGTAATTGCGCATACCCAGTTCACTAATACATCAAATAGCTCATCTTTGATTTTATCATCAATGAAATTTGTAGTTTTCGTCATTGCTGCGACAGAATATAAATTTTCAAACTCATTTCCATAATGCCATTGTTCAAAGTCTATACCCATAATTGTTTTGTTTTCAATATTAACTATGAAATTTCTCAAGTTTACATCATCAAGCACCACAGCTTTGTTTTCTTTCTTGATAAATTCACTTTGAAAAACAACAAACCAATCAAGCAGCTTTTTAAAAAATAATAATATTCCTTCTTTACTTTTATAAGTCACTGCTTGTGAAAAAGTTTGACCTGCGACAAATTGTCTGGCAATACAATTATCACCAAATTCTAAGAGCTTTGGCGTTATTCTGCTATCCGAAAGTACATTAAAAATATACAATTCTTTTTCGTAAGCAATTCTGCTTCGAAATTCTTTTGTTACAATACACTTTTCATTATTTATAATAACTTTATTTTTCACTTACTTTTACCTGAACAATATTTTTTGCCCAGCGGGTAGAAAACTCATCCTGTATAACTACCATCATAAAGGCCCCATTTTCTTCACTTAAAGCCTTCCCGGATTCCTTGGTAACAATGTATATGTTTCCGTCTGAGTTTATTTCTTTTGAATTCAGACTTATTTCATATCTATCGGCACAGACAACAGTAATTTTAGTTGTATCTGATAAGCTGATGCCCATTTGTTTGAATATATCCTTAAGTTGAATTCCGCTATATTCCTTGTCAGTCACTTCTCCGTTTTTCCTTTTCATCTTAGCCGAAAAGTCAACAAACAAACTGCTTTGCTCATCATAATTATATATTTTTGAAGTGCCGCCGGCAACTATCTCTAGCTGTTTGTAATTTGCCAGTCTTTCCTGTTCTTTAACTGAATTCATATTTACTATTATTAAGACAAGAATCACGGCTGCTGCTAGAATTATCAATGCGATTTTTGTATTTTTTTTCATATTATTACCTCTTATAAACTCATATTCTTAATGGACTTAGGAAGCTTTTCCATTATGTTGTATGCGATAAACCCTCCAATACCTCCTGATATGATCCCAAATGTATAAAACAAAATAAACGGGATTGGAGACAGATGAAAATAAAGCACATTAGATGCACCTGCCCCGCAAAGGACTGCAAGAGCACCTGCTAAAGCCATTTTAAATTTTGTTGAAAGGTTTTTGAAAATATTTGTACACAAGACCAGATCGATCGCTATTCCGGGAACGGTATATGTAATAAACACAAGTATGCCGGCCACCGAAGAAATTCCCGTGCTAAGCGCAATTGTTGCCTGCAATACCCCCATAAGTATGGCTGTTCCGTTTTTATTTATTACTTGTGCAGTAAAGATAAGGAACATCATACTCACACCTGCTGTAACGCTTCCCCCAGGAATTCTTATAAAATCAGTCAGCACATTGAACAATGGAGAAAACAATGGTTTTGCAAACATTCCAAAAGCAGACATCATTGCTATCAGACACAATTCTTTAACTGTATATATATGTTTATTTTTTCCCATGACACATACTCCGATAAAAAATTCAGGTACACCTGAAAGAGGTATACCTGAATAAGCCTTTTAACAAAGGCTTTGTGGTATTTCTTTTCAAATGCAATACGGCTAGGAAGGCAGAAAAGTTTCCGTTTCTACCCGAAAGTCTTTCGACTTTGGCATATTCTCCATAGCACATGCTTTAGGAAAATATGCTCGAAATACTGTTATTTAATTTTTAAATTACTTTTGACTATCTGAAAGCGGTGCACACATAGCAACAAGAGAATTTTCTTTCAAGACCGGATTAGATTTATCATCAACAAGCTGCAATGCTTCAAATGCGCACGCACGCACACATGCAGGCTGCATGCCGGCTTTAATACGGTCAATACATCCATCGCATTTTTTCATTTTATTATCAGGGCCAAAGGTTGGTGCTCCAAAAGGGCATGCCATTGCACAGCTGTGACATCCGATACAGTATTGTGTGTCATAAAGTGTAAGCCCTGTTTTTTCATCTTTGTAAAGACAACCCGAAGGGCAGGCTGTTACACAGGGAGCATTGTCACAGTGCATACAAGCCATTGAGTAATATTCAATTTTTCCTGTTTGCTTTGTTTCCTGTCTGAAAACTGTTCTAAAAGGACGCACTCCTGTCAAAAGATCAATATCATTTTGATCCATGCAAGCAATTGCACAGGCTCCGCATGCACAACAGCGTGAAGTATCAAGTTCAATTTTTAATGCCATAATTATTTCCTCCTGATGTTGCAGTAAGTACTGCGATATGCCGGAAATCCTGAATATGGGTCAAGATTATCGCCGTCAAGTATGCTGTTTATATCAAGCTCTCTATAGCCATGATAAATAAATACATCCCCGTTTTGAACTGTTGCGGTAGGGATTGCCGTAAAGGTAAGTGACCCTATATTTGTAATTATTTCTACCTTATCACCAAGTTCTACATTTAAATTTTCAGCATCTTCAATACTCATTTCAACAGATGGATCCGGCAGTAGACTTCGCTCCCATGGAACATCATGAAGCCTTGAATGCAGCACATTTGGAAGTCTTGTACCTGCGCAAAGCATGAACGGATATTTTTTCTTATCAGGATTAGGCGGTGCAACATATGTTGGTAAAGGGTCGAGGTTCCACTCCGGATTATCGGCTATAAGCTTTGAATATAATTCAAACTTTCCTGTTGGTGTATTTAACCCTCTTTTCAATGATGTGCCCGGCTCATATGGTTTAATACCTTCTAGCTTTATAGGAGTTTCAGCCGCTTTTAACTGTTCAACAGTGACAGGAAGGTCTTTTATTATATACTTTATGCAGGCTTCATAACCCTGGCAAAGCAAGTCATCATCAATCTTCATCTCATTTGCAAGTAGTGTCAAAATATCTGCATCCGATTTTGCCTGTCCCAAAGGCTCCACCACAGGATTGGTATACCAGGCATAGCACCCAGGGTAGGTCTTTAACTCGCCACGCTCCATTGAGGTGCATGCGGGAAGAACTATGTCTGCATATTTTGCTGTATCAGTCAAAAACAAATCAACATCCGCAAAGAAATCAAGCTTTTTAATTGCCTCAATCATTTTTTTGTCCTGCGCAAACATTCTAAAATTCATTCCAAGGGCAAAAATTGCTTTTGCTGAGTTTACATCCTGTTTTAGGATATTATCTGCAAGTGCATTTGCCTGCATATCGTGACGAAGATTATACCATAACGGAAATCTGTCGGCTCCGATAGCAGGTGAAGCATCATGTGGATATTTTTCGTCCATAAATTCTTCTTCATGAGTTTCAAAACCGCAGTCGCGCTCCATAAATGTATAGGTTTGCGGAATTTGCCCGCCTTTTTTATCAAAGTTGCCCGTTATTGCAAGAAGCGCCATTATTGCGCGATAATTTTGCAAACCATTATAGTGATGTCCTATTGGTGCACTGCTTTCGGCGATGCACATACTGTTACTTTCGCTTATCATTTGTGCGGCAAGCTTAATTTTTTCTGCACTTACTCCAGTAAGCTCCTCACCTTTTTGCGGAGTAAACTGTTTTACATACTGTGCATATTCATCGTAGCCATAAACATTTTTATCTATGTATTCTTTATCAATCCAATTATTTTCAATAAGAACATTTGCGATTGAAAGTGCCAGTGCTCCGTCCGTTCCAAGATGCGGACGAAGATGAAGGTCTGCAAGCCTTTCTGTAGCAGGGGTAATCCTAGGATCAACAATTATTATTTTCATTCCACGCTGTTTATTTCGTTCCATACTGCCTGCCAGTGGATATCGTGAATAATAGCTGTTTGTTCCCCAGCCTATAAACAGATCACTATTTGGCATATCCGTACCCATAGCAGTTCCTGCAGCTACTTGCCAAGCCATAAGACCGCTTGTAAAGCAACTGCTGGACTCAGTTCCGTAACTTTGTGAACCAAAGGCATTTGCAAATCTTTTGAACATAAAACGGTACCACTTGCTGTAGCCTGAAAAGAAGGCTACCTTGTCGGCTCCATCTTTTTCTTTGATTTCGAGCAGCTTTTTACTTATTATGGATATTGCCTCATCCCAGCTTATGGGTTCGAATTTACCTTCTCCTCTTTCACCTGTTCTTTTAAGAGGTGTTAAAATTCTGTCCTGTCTGTAAAGATATTGTCTGTTTGATAGCCCTTTGGTACAAAGTTTGCCTTTATTGAATGGATGATTAGGACTTCCTTCAACTTTAATTATTTTCCCGTCCTTTACATATACGTCAAGACCACAGTGCATACCTGGAGTGCAGATATCACAAACAGAATGTCTGATTTCTATTCCGCTTTCTTTTCCAGGTATCTTTCCTTTTTCGTAATTTATTTCACCAGCCACTATATTTCCCCTCCATTTTTTCAATGAAAGATGGTTTAAGTCCTTCTTTAATTAGTATTCCTTTTTGTATAGGAGAAAGCGATGCATCGCCCTTCTCCATAATTCTGTAAAGATAGTTTTTTACTGTACCGCTTATACGATAATTGTCTAGGATATTAACTCCAACAAGTCCTTTATCTGAAACAACTGCTTCAACATAAAGACCGCTTTCGATATTCCCCGAAGTATACACCTGACCTTTTAAACGGTTATCACCAAAGCCGATAAAGTCCATATCCATAAAATGAGTGATGTTATGCAGGAAATTCCCATCAAATTCGGCAGTATGTCCTGCCATATTCGCACCTGCTGTAACGCCCTGATGGGCAGCATTGGCCCAAAGTCCAATTATCATATTGTTTTTACTTTGAAGTTCTTCCCCTTCGCAGCAGTCTCCTGCGGCATATACTCCTTTGCAGGAAGTCTCCATATTTTCGTTTACAATTATCCCCTTGTTAATATTTATCTGGTCTTTGTTTACAATCGAAACATTTGCTCTTGTTCCTATGCAAAGTACTATCATTTGTGTTGTAATCGTGCTTCCATCTGACATTGTGCAGACATATTCATCGCCTTTTTTTTCTACACTAGAAAGAGCCTTACCAAGAGCAAGTTTTATTCCTTTTTGGCTTATTCTTCTTTCAATCTCTTTTGAAACATCTTCATAAGCCGCAAGCGGGAAAATCCTCGGTGCAAAATCTGCAAGTGTTGTTTTGATACCTTTGTTATTAAGGAGTTCCACGACTTTTATACCTACCATTGATGCGCCAATAACCAATGCAGATTTGTATTCTCTTTCTTCCAATGCTTTTTTAAGTTTTTCGGCATCTTCAACTGTGCGCATATAAAACGCTTCTTCGCTGCTTAGCCCTTCAAACTTGGGTGCAAAAGCAGAGGCTCCTGTAGCGATGAGAATTTTGTCAAACTTATAAGTTTCTCCATTTTCAAGAGTAACCGTTTTTTCTTCGGCATCAACAGCCTTAACCTTTTCTTTGCTATGAATTTCAAGCTTAAATTCATTTCTGATCTTTTCAATGTTTCCAAAAGGGAAAAGCGCTTCATACGGAATTTTGCCAGCTGTATAGTATGTAGTAAGCATTGGATTGTACGGTGCCATTTCATGTTCACTAAACACTGTAATTTTGCCATTGGGATCATTTTCTCTTATGGTCTTTGCGCCGTAATATCCTGCACTGCCAAAACCTACAATTGCATAATGCATCATTTTATCCTCCTCTTATAATTAGCTTTATGTTTATATTCTGTGCTTAATATTTATTTGTGGCTTCCGTTGCTTCTTTTGTCCAATAATAAAACTGTTGTACGATACATATAATTAAAATATTTTAAATTAAATTCTAATTATTTTTGTCAACATATCACGGCCGACAGTAATTATTGCTCTAAAGTACATCTAATCACATTTTCGTATTTTTCATAATAGCGTGTTATATTCAAACAGTTTATTTACGCTTATAGATATATTACCATATTTTCTAATATGTGGCATTATTTTATGAATGTTTACATATTATATTTATGCTGCCAATGTATTTAAAAGAAACAGTAACACCCATCAAAAATGCTTTTAGAATAGATTTAGCAATTTTCTGTTGTTCAAATTACAATATTTTTCTCTTTCAGTAATTGTACTTTGCAAAGATTATTTTTTAAGCCTATTTTCAAAACTGCATTTTTCAATTAACTACTCTTTAGTTTTTAAGTTTACATAAAAACAGCGGGCAACTTATAGTTAATTGAGTTTCCCGCTGTTTATCTCTAAATAATTCATTTGACAATGGAGTCTGGTTATTGGAAAAAAACTATAAATGTAATATACTACATTTTAAGAATTAAAGCAGATTTATTACGATTTAAAAAATTTCTAATCAGTAGCTTGGCATTAAAACTCATGTAACATTGAAAGACCTTAAATCAATCCATTATAGCCTAATGCTTACTCCCCATCCACCTAAGAATATAAGGATGTTCTTCCCTTTACTAATTAGCTTCACCAATATTGTTAACAGAACACACTTTCAAGCTTCTATCTGCAAATTTTAGGCAGTTTGCTTTTGAACTCATTTTTAAAATGAAAGCTCCTCAATAGACGTTGGTTTCAAAAGATCAAAGCAATTATCTTTTTGTACACATCTTTTTGTTCTTCTGCAAGCATGGCAGGCGTTATTGGTGCCAATATTCAGCCCATATGCATAGACTTTTTCCGTGCTATATCCTGCTCTTCTTTTGCTTCTTTGATAAATTCACCAAAGAGTAGACCAGAGTTTTCTCCCTTTCTATGACTGCAGGAAAGCACTAAAATATTCTTAATCATCTTCCTATCTTCTTTCAATTTCATATTCAAAACTAATACATTAAGTTAATTAAAAATATTTTTAACGTATAAAATTTGTACCAATTCTGTATTCTTTTTGCGGCAAACCAAATTTCTCTATTCCTAATTGTATGCTCTTGATAAGAAAAGCCATATTTCTGCCTAGCGTCCGCATTGTTTGACATCCTTCCTTATCAGCATATACATCTTCTGGCGTATTACCATGGACGCTGTTCCAGTACTGGCTAGAGGCTATTGGCATATTAGATATCGTAAAATATTTGTTAATTTCATCAAATGTTGCGGAACATCCACCTCTCCTAGCTGATACAACTGCTGCGCCAACCTTCATTGTTTTATCAAATTGAGTACTATAGAATAGACGATCAATAAAAGAAACAAGAGTTCCGTTGGCTGAAGCATAATATACAGGCGTTCCGATAACAATTCCATCACACTCTTCAAATTTTTGAGCAACTTCATTAACTAAATCATTAAATACACATTTCCCAATCTTTTTACACTGACCGCAACCAGCGCACCCACGAATATCTTTATTACCCACATGAATTATTTCTGTTTGAACTCCTGCTTCATTTAAAGTTCTTTCTACTTCTGTTAACGCTGTATAGGTACATCCTTTTGCATTTGGACTACCATTAATTAATAAAACTTTCATTTCGTATCCTCCTTGCTTTATTTAGTATCCTTAATTACAATGGCATTGTAACACCTTTTAGTAACTACAGGTTAATATCTTTTATAAATAATTGAGAGATATTCATATATAACGATGAAAAACGTCTGTGATGAGCTTAATATTGCTTATGAAACTCCACGGTATTATTGTAACAAAGGTTTAGTACCTAATGTAAAAAGAAGCCAAAACAGCTACCATGTTTTTGATGATGAAGACTTGAATTGGCTAGTTAGTTTATAATGTCTGAGGGAATGCAGTCTTACTATAAAGAGATAAAATATATTTGAATCTATGCTTGGAAAGAGCTTTATCTATTGAAATAAAGAAAAAGATCTAGAAGTAAAAAAGGGAACCTTTTAAAAAAATTAAATAGATTGAAGAATGTATTCCTTTATTGATCACAAACAATACTTCAATGATGATGTTTTAGCGGTAAAATTAAATAACCAGTAATCTGATTTCTATAGATTAATATTATAGTAAATTTTTATACTATATTACTCCCCACCTGCCCAAAAACATAAAGGTATTGATTTTGGGGTTAATTTGCTCCGTTTCTTGAAAAAGAGCGAAAACACCTGATTTATGGCATTTAAGCATTTATTCCTATAATTACTCTAAGCAAAAAGAAAAGAGCTTTAACCTTAGATCTTATTTCTATTAATTTAGAGTAAGAGCTTTATACGAAAATTATAAGGCCGCAAATTTACCGGCTACATTTCCATTGGAATAATTTGGGTGAAATTATTTATCAATAAATTCAACAAATATATTTATTCATTTAAGATATTTCTATATTTTTCTATATGAAAAAGTGCATTCTGTGTTAAACTTAACTTAGAGAAACAAAACAGGTTATATTTTTAAAAGCGAATACGCTTTTGAACAGGCATACCTTAAAGGGGGCCACATAAATTTTAGGAGATGAAATAAATGTTTACATTGTACAAAAATGCGCAACTGTATACCCCAGAAAAGCAGGGTAAAAAAGATTTGCTTGTTTGGAATGATGAAATTTTTGATATAGGAGAAAACTTGCGCATACCGGCTGGCTATGAAGGTGAAGAGGTTGATGTGAACGGAAAAATTTTAATGCCAGGTCTTGTTGACACTCATGTACATATTACAGGCGGCGGAGGCGAAGGTGGTTTCAATACCAGAATGACGGAGCTCACTTTTGACGAAGCAGTTTCTGCGGGTGTTACCGCAATGGTAGGCGTACTCGGAACCGATGGCTATAGCAGGCGCCCGGAAGATGTGCTCATAAAATGCATGGCTCTAAATGAACAGGGGTTTGATGCTTACATGCTCACCGGATCTTATACGCTTCCTGTTGTGAATATCCTTGGCGAAGTAGCAAAAGATGTGCTGTTTTTCGAGAAAATTATAGGTGCGGGCGAAATAGCCTTGAACGATCATAGAGGCAGCTGCATGGGCCCTGAGGAATTACTGCATATTGCATGTGACGTACGTAACGGTGCTAGGCTTGCTGGCAAAAAGGGCACAGTGAATATTCACCTGGGCAATTATTTAGGCGCATTTAAAACGCTTTTGGAAGTTGCTAAAACAGATATTACTTTGCGGGCCGTCCTGATACCTACACATATAACCCGCACAAAATACGTTTTCGAAGAGAGTCTTGAATGGATCGATTTCGGCGGGCATGCTGACATTACCGCAGGATCAGACAGTTCTGCGCAGGCTCTGGAGTTTTTATATAAAAGGAACGGGCATCTGAATAATATAACTATGACAAGCGACGCTTGCGGTTCCTTACCTACTTTTGACGAATTGGGTAATTTAACGGGTATCGAAAAAGGCACCAGCAGCGTTTTACTTGAAGATCTCCGCAAAATCATGAAAAACGGGGTAATTCCTTTTGAAACAGCTATTTTACCGATAACGAAAAATGCGGCAGACGCTTTCGGAATAACAACAGGCAGCGGTACAATTACCATAGGTAAAAAGGCTAATCTGCTTATTTTAGATAATGAAGGCAACCTCAAAGCAACCATCCTAAACGGCAAAAAGGTATATAATGCATAAGGCAGTTTAGAAAACTGACTTTCATATAAGCTTTACTATTAGAATATATACATCTAAATTAGACATTTTGCATACTAAATATTGAGTTATTAATGACTATTATCATACATATTAAAAAAGTACTTGTTGTCTTAAGGTTTTAGAATTCTTTGAGACAATAAGTACTTTTTAATATAGCTATATAGTTAACAATTAAGCATAACGCTTACTCCCTCCCTCCAAAAATACAAAAGTGCTCTTATTTAGGTTGATTTGCTCTTAGTATTTCGAGGCAAGCAAAAATGTACATTTGGGAAGTTTCAGATGCTGATTTTCATTTTAAAATAAAAAGTCAGCAAAATTACTAGCTTTATTCACTAAAAAAACACTAATATGCTTTAAGCTATTAAAATCTATCTAGGTGTATTAAAGCTTTTGGTTATATTAATATATTAGCTGCTCGATACTATCTCGGTATTTTTAAATTACCAGTCACTTTATTTACTATTTCCCTTGGTCATAAATACATATTCCCCAAAAGTAAATTTGCTTATATTGTTTTTGTGTTAGCCTTTCTTAATGATCTTAATAATGAATGGGTTTTTTTAGCTGATTGCTAAATGCAATGATCGTTTATTCAATATTTCGTATTTGTAAATATACATCATATTTCTGTTTAATTTTTTCTCTAATATATGTTTTTATTATGACTCAATCACCAATTTACTGCACGATCTGATACAAAGCTATACTGTTTAGCATATTGAAAACATTAATCAATTATTTATCAAAGTTTGTAAAAAGCGAAATGCACCGGATTTTTGCAATAAAGCAATTAAGCTGCCTGCAAGAATTGAGCCGACCGCAGTGGAAATCAGGAATGGAATAACATAAGCATAAAATGCAATTTTTGCAGCATCAACGTTCATAAACAGCAAAGCTACCGGATATGCAAGCAAGCCACCTATTATACCTGTACCGATTACTTCGCCTGCAAGCGTTGCAATCAAATTATTTGTTTTCATGTATACGATTCCGCAAATAAGCATCCCGCACATACTACCAGGAAATGCCATCAAACTTCCTATGCCCATCAAATTACGCAGTAAGCTAGCTGAAAATGCCACTCCCAGGCCATACCATGGTCCAATGAATACTGCGCACAGTATGTTTACCATATGTTGTACCGGAGCACACTTACTTCCAAGCATCGGAAAAGAAAACATACTACCTACTACAGCTATTGCGCACATTAGCCCGGCCAAAGCTATTTTTTTTGTTTTATTTTTCATAATACAGACTCCTTTGAATCAATTCACAAGAAAAAGGCAATATTTACAGCAACGCCTTTCCCTTGCCTATTAGAAAGTGAATAAGGATCTATCCTTATCGGTCGAGGCTTACTGGCCTCCTCTCGCGCCGGAACACGGCTTCCCATCGCTGCTAAATATAATACGGATACAGGGCGCTCCCCCTCTCTCCGCTTCGGCTACTGCCGAACTGCCGTTTTTCTTTTTCATCACTCCACTTTCGCCTGTAATAAAAAACAGAGGCACTTAAAAATGCCTCCGATTAAATCTTTTATAACTTCCTACGGTGGCATTACCCACATCAGGTAAAAGGGTCGAAGCTTTTGCTTCCTCTCAGCCTGCTTTAGCAAGCTCCCCTGCTTTTTCATAATTATACATCTGATTTATTGATTGTCAAGTATTTTAGAGTTTGCGTTATTATTAAACCGCTTTGACTTCAAAATGGCATGCTTCTTTTCTGTCGGGTTTTAATCCATCTTTTTTTGTAACAAAAAAATAACTTTGGCTTTAAACCAGCTTATTCAATAATAAATTAATCAGCAGCGATTATATCAAAGAAGTAAAGCTTCTAAACATCTTACCTCTTTAAGCACGTAATTAAATTTCCAGTTTATTCTACATATTTGCTTTCTGCTTTATTTTCCCTCTCTCATTATAATTACAGCTTTTATCAGCAGTTTTACCATGCTTTTTGTCCAAAATAACTTTTAATTGGAATTGTACTTTTCATATTCCTGGATAAATAACTTAAGATGAAGCTTTTCATCCAAAATTATTCTTTCAATCAGTTTTTTAATATATTTATCTTCTATCAATGTTAATTGATTTTTATAATTCTTTATTGCCTCTTGTTCAGACTTAATATCTTTCCTAAGCATTTGTTTTATATTAGTATCATAACTAACATATGTTGGACTCCACAACTTCCCAGGTGGGCGAGCATTATCAATATAGATCGGTTTTACTCCCTCTAATTTTATCGTTTCACCTAAAAGCTCCAAATGTTTCATTTCTACCATAGCAATTCCTTCAACAAGGGTTGCATAACTCTTATTTTGCTTATAGCTAGCAAAATTCTGATATATATAGAGACTGATCGCTGTGAACTCACTAACTGCCCCAGCGTAGTCCTTTAAAAGAATGTTTGCATATCGTATGTTTTTTTCTTCTATCATTGGTTCAGGATATGGCAGAGGCACTTCATATTTTGTTTGCTTTGATTTATCTGCGACCATTTTTACACCTCCACTTAATAACTTTATTACTTTATTCATTATATTTTTAATAAAAGCATATGTGCGGCAATTATTATTGTTGGTGCACATATGCTTTTAACCACATAAAAAATCAGATTGGAGGAAATTCCAGTTGAAAGCTAAAACAAAATGCAAAAATCCCGTAGTACTATTGTGCTGTATATTGCGTCATTAGTTGTATTCCTTATGGGTGTTGCATAATCAGTGTGAACATATCATTATGTCAACGTACGTATCCAAAGGATATTCTTATTCTGACGTAGCATCTGGATTATTGCTGTCTGCATTACTCCCTGCCATACTTGAAGCAATCGTCCTATATTTTGGTATAGCATTTGCCTTGTTCGGCATTGGAATGATCAATAACAAGCTCTCTGTTAAATCATTAATAAAGATGATAATGATAGTAATACAAACAATGATGATATTGATAACAAAATAATATCTCATCTGATATGCTTTCAAAAACTAACAAAAAGATGCCGACACTTTAGAGAAAAGTAATTTATGTAAAGCATCTCGAGCTTATATTCGGAAATAAGCACGTGTTCTTAAGAAGGATCAAAAGTATACTTTATTAAAAATCTAGACAAAAGACCGTTTAACTGCGGCCTTTTGTATTTGGATTGTTTCATTCGCTTATTATTTGGATATTTTGGTTCCCTATCTTTAAGCACATTGGAGCACTTATCTTGGGTTCTTTATAGATTCAATTCTCTTTTGCAATAAAAAAATCAAGCAAATATATTCACTTGATATGCTGATAATATAATCAGTAATATATCCAAAGTTATTTATCCTTTTGGATACATTAGTGATTATTTACATATAAAATTATAAAGTTTTTCGTAACATCTACGTGCCTAAGCACATGGCTAATAACATTATATTAAAACCACTTACAGTTCATAGTTTTTACTCATTTTTAATCTATTTAAATAACTCTCTAATATATCTAAAGTAACGCAAAATACCCTTTCACCATTTTTTCAACCAGCTCGTACATATATTTCCCATTATTCGTTTCGCCATTTACTGCATCATCATAACACAATTGAAGTTTTAATCCTAATATTTGTGCTTCCAGTGATAAAAGCTGTTCCCTTTGTGTATCATTTATCTTCACATACTCAAAGCTTAATGTTTCCAAATATATCTTTTTATTTAATACAAGTTCCTCCGCAAATTTTCTACAATGCTCGTATCCATAATCCGGCATATTCTTACTTAAAATATCAGCAAGTTCTCTTGTCTGAGCTTCTTCTAAATTATTATACTGACATCCTTCACTAGTTACATATAGTACTTTTTTATTCATGCTCTTCACCTATTCCTTTATTCTAAGTGTCTGTACTGTTTTTGCTATGCTCTTATTTTAAATTATTTTATATAATAAACTTTTTATTATACAATACCATTAAAAAATAAAAATTCTACCATTTCATTTATAAGCTAATAAAAATATGATTTCAAGCGCATTATTTCAATATTCTTTTAACTAGCTAAACTTTCCAGATGCTATGGACTTCTCAAGAAAAAAGCTGATAAAAAAACGGTCCTTTTCTTGTTTTCACCTGCAGCTATAATAAATGAGGTCTATAATAATTCATAAAAAATAATCAACATCATGCAATGCGGTTGTTTGCCTTGTTACATGCCAATAAAAGTTTAAACCATACCAAAGATTATAAGTTTAATATTGCCTGCTTCATTTCAAATACATAATCCTTTACTGGTTTAACGCTATTTTGACCATATTATTCCCCCATTTCAACAATAGCACCCCAACTATGGTTTTATCTGTTTTCTATGCCATTTCTTTTACCCGCAGCGGAGTATAAATCCCAAATTCAATAACATGCGAAATATCCTGTGCTGCTTTTGGATGTAAGATTTTTTCAGTTATATCAGCCGTTATTTTGCTGCGCACAAGAGAAGTATATTTTGCTTCTCTTCTTCTTTATTTACCATTCTATCAGGCATCCAAGTACTGATTACAAAGTTTTAATTATTTCCACCAGCGTTTTTTATTTAGTGCTTATCTAATTATCAACACTTTAAGTTCTCTTTAAGTAGTTTTTTCAATAAAATAATAGAAATTATACTACGAATCAGGCTGGGGGTAATTTATGTTAAAGCAAGCAAGCAAAAGAAGTACACTTAAACATATGTTCCAGAATAACAAACTCCTTAGCGGTGCTCTACTTCTTACGCTGGCTAACGTGCTTACTCGAATAATTGGTTTTATCTATCAAATATTCCTGGTTCGGCAACTGGGTGCAGAAGGCATAGGTGTATATCAGCTAATGGCCCCGGTTATTATGATCGTCATCTCTCTTATTGCCACCGGAATACCCGTAGCCGTAGCGAGGTTTGCCCCACTTTATGGGGAAGAAGGCAAACCAGTACTGAGAAGCGGTTCTAAACTCGCATTACTGGTGTCACTACCCGTATCTGCCGGTATATTGGCTCTAGCAGAACCAATTGCAGCTCTAATTGGCGATATACGTATAGCAGTTCCACTGCGACTATATTGTCTTTTGCCCCCTCTTATCGCTTTAAACGCTGTCACTAAAAACTGGCATTTGGGCAGAGGCCGTGCAATGCCTTCAGTAGTAGGCGAGCTAACAGAACAATTAGTTCGTGTAGGGACAACGCTTACGTTACTGCCTTTTTTAATAAGTACGGAAACCGATTATTCCAAAACCAGTTCTCTTATCGTGCTTTGCTCTCTCATTGGTGAATCAGCTGGTTTGCTATCGGTATTTATTACAGGATTTTTCTACAAAAAAAATTCAGAATTGTCATCCCTGCCCTCATCTACAAGAAAATCAGAAGGTGTAAGCAGAGAACTCGTAAAAGTAGCCGTTCCCATCACCTTTACCAGACTTTTAACAGGCTCGTTAAGCAGTATAAATGCTCTTTTGATACCAAAGCTTCTAGTTGCAGCCGGACTTTCAATGTCTGCCGCAACGTCTGAATATGGGCTGCTAATAGGCATGGCTATGCCACTCGCCTTTATACCTAACACCGTTAGCATGGCTCTTACCCGTATATTGATGCCTCATGTATCAAAGCTTCAAGATGATGGAAACTATAAAGAAATCAGCCGCAACCTATCTTCTAGTTATAGTTTCATTGTGCCGTTTTGTTGTTTTTTTACAGCTTTGTTTTTAACGCTTTCCATGCCCATCTGCAATCTTGTCTATCACCAGATCCGTGCAGGTGAAATCCTGAGCGTTTTCTGTCTCACGATACTGCCTATGAATATTGACCGAATATTGGGCTCTACTATGAATGGTCTTGGTATGCAGAACCGTAATGCTGTTTTTTCAACACTTGGCGGTGGCTTACAGATGCTATTGACCATACTCCTTGTGCCAAAGATCGGTATCAATTCATATGCAACAAGCATCCTTGCCGCTGTATCAATGGAGCTTTCGCTGCGTATCTACGCTGTAAAGCGTAAAGGCATTACCTTGGGGCTTATTCGTCCGGTAATGGCATCGCTCATCCTCACCGTTTTTTTCGTATTCTTTAACAGCTCAATGTTTAAACTGCTTTCCTTCAGCGAATTGATGAACGTATCTGCTTTAGTGGCTTTAAATGCCTTTGCATTTGGAATCTGCATGTTATGGCTAAGGAAGAACAGGTAAATACTTATGTCACTTGCAATGGGATCCTTGTAAACAACCATACTGGTTATATGTCCAAAGTTGGTATTAGTTTTGCACAAGTAAATTATGCTACTACATTAAACAGCTTAATATTTATTATCACTTTTATTTCATGAGCAATTTTATATGAACTTATTGCTACTCCAATGAAAAAGCCTTCTAAATAAAAAGGCTGGCAGGTCTGGGCTCTATTAATTGAAGCTTGTTTTCTATTCTACATTGGAATTTTACCCAAGTCTCCTCACGCCTGCTCGTTGCTTCTCTTATGTCAATGATAACTGGTTCCTAACTTAGAATTTTTTGCCGCTGGGCGGGTAAAGCTCATAACACATCAATTTGTACAGGAAATCTGCGTTCATTAGGTCAATACATACGCCGTGAGCAATTATCACGAAAGTAATCAATGAAAAAATATTTACTTACACAGTGCTACAATCGGTTTTTGTTTGCACAGCGTTATGTAATATAATTTCATTCAAGATTACTATTCTATCCGGATTGCAATTATCCCGCTGATTATTTCTTCCCTTCGGTTACGGGTTTATAATAAGCCAGCACCCCTTTATCCATCAAAAACTTACCGTTAAATCCTTCTGTCAAATGATCTCGCTAAATAAACAGAATTACATTATTTATCATAAGAATTTTGCCAGTAATCTTAATAGAAATGCTTTTCATTGTAGTTGCTGAGCATATTTATCGACTACAATGATTTTTTATTTTATTAGTAGTTTTTGTTAGAATAGAAATATTTATTAAATTTAAAAAGCACCAAAACGGTGCCTTTTTTTATATAAAATCCCAGTTTTTAAATATAAGCTATATCAATCTATTTAACCATACAAACAATACAGATGCCTCTTGATTGCAGGAAATATTCTTTATATTCAGCAGTAATTTTAATAGCTAAGAACATAAATTATGTAAGAGCAGTAATTATAATATAAATGGATGCTATTCCTAATTTGATTTTTATTGCACAATCCCATTTTCATCCAACTTAGTACTGTTAAATCCGCGCCTGTCGCTTTTGCCCCAATTGCTTTCTTGGTGCAGCATCCTAAATAGTGTTTCAACTCTCCAGAAGCTAAATATCTGCCTTGGTCCGAAATTCTCAATAATCGCATAAAATATTAGTTTGAATAAGTCTTTTAAGCTAAATTGGTCTATATTTTTATCTGCAATAAGTAAAGAAGCAAGAGATATAAAAACTCCTATAAAAACAGTAGCAATGAAAAGCAAAAATGCTAATTGAACATTTACCATATTAAATATTAAGGCAATAATAACCATTAAATACCCTTGTGTTTCCAAAAGCGGACCTATTACTTCAAAAATAAAGTAATATGGCATTGCAATCATTCCAGCTCTTCCATAGTTAGAATTAAACAGCATCTTCTTATGATATGCCAGTATCTCTATAAGACCTCTTTGCCAGCGATTGCGCTGTTTTTTTAAACTTACGAGTGTTTCCGGGACTTCCGTCCAGCAATTGGCATTATAAGCATAATATATTTTTAGCTTATTCGATATTTCATGCATTACCCTGCTTAATCTAACTACCAGTTCCATATCTTCTCCAACAGTACTCTTCTCATGCTTACTGCTTCTGCTAAGATATCCATCTACACTGATTACTTTACTCTTTCTAAAAAGTCCAAAGGCGCCGGATACAATTAAAAGGCTATTGATATAAGCCCAGCCTAACCTGCCTGCCATAAAAGCTCTAATATATTCTACTGTTTGAAATGCAACAAACTTATTTTTTGAAATGCCTATCTCTTTTATTTCACCGTTGTCTAATTTGCACCCATTTGCCGGCACAATATTTCCTCCAAGAGCTGTAGTTTCTATCCCAGCATCTAACTCCATAGAAGCAATTTTTAAAAGTGCTTCTCTTTCAAGAATCGAATCGGCGTCTATTCCGCAGAAAAAATCTTTTGTTGAAGCATTTATACCGGCATTCAGAGAATCAGCTTTTCCGCCATTCTCCTTATTAATAACAGTTAAGTTAGGCATAGAAGGGTTTTTATAAACTCCTAATACAGGTTTTGTTAGCAATTTGTACTCAAAATTCAAGTCAACCCTTTTTAGATCAAAAGTATTTATCAATAGCTGCAATGTATTATCTTCCGAGCCATCATTAACTATAACTAATTCATAATCAGGATATATTAAGTTAAGCAATGAATTTGCGCTCTCTATAATTGTTTTTTCTTCATTATAGGCTGGAGCTATTACTGTAATGGACGGCAACATTCTTTTTTTAAAAAGCATTTCTTTTGTCTTTAATCCCCACAGTTTTGCTTGTCTCCTAACATTTAGGCTTGAAAAAACTAATAATAATAAATATATAATATTAATTGCAATTGAATAAAAAATAAGGAAATAATTATAGTCTATAATATAAGCTTTAAGCTGAATTATTAAAGGTTCAGAAAATATCTCTGAACAATGCTTGAACATATAAATAGCAGGGCAAATAAGCAGCGAAACAGCTATAATAAAATAATAATCTCTCTTGGGTTTATAATTCTCTTTCGCTTTATCTTCGTGGTAGTCATGTTCATTTAATTTTATCTTTTCTTTTAGCCTTGGGTTTAAATATGAACAAAATTGAATTTCTAAAGAATCATCTTTTTTTATTGTGGATTTAATAATAGCTAAAATTTCATTTTCCAGATCTTTATTTTTATTTTCATTTAGAAAATTAATAATATTACTTGTTTTGCCAAGCAATATAATTTGTTTTATTATATCTTCAGCTACTTTCTTTTCGTTTGTTAATAATTGCATTAAGAAATAGTCAATTTTAATTGATAGTATCTCAGCTAAATAAGTTTTTGTTCTGTGAGCATTTTCCTTATTAAAAAAATCAATGACTTTATTTATATAATCCGGATTATCATTTAGGATTTCAATAATTGCATTTGCTGCTTCTCTAGCTGTATCTTTTTTCTTTAATAATAACAAAAGCCTGTCTATGTTGTTTTCAATATCACTGTGAGCTAAGGCTTTAATTGCGCAGCTTCTTATTTCTTTATCAAAACAATCTATATATTTATCCTTAGTAAAAATATCTGGATATGTTTTTTCTATTATTTTCGCAGCTTTATACGCAATTTTAGTCCTGTTTATATCCATGCTTTTTTCATTCTGCGATCTGATTTCTTCATCAACTAAATCAATTAAATATTTTTTTAAAAAAGCAGATATATAAACTTCAGAAAAATCGACGATAAGTTCTTGTATTTCTATTTTTTTGCTTGATGATATCTGAGGTAAATAATCACTGAATGCTGCACCATATTCGGTAATCATCATATTTACCCTGCTTCTATACCATTCGTGCGCTCCTATTAAAGTCCTGACTAAATAAGGGATAGATCTTTCATCACCTATATCAGATAATGCATTTGCCATATATAATTTCACTTGCACGTTTTTTTCTTTAATAATTGCTTTTTCTAAAGCAACTCTGGCATTATCTGAGGCTAAAATGCTCAACTGGACTGCCGCATCCATTCTTTTAGTTTTAAAAACTGAATTTAATCTTTTAATGTACTTGCTTTCGATTTTGATTATTGTTTTATAGCTAAAACTACCTTTTGTGTTATAGTTATCCAAAATTACAGAGCTCTTAAGTTTTATCAACCTATCCAAATAGTTCTTTGCTTTTTTCGCATCCGAATCAAAGCAAATAGTATCAACAATCTTTTGCTTTTTTATATTAAGCTTATTATTCAGCTGTAACTTTTTAAGTCTATTTAGCAACAGTAGAAATACAACCGTTACATCTGCACAAATCAATATGATGAAAGAAATAATACAAATTTTTAAGCTTAAGCTCATAACTTTATATTTCCTTTTATTTTAAGTTTTACTATTCCAATCAGTTCGGATAACATATACGGTTTTTTAAAATAATGCTCTATACCTAGACTTAGTGCCCTTTCTATTGAATTTTCATTTTTAGAATAAGATGTGACTATAAAATAGATATTTTTTGTGCGTGAACGCATAAGTAAATTTTCTCTTATTCTAAAGCCATCTTTTTGAGGGAGCATAATCTCCGAAATAATAACGTCTGGAACTTCTTTCACAGCAATATCAATTGCACTTTCGCCATTATCTGCAGTAAAAACTTTTACCCGCATATTTTCTAAAAGCGTCTTTAATACTTCAACATTTATTACATCTGTATCAACAATTAACACCTTACCATTCTCTTCTTTTAAACTTGTGTCCATTGGTTCGCTGCAAACAATATTTTTCCCTAGACTCTCAGCAATGCTCAATCTATAAAGCGCTATGTCATTCATTTGTTCAAAAAGGCTCTTTTGGCCGCGAATACTGCTATCGGTTTTAATTTCGTCTAAGCTAACAAGGCCAATAGAAACAGTCGTATTTTCAGTAAATGCGTTTGACGTCGCAATCGCAATTCTTATTTTCTCTGCAAACATAACTCCGTCTTTCTTGGAAGCATCAAGCATATAACAAGCCAACTCAGTGCCTACATGCCTAAAGAGTACAGTATTATCATCTTTAATAGCCTTTATTATATTTGCTGCAATATTAATAAATCTGTTTGATTCTTTTTCGCCATATGAAAAACGAATTTTTTCTATGTTATCTAATTTTAAAATAATAAGTACCGGGTTATAATCTAAAACATTTTCTTTTATTGCTTCAGACAAATAGCTTTTAAAGAAATCAAAATTATATAAATTTGTAACAGGACATCTTATTAATCTATTGCTTGTCTCAACTAAAGCCTTATCCAAATTTTCGTTTAAATCATGCGCTTTTTTATCCTCTTTAATCAAGTATTCTTTTGACGCTATAGTATCATATACTGAAGGCAAAGCTATATTGTATTCATTTGATAATTTTATAGCTAACGGTTCTAAAAGTAATATCCACTTGATATTTTTCTTTGCGTAAATTTGGTCAAAAAGGCTGTTCCAAAGTGTTTCGCCTGAGCAATTATAATCTACTATTTTTGTATTATCTTTATCGATTTTTACATCCATTTTTACTATTATATCAAGTACTTCTTCTCTTCCGAACAAAGATTCACACCTTTTTAAAACCTCATTACAAACATAAAGGTATCCTCCTGCCTTTACAAGATCTCTTTTTACGGGATTTATAAAAGCTCCGCATTCAAGATCTTTAAGAATGTTAATATATTCTTTGGTATTGGAAACAATAATCGAACCATGCTGTGGTGCAATAGCAGTAATATCCATCTTCAGAAGCGTTTGCATTATTGGTTTTAAGATATCATTAGAAGGCATATAGTGCTCATGGAATGCTTTCATTTTTTCTGCATAATCATTCTGGGCATATAATTTTCTTTTTGCTGAGAATGCTCCAAACAGGTCGCTTGAAAAAAGAACTTTGGATTTAGCATCATAAGTGATGAAAGAACCCGCGTAATTAAGGTAAGGAGTTGGAATAAACAAAAGCTCTCTGCCTGAATCCAAAACAAGCTTATTATTATGTTCATTAATAATATAATAAGCTGAATTTATTCCATAATACTTAAGCAAAACTTTGGTCTTCCAATGGGTTATTATCTTGAAATTCGCTCTTTTTTTTTCAAACAAAGGAATGCTTGAACAAAAATCAGGTCCTTGGTTATCAAGTATCACATATTTAATTTTCCAAAGCGGAATTATTTTTGTTATATTACTATATACTTCTTCGAAGTCAATTACTGACCCCGGATCGATCAGTATTGCTTCATCTCTGTCCAATATTAAATATGGGTTGCATTTTATGTTCCCTTCCTCGTCTTTTTTCCCAACCCAATATATACCTTTAGCAAATTCTTCTTGGTTTTCGAGTGCCATATACAAGTCCTTCAATCAAAAATAATAATTAATCTCAATTTATATATGGTATTATATCCCATTAATCATATATCAGCAAGTATATGCTCAATATTTGATTTATTATGTTAGTATTTATATTTTTATGTCTTTTTTTAAGTATTTATTTTGTTTTGTGTCGTAAATTCATAAAAATTGCATAATCAAAACAAGATAAGTAATTTAATATCATTTTAAAAATTCGGTCACGCAAACAATTACATTCAAGATATCATAATATTTTTCTAATTTAAAAAGCCATAATATTAAATATTACGGCTTTTTTGAGTTGATTTTCATTTTTAAGTTACTCATTCACACAGCTCCCAGTTCCATTTCCGTTTCTATTGCAGATCCTGCTGCCCTTGTCACCTTGTCCATTATAACCGCTGCCGTCACATATGTAAGTACCATTTCCCATCCCAAAGCCTACTCCATAAATTTGCCCATCTCCGCCGAGCCCCCGCCATCATAATTTGCGATATTCCCATCTAGCGCATCATAATTCTTATCTGCCTCTCCTTGAGTTGTTGTGCCATCAGCAACTTTCTGATCGAGATTTTTTTAAGTTCAATCATTGCATCTTTAAACTCTTCAAGCCTGTTTGCTTCATCTGCAATCTGACCGTAAGTCATATATAAATCCTGATGCTGTGCAACAACTTCCTCAACCGTTTTCCCTATAGCAGCTGCATCTGCCTCTGCTGGAGTTTGATAAGTTGAAGCTGCATAGGCAGAGTAACCATCATAGCTCCAAACATTAATACAGATGCTCCTATAGCAACAAATTTTTTCATCATTTTTAAAGCTCTATTTCTAATAATATTTTAGCATTCCTTGCTATGTTTCTGTAATAACTAGAATTTTGTTTTTCTAGAGTATTAATTTTGCGTTTGAATAAAATACAATGTTCAATTATTTGATATAGTAACGTCAAAGGTTTTCAGCAATGTATTTAATTCCTTGATAGGCCACAAACAATAATTAACTTGAAACAAATTAATTTTTAAATATATAATGTTCGTATAATAAAGCAGACACTTAGTACCATATTCATTGAGAAATTCAAATATCCTAAAACTTTTTATTTAAAGCAAAAAAGAATAAACAAAAAAATTTGTTTTTGCCTATTCTTTTTATATTTTTAATAATGTTATATAATTTTATAATGCCTTATTTAAAAGCATGTACTTTAAAACATTTATTAATATCGAATATTCTAATAAGGGGCAATATTTTTTAAATCAATAGGGCATGACATTACAATCATAGTTTGAGTATTTCCATATTGCTGGAACTTACCAATCAATGATTCCAATTCGGCCATTTCTTTAAAAACTGCTTCCACGCACATCGAAAATTCGCCTGTGACATGATAACATTTCACTATATTTTTGCTTTTTTGTGCAAAACTGATAAATTCTTTTTGCTTTTCATGGCTAATAGTAATATTTATGATGGTATGGATATTTAATCCCAGCTTTTTTGGATTAATTACAGCCTTATAGCCTGTTATGATTCCCAGCGTTTCAAGTTTTTTTATGCGTTCAGCAACAGCAGGAGGTGTTAAACAAACTTTTTGTGCAAGCTTTTTTAAAGGCATTCTTCCGTTGCTCTGCAGATATTCGATGATCTCATAATCAATATTATCCATTAGCGACCCCCATAATAACAGATCTATTTTACAAAACCTTCTTTTTACTATTGAGCAAAAAAGCTCTGCTTCACATCACGCGAATTCAATTGTGTTTAACGTAATTTGCTGAAAATGTATATTCGTTCCATAATACAAAAAATATTCATCAGAATTTTGCACGCCTTAATGTTTTTCTGTCTTGGCTAACGTTTTAAAAAATCAAAAGGTGCTCTTTTAAATTATACAATAAGGTGAGCGCAAATATCAGTACTATTTTCATATTCTAGGTTTAAAATAATTAATGCTTCAATAGTCAAAATAATAGATCATATTTTTATGCCTAAAGCCTCTCATATTTACTTTATAAATGAGAATATAGGACGCTATATGTTTATATTGCCTTAGCATCAATATATCTTTTTCTGCCTAAAGTATATAAGTTATTTCCATAGCTATCAATAATCACAGTCGTTTGGAAATTGCGGACATATAATTTTCTTATTGCTTCAGGCCCTAAATCATGGAATGCAATTATTTCCTGAGAAAGAATACAGTCAGAGATCAACGCGCCTGTGCCTCCAATTGTGCCCAAGTACACAGCGCTATACTTTTTAATTGCAGATACAACTTCTTCGTTTCTTAGACCTTTGCCTACCATTCCGGTAACACCCAGTTCCAGCAATTTTGGGGTGTAAACATCCATTCTATAACTGCTTGTCGGCCCTGCTGAACCTATCACTTCTCCTTCTCTGTTTGGACAAGGTCCAACATAATAAATAATCTGATCCTTAACATCGAATGGCAGCGGCTTATTCTGTGAGAGAAGTTCAATCATTTTTTTATGAGCGGCATCTCTCGCTGTATAAATAATCCCGCTTATCGATACTTCATCGCCGTAATGCAGCTTTTTAACAATGTCTTTCGTTAAAGGTGTTTCTATTTGAATCATTTATTTCTACCTCTATTAAAATAATCATATAGTTTTAAAGAGTTACTTCTGCATGTCTGGTGACATGGCAACTTAAATTTACAGCTACAGGCAACCCGGCTATATGTGTTGGAAAGACTTCTATATTTACGCCAAGTGCAGTTATTTCCCCGCCAAAGCCTGCCGGACCTATACCAAGCTCATTAATTTTTAGCAGCATTTCTTTTTCCAAGTCACAGACATATTTTATCTTATTATGCTGATCAATCGGTCTTAGCAGTGCCTTCTTTGCCAAAACAGCAACTTTATCCATTGTACCTCCGATTCCAACTCCAACAACAATAGGCGGACAAGCATTGGGTCCGGATTTATCAACCGTATCTAGAATAAATTTCTTTACTCCTTCAATACCATCAGATGGCTTAAGCATCTTTATCGCACCCATGTTCTCACTTCCAAATCCTTTAGGTGCCAAAGACAATTTAAAAGAGTCACCTTCAACTATTTCATAATATATAACGGCAGGCGTATTATCATTTGTATTTATCCTTTCGATCGGATCAGCAACAACTGAATTCCTAAGATATCCTTTTTTATAACCCTGCCTTACTCCTTCATTTATCGCATCATTTATACTTCCACCGATAATATGCACTTCTTGACCTATTTGAACAAAAGCTACCACCATACCTGTATCCTGGCATATCGCCATCTTTTTATCTCTTGCTACTTCAGCATTTCTAATGATTTTTTCAAGTACTACTCTACCTTCTTGTGATTTTTCTTCTGAGAGCCCACATTTTAACCCGGACAGAATATCATCATTTAAATAATAGTTAGCATCAATGCACATCTTTTCTGCAGCTTGTGTTATGGCCTTTACATTTATATCTCTCATTCTTTCCTCCAAATAACCTTAAATTTTACCGCACAGAATTACCGTCTTATCTAACATATTACAATCCTAGAAGTTTTTTTGTATGTGCTTCGACCATTTCTGGAGTTACTTTTTTATTTTGAGCAACTCCTGTTTCAATTGCCGCTTTTGCAACATAAGAAGCTACAATTGGTGAAATTCTTATATCTAAAGCATCTGGTATGATATACTCTGCGTTTAAATCATTTTCGTCTATCAGGCTTGCAATCGCTTTAGCCGCCGCTAATTTCATTTCCATGTTTATTTCTTTCGCCTTAATATCCAAAGCGCCTCTAAAAACACCGGGGAAAGCCAATAGATTATTTACTTGGTTTGCGTAATCTGAGCGGCCTGTTGCAACCACTTTAGCTCCCGCATCAATAGCATCTTTCGGCGAAATCTCAGGTTTAGGATTAGCTAAAGCAAAAACTATAGGATCTCTGTTCATAGATTTGACCATTTCTTTTGTCAATACTTCAGGTGCAGATACACCTATGAAAACATCAGCGTCTTTTACTGCATCAACAAGGTTTCCTTTTATCTTTTCTTTATTGGTAACTTGCGCAATTTGTTTCATTGCTTCATTCATCCATTCTTCGCCAACACATAATATACCCTCACGATCGACCATAGTAATGTTTTTAAAGCCGGCATATTGCAGAAGTTTCGCAATCGAAATGCCAGCAGACCCTGCACCATTAATTACTACTCTTACATCATCCTCTTTTTTATCTACGACTCTTAATGCATTTATTATTGCAGAGAGAACTACAATAGCTGTCCCATGCTGATCATCATGAAACACAGGTATATTCATTTCTTTTTTCAATCTTTCTTCTATCATAAAACATTCCGGGGCTTTAATATCTTCAAGGTTTATCCCACCAAAAGAAGGTTCGATTAATTTGACCGTATTTACTATTTCGTCTGCGTCTTTTGAATTAATACAAATTGGGAAAGCATCAACTCCGGCAAAAGTTTTAAATAGCGCAGCTTTCCCTTCCATAACAGGTAATCCCGCACCGGCACCAATATCACCAAGCCCTAAAACAGCGGTGCCATTTGTTACAATAGCTACCCAGTTACCTTTAGATGTATACTCATAGATCGTATCATAGTTTTTCTCGATCTCTAAGCATGGTTCGGCTACTCCAGGTGTATATGCAAGAGAAAGATCCATTTTTGTTCTTATCTCCACTTTAGATTTTATTTCAATTTTACCTTCATGATCGCGATGTAATTTCAATGCCTTATCTTTTAGCGATTCCAAGCCAATTCCTCCAAATCTCTTTCATTTACGCATTGGACATTTTGTCATTTTAAACGGATCCATTATTAAATTTATCTCTTCCGAACCAAATGTACCCATTTCCAAAACAATATCCTTAACAGATTTACCTGTCTTAATAGACTGTTTAGCAACTGCAGCTGCCTTTTTGTATCCGATATGCGGAGATAACGCAGTTGCGATCCCGGCACTGTAGCTTACCATTTCACTACATTTTAATTTATTTGCAGTAATTCCCTTTACGCAGTTTTCTACAAGCGTATCAATTCCGTTTGCAAGAGTCAAAATCGATTCAAAAATATTGTAAAAAATGATAGGTTCAAACGCATTAAGCTCAAGCTGTCCTGCTTCTGCAGCCATCGTAACAGCCAAGTCATTCCCTATAATGTTAAAAGCTATCTGATTGATGACTTCAGGTATTACCGGGTTCACTTTCCCGGGCATTATTGAGGATCCATTTTGTTTATCAGGAAGATGAATGTCGCCAAATCCTGCTTTAGGCCCTGAGGACATTAATCTTAAATCATTAGATAATTTAGAAAGGTCTACTGCACACGTCTTTATTGCAGAAGATACCATTACGAAAGCATCTGCATTCTGCGTAGCATCTATGAGATCGTCAGCTTGAGTTAGCTCTAACTTAGTTACCTTTGAAAGATTAGGTACTATGTTATTAAAATAGATTTCATCAGCATTTATTGCCGTTCCGATAGCGGTACCACCCATATTTACAGTTCTTAATTCACCCATAACATATGTGAGCCGCCTGATATCTCTTTTTACTAATGAGCTGTATGCGCTAAATTCCTGACCAAGCCTTATAGGCACAGCCTCTTGAAGCTGAGTTCGTCCTATTTTCAATACATCATTAAATTCAGTAGCTTTACTGTCAAGTGCATCTGCTAGTTTTTCAAGTTCTGTAGTAACTTTAGGCAACAATTTTAAGATGGTTATTTTCCCAGCAGTTGGATATACATCATTTGTAGACTGCCCCATATTAACATGATCATTTGGATGAACAATACTGTAATCGCCTTTTTTACCGCCCAATAGTACGATAGCCCTGTTTGCAACCACCTCGTTTGCATTCATGTTAGCAGATGTTCCGGCTCCGCCTTGGATCGGATCCACAATAAACTGATCATGAAATTGACCTTGAATTATCTCATCGCAAGCTGAAATTATTGCATCGGCAATTTCTTTCGTCAGTAATTTAGCTTCGTAATTAGAGATCGCAGCAGCTTTTTTTATTTGAGCCAGACTGTTAATGAATTCGTCGTTCATTTTTAGTTTTGTTATATTGAAGTTCTCAAAAGCTCTTAATGTCTGTACGCCATAATAACTATCAACTGGGACTTGTTTTTCTCCAATTGAATCACTTTCAAGTCTATAATCCATAATACTATCCCCTTCATATATACTAACTGAATACGCTATCATAATATTGCATTGACAATACACGAGTAAAGCATGCAGTATCATTTCTGTGTTGTATAAAGTGTTTTATGAATTTTTCTTATTATTAATAAGTAAATATCTGATTTTACTTTAAAAATACAGACCTGCATTTAAAGATAAAACCTATTTGTCACTGCATCTTTTTAGTCATATTTTTAAAAGCTTTTATAACAATACACTATGTTTTAATAATAAAATTTAAACCTAATGATCCTTTTTGCCATGCTGTACCATTATGATATAAGTTAAAATAGGTAAATATTATCTTTGCCAGCCAATTATGCAGATAAAAGCTCAGTAATCACGTGATTACCGAGCTTTTATCTGTTTGTTTTCTTTGCAAATTACTCTTAAAATGAAACTTGATACATAATCAATTTTTTAATGCCTAGTCATCCCAAGCAAAATCCAAAATTTCCTTTGTTGCAGATGGAACCACAATAAATAAACTGCGTTTTTCAACTCTCTCTGTCCACTGATGGCTGTCTCTGCCAATTGGCCCAAATTCCACAGAAGGAATTGACAGTTCTTCAATTGCTTGAAGATCGAAGCCATAAACTTCTCCCCAAAGAGGTGTATTTTTCTCAAATTTCTCATAATCAAACGGTTTATCCAACCCACAGTAGCTCATATCAGAAATACCCATTGCATAATATTCCTTTGCCATCTTCTGACCGAAGTTTTCATTCATAAATTCAGAGAGTTTATCATATAGCTTGTCGACCAAGCCCTCTTTACCTTTAAGCAAATTACTATTCATAGAAGGATAATATGGTGGTGCGAATCCAATCAAAACTACGGGTATTGAAATATTTGCAAAATCAAGCACAGAAGACATAAGTTCCATTGTCGCATCAGGATAATTCAGTTTGCCTGCTCGTATTCGAATTTTTATATCCTGAAGTTCTTCATCAAAAAACTTTTTATATGCTTCCCCTTTATTTTGAATAAGTTCATTATTTAGCTCCATAAATGTGCAGATTTTAACATTAGATTTTATGCTATCTAAATCTGTTGACTTTACCTTGGTTTTATAAATCTGATATTGTTTATTTCTATTACTGACATAAGACTCAAAAGCTTCGCCAGAAACATCTTTCATTCTTTCCATTATCTGCTCAGGCGTTGTATATAAGCTAAGAACCGTCATGTAACCCGCCGCTCTATAAGGAATAGAAACATCATATATTTCTTTTTTATCTCTAAAGTTGGTCCATGTTGGAGGCGGAGTAACTTCACCCATATATTCATCACAGAAATCAATACAAGTATCTGTCCTGCGAAAAATTTCAGCTAAAATTCCAACAGGTGAAATGCCATTGAAGCACCTGCCAACATGTGCAGTTACTCCCTGTACCATTATGACAGGCATTACTTTCCCTACAGAACCTAGGCACATCACGTGCTTATCGTCGTATATCTTTCCCGGCTCAGGATCACAAAGTATCTTATAGTCGAGATCATACAATGCTTTAATATCTTTAAGGACTTTGACCCCGTGGCGCATACCTGCCGAATACGACTCTTCTCCTGCAACTGCCAGAAACAGCCACGAACCTTTTAATTTTCCTTCTTGAGCCAGTTTGGCATATTCTTCAAACAAAGTCATATGTACAGCCATTCCGGCCATCATATCATTTGCTCCTCTGCCCCATATCCATTCTCCAGACTCCATATCTTTTCTTGCGAGTTCGGACATATTTTTTGCTGCAAGTCTCGTTTCAAGTTCTTCTCCAAGTTCAAATGCAAGATCCTTTTCAGTTCCATACACACTACTTTCAACAACATCAAAATGGCCCATTGTTATAGCAGTTTTCTTTGAATTTCCAAGCAAAATAGCATATACTACACATCTGCCAAATGGATCTTCCGGTATTAGGGATCTCCCGTATTGCTCTGGCCTAGTTTTAAAATACTCAATTGAACCAAAGAAATCTATCAAGTAATCCGACGCATTATTCTCTGCTGCCGAATAGCTTACAGGTTTTGTTGCAACAAGATCCTTAAGCAACTGGTAAATTCGTTTGCTATAATCCATATTTATACACGTCTCCTTAGTTGTAGCACTTATTTTTCGTCTTTTAATAAATTTACATAATAGCAATTATAGCATAAATAACTATTTATGTGTATATTTATTCATTATATTATTATTCAATCGGAAAATATTTTAGTATCATTAATGAGATATACAAACTGAAAAGCACGTGCCTTATATCTGTTTCTATCCATTTACATACACTAGTACTTTTATTACAACTTGCTCAAATAAAAAAACCGCAGTAAGCGGTTTTAGAGTATAATATTTTATTTGAAATTACATTATCCTTATCAGTATGTTATTCTATTGTCCCTGCAAATTTTCTTTCTTTACCAATGATTGCTCATAACCATCAGTTTTATGATTGAGTTTTTTTAATGAGTCTTGCATCTCCTCTATCTTCGCATTTAGTTTATCGCGCTGCTAAATTAGAATTTCTTTTCTTTTTTCAATAGTTTTATCTCCTTGCTGAAGCAAATCCACATATTTTGCTAAAGTTTAAACAGGCATTCCGGCTCCATGCATACATTTTATAAACTCAATCCAGGCGCAATCCTCTTCCCGATAATCCCTTACTCCGTTTTTATTTCAATTAACATTTGGAATTAAACCAATGCGCTCATAATATCTAAGCGTTTCCTGTGAAAGTTCAAATTTATCACTAACTTCAGAAGTCGTCATATATTGTATCACTGTTGTTTTCATTTAATTTACTATAAAACTATCAACTCATAATTTCTTGTTCCAACTCCGATTTTTTCCGCATGCTGCAAACAAGAACGCCACTCAGATTCCGGCCTTGAATTTTTAAAATGATCATGTTGGTCAATGAACCCAGGATCAGCCATATTTCTGGCTAACTGACTTCCAGGAATCGGTTTTGCTTTTAAACATGCATCAACACATGCCTGGTCTAATGCTAACGGATCTAACGAAGCAAACATTCCAAGGTTTGGCAAGATGGGTACATCATTTTCACCATGGCAGTCGCAGTTTGGGGAAACATCTACCACTAACGAAATATGAAAGCAAGGTCTACCATCTATAACTGCTTTTGTATATTCTGCCATCCGATAATTAAGCAGTTCATTTGCAGTGTCATTATCAAATCTTATAGCATCGAAATTACATGCACCTAAGCAACGTCCGCAGCCAACACAGTTTTCCTTATCTACCGTCATTTTTTTATTTTCAGCATCAAAAACCAAACCGCCATTAGCGCATTCCTTTTGACATTTCTTGCAGCCTCTGCATAAATCTTCTTCAATATGAGGCTTACCGCTGCTGTGCTGTTCTTTTTTCCCTGCACGAGATCCGCAACCCATGCCAATATTTTTTATAGCTCCACCAAATCCGGTCATTTCATGTCCTTTAAAATGCGTAAGACTTATAAAAACATCTGCATCCATTATTGCTCGTCCTATTTTTGCTTCTTTTATGTATTCGCCGCCTATTACAGGCACTGCAATATCGTCTGTGCCCTTTAGTCCATCTCCAATCAAAATAGGACACCCAACCGTTAATGGAGTAAAGCCGTTTTCCCAAGCGCATTCCAAATGCTCCAGCGCGTTTTTCCGACTGCCGGGATACATAGTATTGCAATCAGTTAAAAAAGGTTTTCCTCCATACTCTTTCACTACATCAGCAACAGCTTTTGCGTAATTTGGCCTGAGATAGCTGATATTTCCAAGCTCACCAAAGTGCAGTTTTATTGCGACAAATTTACCATCCATATCAATGTCACCAATACCAGCTTTTTTAATAAGTTTTTTTAGCTTTGTGGGCAGTCCATCTCCAAATGCGATTGTATGAAAGTCCGTAAAATATACTTTTGCTTTTTCCATTTTTCTTGCTCCTTAATCCATAAATTATCAGGTTCTATAAGTTTTTTCTTTATCTACAGCTTAACCAGAAGTTTATAATAAGCTTTAATTAAAGCAATTTTCAGCTATTTTGTTTGCTGCATGAAATATCAGTTGTTATTGTTTATTATAATATTATAATACTTGAAGTTAACTCGAAGGCAAGCCTTATATTATTTGTCCGTTTAATTTAGCTTCTTATAGTTCTTACTATTCTGTTAAAAATGATAATTTAATTATATCTTGAGTTTTACACTCATATATGCATTTATGATATCATATTGCGATTTCAATTTTTAAATGAAAGACTATTTGCTTCTATAAAAGACGTGAACAACTTATTCTCATATTATCATCCCTAAAAAAGGAAGTCCATCTTAATAGGTGAACCTCCTCATATATACGAAATATACTATATATTTTTTAATGTGCGCCGCCGTGCAGATATGAATAAAAGCATCAGTTTATCAAAACATTTCAATAGTCTGTCGTTATAAGCTATGATAAAAAAATATGAACAGCTTCATTATCAATTGCTGTAAAAAATAACGTCATTAAGCATATGTTTTTCGCTATTGAAACAGTAATTCCATTGCGCCTATAATTCCAGTGTCAGCTCCTAATTTTGCTTTTAAAAACGTTACTGGATATTCGTTTTTATTGTACTGATCAAATAGTTCTCGTACTCTTTTAAACAGCTTATCGCCCATTTCAAGAAGCCCTCCGCTAAATACAAAGCAGTTTATATTTAGAATCAAGTACATATTATAAAGCCACACAGCTATGAATTGAGCCATCTGTTCAACTGCCCTTTGTGCCATAGCGTCCCCTAATTCGTAAGCGGCGTTAATTACCTCGGCGTTAATTTTTTCTTCGCTGCCTGCTAAATCTGTCATAATTGTCGTTTCGCCTTCGGCAATCCATTTTTTAATATGATCGATAATCATTTTACCTGAACCATATGCATTAAAGCAGCCATTATTTCCACAACCGCAGTTTGATGGTAACGCATCTGGTAACATTGTAAGCGTATGACCGCTTTCACCTGCCCATCCATACGATCCGCGAAACAGCGAGCGGTTGATAATGTAACTGGATCCTAAGCCAGTACCTACCAAGCAAAAAATAACATTATCAAATCCCTTACCAATGCCATAACGATATTCCGCCAAAGCCCCTGTATTCCCATCATTATCGACTAATATTTCAATATAATCGTTAAATTTACTTTGCAAATAGTCCCTGGCAGGAAAATGATGCAACTGCGGGATGCTCCCTGTTTGCACGATATAACCTTTCTCATAATGGATAAATGACGGCAACCCGATCCCTATTCCTTTTACGCCCGCTAAAGATACTTGTTCTTTTTCAAGGAACGATCTGATTTCATCACACAAATCATTAAAAAAAGCTTCAGGCTCTAAATCTATTTTAGTTGCTGTCCTTTTTTTACTTATAAGTTCTTTTTTATCGTTAAACAGCCCATATGCAATCTTAGTTCCGCCCACATCAATGCCTAAATAATAAGCCACATTGCCACCATCCTTATTTATATGATTTATTTACTGCGCTCCATTAATTTCATTACTACAGGATCTTTTGACCCTATTCCTAACGACTTAAGCTCATCTATTTTCCATTTAAACTGAGGTAAATAGCGCTCATGCGCAACTAACATTTCATCCAGAACCTGTTTTCCTTCTTTTCCACTGCGGATCAGAGGATTAAGTGTAAAAGCCTGTAAAGCCAGCCCATAGTCGCCGGTGATAGCCGACTCAATCACGCATTCTTCCATAGCTTTCATCATCTGAAGCCAACCTTTTTCGGCAGGGCGCATGTCTCCCCATGCTATCGGTTCAGCTCCACGCGCTGAAATAATGCTGGATACCTCTACAATTGAGCTTGGCTCTAGGCAGGAAATAGAACCATTATTTCGCGTACTTACAACCATGTGTATTCTTTTATTGTTATATATGGCACTTATGCATTCGCAAGCTGCCGTGCTATAATATGCTCCGCCACGTTTTTCTAATTGTGCCGGTTTTTCATGAAGCTCCGGATCACGATACAAATCAAACAAGGAGGTTTCAATAGCATATACCTGTTCAGCCCTAGTTCCTCCTTCAATATCAAACTCTTTCATACTGTGTTCAAGCATTTCCTGCTCCTCATAATAGTAACGGTGGTATCCGCATGGCAAAAGATTCATCGAATAGAGCATATCAAGAGAAAATGGTGCCGGATAAATATTAACCGGAGTTCCGCCATTAGGCTCATTTATATGAGCTATTAATTCAGCTGTAACATCGTTACCTTCTTTATCAAATACTTTATGCCAATGGAAATGGTTAAGTCCAGCAAAACGATAAGTCAATTCATCTCTCTGCTTACCTAATAATTTAGGTTCCATCATCATTGATATAACAGGTACATTGCATAGTCCTATGCATTTCTTCCATCCGAAATGTTTAATAGCTGCCTCTGTTATAATGCCGCTAGGATTAGTGAAATTGATCAGCCATGCATTTGGGCATAATTCTCTCATGTCTTCAATAATTTCTTCAATAACAGGAATTGTCCTAAATGCTTTCATGATCCCGCCAGCGCCGTTAGTTTCCTGCCCAAGCATTCCATGCAGAGATGGTATTCGTTCATCTTTGATACGCGCTTCAAGTAATCCCACTCTAAATTGTGTCGTTACAAAATCAGCCTCTTTCAACGCTTCGCGCCTATTAAGCGTAAGATGAACTTTGACCTTATAAGGCGTAGCATCCCACATGCGCTGAGCCAGAGCGCCTACGATCTCCAGTTTTTCTTTTCCTTCTTCTATATCTACAAGCCAGATCTCTTTGATCGGCAATTCTTCATATCGCTTGATAAAACCTTCCATAAGCTCGGGCGTATAGCTGCTGCCGCCGCCAATTGTTACAATTTTAACTTTTTTATCCATGCATCTATTGCTCCTTATTCATAGCAAATTTCACAATATAATTCATTTTTGCATTCTTTTACACTTCTAATTTTATCACATCTTACGGCACATAAAAAAGCTGTTATATTACAGCTTTTTATACATCTTAATTCATATAATAAATATCTAATCAATATAATCTTTGGTTAAATAGCCATTCCCTCATTTCTTCGCTCGCATATGAAGGAACCCAAGAGAAATGTGCTAAAGGATAGAAATAAGCATCATCAGGATATTCCGTGTATTTTTGAATGCCATCTGCTGCTTTTAAAGCTTCAATATTCTGCCGAACCTTTTCTACTTTAACGAATTCATCTTTTTTTGCAGTAAAAACCCATATAGGTTTTCTGTCGAGTACATATATTCTTTTAGAATCCGCTATAGAACAAATCGGCACCAGCGCAGCAAAATAGTAAGGATATTTAACATTTAAAGCCCAGACGCCAAAACCGCCCATTGAAATACCAGTTGAATATATGCGGTGTTTATCAACATTATAAGTAGCTACTATTTCTTTTATAAGATTATAAGCAGCTTTACCTTCGTCCATTAATCTATAAGCGTCATCAAAGCCCGCTGTCATTAAGGATGTCCATCCTTTGTCTGTAGGGCATTGTGGTGCAAGAACTAAACAAGGTCGTTTCTTTTGTTCTGCTTCTTTTGCCCAAATAACAGCTCCTTCATTTGCCGTAAGAACAGACAGCCAATCTTCTCCTCTTTCACCTGCACCGTGCAAAAAAAACACAAGAGGATATAATACGCTAGGATCATAATTATCAGGAACAAATAGGTTATATTTTAGCGTAACTCCTGTTTCAGGATCAGTAAAACTCAACTTTTTAAATTTATCAATTACTATTTGAATGTCTTCTCTGCAAATATTTACTGTATACGTTTTAGTATGCTCGTTATCTGACTTTACTGTTATTTCAAACTTATTGCTGCCTGTAAAAAGGTTTTCTATACTTGTTTCTCCAGAATTTACAGCCTTATTATTTATTGTAATTAAATAATTGGTATCCGCAAAAGGTGTAATAGCTACAAAAGCAATATCACTTTTGACATTTATGTTATACTCAGTTTTTTGAGCAGTAAATTTTGGAAGCTCTTCATATGTCCCGCCAATAGTAATTTGTAAATTTAGATCAGTTAAAACAGGCTCCAGCATCTTAAAATCTCCTAATAATGTTGCGTAATATTTCTAATTAGTACTCTTAATAATAAGATTATACATTATATATGCGAAATAAAACAGCAATTATATTTATTATAATTAATATAAATCTTTGTATTTTAGACATCAATGGGATTTTCCATGTGCTCTGCAATTTTATTCATCAATATTCATATAATGCAACTTTTCTATTTCGTAATGATAGGATTATCTACGGCAAATATACTATCAGTCCTCCGCATAAGCTTTATCAATATGAAAAGCGAGTCATATCAATCATTAACTTCAATTAATTGATATAACCCGCTTTTTATTTTGCTAAAAATTGCTAGTTTGTTTTTCTTTTTGCGATAAGAATAGCTCCTGCTCCTAGGATCAACATGCCGATTATATAATAAAATACTGAATCAGATTCGCCTGTTGTTGGAATACTTGAATCCGTTTTAGCTGCTTCCGTTATTTTTATCATAGCATAGATCGAAAAATGTTCCGTTTCAAATTTCAGATAATACTTGCCGTCGATACATACCTTAGTTGACGAGATTATCTGCACATTCCCTTGATCATCTATAAAAGCAATCCCTATTTCGCCTTTCCAATCCAAATCTTCCGGAATTGGGAGGTAAGCAGTAACAGGTCCAGTGATATCTTCGTTTGGTACTATTGTTTCTGTGATGCTGCCGTCTATATTTTTTATTTCCTTTACGATCTTCAAATCAAAAGCATTTAATAAGATATATCCCTTTTCTTTAAATGTATCCTCAGATGATTTGAATATCTCATCATATGTCTGATCACCTACAGCGTTCATTGCTTGAATAGACAATGTAACTTTTTCTACATCTTCCTGATTTTTTTCAGGAATGGTTACTTTGCTTTCAATCCCTGAGATTTGAATGCCTGATGTAAGGTCTTGATGATTATAATCAATTACTACTGGCTTTTTTTCTATTTTTAAAATGCCTTCACCAGTAGTTACGTTATAATTAGCTGATGTAATGACTGGGCTGTTAGTGAATACTATATGGTAATTCCCTATTTTATCACTGTCAAGCAACTTATTACAGCTAGCATCTTGGATTTCCATATCAAGGTCTTCACTAAAGCTAACTTCATTACTGCCTGTTTCTCCTTCTACAAGCCCAGTATATTCAATTTCAAGACTCGGAAGTGATTCATTTCTGTAAATGGTTTTATTTACAGGCTTTATTGTCAGATCTTTTTTCAGTATGCTAAAAGGGATCTCCAAAACACCTGTGTATATCGTATTGCTGTCCGCTATAAACACCATGAGCTTATAGCTACCAGCATTCTTTGGCGGCTGTGTTAATACAGTACTGTTAGTTACATCATACCAAGTATAGTTATATGAAGATATTGCTACTGCATTTCCTGTATCTGTGACAGTTGCTGATGGTATGCCGGTGTATGTGATCGGAGTTCCATCATATACTTTACTTGTTACACTTACTCCGGTAATAGTGACAGGCTCTTTATCTACAATTAAAAAAGTAAGTACAGCAGCAGCATCCTCGTAATTCTGGGTGCTTATTGAAATAGTCTGTGTCGCCACTCCTGTCAGTACAGCAGCAGAAGTAAATGTCAATGTTGATCCATCAGCAGCTATTGTCGGATTAACACTGAAGATTTCTCCTCCTGTTAAAGTTCCTAACCCGTAATTTGCAGTACCTGCATCAGCCTTATTTAATCCTATTGTAGAAAGATTAAAAGAATATTCACGCACCATATTCTTATATACTTTTATGTTAGCCGGATTTATAGCGCTTAGACCGCTTGCTTTTGTGATAGTTCCGGTGGTGGAATATGAACCGCTAAGCAAATCATAATTATTTGCTTTTACAGTATTTGAAAGCAAAATCGCTCCAGCAACAGTTTTATTAATACCTGCATTAGCGTTATCAAATTCGCAGGATGCAGTAAAGTCAGTATCAAGAGTTAATGTTTCACCGTTTTGCAATCCATTGAATGTAACATTTGATACCGTTCCTGTTTTTAGGCCGTCATATGTTTTCGAGTTAATAAGTACTGTATTTAATGTAAGATTTGCTTTAGCGATATTTACTTTAATTCCTGTCGGTTGTGTTAATGTATAATTATGTGCATCTGTTCCTGATAAAGTAATGTTTGCAATAACTACTGCCTTATTATTCCCCGCGTTTGCATTTACCATTTCTCCGGTAGATGGAACATTTGCAGATACGTTATCACCACTTACAACTCCTACCAGAGCTCCTCCAGAGATAGAGACATTTGAAGTGCCATTATACGATCTGTCTACAGCTGTTACTCCTGAAATAGTAATAGTTTTTTTTGCAATGCTAAATGGGATCTCCAAAGAGCCGGAGTATGTTGCGTTGCTTTCTGGCACAGATACAATTAGTTTATAACTTCCAGCTGCTTTGGGCGCCTCAGTCAGTGTTACGCTGTTTGTTATATCGTACCACGTATAATCATATGACGAAATAGCAGCTGCACTCCCTGTTGCAGTAACAGTTGCTGACGGAGTCCCAACATAAGATATAGGGTTCCCGTCATATGTTTTATTTATTACGCTTATACCGGTTATAGTAACAGGCTCAGTATCCGGTATCTTAAACGTACTGATGTCTGTGTTTCCGGCTTCTGTAGATATACCGCATACCCAAAGCTCTCCGCTTGTGTCGGTATACAGTACGTATTGTTTTTGGCTGCTTACTACTGTAGCCATATCATAGTTTGCAGTACTAATGCTAGCTGGCAGTACAAGACCTTCTTTGAAGCTTCCGTTCTGATATAGCAGCAAATTATTTAAGTTAATAGCTGCATAATAGTTTGCGCTGCCATTTACAAAAAGGTCGGCAGAAGTACACGTAAAAGCTTTTGTTGCGGCAGCGATCTCGTTTATCCCGTTTGCCAAATATAAATTACCACTCTTTCTGAAAAGCGAAATCGCATTAGTAACGTTGGTATCCAAAGAGAACAGTTGGAATCCAAGATCATTATTGGTAGTAGCGCTGCTTATAGTATGGTCAATGCCGCTTGGAATATTGGTCAGCGGGAAGAGTAAACTATAAACATATGTATGATACTGAGTTGCCATACTTTTATCATACGAATATTGTTTTGCTCCAATGCAGTACTGCCCGCCAGCATAAGTAATTTTTGGCGGAGCAATAACTAAATTTCTCCAACCATCAGGGCTGTAAAACCAGCCATGGCTATAACTTCTAACTTGGACTGCAAAGTCCCCTGCAGTGCCTGCATTTGTGGCATACATCAAATCATCTTTATCATAGCTGCTGTAATCATTGCCGTCTGCATACCCCGCTTTTGAATCCAAATACGTTATATGAGCATTTCCGCTTGGATCTATAACTATATCAGGATACGTAAGTACACCTTGCTCACTGTTAAAATTAATTGAATCTATTGTTTTTGTATCAGACCAAGAAGTACCGTTATAATACGTATATCCAATATCGTCATTTGTTTTAACATAAGCGATATGAGGATTGCCGCTGTTGTCTAGTGCCAAAGATGCGTCTTTTCCGCTTGCAATCTCCTGCTTTGACCAACTGTTAGTATTTGGGTCAAGTTCACCGTAAAATATCTTGCCTTCGCTTACATATACGATTGCAATATCTCCATCCGCTAAAACATCGGCATCACAGATGTTTTTGACTACTACCGTATCAGCTGCCGCTTTTATTGGTGCCACCATAAAAAAGGATAGCGTCATTGCAATAACAAGCACCCATGACAAGCTTTTTTTGTACATACATAATCCATCCTTTCAATTATTAAATATGCTAACTAGTTCCATAAATAGTTATTTAATCCTAAGCATACTGTAAAGGGTATAAGTCGGCTTTTCCCTAAAGGAGTTCTTAAATTGTAAAAATATATTGCTAATATTATTCTTGCTTATGATCTTATTTGCCAAATCTTTTCCCTTATATAAAAATGTATAATGAGTAAAAAAATTATTGTATCGCCTATATGGGTGATTTTTCCTGATTCGTTGATTTATGGCAAAGAAAGTACTTCCAATAATATTTACATATATTTAAAATGTTATGATTTTTTAAAAAATGATAGTAGACACGTTGCTTTTTCAGTCTATAGTCCGTAAAATGAAAGTAGTGTTGCTTTTCCTTAAAAATCTCAATCTCAAAAAACAGAAGGCGCTGAAACATATGAAAAAAACGGAAACTGAACTTGCTCGTGCAGAGCAAATCGCCAGTGAAATACTTAGTCTCTCCCGAAATACTCTGCTAGTTAACATGCGATTTCTTGATATGGCAATCAGTCGAGTTGCACTTGTTAGTCAACCTGAAGGATCAATGTCTACAGACGGGCAGTTTTTCTACTACCGCCCGTTATTTGTAATGCAAAAATATAAAGAACAAAGTGAAAGTATGGTCCGCGGATACCTGCATGTAATACTGCACTGCGTCTTTCGCCATAACTTCATAAATACTCTCGTAAATAAAGATTATTGGAACCTTGCCTGCGATATAGCAGTAGAAAATTCAATCACAGAATTAGGCCTTTCAAGCACTGAAACCGTACAGTCAGCCAGTCAGCAACGTACTTTATTTACACTTAAAGAGCATATAAAACCATTTACTGCAGAAAAAATATATGCATACTTTCTAAAAAATCCTCCTAATCCTGTCGAGCTACATCAAATGACTGTGATGTTCTATTTCGACGACCATACTATCTGGTATGGAAAAGAAGATGAAAGCAATTTCAACATTGAAGAAGGCTATGGCAATGACGAAGGTCGCAGCGAAGGGAATCGTGGTGTTTCTTCCGGCAAAGGCAAACTGAATGAAGATGATGAAGAAAAAGAAAAAGGCAAAGGGTCAACGGAAGATAGCAATAACGATAACGGAGAAAATGGTGACCCAATGCCCGATAGTATAGATAAAACTAAGCATGGCAATAAAGAAAGGCATCTTTCCAGACAAGAGCTTGAGCAGATCTGGAAAAATGTTAGTGAACGAATGCAGACCGATCTTGAGACAGCCTCTCGTCAATGGGGAAACAATGCTTTAGGTCTTACACAGGAATTACGTGCCGTCAATCGAGAACGATACGATTACAAAGAGTTTTTACGTAAATTCTCTGTTCTGGGTGAAGCAATGCAAATTAATGACGATGAATTTGATTACATTTTCTATACTTACGGCATGCGACTTTATAAGAACATGCCGCTTATTGAACCGCTTGAATATAAAGAAGATCACCGACTTAAAGAATTCGTTATCGCTATCGATACCTCTGGCTCTACAAGCGGTGATCTTGTGCAGAAATTTGTTACAAAGACCTATAACATTTTGAAGCAGCATGACAGTTTTTTTACAAAAACCAACCTGCACATTATCCAGTGCGATGTTGCTGTTCAAGAAGATAAAAAAATAACTTGCGAAGAAGATTTTGACGATTATATAAAAACAATGCAGCTGCATGGTATGGGCGGCACCGATTTTCGTCCGGTATTTAGCTATATAGATGAACTGATTGCAAAAAAAGAATTCTCTAATCTAAAAGGCCTTATATACTTTACAGACGGTCTAGGTACCTTCCCTGAACGCAAACCCGACTATGATACCGCGTTTGTATTTCTGGATGACGGTACCGGTGAACTGCCCCAAGTTCCTGTGTGGGCAATGCGACTCGTACTGCAAAGTGATGATATATAAAATAATACACTAAAATATAAAAGCCTGAGAGGGAAATGATATGAATATCAAAGAAGCAAAAGATCAAATCAAAAATGCTATGATGGCATATTTTACAAAAGATGAATTTGGCAACTATGTTATCCCAATTGAACGACAACGCCCTGTATTTTTAATGGGCGCACCTGGTATAGGAAAGACCGCAATAATGGAACAAGTGGCACAAGAACTCGGTGTAGGTCTGGTATCTTATTCAATAACACATCACACCCGTCAGTCAGCACTAGGGTTGCCTTTTATCGTTCACAAAACATACGGCGGAAAAGAATATGAAGTATCCGAATATACGATGAGCGAAATCATCGCAAGCGTATACGATAAAATGGAAACCGCAGGCGTCAAGGAAGGGATATTATTCTTAGACGAAATAAACTGCGTCTCTGAAACATTGGCGCCTGCAATGTTGCAGTTTTTGCAATACAAAGTTTTTGGCGCTCACCGTGTACCACCAGGATGGATCGTTGTTACTGCCGGTAATCCTCCCGAATATAACAAATCTGTACGTGAATTTGATATCGTAACATGGGACAGGTTAAAACGCATTGATGTAGAGCCTGATTATGATGCTTGGAAAGAATATGCCTACAAGAAAAATGTTCACCCTTCTGTTCTGACTTATCTTGAAATTAAAAAAGATAGTTTTTATCATGTGGAGACCAGTGTTGACGGCAAGAGTTTTGTAACTGCGCGTGGTTGGGATGATCTTTCAACAATGATTAAGTTATATGAGAGAAGAAACATACCTGTCGATAATCTTTTAATTGGACAGTACCTGCAAGACAAGGCCATCGCAAAAGATTTTGCCTTTTACTATGATCTGTTTAATAAGTACAAGTCTGATTATCAGGTAGATAAGATCTTGGCCGGTGATGTTCCTGAGGATATCATAAACCGCGCGAAATCTGCAAAATTCGACGAACGCCTTTCATTACTTGGTATGATACTAGACGCCATAACAAGTGAACTTCGCGATGCTCTTCTATCTGAACAGCGCCTGAAAAACCTAATGGGTATACTTACCCATATAAAAGCCGAACTTAGCAGTGGCAGCATTACCCCACCAGATGTTATGGATCAGCAAATTGCATCTCAGCAGCGGCTACTTGAAAAAGGCAAGCAAGCTGGTAATCTGTCTGACGAAAAGCAGGCCAGCATTCTTAAAAATATTGCTGTGCTGAACGAACAGAAAGCTCTTATATATTCCGAGACTGATGGCAACACTGCCTTTGCTACTATTAAAATAGATTTCAACAAACGGATTACTGAAATGCGCAAAAAAGCCAAAGAAGCAAGTCAGCATTTAGAAAACGTATTTAAATTCTGCGAAAATGCTTTTGGAGAAGGCCAAGAGCTGCTGATTCTAGTAACGGAGCTTACCGCAAGCTACTATGGTGCAATGTTCATAAGCCGCTATGGCAGTGAAGCATACTTCCGTCACAATAAAGAACTGCTATTCTATGAAAGGCAGAAAGAAATTATTTCAGAAATCACAAATCTTGATCTTTAACGTAAGGACATAGATATGAATAACTTTTATGTTTATGCAAACGGCGATACACTGTTTGTAACAAAACAACAGAACGAAAAATTGGCTGAGACGGTCTATTCTTCAATAGATAATGTCGACACATCAGTTAAACTGGGCATAAAAAGAATCGTTGCAGATGAAACGTCGCTTGGTCTTATGGACACATGGACTGATGGTGCAGTTTTTCGATACATAACCCGATTACCCTCATCTTGAACGGATAGAATTATACTGCAGCGAACAAGACATCAAAGACGACCGTTTTAGGGGATACTATACTCACAAGCTGCCTGCCCTTATCATTCACGATAAAAGCGACAGCAGCTATGGAAACGGCCACAGAGATCCCACATGCAACGCTTTCTCACAGCCTTTTGGCGATATACGTATCCGTTTCTATTTCAGTACCTATGACATCGATATCGTCTATGACAATGGTACCCATATAGAGGTTATCCCTTTTCCGGGAAACGATCAAGCTGTATGGTCAGCAGATTTTGCACTGATTGCAGATAGATCTCTTTCCCTATTTGGTGATTATGCTGAAGGTATGTTCAGCACGCTTGGCACCCTCAATGACCAACTGCGTTATGCTATGCGAATCGTAAAGCTTTATCCTGACCGATCATCTTTTTATAAAAATACGATTGTAAAAAATGCACAGCGTGCTGCTATTCTTTCCATTTGGCAAAACAACAGTGAGGATCTTTTATTTGTACTAAATCTTATTCCCAGGATAACTCTTGGCGAAATAGCAAGACTCATGGAAACCGCGCAAGCAAGCCATGCCACTTCTTGCACAGCGCTACTTCTTAATTATAAAAATACTCACTTTACCAGTGAAGAAATAGATGAATATGAAACAGAGCTGTTTTTCATTGAATCAGATGATATAGCTATGTTTGATCCTCTTATGAACCAGGATTACAATTTTCTCGACCAAAAAGACGGTACCCTGGGAATAGCAGGCTACAATGGTTCTGATACCAATATTGTCATTCCTTCATTCGTAGGTAAAAAACAGGTCAGTACAATCTGCGGCGAAGCATTTCGCGACTGTATGAACCTATCTCGCATTGCCATTCCCGAAGGTATCACTGAAATAGGCACGCGAGCATTTTACGGCTGCAGCAATCTTTCCAATGTTATCGTACCACAAAGCGCCGTTACAATAGGAAATGATGTATTTGGCGGATGCACAAGCCTTGCTGACAAAGACGGTTTCATTATTATAGACGATGTACTTTATGCTTATATCGGCAATAAAACTGATGTTATTGTACCAAAGAACGTAAAGGAGATTTATAATCGTGCTTTCTCCGGCTCTCAGCAAAACGCAATTGGCCTCATTACAAATGTTACCTTGCCAGAAAGCCTTAGAAAGATTGGCCCTTATGCATTTAACGGCTGTTCCAGTCTTGTAAATATTGTATTCCCGGATACTTTAAACGAAATAGGAGAGCACGCATTTTCGGGTTGCACAAGCCTTAAGAAACTTTCGCTGCCATCAGGCATAACAGAATTAAGCTCCGGTATTTTTAAGGATTGCAGTAATCTTGAGACTGTTTTAATTCCAAGTAGTGTAACGAATATTCGGCTTGGTGCTTTTGAAGGATGCAAAAATCTTGCCGATATTTCTATCCCGGATAGTGTTAAAAAAATTGGTGACTTTGCGTTCAAGAAATGCATTAATTTAAAAGAAGTAATAATACCAAATAGCGTAGAACTAAAACACTGTGATTCTCTATTTGAAAACTGCGAGAGTTTAAGAAGCGTTACTCTACCTTCTTCCTGCAAAGAAATAGGCCGCAATTGGTTTAGCGGCTGTTTCAGCCTAAGAAGTATTACTATTCCATATGGCGTTAAACGTATTGGATTCGGTGCATTTTCAGATTGCAGCAACTTAAAATCTATTACTTTACCGGATAGTGTCGTTCAGATAGCAGCAAACGCTTTTAAAAATTGCAGCAAACTTGCCATGCTTTCACTACCTAACGGTATTTCAAGCATAAGTACTAATACATTTTCTTTCTGCTCATCACTAAAAGAAGTTGTTCTCCCTGCCGCTTGTTTGAGTATTGAAGCAAATGCGTTTTCAGGCTGCTACTCTCTGAATAACATTATTATTTCATCAGCATGCCTTTCTATTTCTGACCGTGCTTTTGCCGGCTGCACCGAACTTAAAACCGCTGTTATTCCTGCTGCTTGCCAGAAAATAGGCCAGCAGGTATTTGAACGCTGCAATAACCTTACTATCCATACCACAAAAGGAGCATATGCCGAAAAATATGCTAAAGAAAATGGTATTCCATGTGTTTCGAATACATAATTATATATGGTTTTTTATTTTGTTTTATAAAAATAAGCTGCCTCCTGCAAAAGCTGAGACAAAGAATGGAATGGTGATATTATGTTAAAAGGTATTCCCCCATGTATTTCTCCAGAGCTTCTTAAAGTTCTCCACGAGATGGGTCACGGAGACACATTGGTCATCGGAGATGCCAATTTCCCTGCTGCTTCCTGCGCTGAAAATGGCATAAACATACGTTGCGATGGCCATAAAGCAACAGAAATGCTTGATGCAATACTGCAATTATTCCCGCTTGATGCTTTTATTGAAAAACCTGTAACTATCATGGATAAAATGGAGATACATAAGAACCTTGAGTGCCCTGTTTGGGATGAATTTGTCGAAATCGTCGGTAAGTATGATAAAAGAGGCAAAAACGCCATTACTTTTATCGACAGATTCTCATTTTATGAAGCTGCAAAACAAGCTTATGCCATAGTATCTACAACGGAAACAGCTTTCTATGCATGCATAATCATTCAGAAAGGCTGCCTGTAATTTTATAATTAATGACACCTTCAAATTATTATAAATTAAAACTGAAACACTTAAATATAAAAAAGTGCACTCCAAAAGGAGTACACTTTTGCTTTATCCTAAGTAGCATTATTCGGTAAATTACAGTTGATATTTCTCTTGCTTGCCTATTCCGTTATTTCCGCAATTAGCTCAACTTCTACAGGTGTATCAGTTGGCAATACATTTGTACCCATTGCAACCCTTGCATGTTTTCCAGCTTCGCCAAAAACTTGTATCAGGAGATCTGAAGCACCGTTTATGACTGCCGGCTGCTCAAGAAAGTCGTTCTCACATGCAATATATCCATGTACACTTACGATCTGTTTAACTCTGTTTAAATCGCCAATAGCTTTTTTAAGCTGCGCTAATAAGTTTAATCCGCTGAGTCTTGCAGCCTGGTATCCGTCTTCTTTTGAAAGATTACCTCCCACTTTTCCGACATATTGAGATTTTCCGTTGAAATGTGCTCCCTGCCCTGCCAAAAACACCATGTTCCCTACAATTCTATAAGGGACATAAGATCCAATTGGGTCAGGAGCATTAGGCAGTTCAATTCCTAATTCCTCTAGGCGCTTGTTAATATCCATTTCTTTACCTCTTTTCTACTGATTTTATAAATGACATTATATCATTAAAAGTTCAGCGCATATGGATACAAAAAATACTTTTTCACCATTATAAGATATCCGTATGCTCTCATTTTGAAAGCATAATGCAATTACTATTTGAATTGATAACTCAAGCCTAAAACAATTAATCAATAAGTGATTTTTTGCAGTTAATAAGGTCGGCTTGAGCTTCTTTTGAAAGCTCCGGATACTGCGGGTCTATCTCTTTTAAAGCTCTCACAATTATCTCTGAAATCAAAGTTCTCGCATACCATCTTTTGTCTGAAGGAATAACATACCAAGGGTTTTTCTCAGTTGCCGTCGCATTTATCGCTTTTTCATAAGCATCCTGATAATCATCCCAGTATTCACGTTCTTCTATATCACTCTTTGAAAATTTCCAGTTTTTCGATTTATCATCAATACGCTCTAGGAATTGTTTTTTCTGTTCATCTTTAGATATATGCAAAAAAAACTTTATAACCATGATCCCGTTTTCCCACAAATATTTTTCCAAGTTTCTTATTTGCTCGTATCTTTCTTCAATGACATTATCCCCTCTGCATCTATCCGGCAATTCCTGTGTTTTATAAAGCTCGTGCACTTTACCTATCAATACATCCTCATAATATGAACGGTTGAAAATAGCTATCTTCCCTCTTTGCGGCATAACTTTATTTGCTCTCCAAAGATAATCGTGCTTTAATTCTTCAGTAGACGGCTGTTTAAAACTATATACGTCAACACCCTGAGGATTGAGCCCAGAAAAAATGTGTTTTATTGCCCCGTCTTTGCCTGCCGCATCCATTGCCTGAAATATAATCAATATACCGTTTTTACCTTCAGCATATAACTTATCTTGATATTCCTCCATTAATTTTAGATTATCTTCCATTACACTTAAGACTTCTTCTTTGGTTTTAAATTTTCCTATATCTGAAGTGTCAAAGTCTTTAATATGAAATTTTCTCTTGCCTGTAAATCTATATTTTTTTATGTCCATTCTTTTCCCTCCTTCGATACTTTCAAATTAAGAGTTCTATTTAAGTCATGATCATTAAAAGGTTTTTAATTTACAAAAATTAATTATATAAACAGAATAATACATTATTGCAAGTAAGGCAAATAATTAAATAGCAAGATCTCCCATTCTTTCAGAAATCTCAGTAATAAATTACTTAGTTTTATTCTTTGCCGTTTAATCTATTAAAACTTTCTTGTGAAAATTTCGCTATGTTCAAGCAGACTTTCAACTGTGTCAAAACCAAGCTGATGAAGCAATTCTATTACGTATGGATTATCTATCGGTGTTTGATATGTCGCCTCATCACCGTATGCATATACGTTTTTTCGGCCCTCTTCTTTTGGTATAAGAGCTTTAGGGCCCCCTACGCATCCATTGATGCAGCCCATTCCTTCATAGAAATTGTCTGTGATTTTACCGCTCAAAATATCACTTAACATAGCTTTGCATGCAATCATCCCATCTGCCTGCGCTGTACGTACGGTAACAGAACGGTTTGGGTTTAATCGTTTAACCGTATTCTGCACCGCTTCGCTTACTCCACCTGTAGAAGCGTATATACGACCTGCTCGGGAAGAATAATCCCGTTCATCTTCAGTTAACTCAGCAGGATTTATACCCGCAAATTCAAATATGTCCCTGGTTTCTTGAAATGTCAGCACAAAATCAACAGCATCAGCAACATCTTTTTCACGTGCCTCTGCTTTTTTTGCAATACAAGGCCCTATGAAAACCGTTACAGCATCAGGATGCAATATTTTTATTGATCGCCCGCAAGCAACCATAGGAGAAACCGACCCAGGAACATGCGGTACTAACTCATTATAAAACTTACGAATCAGTGCTATCCACATTGGACAGCAGCAGCTGGTTAATTGAAAATCTTTTTCAGTTACGATATTTTTGTCGAATTCTAAAGCCTCTTTCAATGTCAAAATATCAGCAAATAATGCTACTTCAATCATTCCCATAAACCCAAGCTGTTTAAAAGCTGTACGAAGTTTACCTGGCGTTACCTCGCTTGTAAATTGATTAACAAAAGCAGGTGCAATAAGTGCATATACAGGCATCTTGGAATTATACACAGCTTCAAGTACCGGCAATATATCTTTACTATCCGTTAATTTTTTATAGTGGCAGTTTTCAATGCAGTCTCTGCATCCGACACACGCATCATTATTAATGGAGATATTTCCGTTTTCATCTTTAAATAAAGCGTCAAACATGCATTTGCCTACACATGCTTCCTTATCGTCTTGAGCGCAGTTGCAGTCGCCTATGCGTATGACAGGTGGATTTTTTTTAGGGTAAAGAAGGCAATCCAATTGATGCGGATCGTAAGTATCCTGCCGTATTTTATCCAATTCATCAGGCATTCTATTTTCCAAAGATGCTTTTAAAAGTCTATTATACAATTCGTTAAATGTAATCATTCTTAAACCCTCCAATTAAAGTATTGCCTGAGCAGCACATAATTAATTATTATAATCATTATATATTTAAAACAAACGAATAGATATTATTAAAGTGCAGTACTAACCAAATTTCAGTATTCTCATATTTCTGAGGCTTGTCCTGCAGCGAATTTGAATAATATATTATAATGTTAATTAATGCATTTAGATTTTAATCTTTTTGAGGGACTTGTTATGAAAAATAGATTTATAATTTCAGCCGTTGCTGCTGCATAATATTAAGTGCATGCAACCCTGTTTACAATGAAGTATCTAAAGCACAAAAGTCTCAATTATAAAAATTATTTAAGTAATACTAACAGCAAGCTAAAATGTACAGAGCACTAAGTTACTGATAGTATAAACCCACAAGTACTAATTTAAGTAAAATAACATTAACTCAATCCGAATTAAATTATTTTACCAATTACTTTAACGAAACAGAAAACATGGTTTTCTGTAATCTTCTTATACAAAAACTTCCGGAATTAATTTAGATGAAGCTTTATATAATGGAGCCGGATACGGATACGTAACATTAGGTAAAGAAGAATATAAGCTGCATACCAAAACATCAGGAAATGAAATAATGACAGATAGTCAAACTAACAACGCAGGAAGTTAATTCTTTCTTAAGAAAAAAGCGGGCATATCCTTAAATGGCATAACTAGCGAATTTAATTGGTGTTGTTTTTGAAAATATGATGCTTCTTACAATCAGCATGGAGATACCAGTCTTTTAACAATTGAATGTTTGAGCATACATAAAACATAAAGCGGATTATACACTATAAAAAACAAAGGCAGCTATATTGCATCTGACAGTGAAACATACACAGTAACTTTACAAAAAAAGGAAACGTTTATTTATTTGCATCAAAAATAAAAATATGATGCTTTACTTGTTTAATATCAGTTTTAAGATTAAAGTATTCATAAAATCAAAAGAGCGTTATAACCCGCTCTTTTGATTTTAAAGTAATATAATTTTTTACAGTCTGGATTAACTTCCTATTAGAATGCACTCCAACCACTTGCTGTAAGCAGATACATAATTGCAAAACTAAGGACTAGGAATATAACAACCTTAGGAATAACCCATTTAATCCATTTTGGGAAAGGCAAGCCAGCCATTACGCAAGAACCAACGGTCCATGCGAGGAAAGGAGAAACCATATTTGTAAAACCGTCGCCATACTGGAAAGCTTGAACTGCTAGTTCTGGTTTTAATTGCAGAACTTCAGCTATAGGCTTTATTATTGGAACCAATATAGCAGCTTTTGAGCTTGCAGATGGGATAATGATGTTAACCAATGATATTACAAAGGTCATACCCATGCTAGCAAATGCACGTGGCAGATTCATCAGCGGCAGGGTAAGTACATAAACTATAGTATGCAAAATATTACCATTTGTCATAACCAAGCTCATAACCTTAGCAATACCTATAACAAAAGCTACGAAAGCCATTGTCGCCAGGCCTTTTGAAAACTCATTGCCTAGTTTTGTAAATGAGAATTTACCAATGAAACCACAAACGATAGAAACAATCATAGCTGCAGCAACCATCAACTGCATTGTTATGCTTGTATTACCTGTTACTAGAGGATAAGCAACCAGGAATATGAACTGACCCATATAGATAACTAAGATCAGTATTGTACGCCATGAAAGTTTAACTTCTTTTACTAATCCTGATTCTTCTGCTTCTATTTCAGCATCAGCAACAGGTCTCCATCCTTCATCATACATAAGAGATTTTGTAGGGTCCTTACGGATCTTTTTAACATATCTCAGTAAGAAAATCAGACCAATAATCATGAAGAAGTTCATAGAAATAAACATTGTAAAGAATGCACCGTAAATTCGTACTCCCATCAGCATCTGAGTTATCATCTGCTTTGTAGGGCCGGTGCCGAAGCCTAGCAGTGTAGCATATGTTGAAACACCGATTGCACAGACAGGGTCTAGCTTCATCTTTTTACAGAACATAACACCAATTGGAACTATTGCAATCATGGCGTCTGATCCACCAAATGCGCCTAGGTAAACCATAAGTATAAACATTCCAGAAATAAGAATGTTTTCGTTTTTGTCTTTTAACTTATAAATCGCCCAGTTAAGGAACTCATCTATAGCGCCTGTTCCAATGATAATTGCAATCATGGCGCCAGATACCAAAACTGCCCAACCTACTGTGGCTGAACTTGATAATCCATCAAGGATCAACATCAATGCTGCTATTGGGCTTACTGGGGTTTGATGACCTAAGTAATTGAACTGGGAACCGATAATTGCCTTTGTGGTAGGATCCGTAGCGAATTGCCCTGCTGGAATGACGTAAGTTAGCAAGCTTGTTAGCAATAGTAATCCCATCATAATCCAAAACAGGTGAGGCATTGTAAATTTCTTTTTTGGTTTTACTGTACCTGATGTACTTGACATAATATTCCTCCTTTTTTTATTTGAGCAGCCCTCTCAATTAAATTAATAATGGTTAATAGAGAAGACATAGACGCTATTTAGTCTTCCCTTTTGCCATTTCAGCCTTTTTCCATAAAAGCTGTTGTATATTTTAGCGTAGCAAGCATACCTAGTGGCAATACACTTTCATCTACGTCAAAATATTCATTATGATGTTGTGCTCCGCTTCCATACTTAGGATTGTTTATACCTAAGAAAGCGAAAACTCCAGGATATTTTAGCAAATATCTACCGAAACTCTCGGACGCATACCATTTTTCACATGGGCTGACTGCTCCGTCAGGCAGTACTTCTGTTAATACCTTTTTAGCAAACTCTGAACAATCAGCATCATTTACAACAGGTCCCATAAGATGTGAAGCTTTTGGTCCAAATTCTACTTTACATTGATGCATTGCAGCAGTATGTTCAGCAACTTCTTTTAATATATTAACAGCCTTCTGCCCTTCCTTAACATTAAAAAATCTCATTGATCCAATAACTTTAGCAGTATCGGGAATAACGTTTGAAGCTTTACCGCCTTGAATCGATGTGATGCCAAGTGTGACTGTTTCATTTGCATCAATCTGGTTTGCAAATGCAACTGCAACATTATTCATAAAGTTTGCTGCACAATAAACAGGGTTAATTGAAAGATCAGGACGTGATCCATGTCCGCCTTTTCCAATAAATTCAAGATCTACCGATGCTACGCCAGCCATTCTCGGTCCAGCATCAACGCATATCTTGCCGGACTCAAGTGATGCATAAACGTGAATACCCCAAATAGTATCGATTTTGTACTTTGCTAATGCTGCCAACATGTCGTCGATACCAGTTCCGTTTTCCTCACCAGCTTCAAAGCAAAAATATACTATCCCGCGTAAAGAATCTTTGCAAGCAACCAATGCTTTCATTGACCCAAGTAGCATTGACGAATGTGCATCATGTCCACATGCATGGCATGTTTCAGGGTCATCCGATACACATACTCTTGGTCCAGCAAGATTGTTAGGATTTTCAGGTACAGGTAGTGCGTCGATATCTGCACGAAGTGCAATATGCGGGCCAGGTTTACCTGTATCCAATATTGCGATCAACCCAGTCTTGCCAGCTCTATCAAACGGTAATCCAAGTTCTTCAATCTGACTTTGAATAAAAGCACTGGTCTTAAATTCCATAGGTCCTATTTCCGCTAAACGATGGATAGTACGACGGCAATTTACTACATAGTCTTTTAGTTGTTCAGTTTGTTTTTTAATCTCTTCGTTCGTCATGTTCATGCTCCTTTTCGTAATATACTTTTTGACAAGTGTTACTTATTAGACAAGTGTTAATTATTATTAATATATAATAGTACCTTCCGCCCATATTCCAGTAAGTATTATACCACATATTGTACTTTTATTGTATATATCTATTTGTTTTTTTATTTTTTGTAATTATTTTTACGTTAATCGGATTATTAGTTGCAATTTTAACTATTAATTGACCATAATTTAAAAAATTATCAATTCGTCACATATAATATTTGTATATTTTAAATATTACGCCGGTTAATTCGTGGATTAATCCGCTTTTATTTAAAAATATTTTTTAAGTTTTTTATTAACCAAAAAGGTATAATTGTTAAATATTCATATAACGCTGAAACAATCACCATAAAAGTTTGTTAAAATACTGAAAAAAATAACAATACTTGTTCTTACACAATAATTTTTATTTTTTAAAAAACGTATTTATACATATTTGAAAAGTTGTTTCCACTTCAAACAAAGGCTGCTATAGCCTTTGTTTAACTCCTTTTCTTTTTTCTTTATTGCGTTAAATACTATCGATTGCTTTTAGATTCTCATTTTGATCTTAATGCTATAACGATTATTAACAATGACAATGGATGTATATTTTCCGGTAAAAATATCTTGTAATTGCCTTTCATAATATAATAGAATATCATACAGAAGGAGGATCAACATGGAGGAAGTAAGACTTGCTATAGCTAGCAACATTATTAAATTACGCACCAATGCGGGCATGACACAAGCCGAATTAGCAGAAAAGCTGAATTACTCAGACAAAGCTGTATCAAAATGGGAACGCGCAGAAGCACTTCCTGATGTTATCGTTCTTAAGCAAATAGGCGAAATTTTTAATGTATCAGTGGACTTTCTTTTGAATGCACACAACAAATGGGAAAAGCAAAGTGGCGAAATGCAAACTGTTTCCAATTATAAATATAGTTATTCCGCTATCACATTAGTATCAATAATTGGGATCTGGACTCTTGCTGTCTTGGTTTTTGTTATATTCTGGGTTCTTGGTTCTTTGCAATGGAGTATATTTGCATATACTATACCAGTTTCTCTTATTACCCTATTAGTGCTTAATTCAATCTGGTACAAGGGAAAAAACAACTTATATATCGTTGCTTCTTTAGTACTAAGCATCATAGCCATCATTTATATTGCTATGATTCAATATCAGCCTTGGCAACTGTTTCTTGTTGTAATACCCGCTGAATTGGTTGTCTTTTTAAGTTTTAGAATAAAAAAGGAAAAGAAAAATATATAATCTACTAATAAGAGAGTCAAAATATAGAGAGTAGAATGCAAACAACAACTGCATTCTACTCTCTATATTTTTTAGTAGAGTCAAGTAGCCTGTTAGTAGGTTGAGTTTATCCCCCTGCTTCGTGTACGCTTTAAGTAAGGGCGTTCACCCTTTATATTTAATCTTATCAGGAGGACTATATGGATAATTTTATTTTGAGCTGCTGTTCAACCGCTGATTTATCAAAAGAGCATTTTGAAAAGAGAAATATTCCGTATATTTGTTTCCATTATAATTTAAATGGAGTCGACTATTTAGACGACTTAGGTGAATCAATGCCGTTTGAACAGTTTTATAAAGCAATTGCCAATGGAGCAGAGGCAACGACCTCACAAGTAAATATTTCTGAATATCTTGATTATTTTTCAAAGTTCCTTGAGCAGGGCAAGGATATATTACATGTATGCCTGTCTTCAGGTATCTCAGGAACATATAATTCCGCTGCAAACGCTGCACTTATAGCAAGAGAACGTTTTCCGGGAAGGAAAATATACATTGTTGATTCTCTCGGAGCATCATCCGGTTATGGACTTATCATGGATACATTAGCTGACCTTAGAGATAAAGGGATGGATATAGATAATCTTTATAAATGGGCAAACGCAAATAAACTTAAAATGAATCATTGGTTTTTCTCTACCGATCTTACCTTTTATGTAAAAGGCGGGAGAATCTCAAAAACCTCAGGAATGTTTGGCACTATGCTAAATATTTGTCCACTGCTAAATATGGATCATAGAGGGAAATTGATACCCCGTGCTAAAATACGCACCAAAAAGAAAGTAATATATGAAATCGTCAGTCGCATGGAGAAGTATGCTGAAAACGGTATTAACTATTCAGGCAAATGTTTTATATCTAATTCAGCTTGTTATGATGACGCAAAAATGGTTGCTGATCTTGTAGAAGAACGTTTTAAAAAACTTAATGGAAAAGTTCTTATCAATAGCGTAGGAACAACTATCGGTAGTCACACTGGTCCCGGTACCGTTGCTTTGTTTTTCTGGGGATTAGAAAGGACTGACTGAAATGTTTAAAATTTATACTGATACATCTGCTAATCTTCCATCTGATATAATACGCAGATATGATTTAGAAGAAATACCTTTATACTATACAATAAACGGAAAAGAATTCCCTTTATCAGAAGAGAATGCAACTGAATTTGACGGTAAATCGTTCTATGATGCTATAAGAAATGGCGCCGAAATAAAAACGCAAATGATTAACATCAGCTCTTTCTGCGATGCATTTGAAAAAAGTCTTTCCCAAGGAATTGATGTTATATACATTGGCATGTCCAGCGGCATAAGCGGAACATATGATGCTTCAGTAAAAGCGGCTGAAGAAATGCAAAAAAAATATCCTCAGAGAAAAATTGCTACAATAGACACTCGCGCTGCGTCATTAGGAGAAGGTCTTGTAGTACTATATGCCGCAAAACTGAAAGAAGCCGAAACGCCTTTTGAAAAAATCGTTACGCTTGCAGAAGAAAACAGCACATTAATCTGTCAGTACTTCACTGTCGAAAACCTGGTGTTTTTGAAAAGAGGCGGACGTATATCAGGAGCTATAGCACTTCTGGGAAATATATTACAGATAAAGCCTATTCTTATGGGCAATGAAAAAGGTATGATCGTACTGCACCACAATGAGCATGGACGGAAAAGAGCACTTGAAGCACTCGTAAGTAAATATCAAGAACTTGTTTCGGATATTAGTGCACCAGTTGGCATAGCACATGGTGACTGTATAGAAGACGCCGAATATTTGACTAAAAGGCTCAAAGAAAGCGGTCAGCAAGGTGAAATAATCATTAACTGTTATGAGCCTGTAACAGGATCACACGTTGGTCCAGGGGCACTTGCTTTATTCTTCTATGGCATCCATAGGTAGACACGCATTAAGGAGTGAAATAAATGAAAAGGACACCAATAGATGAAAGAAATTTGCCGGATTATACCCGTAGAGAGGAACTTATCAATATGACTACACATATACTAGGTGTAATTTTTGGCATTGTTGTACTTATATTAAGTATTGTCATATCTAAAAGCCATCAAGATACTTGGGCTGTGGCCGGCAGCATAATATATGGTTTATCCATGATAAGCTTGTTCGCTGTTTCAAGTGTATACCATGGGCTGAAGCCCTGCAAAGGGAAGAAAATCATGAGGGTAATAGATCACTGCACGATCTATCTGCTTATTGCCGGAACTTATACACCTATTATTTTTTCGGCCATAAGACCAGTTGATCCAATGTTGGCATGGATCATGTTTGCAGCAGAATGGGGGCTTACCGCGCTTGCAGTAACATTAACTGCAATAGATCTTAAAAAATACGCAAAGTTTTCAATGTTCTGTTATTTAGCTATGGGCTGGATAATAGTTATTGCTATAAACCCTACAATTAAAGCTGTAGGCTGGTCTGGGTTGCTTTGGCTTTTATACGGCGGCATTGTATATACACTTGGCGCTATACTATATGGGCTTGGAAAAAAGAAAAGATACCTGCATTCGGTATTCCATGTATTTGTTGATATAGGTTGTGTTCTGCAGGCAATATGCATTCTTCAATACGTTATTTGAACCCACTTTCGGCCCTCTGACTTCCAAAGAATTTTAACAAAAGAACTCGGCATTTTATTGTTCGGGTTATTTTTTTATTATATATGGTATGTTATATTACTAGAGTTTAATTATACAGATTATATATTTGCTCTTTATATATAAATATAGAGTTTCCTTTTTGTTATCAGAAATCATTCAATTTGGAGTCTATAATTCTATAAAAATCGGTATTTGTGGCATTTCACTTTTAAAAAGGAACCTCCTATTTGCTGAAAATTCTTTCAGCAAATGTTTTTTTCGTCTAAACTATTTTATTTTAAATAGAATTACTTATTGTCTTCATTCGTATCAAACTATTCTTTTACTGCAGCCAGCAAATCAATAGCTGTCATAACCAAAGCTTTAGCTGCACTTAACATTCCTTGCTTTCCGCTGCCTAACCCCGCATATTCTCTAAATTTTGTTATATGCTCAGGCACCCATTCAGAAGCTATGGATACATATGGATGCCAGGGCAGCGTAACTAAACTTACATTTCCTGTATACGAAGAATCGATTTGCCCGATTTTAGTTGAACCTGCCACTTTAATACCAAGTTCATTCGGATTTTTTGCAAACAGATCTGTCATAGCTTGATTATTTTAACGTTCTGCAAAAACAAGCCCCTTTTTCAAATTCAACCGTTGCACTCATTGATGCAGCAGAACACTTCACATCTGTAATGACCTTTTCTTTAACAACACTTAAATAGTGAAGCTTTGTTGCACATAAAATAAACTCGGTCTTAACCAAACCGGAACAATATTTGGGCATCTCCGACATGGGTTATTATGCGTATGTGTATCCTCATGCCATCTTTAAAATGCTGTCTTAAAGCATTTATGCATCAAAGGTTTGGAACATGCATCAAGAGCATTCATCCCTTCATGCGGAGCTGCTGCCGTATGAGCCGCTTTGTCATGGAATATCATATTTAGACCAAAGCATGCTAAAGGACTACAAACGGCCATTGTTTTTTTCCGCCATAATTACCTTTCCCCCATCTATCTCTTCAGACGGAGTTCCAATAACCTGTATTCGACGCCGCAATTGATTCTTGCCAAGGACTTTCTTTAATACCAACCGTATGCCTACGCTTGCAGTTCCAATCAAATTATGTCCTCAGCTATGACCAAGCCCCCAAAATCACTTCGTATTCACAAAAAAGTGCTATAGTCAGCCCATTAGGAGCAATTTCCCATATTCCTCTAAACCCTGTTTCAAGACCAGCACCCTCTATAACCCGCCTCTTTTCGCGGCTCTGCAAGCCATTTCATAGTTTTAAATTCCTGATTGCCTATTTCAGGATTCTCATTTATCAATTCTACAATATTAATAAGCTCTATTTTATTTGCATCAATTACATTAGCGGGCTGTTGTTTCAAGCTCTCAATATCCATAGCTCTATCCTCTTTTATAAATAAGTATTAAGGCAACAACAATTTGTGATTGCATATTGCTTTTATCAAGCGATTACGCTAACAAACTTGTTTTAACAAATAAGAACTTAATAATTTTTATTTTAGGATATTCTTAGTGATATTATATCTTCTTCTATACTCCTTTAATTTAACTGAAATTGTATAGATGAGAAACTTCTCACTAAAGATCTTCTGTTATTGACAAAAAGCTATTAACTTGATACATTAGTTATAGAAATAAATTAACGGTGGTATTTTGATGTCGGTCTTATCTGTTATGGAAAAACTCAACTAAATATAGTTTAAAAAGGAACTCTGCAGCGGATTTCCCGTTTTTTGCTGTTCCTTTTTTATGACACGCCTAACAGACTGCACCATCCACTTTATTTATATAAACTTTATTAAGCGCGGTAACAGGCCGCGCTGTTTTTGTGCCCGCAAGGAGTTTTCTGCATTTTTGTGTGTAGCGTATCTTTTTGCGGGCAATATTAATTTTATAATCGAAAGGAACTATTCAATGGATAATCATAACATTCTTGAATTTGATATTATACTAAAAAGGCTGGCTGATCACGCATGTACAGAAACTGCAAAAAATCGCTGCCTATCTCTGACTCCCTGTCTAAGTGAAAAAGAGGCGAAAAAGCATCTTAATGAAACAACACAGGCAAAGCTTATTATAGAGCAAGCCGGCTCACCTCCATTATCCGCCATGAATGACATAAGCAAGCTTATTGTGCTTACCGAAGCAGGCGCAATGCTTTTGCCGGAGCAACTTGAACAATTCTTATCTTTTATCAGCACATGCAAACGGCTGAAGCAATATTTAAAACGTGCAGAATCAACCAAAAATGAAATTGCTCTATATGGTCATTCTATTGTTGAACTTTCTGAACTGTATTCTGAAATTGAGCGCTGCATCCGTGCCGGGCGGGTTGACGACAGAGCTTCAAATACGCTTTATGACATTCGAAGACAGATGGAACATACGTCTTTACAAATAAGAACAAAATTAAACTCTCTTCTCGGCAGAAACAAATCATGGTTTACAGATAGCTTTGTTTCAATGAGAGGGACTCATTATACTTTGCCCGTAAAACGTGAACATAAAAACGATGTGCCAGGCTCTGTAATTGAAATGTCCAATACAGGCAGCACATATTTTATTGAACCTTCTTCCATATCAAAGTTTCAGCAAGAGTATCTCTCCTTAGAAATCCAGGAAGACAGCGAAGTCCGGAAAATCCTTTATGCTCTTACGGAGCTAATCCATGAAGCTTTGCCAGATATCATAAGGAACATAGAAGCGATAGAAACACTTGACTTTCTGTTTGCCAAAGCGAAACTGAGCCTTGATATGAAAGCATCGCCGGTAACATTGACTACTGAAAGAAAAATGTACCTTTGTAATGCCATTCATCCTCTGCTCGATCCGGAAACTGCTGTTCCTCTAAATTTTGAACTCGGAGGAGATATACGAGGCGTAGTCATCACAGGACCAAATACAGGTGGAAAAACAGTAGCGCTAAAGACAATAGGCTTATTGTCTCTTATGGCACAAAGCGGATTACATGTACCCGCCGATAAAAGCAGTGTTTTTGCTATGTTTAATCTGGTTCTATGTGATATTGGCGATGGTCAAAGCATATTTGAAAACCTATCCACTTTTTCGGCGCATATCAAAAACATCATTGAAATCCTGAAAATAGCAAATCATGAATCATTGGTTCTGTTTGATGAACTTGGTGCCGGTACTGATCCTGCTGAAGGAATGAGCTTAGCTGTTGCGATATTGGAAGAACTATGTCAGCGTAGCTGCTTATTCTTAGCAACAACGCACTATCCGGAAGTAAAAGAATTCGCAGCAAACCGTCAAGGGTTACAAAATGCCCGCATGGCTTTTGACAGGCAAAATTTAAAACCGCTTTATCGTCTTGAAGTCGGCGAAGCTGGTGAAAGCTGTGCGCTATACATCGCTGAGCGCCTTGGCATGCCAAAAAATTTACTTTTAAATGCAAGTCAAATTTCATGCGGCATAAAAGGTGCTTCAAAAGTATGCCAATTTGAGTTTTCGAAGCATACTGTTTCAAAACCACAGATAGATAATTCTGTACCAAGCATAGTTCCTGATATACCGCCAAAATCCGTTTCTGATAAAGCTCAGCAGTTTAATATTGGAGACAGTGTAATCATTTATCCGCGAAAAGAAATCGGTATAGTATATGCAAAAGCAAATGAAAAAGGAGAAGTCGGTGTACAGATAAAAAAATTAAAAAAACTTATTTCTCATAAGCGAATCAAACTGCATGTTCCAGCTTCTATGCTATACCCCGAAGATTACGATTTTTCAATTGTTTTTGATTCCGTCGCCAATCGAAAAGCTCGGCATTTGATGGACAAACGACATGTGGAAAACAATATCGCTATAATTCATGATGATAAGCAATAATCATTATTGTAACTGATTGTTTAAATCATTTCGCGATTATAAAATATTAAATCTGCATACTTATAAGGTTTCTTTTTATTTAAGTATTGACTAATTATACTGTGTTGGTTATAATAACTACAATTATTTTAAAAATGTAAAAGCTATGAAGGAAACAATACTTGCTTTTTTAATGCAAAGAGAGAAGATGGCTGGTGTAAATCTTCGTGAGGAAAACAAGGAGGTCATTTCTGAGCTGCTAAGCTGAACAATTAAGTAAGCTTTGCCGGAGTTCCGACCGTAAAAACGGAAACGATATTATTGTATCGGCAGAGTGCAGAGTATGCTCTGAATTTAGGTGGTAACACGGATTTTTATTCGCCCTAAGCTGTGATCAGCTTGGGGTTTTTTTGTGTAAAAAATCCAAGAAACTGTATGTTTATACGCACATAATCTGATATCTGCTTTATCAATTAAAATAATCTTAACATTTATAGAAACTATTAAAAGGAGTAATAGCTATGGAAAAGAAAAATTATGACTGGGCAAATCTTGATTTCAGCTATCGTATTACGGATAAGAGATATGTATCTTACTACCGTGACGGAGCTTGGGATGAAGGCCAACTAACAGACGAACCAACTGTAACAATCAGCGAATGTGCAGGTGTTCTTCAGTATTGTCAATCATGTTTTGAAGGACTGAAGGCATACACTACCGAGGATGGCCATATTGTGGCATTCCGTCCTGATATGAATGCAGAGCGTATGTCAAACACTGCAAAAATACTTGAGATGCCAGTGTTTCCTAAAGAAAGGTTCATCGACGCTGTCGTAAAGACCGTTAAAGCAAATGCAGCATATGTTCCTCCATATGGTTCAGGCGCAACGCTTTATATTCGCCCATATATGTTTGGAAGCGGACCAGTTATTGGCGTTGCTCCAGCAAAGGAATATCAGTTCCGCATCCTGGTTACACCTGTCGGTCCATATTTCAAGGGCGGTGTGCGTTCATTAAATATCTGCGTAAGTGATTTTGATCGTGCTGCGCCAAAAGGAACTGGATATATCAAAGCAGGCCTAAATTATGCTATGAGTCTTCATGCTATAGTTACAGCGCATAATAACGGTTTTGATGAAAACATGTATCTTGATGCAGCTACACGTACAAAAGTTGAAGAAACTGGCGGTGCAAACTTCGTATTTGTTACGAAAGATAATAAAGTTGTAACTCCAAAATCTGATAGTATCCTGCCTTCTATCACCCGCAAATCTCTCTTATATATTGCTAAAGAGTATCTGGGTCTTGAAGTTGAAGAAAGAGAAGTATATTTCAGTGAAGTCAAAGACTTTGTAGAGTGCGGTCTCTGCGGTACAGCAGCAGTTCTTTCTCCAGTAGGCAAAATCGTTGATCACGGAAATGAAATTTGTATGGTAAACAGCATGAATGGTATGGGTCCTATCACAAAGAAACTTTATGATACACTTACCGGAATTCAAATGGGACACATCGAAGCTCCTAAAGGTTGGCTCCATATTGTAGAATAACATATACACAAGCTGTCATTTAGCAAATACAATAAGGGTTTAACAAATTGTTGTTATGCCCTTTTGTTTTTGTATCTTTTTTAACAAATTATTTTCAAACCAATAATACAGGAGGATAATTTCATGAAAGTTAGAATGACAAACGGCAGCGATATAAACTTGCTTATAAATGCAAGATTTGATTATTTCAAGGCTGGCAATTGGAAATGGAAGAAGAAAAATTATTGATTTATAAGCAATTAAAACATTATTCCCCAGCGCATTTGAAGATTGACTTTTTTGCTGCGCTTTCAGAAAATAATAACGGAGAAATCTTTCCCGTAGCTTTTATAGTTATTTTAGAAAGACCTGTAAATACATCATTCCCTACCCCCAAAAACGGAATGGTCCTCAACGTCCTTACATACCCTGAATATCCCAGAATGGGGTATGCTACAGAAGCATTGTAATTTCTTCTTATGAAGCTAAAAAACATCACTTGTCGTATATTGAACTTTCTGTAACGGAACTTGGAAAGCCTGCATATGGAAAGCTTGGCTTTAAAGGACTTGGCCCATTCCGCTATATCGAAATGAAATTAATGTTATTATAATATAGTCTTTATTTAGAATACTGTGCCAAAATCGGAGGTAATGCAAATGAAAATTGCTATCGTAACAGGCGCTTCTTCAGGCATAGGGAAAGAATTTATAAAACAAATCAACGCTGTTGGATGAAATATGGGTGATATGACAGACTTGATGATATTAAAAAAACGATTCAAAAAACGTACGTCTTATCCCTCTTGACCTGCTGAAGCAAGAAAGTATTGAATATGTTGTTGGTCTTTTAGAAAAAGAAAAGCCTAATGTGCGTATTCTTGTTAATGCTTGAGAATTTGGAAAGCTTTAAACATATAAAGATCTCTCGTTACAGGAAACAAATAATATGATCGATCTAAACTGCAAAGCAGCTGTAGATATAACAATGATAGTACTTAAATATATGAATAGGAATGCTCGTATGCTTGAAACATGCTTTGCGGCCGCTTTTAAACGTTTGCCCGGATTCAATGTATATGCGGTCTCAAAAGTATTTTTATACAGTTTTTCAAGATCGTTAGGATGTAAATTATTTCCTAGACATATCAAAGTAACAGCTGTTTGCCCGAATTGGGTAAAACCTGAGTTTATTCAATTTGCGAAGATACTAAAAACAATCAAACCATCAGACATTTTCCATTCACCGTAAACCCGCTAATGTTGTTTCCTGCGCCTTGTTTGACAGCAATTTTGGATTACCAGTTTTAACTTACTTAATATTCTTTTCCCATCGTATAGCCGCAAAAATATTCCTCATGAACTTTTTATCGGATGCCGGGAGCTTATTCGAAGAATATGATCTAATAGTAACCCTGTTACTTCTTATTGAAGTATGTTTTTTATTTTTAATAGGGATATATTCCTCTAATAAATTTTAATTGTATAGGCATTTTTTGTTAACTTAATAAATGTGTTTTAAAAATCAACTTAACAGATTGACTTAAAGCCAACTTGAAGTGTTAAAATGAAATTATATCAATAAGGAGTGATTATCATGTTCAATTTCACTTACGACCTTCCTACAAAAATATTGTTTGGAAAAGATCAAATAGAAAACCTAGGCCAGGAAATCAAAAAATATACTGATAGTGTTTTACTTGTTTACGGAGGAGGCAGCATAAAGAAAAACGGTTCCTATGATGCAGCAGTCAGACAGTTAAATGAATATGGCATTAGATTTGAGGAACTTGCAGGCGTTGCTCCTAACCCTCGTATAGAATCCGTAATAGAAGGCGTTGATATCATCCGTGAAAACGATCTAAAAGGCATACTTGCCGTCGGAGGAGGCAGCAGCATAGACTGCGCTAAAGTTATTGCGGGAAGTGTTGATTATCAAGGCGATCCATGGGATCTGGTATCAGGCAAGGCAAAGTATAAAAGCGTACTGCCAATTTTCACTGTATTAACACTTTCAGCAACAGGATCAGAGATGGATCGTAATGCTGTTATAAGCAACACAAAACTCAATGCTAAACTAGGTACTTTTCATCCTGACTTCCTCCCTAAAGTTTCAGTACTGGATCCCACATATACATTCACAGTTCCAAATAACCAGACAGCTGCAGGCACTGCTGATATAATGTCGCATATAATGGAATCATACTTTTCCGTTGATGAAAGCGCATTCATTAGCGATCGTTTTGCTGAAAGTCTTTTAAAAGCCTGCATTAAATATGCTCCTATCGCGCTAACAAAACCTGATGACTATGAAGCAAGAGCAAATCTCATGTGGGCATCCACTCTGGGCATAAATGGCATCACATCTATGGGTAAAAAGGTTCCCTGGTCGGTGCATAGAATCGAGCATATGCTAAGCGCATATTATGATATAACACATGGAACAGGCCTTGCGATTCTTACGCCTCACTGGATGGAATACGTACTTAATGAAACAACTCTTCCCCGGTTCGTTACTTTTGGAATAAACGTTTGGAATATAGACGCTTCACTACCAAAAGAGCAAATTGCAAAAACAGCTATTGCAAAAACAAGAGCATTTTTTAGTAGTATAGGAATACCAGAAAAGCTTGGAGAACTCGGAATAGATGATACGTATCTTGACGAAATGGCTGTAAGATCACATGGGCCAAACGGATTGCCAAATGCTTTCATGCCTATTACAGTTGAAGATATTCGTAATATAATAAAGAATAGTTTGTAATTCAAAATAAAAAAAGCTCACAATTCTTTGTAAGCTTTTTTTATTTCTATATCAGATATTTTCACTTTTCATTTTGCTTTTAAAGACATAGATTGCAATAATTATTATTAGTATAGCATACCCAATCACCCACCAAAGATCGGGAAATATGGAAGCATAATCACCATCTATTGCCGCTCTCGCCGCGTTTACAGAATGCACAAAAGTCATTAGATATGCCGCTGTCTTGAATGCTCCGCCTACAAGGTCAAGATCAAACCAAGTGCCGCTAAGCCATGCAGTTAAGTTGGTAAGCAAAGCACCGCAAACGCCTCCAACCTGTTTATCATTGAAGATGCTTCCTGCCAAAAGACCTGTTCCGATGAAAAATACGTTAGTCAGCAAGAGTATAACAAGTGCAAGCAGAACATTTAAATTAATAGTAAGTCCAAGGAAAAAAGATACTATAAAGCAAACTGCACTCTGCAAAATCGCCATAGGCAGAAGCGGCAATGTATAGCCGATAATAAAATCAGCGGATGTAAGCGGAGATGCAAGCAGCCTTAGCATATACGAAGATGTCTTATCTTTTGCAATCAGCGTTCCTGAAAACAAAGACACAAATGAAAGACCAAAAACCGATATTCCGGGTGCCAGCCTGTTTATTTCAAATAAGCTTACAGGTATATTTGCTTGTATAGCGGAAAGCAGAAATAAAATAACCAAAGGGAACCCTAATCCAAAAAACACATTTATTGGATCTCTTATTATCTCTTTTGCGTTACGTTTTGCAAAACTCATACACCTCATTTTTCTGCCTCCGTTTCTGTCGCTAGTGCCACGAATGCGTCCTCAAAAGTCTTTACCCCGGTTTTTTCAATTAGATCTTTTGCTGTTCCTACTGCCTTTAATTCGCCTTTTACCATTACCCCTATTCTATCAGAAAGAGTTTCCGCCTCTTCCATATAGTGAGTTGTAAGTATTACAGTAATCTTGCCTTTCAGTTTTTTTATAGCCGACCATAATTCACGCCTGGCAAGCACATCAAGGCCAAGCGTAGGCTCATCTAAAAATAGTATTTTAGGATCAGAAATGAGTGCCATAGTAATGCTAAGACGCCTCTGCATTCCGCCTGATAATGTTTTAGCCTTGTCATTGGCTATTTCTTCAAGTCCAAAAGCTAAAAGCATTTCTTCAGTCTTTTGTTTGGATACCTTCCTGCCAAATCCATAAATCTCCGCAGTAAGTTCCAGATTTTCCTTTACCGTCAGATTACGCGCTACTGCCGTTTCCTGAGGTGAAACATTTACATTTTCCTTTACAGCCTGCGGATTATTCGTAACGCTTTCTCCAAGCAGAATCGCATCTCCGCTTGTAGGCGTTATAAGACATGAGAGCATTTTTATCGTAGTGGTTTTACCTGCTCCGTTTACGCCAAGCAAAGCAAAAAGCTCGCCCTGCTCTACTAGAAGGTTGAGTTTATTCACTGCCGTTTTATTTTTAAATTTCTTTGTCAGATCTATTGTCTCTATTGCTGTCATTCATCTTCCTCCGCAGGTTCCGGTTTTGCATTTAGTATTGCATGAGCGAATTGCATGAATATATCGTTTTTGACAATGGCAATACCTTGATTTATATCCGCAAGAACAAGCAGAGTATCTCCAGGTTTAATGTTAAACATCTCTCTTGCACCTTTCGGAATGACTATCTGCCCTTTTTCTCCCACTTTTACTGTAGCTGCAAACTTTCCTTCAGGTGTATTATCTTTTTTCTTACTCATATTATTCTCCCTTGAATCAGTCATACTTTTCGTACATTTTATACTTTTCATACTTATCATACTAATTTCTATTCTCTTATGCAACTAAAAATTTTACTTAAATAGTAAATATGATATAATATATTGATTGTTTAAATGAAATAACATGAGGTGAAAATCAGTGGACAATTTTATTATCAGACAAGCTAGCATTGATGATGTGCCTCTTATATTGCATTTTATAAAAGAGCTTGCCAATTATGAGCAGATGCTTGATTCAGTCGTAGCAACGACTGAATCACTGACAGAGTGGCTATTTGATAAACAAAAAGCCGAAGTATTAATAGGTGAAGTCGATAATGCGCCTATAGGCTTTGCGCTATATTTCAATAATTTTTCTACTTTCTTAGGCCGACCGGGCAATTATCTTGAGGATCTCTATGTAATTCCTCAGCAACGAGGTAAAGGCTATGGAAAAGCATTCATAAAACACTTAGCAAAACTTTGTCTTGATAATGGATATGGCCGCCTTGAATGGTGGTGTCTTGATTGGAATAAAAAGAGCATAGATTTTTATCTATCTTTAGGTGCCGAGCCTATGAGCGATTGGACTGTTTACCGTATTGCAGGGGAAACACTTGGTAATTTAGCTGGTCATAATTAGACTTATTTATATATAGCGAAAAAGGATATGTATAAGCACATTCCCTATGATCAGATCTTTTATAATTTATTACTTTGCTGAAAGTACCTTTTCCCCTGGCAATAAATTTTTATCTATCAGTACTAAATGCAAACTTGCAGTTTGTTACTTTTTTGTTTCTATTGCCAACATCTACTATCGACATGCAATCACTTTCACCGAATCCGCAGTCTACGTCTACATACACTTGGCATACATCAGCGTATACAACGGGATTACTAAATATAATGCTGCCAGTGCATCATGTACAAGAGCACAATCCTTACCCATTGCTTGAAATGCTGTATAGCTGCGTATCCACCTTTTAATAAAATCAGCAGCTGCTAAACATGCTTTTGTGCCATGTTTTTTATTCCCTCGGCTTGGCAACTGGTTACTAATGCTTTATGCGTTGCGTATGCAGCACGATAGTTATCTTAGCCCTACAGCTCATCATTATTTTGCTGCTTAAGGATCGCACCACCAGTCGAACTCAACAGCAGCGGTAATATTGCCATAAGCATAAGCAGCACCCACTATAACTATTTCTTCTATACTTTTTATTATTTCAGGTCTTATACTAAAAGACATACCCGGATTTGTAAGAGGTCCAACCGAAATGTGTGTTATTTTTTCTTTGGCCTCAGTCAGTGTTTTTATATAATAAGCTACAGTATTCAACTTTTCAGGTTTTTTGTTTACACTATGTTGATGATCGAGATAATCACCCTGTACATCCTGCTCAACAAACTCTTTGCCGCCAAATGGTATGTCCGGTCTCCTCTACGCAGGTATCGTTGAAACCATCGGAAATGGGCAGCCTTTATATACCGGAATCTCTTCACAGTCCAGATGCTCTAAATGCCTGCATGTGTTCTCAGTGACGCAACTTGTCCCGTGGCTGCCGTTTACAGTGCAGATTTCAATGACTTGATGTCATTGACTTTGATTAGCGCACATTATCTGTGCCTGTATCAACATCCATTATTACTCTACACATTTTTATCTTCTTATATGCACTTATATACAATAGTTTATTAAAATAATATTAGTTTACATAATAAACCCAATAAGATTTTTTGCGTATTACTCAATATATTAGCTTAATATCAAGCATTATTTTATATATCATAATAGTTTTACATTTTGGCATAAAGAGCACATTATCAACTGTTTTTTTGCTAAATAGTGTCTTTTTTGTTATACTATTATATGTGTACAAATAAAAGCGATTTCAAATTAGGAAAGGATAATAAAAAGTGGAAGAAAGGAAAAAAACCAGAGTTGGAATCGGTTTTGCAACAGGGCGCAAGAGCTTTAAAAAAGTATTAAAAACATACGTTTATAATTGGTTGGAAAGCGGCATAGCAAAAACTGAAAACGTAAGTTTAAATCTATTCGTTGCTTATGATTTGAAATATTACAATACAAAATCAACAGATTACACAACCGTAACTAAAGATATCTTAAATATGTTTGATGAAACATATTTCATAGGCAATAATCAGATAAAAAAAGAAGTAGAATACTTAATTAACGCAAATGTCATAGATGAACAAGAAGCAAAACTGTTCTTTGGGAGCGGCTATGCTGCCAAACGTAATGCTGTGCTTTATATGGCAATGAAAAAAGGAATTGACTACCTTCTGTTTATTGACGATGATGAATACCCGCTGGCTGTAACAAATACACGAGCAACTGCAATATGGGGCGGCCAACATGTACTTGCCACTCACTTAAACTATATTAAAAATGCAGATATAACAAACGGGCATCATTGCGGTTATATCTCCCCCATACCATACATCGAATTCAATGATACAATGAAAGAATCCGATTTTCGTATGTTCATTGAAGCTATAAGCAATGATATTATCAACTGGGATAATATACGAAGAGTAATGAATAACGGCGGAGTAACATATGCTGACACCAGCATTTTAGTCAGCAACTCAGCCTTTGAAGTAGAAGAAGTCAACCATACAAAATTCATTTCAGGCGCAAACCTTTGCATCAATCTGACAAACCCTAGTAAGGTCTACCCTTTCTATAATCCGCCGGGTGCACGAGGTGAAGATACCTTCTTGAGTACTTGTCTTAGCAAGCACAAAGTACTTCGCGTGCCTTGCTATGCTTTTCATGATGGATTTTCTACATACCATCATCTGATGGATGGCGTTCTTCCCATCAAGCTTAAATATATACAGGCTGATTCGGAGGCAATAATATCGCGCTTCTACCGTGCATGTATAGGCTGGATAAGATATAAGCCTCTCCTTCTATACATCACGCAAAGAGACCAGTATGACATAAAAATACAAGAAATGCGTGAAAAGCTTGATGCCACGTTGCCTAAAATATGTGCTTATTTTAATAATGAAGAATTTATGAATGTTTCAAAAGAGCTTGAAAGGTATAACAAGAATGTTGAAAAGCATTATGAACAATTTATAGAGACACAAAATATATGGAAACGCATCAATGAATTCATAAACCAATAGCTTCAATTTAAAAGAGCCAAATCAAAATATGCGGCTCTTTTTGTTTATCGAATTATGTAAGATTATTTGTTGTTCTGTCTTGTAACACATTGCCTATTTTATACATATAATAAACTGGCTAATATTTTATAAGGCGATGATTCAATGAATAATCTAGTGTTCAATACCCTATCCAATCCACTAAATGTCAAAATAACAGACGGAAGCAGCAGTGTATCAGTAATAAACGATTCAATTGAAAGTATCGACATCGTTCACGCAGAGATCCATGAAGGCAACCACTTTACTGCTAACCATTTTTATTCAGCAGTTGCCAATGATGCATATGCAGATATGCATATAGTTACAGGTTCAACAAAAAGCGTGCATTTGATAATAGTAATACAAACAGAAGCAAAAAGCTATGTGAATTTTTATAGAGGTTTCACATATTCAGCAATCGGTACCGCTGTTACAATATATAATAATAATGAAATTTCAACAAACACCACTCAATCGCATGTATACTATGCACCAACTGTTACTGCGACAGATGTCCTTCTTTTTCAGGATTTTACTCCTGCTTCAACCGGTCCAAAACCAATAGGCGGCAATTTATCATCCCGAAATGAATGGATATTAAAGCCTAGCACAGATTATCTTATACGTGTGCAAAACAAAGGTGGTTCTGGGGTTACGTCAGATACGACGATAACGTTCATGTATTACGAAATCGTAATGTAGATTAATAGTAGCAGTCTGCATAATTAATTAATAAGAAAATTGCCTGTATCATTATTATAAATAAACAGCAGCAAAACCAATGCTGCTGCTTTTTTATTAAAAAAGAAAAATTAGTATCTAATTCTCTCACAGATTTAGGCTTTAAAATCGTTGGATAAATATCGATATTACCTAATTCACCTGATAAAGAAGCAATCAAAAAAGTAATTATTGCAGTAAAAGAAGGCAACAATTTATAATATCCCCCGAAGGCGCGCGGAGCAGAGCAGCAACTATGCTTGAAGGGGAAAGAAACGATTTTACTGTTTGCAAAACTAACCAATGCTCCAAAAAGCGGCAATTAGTGTATGGTTCACGGAAAAATTTATGCCTAGAAAAGAAGATATGGGTATAGAAGCATTTTTGATGCGGACATAAACATTAGCGCAGGTCAAGTTTTCAATCTGCCAAAAAAGGTGATAATGAAACCAAAGTTAACTGAGAGGTTAATTTTTTAAATTATGTTATTATGAATATCGCTGAACTTTTGTAAAAAAAAATACAGAGGATATTATAAAAAAAAAGCTGTTCAAGAAGGTGTTTATATGAATTGGGATAAACCACCTTCATTTTCAGGCATGAAAAATTTTATGAAAAGCGATGTATGGGACGATTTGAACAAATATCTTAAATGCGCTTATAAAATAGGACCAAAAGTAACATACAGTAAATGTTCTGCTCAAAGAGGTTGGAACGTTAAATATCAAAAAACAGCAGATCACTGTGCACCCTCTACCCTATGGATGGATATTTTATAGCGCTTATAGTGATAGGTGTTAAGAAAGGCCCCGAAACGGACCTGATGCTCCCTTCTTTTACCGGATATATGCAAGAACTTTATAGAAAAACGCCTTTTTCATACGGTGGAAGATGGCTCATGACAAAAACAGACAATGCTGACGTTCTTAATGATGCAAAAACTCTGATATCTATAAGAACCAAACCAAAGAAATAAAAAAATAAAAGACCTTTTGGCCTTTTATTTTTTATTCCTCAATTCTCTAAGCTTGACTATGTTCTTCTCTTGACCTTGCTCGCTTGGCTGATAGTATTTTCTATCCTTTATAGAATTAGGCATATACTGCTGCTCTACATAATGTCCTTCATAATCGTGCGGGTACTTATATCCTTTCCCGTTCCCAAGTTTTTGTGAGCCTTTATAGCTTGTATCTCTTAGATGCATTGGCACAGGCTCGTCCACGTATGCTTCCACATCACTAAACGCCTTATCAACAGCCATCACTACACTATTGCTCTTTGGCGACTCGCAGATATATATTATCGCTTGGGCCAAAGACAGTCTTGCTTCCGGCATGCCTATCTTCTCTAAGGCTTCTGCTGCCGCTACCGCTTGGAGCATAGCTCCGCTGTTAGCAAGCCCTACATCTTCACTTGCATGTGCAATCATTCTTCTGGCTATTATCCGAGGATCGACTCCGGCATATATCATTCTTGCAAACCATGCTAAAGCTGCGTCAGAATCGCTTCCTCTTAGGCTTTTACAGAATGCTGAAAGCATATTATAAAAATGCTCATCGTCGACATTTATAATCCTCTTTTGTATGCTCTCTTCTGCTATCTCCATTGTAATATGTATACAGTTATTTTCATCCGGTTCTGTCGACTCGACTGCAAGCTCCAGCGCATTTAAAGCACTTCTTACATCACCGTTTGCGATAAGAGCCAAATGCTCTTTTGCCTCTTTATCGATAATAAGGTTCTTGTTACCATATCCGTTTTCTTCGTCAGAAAGTGCTCTGTCTATAGCGCGAATTATGTCATCTTTTGACAAGGGATAGAATTGAAATACTCTGCACCTGCTCACAATAGCTGCCGTCATAGATATCATTGGGTTCTCTGTTGTAGAGCCTATAAAACGTATAACACCGTTTTCTATGGCAGGTAGGATCGTATCGCTCTGCGTTTTAGTCCATCTATGGCATTCATCCAAAATAACATAAGTAGCTTTCCCATAAAGCTGCAGGTTCGTTTTAGCCTTATCTATTATAGCCCTCATTTCTTTGACGCCTGTTGACACGGCATTGATTTTTATAAAATCACTTTTCGTTTCATTTGCTATTATAGAAGCCAATGTCGTTTTTCCACATCCAGGTGGGCCAAAAAATATAGATGAAGTAATGGAACCTGTCTCAATTGCTCTTCTTAGCAGTTTACCTTTCCCAATTATATGTTCCTGACCTATAAATTCATCAAGTGTCTTCGGTCTCATGCGATCTGCAAGAGGAGAGCGCTTATGCATCTGAGTCTGAAAAAGATCGTTTTCCATTTTAGCACCTCGATTATTACCCAGGTTATAATACACTATATACCATATTTTACTTAATTATCTCTAATAATGATACGATTTTTTATAAATACTTTTTTTGTTATTTATTCTTACTTTATTTTATGTTTTCATAAGGAACAGATTAAATGCCAATAATTATGTAAAAAACACAATAATAGCTATTATTTACAATCATATGATTATATAATAAATATGTATTGCTATATAAAATCAAATAAGAAAGGGTCTTTATATATGGAGAATAATTTTCTTAAAAGAGCAGAAGAGATACTGCCAGAGATGATTGCCCATCGTAGATATTTCCACGAGAACGCAGAATTAGGCACAAACTTGCCAAAAACAGTAGCATATGTCACCAAAGAGTTAAAAGCACTTGGCTATGAGCCAAAAGCATGCGGCCCTTGCGGCCTTGTCGCTTTAGCTGGTGGTAAAAAGCCCGGAAAAGTAATAATCGTAAGAGGAGATATGGACGCACTACCAATTAAAGAAGAAACAGGCCTTCCTTTTGCAAGCAAAACACCATATATGCATGCATGTGGCCATGATATGCATACTGCAGGATTGCTTGGCGTTGCTAAGCTACTAAAGGAACATGAAGATGAAATCGAAGGAACAGTAAAACTCATGTTCCAGCCTGATGAAGAAGGTATCGGCGGAGCTAAGCTTATGATCGAAGACGGCTTGCTTGAGAATCCAAAAGTCGACGTTGCTATCGGCGCTCATGTTTTTGCTGCAGCAGAAGGCGGAATAGTTTCGAATTTCTACGGAACTGCTATGGCCTCCTCAGATATATTTGCAATAAAAGTTACTGGCAGCGGTGGCCATGGATCAACACCTGAAAAAACGATCGATCCTATAAATGTCGGCGTACATATTCATTTAGCTCTTCAAGCTATCATAGCAAGAGAAATTTCAGGTCTCTCCCCTGCTGTTCTTACAATAGGTAAATTCCAAGCAGGTGAAGTTGGAAATGTTATACCTGATAAAGCTGTACTTGAGGGTACTATCCGTACATTTGATTCAGATGTTCGCGCACACATAAAGAAACGTTTAGTTGAAGTATCTCAAAAGGTTGCAGAAACATTTGGCGCTAAAGTAGAAATCGAATGGAAATCAGGCTGCCCGCCACTTCATAACGATCCTGCCCTTGTTGAGGAAATAAACGGCTATCTTCAAGAGCTACTGACTCCTGAAGGCGCTATCATCGATAAAAGCAAAATGATGGGCAGCGAAGATTTTGCTTATGTATCTGAAAAAGTTCCTTCAGCATTCATGGGCGTCTATGCTAAAAAGCCAAACTATGAATATACGATGCATCACACTTCAAAGGTTGATTTTGATGAAAGTGTTCTTGCAAAGCAGGCTGCAGCTCTATCTTATGCTGCTATATGCTGGCTTAAAAACAATAAATAAGCATAATATAAACTAACCGCCTCTTGGCGGTTTTTTATTTACTATAACAATTTATATTGATAGAATGTATTTAATATAATTATATTTTTTTTGGGGGGCTACATAATGGAGATAACTGTCAGAAGCGCAACTGAGGATGATTTGAATGATTGCATTGAAGTAGAAAAAGCAGCAATGAAAGATTATTGCTATCTGAAAGATGTGTGGGATTATTTTAACACTACACAAGGAGAATTAAACTGCGCTGTTGTTGATGATAAAATCGTCGGAATAGGCAAATTCACAGTACTCTATGATGGCAGCGGTTGGCTTGAAACTTTAAGGGTAATGCCCGAGTATCAAGGTCAAGGCGTTGGCAAGGCAATATATAAAGAATATTTAAGGCAAGCTAAAAAGTATAATTGTCCTTCTATGGCTATGTATACAGGTCTAACTAATAAGGTAAGTGCCGGCCTTGCAGAAAAATATGGTTTGGCCCAATCAGGTCATTTCAGAGGATATATCCTGCAAGATTTTGAATCTCCGGAAGGTGCCTTGAATTTTAAACATACTTCATGTGACAGAGCCCTTCAGCTAATTATGCCTAAAAAAGATGAATACCATGGTTATCTCGTATTCAATCGTACATTTTATAAAATAAACGAAAAAACAGTAAAAGCTCTTGCTGTAGAAGGAAAAATATTTGAAGATGCAGATGACGGAAGTTTTATTGTATGCGGGAGCAGATTCCAGCATAATTTAGCGTTGCATATAGCTATGATGAGCGGAGATTACAATAAATGCTTGAATTTTGCAAAAAGATACGCCATTACAAAAGGTATCAATAAGATAACGTTTACTATCCCTCTTGAAAACCCTATACTTGAGCAATTTCTTTCTGATAACGGTTTTTCTAGAGAACCAGCTGACACAATAACAAAAGAAATCGTTTTCTAATACACTTTGTAATTAACTAAATCGCCAGAATGTATTTAAAGAGAGTGTTGTAATTTAGATAAATATCAGAAATACCACTGATAATTATCTTGAAGAATGCTTAGACATAGAAAAAACTGCTTTGGCAGGGCGCTGTTGGCTTGAAGATGCCTGGGACAATTATAACTTTCAAAAGATAAATTCATATGCGCGCTTGCAGGTGGCAAAATAGTTGGCTTTGGTAAAATTACTGTGCTCTATTACGCAAGCAGCTGGTCTAAGCACAGGGTATGCATCCTCAATACCAAGGCAAAGGTATCGGCACCGCCATTTATAACGATTATATAGGGCAGGCAAAAGAATTTAATTGTCCTTCTATGGCTATGAGCACAATTCTTTAAATATTGCAAGTTCGCACTTGCCAGAAAAATTTTGTCTATAAACAACAAGGCTTGTACGCAAGTATTTTACGAACAACTTCGATTGTGATCCCCTGAAGAATAATTTTGTGCCTGTCTCATCTAACAGAACTGTCAAACTCTAAAGATAAATATAATGGACCTATAGTTATGAGCGGTACATGCTTTCCTTTTTACGAAGAAACGTTAAGAGTCCTTGCTTGCGATAGTGTATATTCTAGGATAAAACAAGTGGCAGCTACATAATATGCGGCACAAGATTTCAATATAATGAAGCTATGTATATTTGGCTTACAGGCGGAGATTATAAAAAAAGCTTTGGCAATATAGGATTTCTTACTAAAGTACAAGGTAGAGTCAATGTAAATTACTCATTTTCTGTTGATAATTCAGAATTTCAGCAAGCTTTAGCGGAAAACGTATTTGAAAAGGTCGCATATGAATGGATAGTGTAAGAAGTATTCATCTAAAACAGTTTAAATTTGAATGTTTGTGTTATTTTTAACAATACTAGGGTATAATATAGGATATAATATATTATATCTAAAACTTAAAAATTATTTTGGAAGGCTGGTACAAATGAGATTCAAAAAAGCTCTATTCACAATTGCTGCATTCATCTTATCTTTGGCATTGCTTAGCGCATGTTCAAATACCACAACGACAACTACCCCTTCACCTATAGAGTCGCCTTTAAAAACTACATCAGCAAACACTCTAAGAGTAATGGCACTTAAAGGGCCTACTGCAATGGGAATGGTCAAGCTGATTAGCGATGCTGAAGAAGGCAAAACTGCATATAACTACACATTCGATATAGTAGGGACTGCTGATGAGATTTCAACTAAGATAGCAAAAGGAGAAGTAGATATTGCAGCAGTACCTTGCAACCTAGCTGCGATATTGTATAATAAAACAAATGGTGCAATTACTGTCACAAATATCAATACTCTTGGTGTCCTATATATTGTTGAAGACGGAAATACGATAAACTCAGTAAAAGATCTAAAAGGCAAAACTATATATACAACAGGCAAAGGTACAACGCCAGAATTCACACTTAATTATATCCTAACGAAAAACGGATTGGATCCTACTAAGGACGTAAATATTATATACAAATCCGAATCAACTGAAGTAGCGGCAATGCTTGAGCAGGATACAGCAGCAGTTGCAATGCTGCCTCAGCCTTATGTTGCAACGGTCCTTGCCAAAAACAAAAATCTTAGTGTAGCACTTGATGTATCAAAAGAGTGGGATAACGTTAGCAGTGCTTCTGATGGCTCTGTAGTAACCGGTGTGCTTATCGTTAGAAACGAAGTACTGAAAAACAACAAAACTGCTGTTGAGGCTTTCTTAAATGAATACAAAGCTTCTGTAGAATATGTAAACAATAACGCCGATGCAGCCGCAACGCTGGTTGAAAAATATGGTATAGCTCCTGCAGCGATTGCTAAAACTGCAATACCTGAATGCAATATAACATACATCGACGGCAATGAAATGAAAGAAAAGATCTCTGGTTATCTAACAGTTCTATATAATCAAAATTCAGCATCGGTTGGAGGAAAACTGCCTGATGACAACTTCTATTACAAAAAGTAAATACAGACAGTCAACAAGAAAGCTATTATTTGCCGCATTATGGATATGTATTTGGCAAATAGCAAGTATGCTTATATCACAGGAGATACTACTCGTATCTCCTGTTGTTGTCGTAATAAGAATCATTGGGCTTTCAGGCGATCCTTCTTTTTGGAGTTCGATATTCAATTCATTCCTAAGGATTTTCTTTGGGTTTCTACTTGCGAATGTATTTGGCGTCATACTCGCTTTTTTCTCATCAAAGAGTGCCTTTTTTAAAGACTTTCTCTCCCCTGTCATTTCGATAATGAAATCAACGCCTGTTGCATCGTTTATTATTTTAGCACTCGTATGGATAAACAGTGCATATCTTTCAACATTCATTAGCTTTTTGATGGTGCTGCCAGTTGTTTATACAAACATGCTTGCAGGTATTGAGAATATTGACAGCAAGCTTATAAATATGGCTGATGTTTTTAAAGTGTCAGCAGCCAAAAAAATTAAATATATTTACATACCTTCTTTACTTCCATACTATAGTGCTGCCTGCTCAATAGGACTAGGCTTCAGCTGGAAGTCAGGCATAGCAGCAGAAGTAATAGGATTGCCTCAGAATACCATAGGGTTCTCCCTTTATAGCGCAAAAATATTTCTTGAAACGCCGGATTTATTTGCTTGGACTGTAGTTATTATAATTATAAGCGTTATTTTTGAAAAAATGTTTTTTGCGATCATAAAACTTATAAAGTTTTCAATCAGCAAAGATTGGGGTGAAGATTATGCCGGTTAAGCTTGAACATATAAGCAAGAAATTCGGTGATAAAATAGTTCTCTCCGATTTTTCAGCCGAATTTAAAGACGATACCATAAACTGCATTATGGGCCCTTCAGGCTCCGGAAAAACCACTATAATAAATATCATTCTTGGTATCATACAGCCTGACAGCGGCAAAATCAGCGGTATAAGCGGCAAAAGACTATCGATAGTATTTCAGGATGATAGGCTTCTGAATTGGTTAAATGCCAAAGAAAATATATCATTCGTATGCGGTAACTACGTCACAGATGATGTAATAATAGATATGCTAGAGCGCCTTGGGCTATCGGGTAGTATAAACGAAGCCGTAAGCAAACTCAGCGGCGGCATGAAGAGGCGTGTCGCTATTGCCAGAGCCCTTTTATACCCTGCGGATATAATCATACTGGACGAGCCGTTTAAAGGTCTTGACGAAGAAACGAAATATATCGTCATGGATAAAGTAAAAGAATATACAAAAGGTAAATGTTCAATCCTTGTAACGCACGAAAAAAGTGAAGCAGATTATTTTGATGCAGATATAACAAATATTTATCTTCAAACTGTGTTAACAGAATAAAAAAGATTGCTTACCGCAATCTTTTTTATTCACTCTCATATCAATTCGACAACATCTTTGGGAGCAGGCATATCTGTCATATTAACTGAATACTGAACATACTGTAAATTCATATCTTTATCTATTATAAATAAAGCGGGAAGCTGCTGTTCGTTTCCTTCATACTCACCATGAACAATGCCTAGTTCCTGTATCTTTGCTCTTTTCTCTGCCATTACGTTCATATCTACTGTTGCTCTGGCTTCTTCAGTTATAGAGCCGATATCATATAGTTTATATATTTCCTGATCAGGATCGCATATTATGTCAAACGGCAATGTCTCGTCGCCCAAAGCTCCTTTAAGTGTTTCCGGCTTGCTTTGCAATGCTACATATAATTGAGCATTCTTTGCTTTTATCTTGTCAATAAGGCCCATATAATATCTGATATCCAACTGACATGTTGGGCAGCCATAGTATCTTAAAAAGTGTACTACTGTTTTATCTGCATTTTTTACAACGTCCGAAAGTTTTAACCCTTTTTCATAGATAGTATCAAATGTGAAATCCAGTGCCTTTTCTCCAACTTTTACTTTACCCATTAAAATCATCCCTCATTTATATATTTTTTAGTCTATAATAAAAGAGATTGAATTTACAACCTCTTTTATTAGATAAACCATTATAGCATTTCAGCTATTTTTTCAACTGGTGGTATGCTAGTTAGATCCTGAGAATAGAGAGCAAAATCAAGATTCATATCTTTGTCAATAATGAATAATGCAGGCAACTGCTGCTCGTTTCCTTCATATTCACCATGAACAAGTCCTTCTTCTTTACATCTAGCTACTTTTTGCATAAGTTTTTCGTTAGCAACTTGACTTGAATCAGTAAAAGAACCGATATCATACAGCTTATATATTTCTTGATCCGGATCACAGATTACGTCAAACGGTAATCCGTTCTCACCCATAGATGCCTTTATTATTTCCGGTTTGCTTTGTAGTACAACATACAATTGTGCATTTTTGTCTTTGATCAAATCGATTTTTTTAGCATAGTCCCTTATGTCTAATTGACATATCGTGCAACCATAATACCTAAGAAAATGGATGACTGTTTTGTCTGCATTTTTTACTACATCAGATAATTTCAATCCTTCTTTATATAAGGTATTGAAAGTAAAATCCAATGCTTTTTCGCCTGTTTTAACCTTTGCCATTTTAATATCCGTCCTTTACACAAATAATTTTACGTATAATATCTAACCAGATGAATGAAAACAAAACATTATATGATAATATTTATTAAAAAAAAACTGCAACTTTATGGCTACAGTCTATGAATTTCTAAACCGTTCTATAGCCTAAGTATTACCATACCTAAGACTAAGATTTTTTTCATCGTAGAAGCTGACTTCGCATATATCATGCAGCTCTTTTATCATGCTTTCGTATAATTCGATGTTTATCAGCGCTATAATTGTATCACATGGCAATATTACTATATCGCCTTTCGGAATAATCTCATTACCTTCACGCCTTATAGATACAAGAAGGCAATTCTTTGGCCACTTGATCTGACTGATTTTCTTATTTACAGCAAAAGCACCCTGATGCACTACAACTTCCGTAAGCATTTTTTCCCCTGAACATTCCTCTTTATGGCAATCCAATTTTTTAAGTATACCATCTAGCAAACTATCATAAATAGGGCTTGATTTCAGTTTGTAAGCAACAAAATAAGCGATTATGGAAACTATGCCAAGAGAAAGTAAATGTGCAAGCGATCCAGTCATTTCAGCTATAAGTACTATGCCAGTAATAGGCGCCCGTACTATCGCAGCAAAATAGCCAGCCATAGCTATTATTATAAAGTTGTTGATCCAGCCCGGTTCAAGTCCAAAGAGTTGCACTACTATATTGCCGTATATACCCCCAATATATGCTCCTATCACAAGCAGTGGGAAGAATATGCCGCCGGGAGCACCGGAACCAAAACTTAGGAGTGAAAACAAAAATTTTGCAACCAAGAAGATTATAAGGGAATTCATAGCCAAATTTCCTTGGGTAAGTGCTTCGATAAGTAAATGTCCTCCGCCCAATACTTGCGGTAATGTGAGACCTAATATACCTGCAACCATAAATGGGATTATTATTCTGAACTGCGGCTTAAGCCACGTCATCTTTCCGAATAACTTTTGAGCAGATAGAGTCATTCTGTTATAAAGAGCACCCATAACACCAAGGATTACACCCAGAATAACAATAAGCCAATAATATTGCAGTGAAATAAGTGTATCTACTTCAAAATGAAATACAGAACTGAATCCAAAAACATTCTTAGAAATAAAGTCTGCCGTTAATGAAGCAGCCATTAATGAAACCAATATAGCCACAGAAAAATTCTTGTGTACTTCCTCAAGTGAGAACATTACGCCCGCTAGCGGTGCATTAAATGCCGCTGCAAGACCTGCTGAAGCGCCGCATGTGATAATATATTTTTCTTCGGTCCTGCCTCTTTTCAAGCCCCTATTGACTCCTTTGCCAACCATAGCACCTAACTGCAATGAAGGGCCTTCGCGTCCAAGAGACAATCCACCTAAAATACATAATATTCCGCCAATAAACTTGCCGATAATAACTTTCAGCCAGTTTTGCCGAAAATAACCTTTCATCTCTCCACTGATCTGTGGAATACCGCTTCCTGATATCATAGGTTCCCATTTTACAAGTAATCCTACAAGTAATCCCATTACAGCCAGAACAACAAACCAGCCCACTATTAACAGAGGATTACCTTTAATAAAATTCAAAATACTTGTTAATATGCTTTCTCCGTAATTTAAACAAATACGATAAATAATTGCTGTTCCGCCCGCGACCGCTCCGACTAAAATCCCGTCAATTAAAAGTGTCGAATTAATGTTAAACGACTTTTTTAAAACGTTCGAAACACTGTTGATCTCGCTTTTTTCCATCATTGATACTCCCTTTTAAATCCCATAATAGCTTACCACAATTATCTATTTATTGTCTATAAAGCAACAAAAAATATCAGGAATTTAATTATTTTTTATCTTAAATCTGTAATATATGTGCTTTTTAAAAACAAAAAGGGCAATTCATATCTTAAATGCACTAAATTTCTTTGCATTGGCTCAAACTTTGAAATATTAAATTGTCAATATTTAAATGTTTAGCTAAACTAAAATAATACATATACACATCTAGTGAACAAGCACATTGCAAGATACTTTTATACAATAACTTAAAATTATTTTTTGCAAATTCTCGCATCACAATTGCATATACTGCATAGAGGTGATACTTAATGAATCCAGCTGAATTAGCAGCATCAATAACAGCGCTTGCAATCGTTCTGGCAGATACATATACAGATGATGAACTACAGATATTAGCGAGCATTTTTAATCAGCTCGGAGATACCCTCTCTACAATATCTAATTACAGAGACTCATTAAAAGATACCTCTACGCAGCAAACTTCTGGCTTCTCTAGCTCTTCAAGCGCATCAGCAACTTCTGACTCCTCTAGCTCTTCCAATACATCGGATAGTCCCGACTCCTCAAATAATAATAATAATAATAATAAATAAAATTAAAGTGTTCAGATTTCAGTTAATATCAAATTATCATTCACAAAAAAGCGCTCGCAACATATCGTTCACAAGCGCTTCTACTACAATTTTAAGAATTAACACAATTTAAGAATTCGTTTCGTCAAAAGCTTGTTCTTCTTTCACGTTATTTCCGTTAATTTTTATCTTTGAAAACCAAAAGTATATGGCACTGGCAGCATAGAACACTAGTCCTATAACAAAGATGTATCGCGGATAAGTGATATTGAATATGTATTTAATAAATGAGAAAAAATATGAAGTCGCAAACATTGCCAAATTAGGCAATCCCATCATCAATGACATTGCAAACGGCCTTGCCGCCGGTTCAACTTCTAACCCTAAATACATAAAAGCTGTAGGTGTCACAAACCCAATGCCAAGTCCGCTTAAGACCGAAGCCATTGTAAAAGCAACTACATTGTTTTCAAATATCATTATCACATATGATACTGCGCAAAGAAAGAATCCAATTGAAACGGTACGTCTTTTTGCAAATCGAAACATCATACCGAACAAAGCGCTCGCTACAATTCCGCCTACAGTAGACATCGTAAGAATAAATCCAGAAACAGCAGCAGTTCCAAGATTTCCTTTTTCAACAAGAGACGACATATTTAAAAAAAGAGGATACGTGAAAAATACTATTAGTACGTATGTAAATATCCAGAAATATGCTTTGCCTGTTATGCCTTCCTTTTTCCCTGAGTTTTCATCTTTTTCTTCGATCCTTGGCGGCTCAGGAAGCATAAAGAAAACTATCATCAGTCCTATGACACAAATTGCATATACAAAGAATGTATTTCTCCAATATATCGCACACAGTAAGCCTGCAATCAATTGAAATACCATGCCCCCCGCATTAAATGCAAGATTGTTCATCCCCATAAGATTTTCTCTGGTTTTTCCATCAAACAACTGCATTATCAATGTTGACGGAAGTGGTGAAATAATACCCGCACCTGCGCCGCAAAAAGCCCTTGATATTAAAATAATATAAAAATTATTCAAAAAATAAGGTAAAATACCAAAAAATGAAACTATAAGAATTCCAACCAGTGCAAGTGTCCTGTATTTGACTTTACTGCCAGCAACTTTCCCTGCCAAAAGAGAAAACGGCACGACTACCAGCATAGATAATGTTGAAATCAACGTTAATGTGGTGCCATCGATTTCAGGAAAAGCATTCCCAATACTTGCTAAAGCCGGATTCATTGCCATAAGACATGTGGCCATAAAAGCTAATGTCATAATCGAAACAATTGTTGTAATATTACTTTTTTTCATTTATTTCTAACCCCAATTTCTGTTATTATCTGATCCAATCCCATAAATTCGCGCAATACATACCACCGTTATATCAGTTACCAAAAAGCTTTTCAATATAAATTATCTTAAGATATTTTATGCGGGCATTTGTTTTTATCCCTGCAATCCGTTTTCCTGTCTTTCCATATTTTCAACGACTATATCAAAAACATCTCCTAAAGAAGCACCATATTCCAATACTTTCCATGGTGTATTAGTATGAAAATGAATTTTGATCAGATTCTCTTCGCCAACTGCAATAAGGCTGTCGCCTTCTATATTATCTGCGATATATTTGCTGATTTCCTCCTCCATAAGGCCATGACACTCAATCAATAATTGGGTATCAAATTTGTAGTCCAGCATAACTGATTCTCCTCTGCTTTTTATAAATTGTCTAATAAAATATATTTTATTATAATCTGTATAATAATAAATTACAAAAATATTTAAGCTAAATCAATTTATGGCAGAAAATCAGCAGAAATTAAATTTTAGTTCTTTGCTTTAAAAGCGAAAAAGAAGCGGCACCATAATGGTCTCCTATTTGTCGGCTTATTCATGATATGTTCATCTCTTCGAAAAAAGCCTGTGTTGCATTTATTATTACCACAAGTTCATCTATTTTATCGCTTTCCCATAGCGTTCGTTTTTATACAGGACCAATAGATCCCATGTATACCTAATATCTTATTTATGTTTTCAAACTTGGTACCTCCCACAAATAAGCCTTGCATTTTAACACTGGCACGTTAGGCAATCTATAATATAAAAGGCTATAAGGTCAATTATATAAATGTTTAGAAATATTCCTTGAATATATTATGCAAATAAAAAAAGCTAACTATAAAACATAGCTAGCTTTTATATATCCAATAAACTGTTTCATATTATTCAAGATATCCCATGTAAGAAATTTATTACTGCTTCTGCTAGTTTATATTTAGTAACATAACTTATATCCCTTAAATAAAAAACGCCCGTAAACGTACTGCTTACAAGCATTTCAAAATGGTGAACCAACCGCAAATTTCTACGAACATTTATATTAATTCTAATACAATTATTTTGATTTTACCAATTATAAAATAAAAAAAGGAATTTAATGTAAAATATTGAATTATATTACATTGATATAAAAGTGAAGGGAAGTTTTAAAAATGAAAACAAAAAGGTCAAAACTATTACTTATCTCTGGAATTATAGGCATTACATATATGGCTTACTTATTATATTATTTTAGCAATGTGCTGTTTGGTGCTACTACTGCAGAGACAGCGGAAGCAGCAGGAGCTGCAATAGCTGTTACTCTCGTTACTCCACACATAATTTGTGTTGTATTGGCTGTTGTATTCAACTGGCTAGGATTTGCTTTAAATAAGCGTGGTTTTGCCCTTACAGGAGCTATATTATATAGTGTAGCTGGTGCGATCTTTATACCTTACATAATGTTTGTTATACCATCTATAGTATTGAGCTTTATAGGCTTTGCTAAGCTAAAGAAGATTATAGAGATTAATGACCAGAAACTTACAGAAGCATATTAAATATTACTTAAACTTAGATCGCTTAGGCGGTCTTTTTTTATTAAAAATAATTAAATTTTTAATAAACTTTTAAAAAACTATTGACATTACTACTTTATAGTAGTATAATAAAAACATAGAAAGGAGGTGAAAAGAATGTGCTGGATATAATAAGCAAAATCCTCATGATAGCAGTCGAGATACTCACAATCAAAAAACTACTACATGAGGAACGCAGACGGGGGAAATAATCCCCCTCCCCTTTGTGGGGATCGTCTATAAACATTATATCACAACATTCAAAAAACATGAACAGAAAAATTGAATTTACAGAGCTTGTAACAATATTATTAATATTGGTTAGCTTATTAAATCTAAACTATGCTACAATGACGATATTAGATTATGTGTTTATTGAAACATCAATTATATTTTTAGTGTTGTTAGGTATCAAGTTCATTAGGAGGTAATAACATGCTTATAAGCCTTGCGGAGTATGCAAAGATACATGGTATACATCAAGATACTGTTAGACAGAAATGTATTAGAGGTGGTTATAAGACTGCTTTAAAAATTGGTAGGAACTGGGTTATAGACAGCGAAGAACCGCATACGGATAATAGGATTAAAAGCGGTAAATATAAGGATTGGAGAAAATAAAAAAGAGGCGGTTATTAAGCCGCCTTTTTTTGTAATATTATGTAATTAGTTGTAAAATAGTCTTGTGACTATGGAGCGTATCCTTTTAAGTTTGAGTATTACCTTTTTATGTATTGAGGTATAAACCTCTTTTTTATTAAAAATAATTAAATCTCTTTAAAAAACTTTTAAAAAACTGTTGACATTATACTGCTGTAGTAGTATAATAAAAATATAGAAAAGAGGTGAAAGAAATGTGAATATAATAAAAGAAATCCTCGAAATAGCGGTTCTGGTCTTGACAATCAAGAAACTACTAATCGAGGACAAGCGGGGGAAATAAAAAGCCCCCTCCCCTTTTGGGGATTATCTGATATTATTATATCACAACATTTCAAAAATATGAAAGGGAAATTAGATAGTATTGACTGGATCGTTTTACTGATCATCATTTTAGAATTACTAGATCAAAACTGGAGCAATTTAACACTACTAAATTATATATCTCTAGCATTATCAATGATAGTTTTAGTATTACTAGCAGTTAAATTTATTCGGAGGTAAGTATGTCAAATAATATTCAAAAATTACGTTTAGAGAAAGGATTATCGCAAAGTCAATTAGCTGAATTATCTGGCATATCAGTAAGGACATTGCAAAGCTACGAGCAAGGTGACAGAGACATCTGTAAGGCAGCAGTTGAAACTGCATTTAAAATTGCTAAAGCCTTAGATGTATCTATAGAGCAGTTATTTAAGTAATAAAAAAGAGGCGGTTATTAACCGCCTCTTTTTGTAATAATATGTAATTTGTTGTAAAACATATTATTAGTTTTATTAAATATATTTAAAAAAAAGCAAGCATAAAACACAGTTTTTTAAACATAATTACATATACATTTTAACTTTATATTAGCTAGCGTAATACTTGAACTAGATGATGAATCTGTTCCTATATTCAAGTAATACATTTGCTTATTTGTTGTTTCAAGATTAAATTCTCCATATACCGAAGCGCGTAAATTGGTTATAGAAGCACAGCTTATTATTGAATAACTTCCTGACGATTGAGAAATATATGAACTTGATGAGCCTACATTACAATATGCCGTTACCCAATTAGGATCACTTCTATTTGCTCCCATTGCTGCCTTATATTTAATAGTCCATGCGCCTATCGGAACAGCAATAGAGCCAGCGTTATATACCGTATTTGCGGCTGGATTGTTTTGAGTAAAATCTGAAATAGAAGCCGAATATGTCCATTTATCTATATTGAGCGGAAAACCTATCGGTGCTTTAGCCGCAGAAAAATAATTATTAGAAATTGCAGCATTAGCTAATGTATAATCTGTACCGCCAAATATAGTGATAGTAGTATTTGGGCTAGAATAGCTTATTTTAGTGATAATAAAATATTTAACTGTTGTTTGTGTTAATTTCAGGCGCATACCTACACAATATTTACTAGTTACATCACCATTGACTGTAAATGCAAATGTAGGGCTGTCTGCGCTTGCATATGTCCATATTTCATCCGCATGTATCCAACCTAAAGCAAATTGCGCTAAATAGTTATTATTCGCATTTTGTGCAGCATCTTTTTCAGAATCTGTCATATTGCCAGTTAACTCAGTTACCGCCATTTAATCACCCCTGATCGGTTGTATTAAGTACACCGCTTGCTTTTAGCTGCTGATAATTAGCTTCTAGTGCTGCTTTTAAATCATCAATATCTATGTTATATCCTGCTTTTGCGGCTTTAGATGAAAGATATCCGATGACATAATTAAATTTATCCTCGATAACTCCATTTAGTTTTAGTGCTTCCGCTGCCGACACAGCGGTATTAGCCCACTTCATTACGTTATTCCATTGTGCTTCTGTTACCTTAGCTTTAATCCAAGGTATTAAAACTATTGTGATTATGGTTGCTATCAACCCTATTGCCGCATTAATAATAGGTGTTATATCCATTTTAAAATCCTCCTTTAGTTATTATTAAATTAAAAAGATAGCCAAGAATTAAACCTGCGGCTATCTTCCATATGTCATTCCATCTGTTTTTAGGTACACTCTCAATATCAGCCATGCGATTTTTTATATCCGCAATATCATCACGTTGTCGCTGTATTTCTACCGTCAACCGCTCAATACTAACTGCTAATTTATTAATTGTCTCAGCGGATTTTTCTGCAATATCCAACCTTCTATGTATACTCTTTAAGTCTTGCTCAATTATAGCCACTCTCTCGTTTAACTCTTCCATGTTGTTATCCAGCTCTCTATTTAATATTTAGTAATTTCCCCCATGTCTGCTTGCCAACTTTACCATCTATATCAATTTTGTTGTCCATTTGAAATTTTCTAATTGCATTATCAGTATCGGAGCCAAAATCACCATCAATTCCATATTTGCCAACCGAATACCCTAAATATACAAGCCTTTTTTGTATCCATTTAACTATCTCGCCTTTTGCTCCTTTTTTGATTAATGGGCATGCTGCCAGGGTTTTAGGACCTGGTATATTATCTTCTTTAACACCTATTAACTTTTGTAGGCTCTTAAAATCATACGTTTCTTTAGTAGGCTGTATATTAGAGGCTGCTTTAATTTCATCTAGCGGATAATTAGATCCTGGACAGCTAGTAGCTGCATTAGGCATTTCTTTATGTCCTTTTATTCTATTGGCATCTAGGTTATAATACTTTTGTAAATCAGCTACAATACGTATAACAGCCTGCTTTTGAGCTTCTGGCATATCGCAATCCATAAAGTTACCAATACAGCAAACACCTATGCTCTCATCGTTGTATCCTTTACAATGCGCTCCGAGAATATCAAGGCCTCTTCCCCAGTAGATATTGCCTTCTTTATCTACAATAATGTTGTAGCCTATGCCTATCCACCCATTATGGTTAATATGATATTGGTGTATTTCTTCTACTGTTTGCGTATCAGGCGCGGCAGTATGATGTAATATTATGTAATTTGTTGCAGCTCGTTTTGATAACGGCCTTGTAAATGCTAGATTTTTATTTTGTATATACTCAAACATTATTGACCTCCTCTGTTGTTCAGTTATATATTCGCTTTGTTATGCCTCTAATTCAGCTATTTGCGCTTTTAAAAGTTCGTTTTCTTGTTTAAGTGCAATAACGATAGGTAATATATTTTCAAGTTCATGTGTTTCAATATTGATTTGATAATTTTTAGCGTTCTTAATAGTATCAAGATTGTAAGGCAAAACTACATAGTCATATATAATAGAAAAATCGTTTTCAAAATCACCAAAAAAAGACATATCTTGTATGCCTTTGCAAACCCCTGTTATTTTGCCGCTTGATTTACTATAGAACACAGTCATTTTTTCGTTTGATTCTGCTATTGTTGCCATTTCAGCCTCCTATGCTATTATTGTATAAATTAATGTTACGGCCGGTATATCGTTGGTACCGTTTAATGTATCATAATCAGCAGCAGTAATAGTTACATTAATAGTTCCATTAGTATAATTAGCGGTTGGTAATGATAAATCTATGTAATATATATGTGCGTATGTCCACGATTGACCAAGCTGAGGAATTATGCTGAAAGTAAAATTTTTGCCTTTAAATTCATTAGGTAATGTTATTTGTGTGCTGTGTATACCGTCACATTGAGTAGACGATACCCAAAGTTCGCCAACATATGATAAATAATGATATTCTTGCTTGGTAGCTCCGTCATAATGATTTAAACCGCTTGCATTTAACGTTGTATATGTTCCGTCAGAATAACTGACTTTCACCCCATACTCATGACTAAAAGTAACACTATTATATTCCTCGCCCTGCTGTACACTGTTATCAATATCTACTTGCATTGAAACGCTATCGTCTGCCGCATCTCGTATAAATACGCCAAGCGTTATTTTATCCTGAGTAGGATCATCAAGACATTTAGTATATGTAATTATTCGTTTACTTACATCGTCACCGATAAATTTATCTTTTACAATAACAGTATCGCCAACATCAAACACATCTCCTTCATGTCCTGGTATACGCTGTAAATTAGCAATGGCCACTTCATATGTTGCGCCATTATCACTATCCCATGTACGAGTAAAGTCGCATAGATCTATGCCGAACTCAAATGTTTTTGAATTGCCAGAACCGCACATAATTGGTAAGTTAATAGTAAAGTTGTCCCAATCAACCTCTACGCCTATTGATTTTAAGGCAATAATAGCATATCTGGCAGTCACTTCGTTTTCATTATTAAGAGTAAAACTCTTTATTCCTACATCCGCACAAGTTCCAACATTAAACTCTGTACTTGCCTTATTGCCGTCAGTATCTACTGCAACATCTAATATAGCCGCCAATATCTCCGCTGCTGTGCCTACAAAGGCACTTTTTGCAGCTATTTTATAATTTAAAAGCCTATATCCTACATGCTCCGCTGTTACATTTGTATAATTACTATTGCCTGACATCATTTTATAGCCAGTTATATCGTATGCTTGCCCATCTGCTATAAATGTAGATGTCGATGTAATATATTTACGTGCGTTATCAATATTTAAAATATTAAAACTCAGCGTATACATACGCATGAGCTCTTTAACTATCTTTATATCCTTTGCTTTGCTTGTTTTAGCAACTGCCACGTTATTGTTATATATCTTAATATCTGCCAATTTATCACCCCAGATTAATAGGATTAAACTGTATTATCACATCTAAACTATTTGGCCATGTGCTTAATCCTGTAGCTGTAACTGTAATTTCTATTTGACCGCTTGCCAACTCAAAATAATCGTCATACGTTCTGTTAACATTGCTAAATATATTAGAGCCGTCACTTGCAAGTGTTACGGTTTCGTTATTGCAGTCGATTATTATACCATCATAAAGCACTTCTGCATCATACTGCCACGTAAAAGCACCATAAGTCAACTTTGTACCACTAGGTATATGTCCAAATAATTTAATAACTGGCTTGACTGGTAATGATCCTGTATTTGTTAGCCTAACTGTCCCTGATTCCGTAAACCGTTTTATATATTGATTACCATCTACTGAATCGATTGTATTCCATACAATTTCCTCAGGAGTAAGCAATATGCCGTTTTTATATTGCCAAGGTGGGTTACAGATAAAAACAATTGTCCCTATTGAATCACTAGTAGGATCATTAATAAGGTCTATTGCTGAGTATATTTTTGCCAAATAATAGCGGTCTGGCTGGTCATCAAAAGCAAGTTGCTTTGATTCTCCTTTATTACTGCTAAGCCAAGCGATTATCTGTTCTCTGGAAGCCCTTAAATTTGCGTAATCTCCTTTATAATAAAGTTCGAGGGATATGGCTCTTGGTCCATATCCCCCTATTTTAAAATCTATTTCACCATCTTTTCCGACAACTTCTGTTGTATACTTTCGGAGTTCAGGCAAAAGCGAATGTGTTTCTCGATTACATGATATTCCATATGTGCTAGAATGCACTCCGCCATATGTAAAACAATTATACATAGCCTAGTGCCCTCCTTAGCTTGCGGTTTGAATTTGAAAGTCCTACGGACACTTTGTTTTGAACTGATGTAGCAATAACTTCATCTCCAACTTTAAATATGGTTACATCTTGAGCCGCTCCATAACTATTATAATTGTTAACACTTGATACCTGTGTGTACCCTGATGTACTTGCTCCACTTACATTTATACCAATAGTACCAGCCGTAAGGCTATTTAAGGCCGACTGCGCTAATGATGCTATCTTATCTTGAGCATTTGAATTTAAATCAAAAACTAAGCTATCCATTGCTTTAGTAATAAAACCTGTATTATTTAATATACCTTTAGCAATACCTGCTGGTATCCATTTACCAACCTTATTTTCCATAATCCTTGATGGAGAATGACTATCAAAGGCATGCTGAAATCCACTTACTACGTTGTTGCAGAATTCACCTATCCTATCTTTTAACCAGTTCAAAGAATTTTTTATTCCATTCCATAATCCTGTTACCAGGTTATATCCGATTTGTAATAATTTGTCTGGTAACGATGAAAAAAACCCTGTTATTATTGATATTATTTTAGGTACTTCGCTTGCTGCTGTATTTGCCATGTTTGATACCCAGTTTTTTATTCCGTTTATTGCACCCCAAATTGCATTTGAAATATTACCAGGAAGGTTATAAAAAAATGTAAACATACTATTAAAGGCATTTGGTAATGTTTCTGTAAAAAAGCCTATTATAGCATTAATTACTCCACCCACAGCCTCTTGTACGGATTGCCATATACCAATAACAGCGTTTCTAAAGTCTTCGTTTGTATTCCAAAGGGTAATTAGAGCTGCAACCAGCGCAGCTATTAATGATGCAATTAATGCATATGGATTTAATTTTGCTTCAGTATTAAGTGCCTGTTGTGCTATTTTTGCGCCATTTATAGCGATTGTTAACCCTTTAAATGATTCAATAATTGTACTTATTGTGGTTATTGTTTTAAAAGCTATCATTCCAGAAACAATTCCGCTTAAGCCAGCAATAATTGTACCTGCGTTATCAATAATAAACTTAAGACCATCTTTCAGTGGCGTTAAATCAATATCTTTTACCTTATCAGCCATATCTTTTAAAGATGGTACTAACTCAGAAAGCATTGAACCAAAGTTTGATAATATTGATTGTTGGATTTGTCCTAACGTATCACCAAAATCATCAAGCGATGCAACGGTTTCATTAGACATTACTGCACCAGTATCTTCTGCCTGTTTTGCTAAAGCTTTTAATTGGTCTGTACCAGCTTTTAGTAAAGGGTTTAATTCGGATGCGTTTCTGCCGAAGATATCTTGCGCTATAGCTGTGCGCTCAGTTTCATTAGTGACTTTAGACAATGCACCTAAAACTTCTGCATAAACTGTATTGCTATCTCTTAAATTTCCATTACTATCAGTAACACTTATGCCTAATTTAGTAAATGCTTTATAAGCCGTACCGCTTTCAGCACTAGCGCTACTCATGTTGTTTATCATTTTTGATAAGCTGCTTGTGATAGTATCAACACTTACGCCTAATGTATTACCAACGTATTGCCATTTTTGAATTGACTCAACATTCATTCCTGTTTCGTCTGACATTTTTTGTATGCTATCTGCTGTGTCTATTACATCAGAAACTAAATTTTTCAACGATGATGAGACATTTTGAATAACATTTGATGCAAGATCTGCCAGCATACCTTTAAAAACAGTAAAGCCACCATTTGAAGCTCTTTTAGCTGCATCTCCTGCATTATTAAGCTCTTCACCTAAATCATCAGTCTTATTACCCGCTTGTGTTGATTGGGATTCAAGATCATTAAGTGCAGATGTGTACTTTTTAATTTGGCTTTGTGTTGATTCTATCTTCTGCTCACACGAATACATCTGGTTAGCAAGACTTTGTGCAGCTTTTGAACTTTCTCCATTTGCTGAAACTTCTTTTTTCCATTCTTCTGTCAATATGGAAAGCTTTTGCCGCTGTAATTCCAGTTCGCGATTTAATGAATCTATTCTGTTTTTAAGTCCGTCCGACGTACTGCTCCAATTATCCATTTGAGCAGCAGAAGCCCTAAAAGATGTTTCTATTATCTTAATTTCAGAGTTAAGCTCTGTTATTCCTTTTTTAAATTCGGTAGTATCAAGACCAATCTTACCGCTTAAATCGTTTTCATTAGCCATTCAACCACCTCCTTAAAATATGTTTTTTACCCATTCGGCTTTGCCGGTTACTTTGCGATACTTTTTCCCATCTCGAATAACTATATTTTCTTCGTTTAAATTTGTAGGTTCTGTTAGTAGCTGTGTGTTAGCAAAATAAAAAGGAAGCAATCTTTCTATATCGCATTCATCCAGCATTTCTAACGTGTAAGCAGGAACTAAACGAATCATATTTGCTTCCCATCTATATACTTCATTAAATTCCAGCGGCTTTACTTCTTCAGTATCGCCGCTTTTGGGTTTGGGTTTTGATTATTTCCTGTTTTTAATATTTCTTGTAAAACTGTCATAACTTGATCCTTGTCCGCGCCATTTTCAAGCTCTTCAAGCGTGAATTTATTACCATACAGTTCACAAACCAGATTGCTTACTGCATCTACAAACCCCTCATCATCCTCTTTAAATTTTGACAATTGAATAGCCTTTTTCAGCGTTTTCCACTTGACAATATAGCATTTGTGTTGTGCTATTATTTCATTGTTTTCATCGTAAAAATCTAAGCAAATAGGTTCCTTAAGCATAAATATCCTCCTGAAAAGTATAATAAAAGAGAGGCGTTAAGCCCCTCTTTTAAGTTGCTGTTGTAAATTTAATAATAGATGTTGCAAGTTCCTGCCCATAAATGTCTACTACGCCAGCAATAACAATGTTGTATATTGTAGATGCATTTAGGTTTGCAGATGGTGTGATAGTCATTACCTTGCCTGCTGTATCAAATGCCTTAGTAATTGTTACAAGAGAACTATTGCTAGCATCAATTAATACAACCGATTCATCATTGATCTTATTATTAAACGTCAATACCGGTGTTACGGTTACTGCTACATCTGTTGCATTATTAAGTGGTGATGATGTTACCGATATTGCAGACGGTGCGCCAAGTGTTAGTGGCGTTTGTACTTGAGCAAACCAGCCAGTAGGATCAAATGCAGTATCTGTTGTGTCTGCAAATAATCCCTTTAAGCCTTTTTTACTTGAATCTGGCATAGTAAACGCATATTCCGTAACTGCTGCTGTATATGTCAAATCAACATTCTTTATATCAATATCATCTTTGCGCGTAGTAGCTGCTTGTGATCCTATTGCAAATTTACCTTTTAAGTACTGGAAATATCTATATCCACCATCACCCAGATCCATTCTGCCTGATAAAGCACACCAAGGTGTGGCGGATGCATCACCTGTGTCTAAGAATATACCATTATTGGAATCATAAGGCTTGCCGGTCAATATTGCGGCTAATGCTACCGGAACGCCGGAAACAGTAATTTTAACTTCTGTATCGCCTTCTGTTGTTGATATAAACATTACTTTGTTGTCATAATATCTTTTATTTGTATTTACTTTTGTATCGTGTGTTATTTCTGCCGCAGGCGCCAAATAAGTATTTGTTCCTGCTACATATGCTAATGCAGAATCTGTTATGATAGCGTAATATAAATTATCTACACCAACAAGTTCTCCATATATACTTGACATATTTTATCTCCTTTCAAAATAGCGAAAATCGCAGCGCCAGCCGTAATGACCAGTATCGCTTTGATAAGGTATTGTTCCAGCACCAATACGCATAAAATTAGCCGCTATAAAAGCGGCTTCAATTTTGTCTGGAATTGTTAATGTTATTTCTTTTTTTCTGTAATATAAGCTTACTTGTATTCTTATACTGCGTAGCTTTTCTTTATTATCCGACCATGATTTCCCTAGATCATCTACCATAAAGTAAGTAATATATGTGTCTGGTAATTGAGTAGCGTCACCATTATATCTAATATAGTCATAGGGAATATTATTATCTGTTTTAAATTTCGTAAGGATTTCCTCACATAAAGTTAACCATTCATTCAATCAATAGGAACCCCCTCGCTTTTTAAAACTCTTCGCATTATTGAACGTATTTTAGTTGTGTTCTCGTCAAACGCTGGGCGCACAAAAGGATCCGGAAAGTTTGGAGAGTGGCCATCTCCATATTCTTGAAATACGGCATGTATCGCTTCTGGATTCTTTTTAATGTCTATACCAATTTGTATAGCAGTATAATTGCCTTCACGCTCTATATGTCCTGTCTGTATTGCTTTTACGACATCACCAGTTTTTTTGTGCCTTAAAGCGCCTTCTTGCATAGTTTTAAGTGGTATTGGTGCGGCCTGTGTGATTGCTTTAGCTACAGCGTTATCTACATTGTTCCCTGCTTTTTCTATTTTTTTAAGCATTTCATCTAAGCCTTTTAACTGAAAATCAATGCCTAAAGCCGAACCGCCATAAGATGTATACCCTCTCCAACCTTTGGAAGCCATTATGCATTCACCATCGCTTTTACATCAAAAACAAGCCATTGTTTGTGCTGGTCAGGATCGTGAGGCGATATTATGTTATAATTAATACCGTCATAAACAACTCTGTGTTGTTCAGTAATATCATCTCTATATCGTATTGTAACATTGGCCGGCCTTTGAGCCTGTACGCTGTTAGCTATATATGCTCTCGATCCAAAGGCACCATCCCATTTAGCCATTATATATTTTGCTGGCTCTGTACTTAGCGTACTATCAATATCTACCCATTCAGCTGTTTTAAAACTTCCTGTACCTGTTGTAATGAGTTTTTGTATTCGTATTTTTGTTCTTAATTCTCCTGGTTGCATATCATCACCTCATTACAGCAAATTAATTGCATGCATATTCAAAATACTATCTATTACCATGTTTGCATTATTTTTGTCAATATACATACTTCTATTATCATACATATCTTGGCATAATACATATACAGCAATAACAAAATCTTGATATGCATCAATTCCTGTTTCATAATCAGCAGTTATTATTGCTCCACTTTCCGGTGCTTCAGTCATTAAAACATTTCCTGTTGTAATATCTATTATGTAATCTATATCTTTTGTTAAGAGTACATTATTAATATAGATGTTATATATAGTATCTGGAATAATAGGTAATGCTGTTTTAAATTCTGTTTTGTTTCCGTCTCCAATACCTATTGTTTCGCCAATAATTTTTCTTTCCCTTATTCCTGTGTTGTTTCTGATATATGTTTTAGCTGTATCAATCAATAGTTGTAGTTGTGCTTTTTCGGTTGTTGACATATTCGCATAATCAAGGATAAGATAGGTTGCGACTAACTCGCTTGTAATATCACTAACTTTCATTTGGGGTTATCCCCCTTTCTATTCGTCAGCAACCATTAGCCCTGCGGCCTTTAGTTTTGTAAGTAAGGCATTAAATTCAGCAACAGTGGGATAGGACACTTCTACGCTTGCAGCCTGGTTTGCTGCAACCTTAGCATCTATAGCATCCTTTAGTACCTTCCCTTGATTAGCTGATAAAGCTTTGTTTATATCCGTAGATGTTAAATTATCAACTATTGTAGCTGTGGTTATGCCTGTAACGCTTGCCCCTGTTTCTATGACAAGAGTGCCGCCAATATGTGTAACTTCTCCACCCTGTTCAGTATAATTTAATGTGTTATATCCCATGTTTTATCCTCTCTTTCAAGATAATAGGGCGGTTCTACCCGCCCCATCACTTAATTCATTAAGCTGACATAACCAATGTAGCTAGTTTTTGATTATCTATTACTTTGCTATCAAATTCAAACCAAGACACAATTCCAATTGCATGCTGTGTTGCATATTTCTCTGTAAGTATCTGCGTTTCGATATTCTGACGCATATTTACTCCGAGCCCTGCATAATCGCCATATAATACAGCTTTTGCAGCGCTTGCAATTGCTGGCATATTGTCAGATAAATAAACAGGTTTACCGAGTATTGAATAAGGGAAATCCTGTGAGAAATTGTTTTGTAACAAGTACTGCCCGCTGCCATCTTTTAACTTTCTAATTGCTGTAAATGTAGAAGGTGCCATTGTCCAGCATGCATTTTTCTGATAAATCGTTGGTATTTTTGCCTGTAAATCAATAAGATTATCTGCTGTAATTGTACTTGTAGAACCTGCATTCATTGTATTAGTTGTCGCAAGTGCGCCAGTTACATAACTTGTCGTTCCATTAAGGAGCTCCCTCTCAAGAAATAGTGCAATTTTACTAGACATTTCATCAATAACAAATTTAAATATATCTATTTCGGAATTTGTTATTACAGATTTGCCTATAAGTGATAAAGCACCGGCAAGATAACCAGTTAAATCAACACTTGTAATTCTGCCAGCATCTGCTGTTATATCCGTAAATTCAGACTGATAACCTACAGTTATATCGTGCGTTGTATTTGCAAGACCATAAACAGGTACTTTTAGCGTGCCTTTTACTGAATACCTTGTAGCTTTTTCAAAAATTGGGCACATTTCTTTTACTGTAGTAATTATTTTATCTACTATTGTTGTTGACATAACCGCACCGTTATTGCCTAGTGTAAAATTCTGTTCTCCGGAACGCTGTTCTATAATTGCTCCGCAATTAGCTTTTATATAATTTACAAAAGCCCTTTCTTCTGCTTCTTCTGCTCTAATTTCAATACCGCTCTTTTTTACTTCTTTTTTTTCAATACTTCTTGCTCTTTCTTCTCTCTCTATCGTTGCATCAATGTCTTTTATTGCTTTTTCAATTTCATCAAACCTAGCAACCTCTTTATCGTTCATTGCTCTTTCTTCTTTTTTGGCTGTTTCCAATATTCCATCTAATTCTACCTGTAGATCAGTTCTTTTTTCTGTGAGTGCTTTAAAATTCATTCTTTTCATCCTTTCATTTATTGCCTTTTAATGCAGCAATTCTTTGCTCATACTCGCTATAATTAAGTTTCTTTTGGGTTTCATTTTGTACTTCGATTACTTTTGGTTGCTCGTCAAAGCCTCGATATTCAATTTCGCTTATCTCGTTATCTGCGCGCATTTCTATTGATGTCGCAGCATAAAAAGGTGTTTTATTTACAACAACAGTAATATGGTCTAAATCAAAAGCAGATACCTTACGTAATGGCAAAGCATCTGCTCTTTCCTCTATTGTATCTACTACGTTTTTCATGCCAAAAGACCAGCCTTTTAACTTTCCCGCCCTGGCTTCTGAAATAGTTTGTTCGTCCGTCACAACTGCATCTGCATGAAGACCTATTGCATCTTCGTATAACTCCAAGTTCCCAGCCCTTGTTTCTGCGAGAATATAATTCGGATTGTGGTCTTTAGTCATTGCAATATTGTCTACGCGTTCAAGCGCTTTTTCAAACGCTCTAGGCTCTATTATTTCAACCACCTTTTGCCCTTTGCTCGTAATAACTGGACGGCTCATTTTTTCGGTAACGTTTACATATCCGGAAATATGCATACCATCTGCCCTAATTTCAATATTCATGTATAATCACCACCTTTCGGCATAAAAATACCGCCCATTAAGGCGGTTATGTTTCGTTATTTAATTATTTTTTACTTCTTTAGTTTTTACTATGGTTTGCGTATTTGGTGTATAAAATTTTTGTGTCTTTACGTCATAAATTACATCACCTAGCCCCATGTTAATAATGTCAAGGCCTGGCAAGTTTGGCCAATCCTCTTGAAACCTTGCTTCGTTTGGTGTCATCATTTTATTTTTAATAGCCATTCCCCATGCTTCAATACGGTCTTTTAAGTTGCCTTTTAATAGTTCTTTAGTGTCAAAAGCCCAATAAAAAAGACCTTTTTCTTTTTCAAGTAAAAAGTCTCTATTTAAGGCGCATTGTATAGTGGACATCAATGGAACTGCTGCGAGTTTAGGAAGATTAGACATTTCTGTGTCATTTGCAGTTCCTGTGATAACATTAGGCGATATATTAAATATTTTACACATCTCTTCGGAATTTGTTTTTTTGTTTTCATTTAATTGCATTTCTACTGATGTATTAGATGATTCTTGAAATTCTATTCCATTATTTAAAATTACAACGTTTTCATTGTTATTAGAGTATAGATTTTTATAAGCTTCTCTCAGTCTATTCATTGCTGGTTCATCTAGTCTTTTATTTGCTTTTAAAAAACCTTTTTTGTTGCCGCCTTTTTTTACAAGCGTTTCTTCAAATACAAGAGTTTGATATGCAACAGCTAATATTAAGCTGTTTTCTGTAATAATACCAGTGCCATTTGCTCCATCTTTTGAATTGCGCAGAATCTTAATAAAATCATATGGTTTATATATTAATCCATTAACTAAAATGTCATAATCTTTAAATATTGGATCATTGTTTTTTCGAATTGTAATTTTTTCTTCATCAACATAATGCACGCTTTTATATTTGCCTTTAGATTTATTAATATAAGCATATGCACCTTTTCCTAAGTAATAATCACGCACAATAGCTCTCCAAAAGTCATGTGCATTTAATGTATCTCCGGTGTCATCATTAAGCAATGCGATTCTTGAATCGTCTAATATCTCAACTGCTTTTCCATCATCTAATTTATATAATTTAATTGGCGTGCTTGCTATTATATTACCAATTAATCCTATAGCGCTTGAAATAGTGGGTATTTGCATTGCTGTTGCCTTAGTTATTTCCGTTTTACCTAATATTGCTTGTAATAATGCATCTTCAAAACTGATTTCTTGCGCCCTTTCTTCTTTCTTTTTTAAAAACCTCATTAAAACCCTCCTATATTTGCGCCACAAATCCGTCACCAAATAATGTGTTTTGTTGTAAAAGATAGACTGCATTTATAAGCGATACAACCATATCAACTTTGCCCGTCGATTTTTTCTTGTTCACATACCTATTTAAATTGTCATTATAAGTACATCGTGCATTTTGAAAGTTAATTTCAAGCAACTTGTTTTCTTCATACTCAAAGTTGCCGCTTAAAATAGATTCTTCAAGTAATTTAGTAGGAGCATGTAATACACTACTATGTTGTTTAATTTCAACTGTATCATATCCGGCTTCTTCAAGTTTTTGAGCTGTAGAAATGCAGTTAAAACGATCAAACCCGATCTGAATAACGATTACCCCATATTTTTCTTCTATACTCATTACAAACTTCTCTATAAATCCATAATCAATTGTACGATCACCACATGCATAACACTTTCCAGTTTTAATAAATTCTCTATAATCTATTTTTTCAATTATGTTTTTTTCTTCTATGCGATCTTCAGGTATAAAAGCAATCGCATCGGCAAGTATTTTCTCACCATCCACTGCTACCATTGCCACAGAACAGTTATCTATTGTCATTGATAAGTCAAGTGCTAGATATACTTCTCTTCCCTTCCAGTCAATATGATTAACTTTGCATTTTTGCACATCTGCGACAGAGATGTATGTTTCTGTTCCTTCGCCCTGATATATTATGTTGCAATGTTTAGTAACAAAATTTTCTCTTTTGCTAGGCATTAATATTGCTTTCGCTCGCCTGTTTAAAAGATCATCCATTATCCCTGGTATTTCCAGAGCTGCTGGGTTACTTTGCTCTAATATTCCAATGTCTGTTTCCCAATTTGATGTATTATCCGGTTCATAAAGTAATGCAAATACTGTCTCGTCTTCTTCGATATCGTCAAGAACCATCTTTGCATATTTAACTTCATTTTCAAAAGGGTTATCTATTTTAGGATATTTTGTTGATATAATGCACCCTAATTTATTAAATAATCCTAACTGTCCTGATTCCATTGCTTCAATCGCATATGAATTAGGTAAAGCTCCAACTTCATCAACAAGAAATACGCTCGGCTTCTTGCCATCTAGTTTGTCATTTGAATATGCCAATGGCTTAAATATATTATCAGTTAGCTTACAAGTTATTTCGTCTCTTAATCTCTTAAACTGGTCAATTAATGCAGGACTAACACCTATAATTTCTCTTATGGCATCTTGTATTTCTTTAGATAAAGATTTTTCAGGAGCAATACTAAAAAACTTACTGTATTTTGGTTCAGTAAGTAATAATAAAATAAATATTGTTCCTATAGTAAATGTTTTAAAGTTTTTACGACAAATTTCTAGTATGCCTTTTTCATACCGCCGCTTTTGGTGATTATCTCGATAGACTGTACATAAGATAGCTATATAAAATAACCATTGATACCCTATTGTTGCCTCATATATTGTTTTACCAAAGTTAATTCCGCTTGGCATATACATAAGTTTTAATAATTCATCTATAAGGCTAACTTTTTCTTCATCAATGATGTATTTTTTATCTTTGCCATCTGCTATATCTTTGAACTTTTTGCATTGTATTCTTACATAACGTGGTGCATTTACCTTACTATCTATTACTTTTGAAGCATATTTATATGCCGGATGTTGTTTTATCATTAACTTTTCCGCCCCTCAATACTTTTAATAGCGGATTGTTGTTTTCTTGTAATGTCTGTTTATTTATGCTAGACATTTTTGCTCTTGATTGAGGAGATAAAGACAACTCATTGCAACATCTATAAAAATCTTTTGAATATTTTTCTTTTGCTGACATAAGTTTGCTATCACAAAGTAATTCCGGATTGTCATTAATCATTTTTTCAATGGTTTGCAACCTATCTATTGCTATACTAATTTGAACTAAGATATATATATCTTTATTGCTTAATATGCCGCTTGTTTTAAATTCAGCAACAATTGAATTAAATATTATTTCTTGATTACCGCTTAAATAATCAGGAGGCTCTATATTATTTGCATCTCCCTTTAAAGCATCTTCAATAAGCTTTCTATTTGCTATTTCAGTTTTTGTGTTATGTCTGGTTTGAGTGGTGATTGCTTTTGCAGGCCTCGCCATTTTTTCACTCCTTCCTCCATTTTGGGAATATTTTATATTCGTTTGTCAACCGCGGTCTTCTTGACATCCAAAAAACCCCTGCCCAATATAGGGGGGGATTAAACTTTTAAGTAACTCTTTAGATATTTTACCCATTTCCGCTAATTTGTGATTTTTATACGATAGTGTAATAAGGTTATCGTTTTCCAGTCTTAGATCATACCTTGTATTTAATGGTTCTATATGATGTACTTCTAGATTGTCATATGTATATATGCCTTTTACTTTTAAATCATATTGGTCTAAGTAGTGATCTCTTTCCTTTATCTCTATTGATTTCTTATACCATTGCCTTGTTGATCTAAACTTATTTGCTAATGTGTTATTTTTCTTTGGCTTCTTGCTGCATATATGATTACTATCAACTATCATCCCGCAATAACTACATGTACGCTTCATAATCTTTAAACTTTTTCTTTATATCTTTTTCATCTAGCTTTGTTGTGTCGGTACCCGCTATACATATAAACTCTTTATCTTTAGCTGGTATATATCTATATAAATATTGGTGTGCTTCTCTAAGTATCTATACTACTACTGCTATTATTAATACTATAAACATTGTCATTCATGCTGCTGTTACACTTATCATAAATCCTAATATATCTAACATTTGTTTCCCTTTTTTTCTTGTAACCGTAATATCTCTTTTTTAATATTTTATATTCTTCTTCGTCTGTAATTGCGTTCTCTAATAGTTGTCTGACTGCTATAATACAGCACCATAGCAATACATTTAAGATTCCACTTATTACAGCAAATATAATTAACATTTTCTTTTACTCCTTTTATCTTGTTGAGCTTTCTCGTTTAGTTCCTTTTCCAGCTCGTATATATCTGTATCGGTTAATATGTTCTCAATCTTTTTATGCTGTATGGTCTTTACCTTTTGCAAGATCAATTTCAACTAGGTAGCCTTTTATAAACTCATTACACCGATAAACATAGTAACGTGTTGGTTTAAAGGTATGCCGATATAATAGCTTTATTTTTAATAGACAACCTATATTAATTACTCCTAAATATCTATCATTATGCAGATCTGAAGTACTTCGCACCCATAGGTACAAAAATTGCATAGGAACTATTGAATACTATGCCACAACCTAATATTGGTCTATATTTAGCTTCTTTGCCATATGCAAATGCGTATGCCTTTATATCTATGCCGCAACCTTCATTCATGCCGAATATAATACTATCCTCGTTGGCGCTGTATTTAACACCTGCGTTTGAGTGGAAATGCCCTATTACTGTACTTCTTCTTGCGTTAATTGCCGCATCCATAGCGCCGTCTTTTCCTCCACAGTTAAGTCCATGTTTATATAGCACATTATCTATAATCACTTTTTCTTGTATATTCCAGCCATCTGGTAGTTTTAATAATTGTTTGTTTGGTATTAAAAAGCGCTCACCTATACCTAATGTTGCGGCTTGTGTTACAATTCTTGTGTCGTGGTTTCCAATTGTCACGTCTGCTATTGGAAATGCTTCCCCATAATTGTTTAGTATTTCTATCGCCATATCTAACTCATCATAAGCTCCCTTAGAGCATGTTTCTTTTGTATGGCTGCTTATGGTATGATTATCTACAATATCTCCATTTATAACTATTCTATCTACATTAAATTTTATAAATGTGTCTTGAAGAAATTTTAAAAAATTTGGATGCGTGAACGGTGCGTGAATATCACTAAACACTCCTGTTGCTGTTTGTGTGTCCGGTTTTTTTATCCATCCGTTTTCTTTATACCAATTCAATAAAAAAGATCCTTTGCGGATCGTATGAAGATTATAATTTTGCCCTGTTTCTCTGTTAATATATTTGGTGATAGTCTGCCAGTCCTCTTTGTTGTTAAGCATTTTTAATATCTCTGATAATACATCAGCTTTCAAACGCTCACCTCAAATCTCATCAATATACTCAATCGGTATTTCATATTCCATCGCTTTATTTATGTATGGCTGCACATCTTCTGTCACTTCACCACATATCCATAGTTGCTCGCATATCAATATTGCATTTGGATCTTTTATACAAATCGGCGTATATACTTGCTCCCAAGCATAATCAAAATATTCTTCTTTTTTTTCTTTGTCTTCACAATAAATAAAAACTGCTTTCATTGTTTCTTTTCTTTCGTTAATTAAAATAAATAGGCTAGAGACAGTAATAATAAAAAACTATTGGCTTTTTTTATTACAAGCTGGTATAAATAATAACTGCCTTTAGCCTAAATCTATTAAATAAAAAAGTTGCTCTTTAAGCAACTTTATACTCCTATATATTGTTTAGTTTATAATTCTATTTTATTTATTATATAACGATACATATTTTAGCTTTATCGCATTATTTCATGGTACTATTATACCACTTTTAAATGCTTAAATGTTCTTGCTTTTGTCTTGTTTTTGTCTTGCTTTTTTTTACGCCACCCCTTTTATTTTTACATATTCATAAGCAATCATTTCTATTATGTCTCTTTGATACACATAATATCTTGCTCTGCTATACATATCTAAATATCTACCCTCGCCTCCTTTAGTTTTGAAATAATTTATGTTATATTTCTCTTGTACGCACTTGCTTGCCAGTTCATTATGATACGTTTTAAGCACCTTTTCTATGAGTTCTATCCATAGCTTGTCCTCATTATAATCAGCTAGCTTTAATGCTCTTTGGGCGGTCGTATCGCTTAATTTAGTTCCATGTACACCGCTTGCTTCTAATTCGTAATTACTAGCTTCTAATATTTCTTCTCTTCTCATTTCTTCGCACGCTTTTATCGTATTAAAATTCTTTAGGTAATACATTATCTTACTTTTATAGCGATCATACGCTTCCATATTTAACCCCCAAAAATAACTATTCTTTAGCTTTAAAATTATATATTGGCTTAATTGTTTCATTTTTAAGCATATGCCACGTATCAGCCTTTTTTCTCTATCTGTTTTTACCAAGTTTTGTGTTGTGGATTTTTACGCCATATGTTTTATCCTTTTGCTTAATAATTGTATAAATTCTCATTGGTTATACCTCTTTAAACAGTTTGCTTTTCAAAAAATCTTGCAAAGGTATCAGAGCCGTACTGCCCTTCTGTCAACTCTATTATTTCGGCAATAGTGTAATTCTTTTTAGGGCTTTTAAGGCTTTCACAAAACTGCTCTGTGCCT
>Ga0067045_1027488_pt1 | contig 112989 bp, 62 predicted proteins | sample TerdegcTABiofilm_FD_59184 | JGI IMG/M metagenome (GOLD analysis project Ga0067045, IMG submission 59184) | Combined Assembly of (Gp0054472, Gp0054536) Wastewater bioreactor microbial communities from Singapore -Terephthalate degrading...
GGCGACGATAGAGTCGGTATCGAATCTGCTGACTCAGCTGAACAGCGCGCCTGCAGGGTTGCAGGGTCTGATCACCAACGCTTTGACGGCAGCCAATTACGGCCAGATAAAATCAGTGGTATCCGATATCCAGACAACTATAAACGAAATAACCAATGGCACTTTGAATTGGAGCCAATTTGAGGGTATAATAAACGGATTGGCATCTGCTGATGCAGTATATAGCGGAGTTATTGCCAGTGGATTTGCTAATTATAACGGATTGGCTGGAATTCAAAATACCGTAACAACTTTGAATAATATTATAACTGAAATGGGGCAGACAGATGCGTTAGGTCAACCGAATCCGTCATTTAGTACTGTTGCTGGCGCTATAAACAGTTTGCCCGCATGGAGCGAAACATTGCGAGATTCAGCTTTAGATGATCAGGGTTATACCGGATTGAATACAGTTGTTCAGAACGTAACTACTACTGTCGGTCAGATGACTACAAATATGCCGGTAAATTTAAATCAGATGACTTCTACTCTTGCACAATTGAATAACTCTGCATCGGCAAATAATGCTATTGACGGATTAATCAGCGATGGTTTAGCTAATTTTGGAGGAGTTGGAGCTATACAAGGTACAATAATCAACTTAAATACTGTGTTAACGCAAATGAGCGCCAATAATACTTCATTTACCACAGTATCCGGTACAATGAGTGCATTAAATCAGGCACAACAGTCGCACCAGAATATAGTTACCAATACTCTTTCAAACGAGAATTATGGGAATATTAATAATGTAATAACCACAGTAAATCAGGTTAATGGAATATTAGCTACAAATAATCCTGCGAATTACGGAAGTATACCTGGCCTGCTCGATCAGCTTGTTAATTATGGTCCGCAATATACCAATTTGGTAAATGACGGTTTCAGTCAATATGGTGGGATAGCGCCTTTGAGGGCTCAGGTCGGTACAGCAATTCTTAACGCTCAGGCAACGGACCTGTTGTCAAGATACAGTCCTGTTTTCAATTCAGCGAATTTGAGATCTTCCAATAATTCAGCTTATACTTTAGAGTCTGTGGAAACTATAGCGGGGCTTATAGGTGAATCGACATTGACTCCGGCACAAGCTGAAAGTGTAATCGAAAGTATCTATACTACCGGCGATATAGCGTTGCAGGATATCGCTATGCAGTTGGGTGAAAGCGGGGCGAGTTTAACGGAGATAAGAAACGCGCTTACCGCATTGAGAGAAGTTTTAAAACAGCAGTCGAACCAGAATCAGCTTACTCCTGAACTTGCAAAAGAGATGATAAACACTATGCTTAATGCTGTAAAAATAGGTACTTTAGATAATCAGCGCAATCAGCATGTGGCACAGGTTGTAATGGCTGTAGGTATAGCGCAATTACTGCACGAAGCTTCCATAACCAACAATGACGCGTTAAGAAACGTGGTGATGGATCTGATAGTTGCCGGAATGATGGGTGAAGTAAACATTGATGATATACTTTTGGGCAGACGTACCGGCAAAACAATGGATCTTACTGAAGATGTAGTTGATATAATAAATAAATCCGATGCTATTACATCGAGGATCCAGAGTTTACAAAGCAGATTACTGGCTGATTTACAGGTTGAAACATCGGTTGGTATTTCGATGCAGAATGGTACAATCACTCTTTCGTTTAGGGAATCTTCAGATAGAACGTCCGAATTAAGTATTGAAGAAATGAAACGGCTTATTGATGAAGTTAACGCGTTTCATGCATCTGTCAATGATATTGCGGACCGTATGGGAATGATGGAGTTTGAACTCTCCGCCACAATAAATAACAAACCTTTGCCGATGGCTAATTTCCTTAGAGTTCAAGCTGAGTATGCGTCGGTATTACTCGGGTTGAAATCAGCGGATATTAATACCGTAAGAGAAAGTTTATTCAAAGCAAGCCAGATATTGGAACAATTGCTTAAAGAAGCGGCATCTTCCCATGTACAAAGCGGATACAATTTCAAAATGGCTATGGAACTCAATGACAGAATTCAGCAGGCATGGATGAACATCAAAAGTGAAATAACTCAGGTTGAAGCAAGAGTACTGTCTCTTAAAGAATTGCAGAATCAGATAAATGAAGAAATCTCTAGATTGGAAACGGAAATAGGTAAAATTAAAGGCCAGACATCGGAAGAACTTGACAGAAAATACAGGTTGACCGATCTGCTTAATACACTTAACGATAGAAATGTCGATCTGTCGCGCCAAATCGAACAGGCTAATGCGCAACTGGAAAACATAAGGTTTGCCGAATCGGATATGAGCGCAAGGATACGTGCTAACGTAAGATTGCTGACTCAGCATACTCTCCTGAATGAATCGTTCAACAATCAGGCTAACAGCCAGATTGCTGTTCAGCTTGACAGTTTGAGAGAAATGGTTGAAGCCAAAATTAAGGCAAATACTCTCACTGCCGCAGATATAGATCTTATTTCCATGACTAATAATAGTATCATTGCGAAACTTGAAGCCAGACTCAATGCGGTACAGAAACAGATTGCCGCTATGCAGGGGTATATAACTACAACCGAACAGGATTTACGCAGAGCGCAGAATATTAAAACCAGCATTCAGGAACAGATTATAAACGCGAGAAACGGTATGGTTGAGATAGGTGTTCTTATGGCTCAATATGCGGTACAGAATTCGGCTCAAATAGCTCAATCGCAACTTAAGGGTTATGACGATATCACTCAGGTCGAATGGATAGCCGAATTAAAGAACGCTTATAATACGTTGGATCAATTAACAAATCTACAGGGATTAAGTGCAGATCAGCGTGCTGAATTAAACAATATGCATACTGCCATAATTAATTCAATCGGTCAAGTAATGGATCAGTATCGTAAAATAAATGCGGATCTGGGCAATTTGAAAAAACATATCGGGAATTTTGTCGATCTTGCTCAGGCTTCGGATGTGAACGCGCAAAAAGAAGCTGTCAAGGAATTGGCAAAAACAATGACCGCTATTTTCGGCGAGAACGGGAATACTCAGTTAACCGAAAAACTGGTTGGAATAATAAATGAAAAAGTTGCTACTGATTCTCAATTTGCCGGCAGATTAAATAATTTCGAATTTATAACGACTCAAGAACTCAATGCGATGATAGAAGAGATTATTGATTCCCTGATGAGCGATACCAATATAAATGAAAACGTGATATTCAATATTGAGAACGCATTAGGCAAACTCGCCAAAGATCAGATGATACAGTCTGCTATTTATAAAATTATGGAATCAATGGCTAACTCAAAATCGAATATAATTGAGTCTCAGACAGCTCAGCAGTTTGTAAACGAATCCCTGACTAATGCGCTGATATCTTCTTCGACGAGACTGGTAAATGTACTAAGGGCATATCAGGGAGTAATCTCTGAATTGTCCGAATCGAAATCAATCAGGGGTGATGCGAAGAATACTGTAACTGATGTATTGGCGGAACTCGATAGCATTATTAATACAGAACTCAGTAGAAATACCGGTGGGACATTAAGTTTTTACTTCGATAAACTTAATGAATTGGAGAGCCTGAAACAGCTTGCTATTAAAACCGATATCTTCGGATACGAGTCAAGCGAGATTGCCGATTTACTTAACAGCCTGATATCGACTCTTGATAATATATCTTATATTACAGGAACAAGAACCGCTTCGAATATGAATATGAAATCGAATCTGCGCCAGACTGCTAATGCTCTTAGAGAATCATATTTTGATCTTGTTGGCGATAGAAGTGCGCTGGAAAAACAACTTGCTAAAGATATTCGCATTGTAAAAGACACAACCGGCAAAACAGGATTTATGTTCCAGGCTAAAACCGAAAGGGCAAATAGACTCGTCGAGGCTCTCAACACTACGCTTGCGGCATTCGAAAGCGCCAGAGGATTTACTTTAACCGAAACACAGGTTGGCAAAATGCTTGAATTTATGGCTAATCCGTTAAAAGGCCATGAAATTTTAACCGGCGGCGGTAAAACTTCTGTCTTAATGCACATTGCGGCAATGGCTGGTATGATGAATGGATATGTCAAAGGCGTAATAGTGTTGTCGGATCTGAACAAATTGAACGAAGCGTTCGATGCGTCGGCAAAACAGATGTATCGCAAACTCGGATTGGAAGTAGCCGTTCTTGAAGATACCCAGAACTTAACCGAAGCAAAAGTAAACGAACTTCGTAACGCCGATATAATATTTACGGTAATGTCTGTGAACGGATTCCTGCCTCGTCTTGCTGAAAAACAAGGCAAAGAATACAGTCAGGTACTCGATATACTTACAAATAATGTCCAACTGGTTAATGACGAGATTCATACTACCGTAGGCCAGAGTTTTATACTCAGCGACGGCCAGGCGAAAGCGTTGCTGGATTCGCAGAAGAACGCTATAAATGGGCTTAAAGGGTTTATGGATCAGAATATAGAGAAACTTATAGCGTTACAGTATGCCGGAGCGGTTGCCGACAGGCTTGCGCAGAATGAAGATGTGCGCAACCGGATAGATCCTAAAGGAGAAATGACATCCGATCAGGTCAGGGACAGGATAGTACATGATATATTGGGTGAAGTAGGTTCTGTGGTAAAAGGTTCGGCTATGGATATTATTGCTAAACTTCAGAATTACCTGCAAAGCGCTCAGGGCAAACTTTTAAATAATATCGATTCCGAATTATACGGCAAACTTACAGCCGTTGACAGCTTAGAAACTCTCATAGATTTAGCCAAACAGGATCTTGTGGCTAAAACTTATAAGGGACAGGATAGTATCTCTTATATAGAAGGTTTAAGGACAATGACGATATCGTCAATTATATCTGAAGGCGAAATTGTGTCCGTAAAACCTGTATTTAATGAATACATTACAGCTTTATTTGCGAGTACGCTTGAAGGAACGCCGAGTGTAGAAGGGTTCACTTCAAATAGCGCATATCAAGATCAGAGAGCGGCTTTGAAAGCGTTTGCCACATTTGTAAATCAAGCCGATAAAGTCCATTACGGATTGAGTTCTGACGGAACAAAAATAGTGCCCGTATCGTTTGGACAGTTGGACGAAAACAGGAAATTCTCCGAAGCCTATGAAGCAGGCGTGAAACAGATGTTCGGTATGCTCCAGCAGGGGTTAACACCGAATTTAGATGTAGTTGAACTCAATGACGAATCAGTACAGTCAAGCTATGAAGAGTTCCTGTTTACCGCTATTAATAACGGGAGCGGTTTGATTACCATGACCGGAACTTTGGGGCTTGTCGAACCTATGCACAGGGCGCTTGGAGTGCAGGTCGACAGAAGCGTAAGTATTGCGGCTATAGTAAAATTCTTTGGCGGATATATTACGCCGGCATTAGCTAAATATATAGCCGATACGCTTGGCACAACAACTCAGGAAGTGATGCAGGTAGTTAGAAATGACGAGTTCAAAGGTAGAGCATGGTTTGATGAAGAATCTGTTATTCAGGGTGTAAGCGGATTGCGCGAACTGATGAAGAATGCTATTAATGCCGATAATACAAAACATGCCGTATTCGTATTCCATTCGCAGGTTACAAATACATCCGATTATTACGCAGAAGCGCTTAATAGACTTAACGAGATAGCTAAAGAAGAAGGAAAATCGCGTGACGTGATAATTCATATCGGCGATCAGTGGGTAAGGTTTAATTACGAGTCCGGTAAGTATGTAATGGGAGATGTGATATCTAATGAAGAATGGAATGATCAGGTAAGAAAAAGAATGCTTGCCGATTCATCTGTGGAAAGCGCTGTGATTATTACCCATAGCGGCGATGTGTTCGGGTTGGATTTACAGACCAACGGCCAGACAAGATTTATAGATGTACTTGACAGCAAAACAGATTTAACTACAGTTCTGCAGGGATTCGGGCGTGATAGAGGTTATAACGATATCAACGGCGAAAGAATGTTTAATGAACGTGAAGTTTATGTTATGGGTATGACAGGCCAGATATCGGCGGGCAATTTGCTCCAGATGGTACTTACCAATGAAGTAAATAACGTGCAGAAACAAATGCTTGATACAATCACAAGAGCAAAAGATTTTATGGTAACCAATACTCTTACGAGAATGCTAAATATTATTGCTTTGGAAATGCAGAAAGATACAACTTCCAAAGCACAGCTTGATAAGCTTGCGGCATTGTATGAAATGATTATCGATTTAAGAACCAAATACACCAGCGAAGTAAGTGTAGATGATTCCATAAATATTTCTACTCCCGAACAGACCGTGCAATATCTCAATAACGGATTAGTAAAATCGGTTTCATGGATGAAATCTGCTCTTGAAGGTACCAGAACGGATATACAAGGCAGTTTACTTGACGCTATAAATGATGTGAATATATCTCAGAGTCTGTATCAGGAGTTGTCTGCGGTGTTGAATCTGCCACGTCAGGATGCGAATGACGCTTCAAGTGCCATAAAAGCTAAAATGACTACTGCCGATATATCTGCGATAAAAGCTCAGGATGCGGGAAATATAACTTTAAGATCGAATTCGGATTTTACTGATATCGATTATCGCTCCAATTCATTGTATGGTGCCAAAACAATGCAGGATCTGATATCGCGTATTTCAAACACTGTTCGTGAGGGAGAACTTGCGAAGTTTGCCAGTACAACAACCAGTCCGGCAGTTGCCCAGATAATGGAACTCGCCAGACAGCAGGAAGCCGAAAGAGCCAGCCAGCGCGAAGTCGGTATGAATGTAGCTCAGCTTGCCGAGAGATTAAGCCAGATCGATGCCGAACAGCAGAATCTGGAACAGGATGCCAGACAAGTTCGTACAGCTAAACTTGCCCAGATATCGGCTTCCGATGAATTCAGGCGTACACAGTTTAACGCGCAATTGGCCGGAGTTAATGAGAATATTAAACCGATAAGAATATTCGATTCTATCGACGAACTTGTAGAAAAAAGCCCGATCATGCAGGAAGCGGTAAAACAGATAAACGCTATCAGAGCCGACAATCCTCAGGCTGAAATAGGAAATATTCTTGCAAAGGCTGTCGATCAGACGTTGCGCAATTTTGGATTAAATCTGGTTGTAGAAGCGGATAGAAATAATGTCAGGATCATCCAGCCAGACGGGTTATTATCGGCTACAGTAGGTATTAGAAACGGTGACTTAACATATACTGTTGATTTGGCAAAAGAAGGAAGGTATATTGGATCATTGATCAGCGACGCTTATAAGAAAGGGCTTGGCAGAGATACGCTCGAGTTTGTAATAGCCAGAGCTATCGCGTTGCAGAGCTATGGAATAGATGTACCTATGCAGTTCAGGCTTGCGGGCCCGTCCAATATGAGCCTTATAATAGGGTTAAAGAATTTAGCGGTTGATGATAAAGGCAATTATACCGCTGTTGATAATAAAGGTAACAGGTACCTGATATCCATTGGCGAGCGAAACGGCCAGTTCGTTTTCTATCAGCAGATAAACGGGGCTAAATTCGGAATAAACATTACTCCGGCTCCTGCACCGTCAATGACGTTGCCTTCACAATTAATGGGAGAAGGAGTTCAGGAGCAGTTTGACGAAGTTGAATATGCTCTTGCGGCCAGAGACGAGTCGATGAGACAGAAACAGGCTCAGGCACGGCAATCTTCGATTCAGGATAAAATATCTGCCGAAGTTGCTGTTGAAATGTCTGCTTATGCAGGATCGCTGGTATTTATGAGAGTACTTAATGAGCTCAATAGACAGAATAATACGCAATTGACTGATCAGGCAATATCCGATATGGTACAAAACATAGGTTCCCAGTCTACGGATTATCAGATAAAGTTTATTTATTACCTGTTTGAATATTACGTCGGTAACGGAAGAGAAGTTGAGAATAATTTCAAAGATTCGTTAAGCAAAATAGCCCGTGCGGTTTCTTCAACCGGCGATATAGAGAAAATCAGGCCTGTTCTCGCGGTGATATCTTCAAAATCCATAGAAACGTTCGGGATTCAGGATATATTCGCCACGAAATTAAGACAGGAAATACTGTTTGATATGATCAGAGACGCTTATGCCGGCAATAAACTCGACAGTAAACTTATGGCTACTATGATATCCGATTATGTATCCGATATGATGAGCGCGACTCAGGATTTGAGCAGAGACAATGCCAAACAAGCTATAGAATCTATCTTAACCGATGTAAACGCAAAATTGTCTGCGGACATACCGGTTATATCGAGTATGATTAACGATGTTAGGGTTCAATTGAATGACGTGGTCGATATGGCTGTAACAAATAGCCAGAGAGCGGTAATTAAGATACAGCTTAATGAATCGGCTAAGAAAGCAATCAAATCCTCTATGTAAAAGTTGAATATTATATAAATTAAACTTAAAAATAAGAGAGAAGGTGAACCATGATGCAATTTTTGACCAGACGGAGATGGAATAAATTGCTTGCCCTTATTCTGGCAGAATCGCTTCTGCTTCCGAATATTGTTCTTGGAGCGGCTAAAAAGATTCAGGTGGATATACCGGAAAAAATTGGAAGAGTCGTAGATCATCATTTCGGTGATGATCAAAGAGTAATCATTCATATTCAGGATGCGCATTGTAATTATGAAGTGCAGAACAATATTTATAAGATTTTGGGCAACTTGTTTAATTCTAATCCTTCTCTCTCTTTTATAGGTGTCGAGGGCGCGGCGAGTGCTGTCGATACTTCCGAGTTCGCTAAATATTCCGATTCCAAAGCAAAATGGGATGCTTCTTTAAGGCTGGTACAGGAAGGCAAAATGTCGGGAGCGGAACTTTTTTCGCTTAATTACGATTCATCTTTAAACAAAGTTCCGTCTGTGGAAGGAATAGAAGATCCGTATCTTTATGCAAAAAACTATGAGGCTTTGATCAAGGTTATACCCGCCATTAATACCGCAAAAGAATATGTCGGTAACCTAAACGATCTTTTAACAAGTTTAAAAGCGTTTATTTTTAATGAGGAATTAAAAAAACTCGATTTGGTTATTACTCAATATGAGCAAAAGACCATTGATTTCAACGATTATTACTTCTTTATTCATAATCTTGCTGTAAAAAAAGGATTGGATTTAAAGAAATATAAAGATTTCTCTGCGGTTTTTAACGCTTTGAGAATGGAAAACGCGATTGATTTTAATTTGAAACTTGAAGAAGAACGAAATGTTGTGTCCGCGCTTGCCAATAAACTGCCTGCTGATGCTAAAGGGGAATGGGATTCTATTCATAAACTATATCTTATGGGAATGGTGTCTTCGGGTAAATATTACGCTAAGATGGAAGATCTTACGGCTAAATACGGCATAAATTTGGGAGCGCCTTCGGGGTTAAGGAAATTTATTGAGTATGTCAAAATCAATTCAGCAATAAATCAGGAAAATCTAATTTCTCAATCCCTTGAAATCAGGGAATTGCTGAAAAATAGCCTTTATTCAAATCCCGACGAGAAAAAACTCGATTATTTGTGTAAGAATCTCAATGTTATCAAAAAAATGTATGATCTTGAAGTAACCGGCGATGAGTTCCAGTATTATCTTGACAGAAAAAAAGATATGGCCAGCTATCAGATATCGGATTTTATCCGTAATTATTTTCCAAAATATAACCTTTCTTTTTATATACCCGGTAATATCGGCATAATTGATCAGGGTTTACCGCTAATTGAGAATTTCTATCATATAGCAAGAAAAAGAGACAAACTCATGCTTGACAACGCGTTGTCCGAGATGGAGATTCTTGGCAAGAAAGAAGCGGTTGTCATAACAGGCGGGTTTCATTCGCTCGGAATGTCCCGGCTTTTAAAGGAAAAAGGAATTTCATATTACGTAATTTCGCCTCAAATTACGCGGATAGAACAAAATAACCCTTATTTTTCCATAATGCTTAATAACAAAACTCCTCTGGAAGCATATCTTTCAGCCAATTTGAATGCAAATACGTTACCTGTGCCTTCCGCATTTGCCAAACAGATGGTTATGGAAGGTATTCAGGATCCGGCGGTTTTTAAAACAAGGCTCAAGATGCTATTTATAGCTAATTCGGTATTTAATTTGTTTGGGTCTAATATAGGCAAATTATCCGATCAACAGGTAAAAGAAATAAAAGATACTGTCAACAAGTATATTCAGGAATCTGGTTTTAAAGGGTTTAGTATTCAAACCATAACCCAGCATGACCAGAGCATAAATATTGAGATTCAGATACCGGGAATATCCAATCCGGTAATTTTTCAGTTTGCCGCGAATGCCGAACCGTTTTCCGTAGATCAGGGATTGATAGAAGAGTACAGGCTGGGTAATGTAATAGAGAATATATTTTCTTTTGAAGGGGCGGTAGCTAAGGCGGTAGAGCTGAAATCGGAAATTTCCGGACAGGAAGTTGTATTGCCGGGTGAATTGCAAAATGCGGAACTGAAAAACCTGTTTTCTGGAATAAATAAAATTGAAGGTTTAAACAAACTCCCGCTCGGTCGGCTTAGCGAAGTAATAAAATTTCTTATGGATGGAAACGATATATCGGATTTGAAATTAACCGGATTTCATGTTGGCGTTTTATCTTTGCCGGAGGGTAAACAGGTTTCTTTTGTATCCGCAACAGAAGATATCAAAGGTAGATATTCTGTTCCGGCGGATGTTATGGCACAATCGCCGTTTGATTTACCTGCCGGCGAAGTTAAAAGAATTTCCGAAACTCAAATGGCGGATGTGCAAACCGGCGGGAAACTCAAAGAACTGGGTATTTTTGCCGATGAAGATTTGCTGATTGATCCGGCTAAAATTGATCAATGGAAAAAACAAGCCGCAAACCTTACTGTGCCTGTTACCGTTAATATAAATGGCAGGAATATTACCGCAAAATTCATAATCGATGCCAATATGCCTGCCGGTGTGCATGGTTATAATTTTATGGATGGCAACGATCTCGTTATTGTAACCAGAGCGGGTATCGATTCATCGGCAATAGCTCGGGAAGCGGCTTATCATGAATATGTTGAAGCTTCATACATTCAACAGCTTAAGATGCTCAGTGATGCCCAAAAAGCACAATACGGGCTTACTACTCCTGAAGACATCCTCAGGGTTTCCCATATTCTCGCTTCTGCTCAGCAAGTGCTTGCGTTTTCTGAGAACGCAAAATTAACTCCGTACCATTTAAGCCAGTTAGCTAAAATGACATTGGATACTATGAGAGAACTTCTTGGCGAGAACAGGGATGACCAGCATAAAATTATGAGCGACCTTTTCCCTATATTGGAAAAAGGGTTTTCTCAAAAAGATATGGATATCATCCTGCAGTATGAGAAAAATCTCCAGTCGAAACTTCATATTGCAATACTATTGAGTGAGTTGAATGGTTTTAAAGGCAATATTGCTCAGTGGGCTGATATAAGAGGTCAGGTTCTTGCGTTGATTACAGAGTTATCCAAATCGGCTGTAACCGACCAGCAGGATTTTTTTGGATTGAGAAGAGAGTTGGTCTGGTGGGTGGTGAATGTCAAGGATGACGAGCTTGGCAAAAAATTAGATGATTTTTACCGGTCTGTGGAAAGGCAGATCGGATTGAGTTCGGAAAACATATCGCATTCATATCCACAGGATATTAGATTTATCCAGCCTTCCAGAGATATTGAAGATCAAGACCACAAACGGTTTATAGAAACCGAAGACGATGCTTTGAGAGTAATGTTTCAGAGCACAAATATTATACAGAATTCGTTATTTTCCATTTTCGGGTTAAAGAATTTGTCCGATTCCGATATTGCTAATATAGAAGTCTCAAAGTTAGGCGCAGGAAATAATAAACTGGCCTACCATATAAAAGTAACTTTAGCTAATAACGAAACACGCGAATTTGTTTTGAAAAAATTTTTAAAACCGTCTCTTGAAAAAGCATTACTCGAATCAAGAAGGCTTATACTTGCGTATGGAACAGACTTATCAGCCAATAACGTGCCTGTGCCGGGGAATTTTTTCGGGTATGAAAATAACTGGTATATGTCGGAAAAATTTATTGACGGCATATCGCTTGAAGAATTTATTACCAATGAACGAAACGGAGATCTATTAACACGCATTAATACTGTATTAAAAGTAGTAGCCGAACAATTATATAAAACTACTGAAAATCTTGATTTCGATATGCTGGTTACAGATCTTAAACCTACGAAAGATAAGGCAAATATACTTTTTTATTTTGATGATAACAATCAACTTCAGGCGACAATTATTGATATCGGCGCAAAAGAAAGCGGTTATAACGCTAAAAATCCGCAAGATTTCAAAATGGTGGTTAGGGCGTCTTTAACGAGTTTACCTATAAACATAAAAGATCAATATCCTGAGTTACTAAATGCGCCGGTGGCGCCGATAGCGGAAGGGATTTTAAATGCCAGTCCAGATTCAGAAATTGCAAAAAAAATGGCTAATGCCATTATTGGGAAACCTGCTTCCGGCGGTGCGCTTAAGGATATAAGCGCTGTTAATGACGAGGATGCGGTAAAGATAAGCAATGAAAAAATAGCGCAATGGAAAGAATCCGCAAAGAATCAAAAAGCCGGTGAAATATTAATTAACGGCGAAAAAATTCAGGCGAAATTTATAATTGATGAAAATATGCCTGCGGGAATATCGGGCTACAATTTTGCCGCCGAAGATGGAAGCCTCGTGATAGTAACCCGCTCGTCGGTTACTGTGCCGGGTATATCTCAGGAGGCGGCGTATCATGAGTTTGCCGAAGCGCAGTGGCTGAAATCTCTGTCTGCATCCGAAGCTCATGTACTTGCTTCGGCACAGCAGGTTTTGGCATTTGGGCAGAAAGGGATAACCCCGTTTCATCAATCTCAGATCGACAATATGTCCGTAGAGATGATGTTAAGCCTAATATCGGAAAACAGGGATTTACATCATGATCTTGTTGCAAGGTATCTTGGCAACGCCGTAGCCGAACAGGTCAAACAATACGAATCGGTATTTGTGGCGAGTTTATATGACAGGCTTGCTACAATGATAAATTCGGTTTCCGACCAGCAGAAACAATTAATTATAAACCAATTGCTCGCGGATGAGGTTATTCATCCTTTATTTAGTCTGGGAAAAGAAAAAGTAAACGATTATCTCACATCAATATTCGACAGGCTGGATTTGCCTTCTCAGGGACAGTTATTGAATGCGCTTGAGGAAAACGTCAGGGGCAAATGGGGGTTCTTTGAGTTTTCTGCGATAAGACGGATGCGCGAGGTTTTGGGGTTAAAACAAACTCAAATGACAGAGGCTGAATTAAATAATCTGATAGAATCTCTAAAAGGTTTTACCGGTGAGGTAACTGTCGGAAATATAAAAATTTCGAGCCAGCAGATAGACCAAATCAAACTAATCGCGTCCGATCTTGATGCATTGAAAAGTAAAGGCGATATTGTTGGGTATAACCGTCAGCTTGATAATCTGGTTACTATTTTATTCGCTTCGGGAAACTTAAATAAACAGCAGAGAGATTTTCTTATTGCGTCTCTTCCCGTATCTTCGGAAAGGCAGAGAAGAATATCGGCGGTAATATCTGTGCTGGTAGATAATGCGAATCCGGCTATATTATATTGGCTTGGAGCCGCAGAAGACGTATTGATGGCGGCATCGGGAATAGGCGTAACTCTGGATAACGAGCGGTTAGCCGATATAAGGGAAAAAAATGAACGGGCTGTCCAGACGGCTTTGCCGATATTTACTCTGGCATCAACTCTCGCAACAGGGTTTGATGTAGTGGAAATAAAACCTGATGTGAACAATCCTTATTTTTCGCTTGAACATATTTCGTCCAGAGATGTTGACGTTTTTTCGGTTTTTTACGCTAATGGAAGCACAATGCCGTCGACTTTGCAGACTGCGGGTTATCATGGTTATTTCCAGACACCGAATCTGAATAATGGAATGGTTACGTTTCTTATTGATGAGCAGTATCCGCTAAGCATGGACAGATTTGATCTTGATTCCGGTACTCAAACCGAAAAACCGGATAGGGCTAATTTCTTTGAGAACTCTGATTTTCAATCATATCAGAGGCGATTGAACGATTTTATTGAAAATACCCGTAATCCGTTACTTGAAAAACATGGTTATGCAAATGTATCGGAGATGTTATCCGAGTACGAGAAATTTTTTGTTTATATGTCGGCTCAGGAACGCGCTCAAACCCAGATACCGCAGAGATTGACGGATTTCATGACTGAATTTATGCAGTCTTTGACTTTAAGCAAAGCCGAAGATAAAGCTTTCCGGCGCCAGAGAGACGAATATATAAATCAAACTTCTTCAGGAGCGATTCTGTCAAAAACCGAGCGCAAAGCGCTTGAAAAAGAGTTTGCGGATAAAGTCGCTTCCGGCGAAATAAAGATTCAGCCTCAACCATTTGTGGATAAAATATTCAATGAGGTTCTGCCTGCGGGTAAAGTAAAAGGAATTGTAGTAGTGATTACGAATCCGGCTACAAATCTTGAGGAAGAATTTTCCAATCCCGCATCAAATTTTTACAAAGCAAAACAAAGAGCGCAGGAAGAGAATATACCTCTTGTAATACTGCATCATTATGCGGATCAAACCGGAGCCGGAGATGATGCGCGCGATGTGAACCTTTTGTACAGGGATATGGTACGCGATTCTGTCAGGCGTAATTATGTCCAGCCGTTGGTTTCGGCGATACAATCTGGCAATTTCAGCCGGACAAATTCTATTTTAAGTTCTTTGAAACTTCGTCCTGCGCAGAAAAGACTGCTCGATGAAGATTCCGTAAATCTGATTGTTTCTGCGGTTGAAGCAAAGTTAAAAGATATCCGGTTGGATTCTCAACAGAAACTGAACCTGATATCTTTGATGGCTGATTTAGGTAATGTTGTTTCCGTTGATTACGCCGAGATTACAGGTGTGGAACGAAGCCTGAAAAGGATAGTCGAAACGATTATTGCCGACTCGTCTGCGAGCATAATAACTAAACGGATTGCGGTTATAAAACTCCGACAGTTCTACGATAACATTGCTGGTTCTCTTGCCGATGCGGCGTTTATTGCGAGAATGGAAAACAGAATCCAAAACGATCTTAAAGGACGGCAGACAGGAATATCTTCGCTGAATTCGCAGATTGATTTAATACAGTCGCCTGAAGATTATGTTGAAGCATCCGATAAAATTGATCCGCCGTCAAAGGACGCTATTATCGATAAGATTCTTGATATGGAAACTTCCACAGCGGTTTCATCTTATCTTAAACCGTTTTTGATTACTGGTATAATAAAACTTTATGAAAACCGGAACCTTTCATTGCCTGCCATAGAGAAGATGGTTGAAAATTTAATAAAGTTCGCTACAGCTATAGATGGAATTCAGGGGTTATCCGAAATGGAAAAAACCGTTCTTATTACTTATGTAATAAACGCTTTTTCCGTAGCCGCGATGGAAGGGTCTGCGGATCAATTGCGGTTGTCGCAAGCATATATATTAGCAGACGCTGTTGTGAAACTGGCTGAAAGTTTCAAAACTGATTTTGTGGAAGTAATTAAATATTCCAATATTCGGATAGTTCAGAACGCGCCTGAGTTGTCAGAAACTCTTATGGATAATACAATAGTTATTAATCAGTCTGCATTTGCCAATACGCAGGTATTGGAGTTCGTTTTAATGCGTGAAATCTTTAAGAAGAACATGGGGTTGACGGATTCTGCGGTAGATACGATTATTCTTGAAGATAAATTACTTAAATTCGCTATTCAAAACGGATTCACCGATCAATTGGAAAAATTTCTTATATCAAACCAGAAAATATCTACCTTTGGCCTTCAGGATTATATTCAGTTGCTGGCTAATTACCGGAACGCCGGTTCTGAAGACCGCCAATTGGATCTTGTTTCGGAATATGTATCGAGGAATATGTACCGTGCGCAGGGATATACTGATCTTGAAATCGATGCTGTCATGCCGCAGATTCGTCAGGAAATAGTTGATTTAAAAAATGAAGCCGGACTGAAAATGAAAGATATCCAGCTTGCTGGCAAGGTAGAATTCAGCTTTTCCAACGGTCAGGTTATTATGGATTCGGATTTTATCGATGTTAGGCTGAACCTGCCTGCGGATATCGCGGATAAACTTACTGCGAAAAATATTAAATATGCCGGTTTCAAAGCAAGCGCCAATCAGATAAGAATTGTTACCAACGATAACAGGCTTTATGTATTCGATGTATCCCGCAGTACACCGCTCCTTGTGGCTAATTTCAGCCAGCTTTATACCGGATCATCTTATGAGGCGCTGATTGACAACCAGATTAACGGAATTATAAGTTCCACAAGGGATAATGGCGTGGTTCTCAGTGGATTGGTTCAAGACCGTAAAGTCGCTTTGCAGGTTCAGGATATACCGTTATCCGATATTCTGGTACGGCATTTGGGGAAAATTTCCGATAACCCGACCGTAAATTCAATTATAAGCAAACTTAATTCAGGACAGATTGAAATTGTGGTTGCCGATACTATTCCCGGTACGTTCAAAGACGGTAACCGGTTTATGTTTGTGCATAAAGATACTGTAACCGGAAAGGGAACAATATTTATTTCAAAAAGCGCATGGGAAAAATTGAATTTGAACAATATCAGTTTTGCCGATACCCGCCTGGATGCGTTTATTGCGGCTATAATTAAAGCCGGTTTTGTTATTGAAGAACAAAATGTATCTCAGTTGCGTAAGTCGGAGCAATGGAATAGATTGGAAGATATTTACAATAACTATTTCCAGAACGACCTGATTCTTGAAGATCAATTGAAACAAGCGGTAGACGCCGAACTTCAGAAGATTGACCAGAGATCACAGGAATTAAGTTTAGAGCGCGAAAAAGTAGCTCAGGAATTAGCAAAACAAAAAGAAATCATTGCCAAGCTTGCGCAGGAAAAATTTCAGGATTTACCGTCGCTTAAAATCCATCTAAACGGACGTGAAGTTAATCTGGAACAATGGAAACTCGATGAACTTGGCAATGGCGAATTTATTTATCTTTCTTTTGGCGATGCACTGCAGGATCAGGTAGTTATTGACTTAAAAACATTTACGGAAAAAACCGTCAACGGATTTACATTAAAAAATGTTAATGGGCAACTGGTAATAACTTATGCCGACGCTAATTCCCAATCCCAGCTTAATTTATTGCGCGATGCGAACGGAAATCTGCAGGGGTATATTGTAAAGAGAACGGATGTACAGGGAAATACAACCACATTTGTCTATGACCGTGCAGGAAACCTTCAGCAGGAGCTGAAAATGGAGTTTTCGCCTCAGGTTCAGGCGATTATATCCGGAGGTACGTCGTTGAGCAGTATTCAGCGTCAGATTGACGAGAACAAAGCCGATCAGGAAAAAGTAGCGCAACTGAAACTTCAGTTTATAAACGCTATACTTATGCAGTCAAACCAATACCTTAATTTCGCAAAAGCGAATTTAACTCTCGATTTGATTGATCGGCTGTATTCTCAAATTTCAAATGCAGTATACGATCAGATTACGGAAGAACCGATCATGCCTTTATCGCAGGCGAATCAACTGGTTAAAGATACTCTTGCGAAGAATCAGTTATGGGGATTTATCGAAGATCTGAGAATTGATAAGGTATCTTTAGGGGAATCGGCAGTAACCGGATTTATCGAATTCCAGATCGATTATCAGCAGACAGGCAATCTGGATAATTTCAGTCTTAAGGGGTTCAATTCCGCTAAGGTATCGCAGATGCCGTTTACTTATATAGAAGGCAATCGGATTTATGTATTTGATTATCAGGGAAGGCGTTATGAATTTGCTCTTAAAGGGGAAACCGTTGATGGAACCGTAACGCTAAAGGCGGGAGAACTGATAAGCATAACAAATATGCTTGATAAGACCCTGCAACAGAAACTCGGAATTGATCTCGGTATTTCCGAAACGATGGAAAAAGAGTACAGGAGCAATCTCGAAAGAATAGATTTTGCGATTGAAAAACATAAGAGCGAAATTCGGTCTCTGGAAGAAAAACAGGTGGAAGCACTCAAGAGTTTGGATACGGACACGGCTAAAGAATATGCGCTGAAAATCTTAAAATTGCGCGCGCAGATAGGTGAATTGAGTATCCAGAGATTGGCTGAAAACCAGAGATTCATCCAGCTTCAACGCGAAGCATCACTGATTCAGTACAACCGCGCGGTAAGAGAGAATAAATCATATTCTACAATAACACTTTATCAGGCGATTGAAAAAGCCGCCGCCGCGGAACTGGATTTTATCGAATCGGAAAAAGGAAACCTGAAGAACCAGATTAATCAGATCGCACAGCAGATAAAACAAACACGCGGAGAATTATTAGGGGCGGATCAGGAAGATCAGGCTGAGGCGAAGGCAAAAACAGGTACTGTAAACGCAGGAATAGACAGGTTAATAGAGCAGAAAATAAAAAACGGGCAATTAGGCGAACTTTTATCTGAAATTACAGGGACGAAAGAAAAAATCGATATTACCCTCGAAGGCAATGTAACGGTACAGGTCAGTGTAAGCATAATGCGCGAACGGCTTATGCATCGTGATAATTATTCAAAGTTAGTGGATTATGTTAATGGTTTGTCCGGAATGCCCAAAGATCAATTAAAACAAACGTTGGATATGGTAATAAAAGCGGCTTTTGACAGAGCAGGTGCCGCTTCAATCACAGGCGAATACGAAAAAGCCGTACTTACAGCTGTCCGTGATAGCGCTAAAAAGGCCGGTTTTACTGCAGAACAGCTCAATGAGTTTACCGATCTTGCACAGGATTATATTAATCAGCTCGACCATATTATCAGTTCAAACGGTAAAGATCGCTCTCCCATCCAGTTGAAAAAAATAGCCGAGAGAAACAGGGCTACAATCCTGAAAAGGTTATATCAGGAAATTGACAGTGTTCTTGATACATCCGATCTTGAAATATTAAATATGAGTGTCCTTGAAAATAAAGATGCGATGATTTCGGGTATACTTGCTCTTGAAGGATTGGTTGAAGGGACACCTCAGTATAGTAAGAGGGAATATGAACTAAGAGCAGTATCTGAAAACATTCTACAGCGAATCTATATGATGGAGAAAGTTCTCGGTTTACAGGACCAGAGGTTCTCTGAAACCATGAAATCTCTTCTATCTGATAAATCTGCTCTTATAGAAAAAATACTCAAAATGGAAGGGTTAAAAACAGGGACAAATGAGTACGAATCGAGAAAAAAAGAATTGATATCGACTAATTTAACGGATCTTGTGCTGAATTATCTTGCTTTAAATATTCTTGACCGTAATTTTATAAAATCGGAAGCTTCGAACTTTTTTCAAATGTATTCGATGATAACTAAATCCGATGAAGGGATTTTTTATCTGAAAGCCGCTTTGCTTGCAGAAGAGAATATCAGGATTTTCGCCGATCAACTGGTAAAAGGCGAACTGAAAAAAGAAAAAACCAAAACTGAAGAAGCCAAAAAAGACGGAAAAACATATCAGCCGTTAACCGAACAGGCTATACGCGATAAAGTTATGGGGTCACCTGAAGTGCTTGATATGCGTGATCGTCTTACAGGAATAATGGAAACCAATATTACCAGGTTTGTGGAAAGCCGGCTCAAAGAGAGAATCCGTGAAGAAAAAGAAAGAAGAGCCGCCGCCGGAGAAACCGTTTCCATTACTCAGCAGGAAATAGATAAAATGCGATCTGATATATTGCAGTCGCCTGAGCTGAATGATGTGAGGGAAGATTCCATAACTCAGCTTAAGAATCAGCTTAAAGAAAATTTTGTCAAATCAGGAAAATATACGCCCCAGATAAACAAACGGCTGGAAACCATAAGCGCTGAATTACAGAAAGAATATGAAAATTACGATCTGATTAATGGCCAGGTGCCTGAAGAATTGATCCGCAGGGCGGTAACTGCCGTGATGCTTTCCATGTTGGTCGATAAGAAATTTTATTATCACGATGTCCAGTTGTTTTCAGGAACACTGCTTGCCAACGGCGGTATATTGAACGTAGGTACTGGCGAAGGTAAAACATTCACTTCGGCATTGTCGTTATATATTCATTCATTATCCGGTGAAACCGCGATTCAGTTTCTAACTCAGGAAGCGTTTGCCAAAAACGATTCTGAAGAAGTCGGCGGCATATTGAGCAGGTTAGGTGTCGATGTAGATGTTGTTACCAAAGATACCGACAGGGCAAAAGTCAAGGATCTTCTTATGCGTAAAGCCGATAGAGGCAAAGATAGTACCCGCAGAGTGGTTTATATTCCGTTTTCCGATTTTGCGTTTATGAAACTTGAAGATATTTATTACGCGGATGACCAGAAAGTCCTCCCTAAAAAACTTGCTTACGCCAATTTCGACGAAATAGACGCCCTGATCTTTGAAGGGTCCCTAATGGATTTCATAAATGCTCAGATCAGTGATTCTTTAACGCTTGCCGAAGAACAGGTGTACCGTCTGGTTTGGGATTTTGTGTTAAAAATAAGAAACGACGGTGCCCAGCTTGAAAAAATTAAAGAAACCGATCCGAATTTTTACCTGTTCCGCGGGATAATCGACAGTGTCATAAGTTCTTCAAAAGCAACGGATATGGGATTATATACCATTCACTCGTCCAGCGAAGGCAATTTTGTTGAGCTTGCTCCATCATCCGATGAAATAATCAAAAAACTTTTTGAAGCCGCCAAACAGCAGGGATATAAAATCGGTTCTTACGAACAGTTTCGCGAAATAGTGAAAATTACCATTGAACAGCACCTGTTCCATCGTGAAAAAGTCAACTGGACTCTTGAAGACAAGAAAGATCAGGACGGCAACATTGTTAAAAACGAAAAAGGTATTGTTCGGGATATAAAACTTATTAATGCGCAGGGTGAACATACTAATCAGCGGCAGAGCCATCACAGGCATACAATCATGGAAGTCTGGGCGAAATATTATCTTGGCGAAAATATTGATGTTCTCGGCGATAGCGAAACCACAGGTAAAATCGGTGGCGCCGATGTAATAAAATCGTTTGAGAAATTCAGTGGGTTCAGCGGTTCTATCGCTACGGAAGTTGCCAGGGAAGAGCTGAAAAAATTATTTAAAAAAGATACCATTACCGAAATGTCGTCTTTTATTCAAAAGGTTATCGAACGCCATGATACCGCTGTTTTTGAAACAAAGGATGGGCGTAACAATTATCTGCTTGCCCAAATAGAACAGATATTCCGCAACCGCGATGCCGCACCGATACTTGCGGGTACAAGAAGTTATGACGAGGCGGAAGAATTATACAGCGAGTATATGAGCCGTCTTGAGATTGCCGCTAAAGAAGAACTGGGTAAAATAGATTCCATTTTTATCGGTACGTTGCGTGATATTATCCCTGCGGAAATAGATTTGAATCAATTTCTAAAAGAACTTGATGGATTCATTGCATCTTATCAGAAAGATAAAATAGAAGATTTGCTGAAGAATCTGAAACAAAAACTGATCGATTTAGCAAAAGACGACCGGCAGAGAGAAGCCGTAAACGAAAATATGCGTAAACTTCAGGTGTTGGCAAATATAAAACTAAAAATGGCTATGTTCAGGTTTTCTAAATCTGTAAGAGCGGAAGGCGACACGGCCGCTATTCGGATAAAAAGCGAACTTGCCCGTGAAATCGAACACGATATAAATAATCTTTTATACGATAATTATATACAGATGCTGAACTCAAAAAGGGTCAGGCTGACTGAAATTCTGGAAAATTTGAGGATTAAAGCTGAGCAGACACAAGATTTGAATGAAAAAAATCAGCTTAATGCGCAAATATCTGCTCTTGAAAATTTAATGCGTGATTTTGATGAGCAGATTGCCGATATTGTCAAACTTCAGTCCGATATGGATAAACTTCTTGAAGAATGGATAAGCGATCAGGTAGCCAGAGATTATAATGCGGCAAATGCCAAACTTTTATCAATAACCGAAAAACGTGTGGCGATCATCGAAAAACAAACTCAGATTGCCGAAGCTATTCCTGCTGAATTCAGAGGCGAATTTGAAGCTGTATCGGCTCAGATGAGAACAGAAATAGATTCGTTTTTGAAAGACATTGATAGAATGTCAAAAGTTCATACGTTTCATGGTAACTCATTCCGCACAGAGCAGGAAGAACGTGATTTTCTCGGTATTGCTGGACAGAGAGGAAGCGTAACGTTTGTCAACCCTTACGGTACGCGCGGTAAAGACTTTAAATTAAGTCTGTTTAAAATGGCCGCTTTTAAAAACATAATCGGTAAAGATCTGGTAAGACAGGCTATAATCGACTATCTTGCCGAAAACCCGTCTGTTCTTGACGAACTTGCAGGTTTAATTGCGGAAAAACCGGGTGATGCCGACAGAATAAAAGCGCTTCTTAAAGATCCGAAGAACCTTGAGTATGGTTTGTATTCGGAATTAAGTAAATTGATTCAGCGGTTTGATGATGACCGCGACAGCATAACCCGCCGGGAAAAAGAAGATAAAATTAACCAATTTTTCGATATTCTAAACAGGGCGGTTCAGGCAAAACTTGATAAACCGATGATCAGGGATTTATATATTGGCCAGTTAAATGAGTTACAGCAGAATTTAAGAGTTGAGAAAAGTTTCGGGTATCAGGTATTTGAAGTCGGTATTTCCGTATCGGAACGAATTACCATGCAGTTGTTCGGGCGTGGCGGTCGCCAATCCGCTCCACGGTCTGAGCAGACATTGATTTCGCTCGATCTTGACCAGGGGCAGATAGCGATTAAAGCATTTGAAGGAATTGGAACGAGAGAAGGCAGCCTGAAACACTTTGAATTTTTGGATACAAAAGAAAAGATGGACGAATCGAAATCGAAAATCAGGGCAGGGTTGTCGAATATATTGTTCGGCAAAGAAGAAAAAGATCTTGATCAGGATCAGATATTTGTTCTCGAGAGAACGTTTAATTCGGTTTTGCTTTTTAATAGAGCCAATAAACTTGATGGTATACTCGGAGATATATCCCAGATGGTTCAGGCAAACCTGATAAATCAAGGCAAAAACGAGATTGAAGCCAGAGAAATCACAGCTGTTTTTATAGAAAAACTCAAAACCGGACTGAAAACCAAAGAAGAATTCTCCAGCGCTGAAATTATTGCCGAAGCGCAGGAATTCGGATTGAGTAAAATGCATCTGGATAAAATAGCTGAAATACGGTTTGATGAGACCGGCAGGGAATCTATATCCCAAATAGAACGAATTCTTCTTTTGCAGAAAGCTAAAGAATTTCTTTTAACACAACTTACCGAAGAAGAAAAACAGCTTGACGCGCGCGCTGTTGAGAATTTGCTTTCTTACAGAGCCGATGCGCTTGTTTGGTCAATTAAAACTCCGTCTGAATTCGCATCACGAGAAGAGTACGAATCTTACATAGCCGGTTTAGCAGGAATAGGATTTGATGTTTCTATACCTGCAGGTATATCGGCTATGATAAAGGCGGTATCCGATAATATAGTCGATTTTTCAGCCGCGGAGAAAAAAATATCTCAAATGTTTCTGGAAGCGCAGAACCTTTTAGATATTATTGATTCGGAAAAAAGGATCAGTAAATCGTATTTCGATGATGTTGAATATTCTGCGGCTCAGAAAGTCGGTGAAATAAAAGGTGCTATAGAGGCCGGTAAATACCAGACCGAAGACGGAATAAACTTTTCTGTTGCGTTGAATGAGCAGTTAGTTACTTTGATTTTCGACAGGTATGAAAAATCCAAAGATTTCGAACAGCTTAAACGCGATTTAAAAACAATAAAAATCGATCTTAAAGACAGCGCAAAAGATGCAATCGATTCCATAAAAACCCAGATTCTTGATCAGGTCCGGCGCGGAATCCTTGATTTTCAGTATGACGGATTCCTTGAAGAAGCGTTTCGCGGCGCAAATGCTTCGCTTCTGATTGAATGGACAAGGATCAAGAATGAATATTCACACAAATTGAGGGGAAAAATAGAAAAACTTAAAAAAGACGGTATGGCTAAAAAAGATGTTGTCGCGTTATTCGAAATGGCGTTTAATTCAGCTTATAATAAAGAAACAAAACAATGGGATTACCGCCAGCTTCAGAAAAATTTATTGGCTTTGGGTGTTGAGATAACCGAAGATGATTTTTCAGAATCGAGAATAGCTGAAATACGAAGCCGTCTTAACGAAGATATATCAAATGCGAAGATAACATTGGATTTTATAATTTTTGGGGGGGCTCTGGGTAAAGCGTTTGATTTCGCTGATGCCGATTTGCGCAGTTTGGCTTCGCAAACCCGTATAAATTATCAGGAGAAAATAAAAAGCGAAACAGATGCTGTAATAAAAGAATTTTCGGATAAAATACAAGAGTCTCTCGATAAATTCATAAAAACTTTAGCGGTGGATTATGCTCAGGCGATATTCAATAAACATCTTGATATCCTGCGTGCTGTGGAACGCAGTGAGACAGTAGATGCTGATATCGCTGAGAAAAATACTTTTGAAACCGTATCCAGAGCGGTTGACCGTGATCTGATACAGCGAAAAATAAGGTTGTCTCAGCAGGTTGTGCCGGCTTCAGTTTTGGCGAAAAAAATTGCCGGAGCATTAGATAAAGGTTTAACATGGTTATCCGGTGTGTTGGGCAAGAAAAAAAGTATGGATCAGTTGATTACTAAAAAGAAATCTGCCGATTTGAACTTTGAAGGGTTGTTAAGAGAAGCTCCGCTTGCACCGGAAACTACTCCGGCGGCTATTTTCCCCCTTCAGACAATGCAGATAATTGAAGACAAAAGGAGTTTTGAAGAGAAAAAACAGCTTGTTACCCCTGATATGGAAATAGGGTTTGAGAATGGGCAGGTGTATTCCCGCAGAATAGAAGAACAGGAAGGTGTTGTTGCCGCTCAGCAGGGTTTAAATGCCAGAACTGTCGATTTTGAAATCGTCAACGGCCAAAAAATAATGAAACTGGAAGTCGATGACGCAACTCGAGCAGGCGATGCGGTAATAGCGGCGCTTAAAGCCTATTCTGCCAGTAAAGGCGGTTCTGTTGATATTGATGGGATTACGCTTGTATCTGCCGGTAAACAAATCGGTACAATAAATATCGGCAGAACGGCTGTTTTCCATCTTATGGATAAGAATCTGAGTATGAGGTTAAATGACATAATTAATAATGGCGGAATGATCGAAATTGAGCAGGAACTTATTGTTTTCGGCAAAAACGGAGCGGGAGTTATTGAAGGGCATAACTTAGGCTCGATAAAAGATATAAATCCCGATGTAATAGCGATATTTGAAATAAAAAATCTGGAAAGGCGGACGGATATGATGGCGCTTTTGCAGATGACTGACGATCAGAAAAAAGAGTTTTTTTCTCGGAATCCAATAGCGTCGCATCCTCTTTTCAGTCAAGTATTTTTTAGGTCTGTAACGATTGAGAACGGTGTTATACTGGTGGGTAATAATCAGTATAATAAAGATCTTGTCGGTAAAGGAACGGTGCTAATTAACTCAAAACTGGGTGATGGCGTGAGAGTCGGACAGAACTCGGTTATTGTAAATAGTGAAATCGGCATAGTTTCCGGTGCTGTATCTGAAATAGGGGATAAAGTTGAAATTAAAAACGTGAAAATAGGAAGGCAATTGACTGCCGGTTCGGGTTCAACTTTGGATTCTGTCATTTCAAACAATATAACTCTTGGCGAAAATGCAGTTGCGGAAAGAATCAACGCGCGTACAGCCACAATACATATCGGTAAAGACAGTTTGCTGATGGATTTTGAGGGAGACGGATTTATCGATATTAAAGACGGGTATTTCAAACAGGGTATTGATGAAGCAAAATCCGCTAATGAGAAAAACTTAAGGGAAATAATCATCAGAAAACCCGGCAAATTTGCTGATGCGATGAAATCGTTGCAGAGGAAATTTTATGAATGGTCTAATACTGTGCAGGATAAGTTCCCTCAACAAAAAAGGGTAACCAAATTCCTGCGGTTTTTGTCTAATTTATTCGGCAGTTTCACTCCTGAAGCACAGCAATGGAAAGCGATGTATCGTGAGAAAGCAAAATTTGCCGAGGAATATAAAGAAAAGTTCAAAGACCAGAGAACAAGGTTACAAAACGATCTAAATATACCTTATAATTTGATGTTCGGTATTGATCCCGATAAAGATTTTTATTCGGCTGTAATATCCAGAATGGATAAAGTTGTCAGAACTGCCGACTCGTCTGCGCGAGAAGCTATGGTTGGTTCGTTTGTAGCGGATACGTTTTCAGGGTATTCCGATCAGGTAAAGCAGCAGTTGACAGAGTTGATAATAGAGGCTGTCAATGATGCGATTAACCGGAACAAACCGTTTCAGGAGATATTTTTTGATAAGATTACTTCAAAAATTCAGCAGGTTATAGAAGAACTGCCTTCTTATGATACTTTGGATAAATTACAGTTTGCCGAAGCGGTATCTAAATTGCAGAAGATGAGTTATCCTGATGAAAAATTAACGCAAACAGATTCGTTAAAAATCGCGTTGCGTGCAGTAGAACTGGCTGAAACGGCTCAAGACGAACAAGCAATAAAAAATTATATAATAAATGCATTAAACAGCAATGCTGTACTTCTTCTTTTAGAACCTGATAATAAACAAGCTCGGCAAATGGAAAAACAATTGCTTGAAAAGCTCGGTTGGGATTCTGCAAAAGTATTTACCGCATTAAATGCTTCCATAACGGATTTAAGAGACAAAATAGCTGGCGAGATTTTTACAAATTTGCAAACCGAAGAGTTATCTGCCGATCAGTTGGCACAGCTTAAAGAAAAAGCTCAAGTAATAGCCAATCACCTTGCCGGATTGATTAATTTAAGCAACGAAAATATTCCGGCAGGTCTGAATCAGTCGGTGGTATTGCGGCAGTTCAGCGAGTTTATAAAAAGCAACGAAGATAATTATCCGTTACTGCGAAACCTTGATATAAAAAGCGACGGCAAATTTGCATCGCCTGCGGACAAATCCACTATTGAACAGGTTGCACAGATACTTTCAGATTTAAATATTAGTATGCCTGCCATACTTTCTGTAATTTCACCTGATAAACTCGATTCTACAGCTCAGTGGAGGTTTGCAGATGAAAGATGGATTAATAATATAGCTAACGGTTTATCGTTGTACGGCGATTCGTTTTTCAATACCTTACGCTCAATTTTGCCGGCGTATTCGACTTTAACCCGCAACGAAGTTACCGATTTTATTTTAAATGCCTATTTTAGAGGTGGAAGTGCTGTAAATATATTGGAGCATATAGAATTCAGAGCAAATTCATTGATCGCTCAGATAGAATCAGGCAACTTTTATGGTGATGAACTTAAAACAAAAATAGAAATAGCCCATTCTCTATTAAATATAGCTTCACTGATGATGCCTACGGATATGGAAATATTGAAATCGTATGCCAAACTTAATGATTTAATGGCTGAACAGTCAAAAGATAAGATTGACATAAATACACTGGATAAAGATGGTTTGGCTGTTAGGCTTGTTGAATCCGGCGCAGTTGACTCGACTGCTGAAGGGATAAAACTTGCTGAATTGATTGTTGCCAAACGAGAATCTGCGGTTATCAAAAATATTGGGGATTTGGATATGCTTACGCCTCGTCAAACCGAACTTTTGAGGGCGAATAACATTGCGGGGTCGCAGGAAATATCTTCTTTCTATACAAATACTGCACGTACAATAAATACTCTGGCGGTCAATCTGGCGAGGGAGAACAATTCGCCGGATATATCGTTTTTGCTGGTAAATCAGGTAGATTATCAGATTTCCCAGCGGTATCCTGATGCAGGTAAAATAGGGAATTTATTAAAAGAAGCTGGAGAAAAACTGAATCTTATTGAAGACAGGGAATTAAGGTCGAAATTGAGCGACAGAATAGAGTATTTAAATTTCAAAAATCTGATTATACAGAACAAAGACGCCAAACCCGAAGATGCCAAAAAAGCTGTAGCTGAATTTGTTGCTGGGATTAAACAGACAAATCGGTTTTATCCGGAAATATTAATGGATCAGGCGGAGTTTTTAATAAAAATGGAAGATTATGCGACTGCGGATGCTATATTCTCGGCTGTCGCTGACCGGTTCCCGCAAAAATCCGCTGAAATCGACAATAAAAAAATGCAGGTTGCATTGAACAAAGGCACATCAATTGATTTTATGGTTGTTAACCGTCCTGAATCAATTCAGAACGAACAAAAAGCAAAGGATGTGCTTGGTTTGATTCAAAACTCAATTTTATCAAAGTCTGTTACGGATTCACCGGTTTATATGGAATCTTTGTTAAATGAACTTCTGGTCTGGAATAATCTGGCTGTGGAGAAAGGGTTATCTCCAGAATTCAAGTTTGCGGTACTTAAAACAATAACCGCAATATCGGGGTTTGCGGGAGATTTTATTTCGGCGAATATGTCTAATCCGCAAAAAATGGGTATGGTAGAATCATATCTCCAAATACAGGATCGGATAATAAATTCGATGATTAGCCTGCAGTCATATTCCGGTGGCGCTCCTTCCAGATGGATTGAGCAGTTTTTAACCGATAAAGTCTGGGTCGATTCCGATTCGCAATTGATAGACCAGAACCCCACCCTTGCGGTTATCAGGGATAATATGGATATGAACAAGATAGATTCTTCCGGGTATCTTGGAGAAGAATTCGCAAAGTATAAAATGAATAGATTGAATGATTTTATTGCTGTTTTTGCTCCAGATGCCAAAATCGAAACTGTAGGCGATCATATTCTGGTTACCGGATTGACAGCTTTGCAGGTAAAGTATTTCAACAGTCTGTTTACTTCAGGTTTCGCTCCGGCTAATTTAAAAAACGAAATGAGAATGGAACTGGATAGCTGGTTTAAGTCTCTTGATGGAGAAGCGCTTGCTGAAAAAATATCTTCGAGGTGGGGTATTTCAGTAAAAGAGGCGTATACGATATCAGGATTGAAAGGCCAGGCGCAAGAGAAGATCATGGAAGTTTTAGATGCATTCATAAATGATAAACTTAAGATAAACGAACTTGCCGAACCGGCAAGGAAAAAGCTGGAATCGGGTTTTTCACAGAATCTTCAGGACGCGATATTATCCATTTTAAAAAGAGATCTTGACGGAATGATTCAACAGGAAACGCCAGAAGAGAACCTGAAACCGATGAAAGATCTTATGGAAAGTATAGAGAATAAAAACGTGTTTTCCAATCAGAATTACAGGATGATTATCGGTATTGGGTTTGTACCGCCTGATGCGCCTCCGCTTGCGAATTTATTGAAAGATAAGAAAATAGAGGAGTTCAGGCAGAGAGCTAAATTAATATCCCAGCCCATAGAAGACCAGTTAAACGCTTTGCAGGCTCAGTTGGATAAAATACCTTCCGGCGATCCGGCGAGAACAGATATTGAGAATAAGATTGATTCGCTGAAAATCAAACTCGATAATCTTGGTAAAATAGGGTTTATGGATAATATGGCGGATTTTTCAAGAAATATATTTCAGAACATATTGATTCAGGCAATGGCGGATTTTACTCAGGCGGAACAGGCGGAATTATCGCGCATTCAGGATAAATCTGTGGTATCTACTCCTGAGGCGGCGGTATCCAAAAGCAATTTCATAGATTGGGTTTATTTCTGGCAGTCGACGGTTGATCAGGGTTTAAATAGTTCATTTTCAGATAATTATAACCAGTTATCAATCATCAGGGATAATTTCCAGTATTTCCGCAAATTATCCGAAGGGGTTCGCGAGGCGGAAATGGCCGGAACGAGAAACCGAGTTATAAATAATCTGATCGGTTATTTGGGTAAGGAAGAAGGTTCGCAGATAGCTCCGATTATTTTCACCCTTATAGAGCAGAACAAAGGCGATGTGCAGAAAACTCTTAGCCTGCTCCAGGCATATTTCGGAGAAGATTTGGTATTGAGAGTAAAACAGTTTTTCCTGCCTGTGGACAAAACAATTGAAGGGCCTGTGGATATTAGTTCGATTTACAATGTTTATGCTGCAAAAATATCGCAAATATTAGGTTTTACTGTAGATAAAAAGTTTATGGAAATGAGCCTGAATGAAAAAGACATTTTTACAAAAGATGAAATCGGTATCCTGAAAGATATGGGGATTGTCAATCCGTATGGAATGTCTATTGAAGAAATGAAAATCATAAAGTCGGTTATAAAACAGATTGTAAAGAATAAGCAGAATTTTAGTTCATGGTTAGATAGCGCCAATATCGGTATTGCTCAGCAACGAAATGTAATTGCGGATACGGTATTCAAAACACAATCTGTTCTAATCGGTCAGTTTTCAAATATTCAGATTGGCATTTTGAAAAGTCTTGCGGGAAAAATGAATTTGAAATTAAAAACAGATTCCAAAGGGAATGTTTATCTTGCTCCTGAAATAGATATCAGTCAATCGCCCCAGAAGCTCAATATGGTAAAAAATATGCTGATGAGTGCTGGAGTAGGCGATCCGGTAGTTTTTATAGACGGTTTGAAAACCAATGAGGCTGTAAAAGCCATGTTTGAACTTCCCGATATGGAAGCTCCGCCGATAGAAGGGGTATTTGATTTTAAAGATATTGCCTCAGTTAAGGATTATTTCAGCGGCATGTTAAAAACAATAGTAGATACAGCCGGATTCAAGGCGTTTAAAATGAGTAACCCTGATTCGGCGGTTGCTGTGGAAGAGTTCCTGAATTCCATGATAAATAATACTTCAATAAATGGCAGGAAAATAAATTTACACGGTTATAATTTTATCTTGAAAAGGATTATCGGCGATTTTGCTGTTCAGGAATTTATAAACAGCGAGGATTTAAGAAGGAATCCGCAGGCGGTAAACTCGCTTAGGTTGATGCTGGCAGGCGCGCTGGATATTTACAGAGCAATAGTTGCCGGAGAATCTGCCGTAGATCAGGCTCAAATAATTGCGGATAACCATCAGATTGCAGGCGCGGTGGCGGCTGTCAGTAATGGATTGAAAAGTATCAGCGATGAAATAAACCAGATACAAAGGCCGTCTGTATCGTCTCTTGAACAAATAAAATCTGGAATTACAAAACTTGTTGAATTATTTGATAAACTGACTTTGGATGAATCTAATAAAACATTTGTTATAAAACCGGATCAACCGGATGCTGTGCAATCATTAATGAAAGAAGCGAATAAATACGAGAAGGAAATAATGAGTATATGTCTTGCCAATATCTCAGGCGTTACGCAAACAACGGATGATGAGCTTGGCGTTAAATTCTTTAAGGCAGTTGAGAGTAACAGGGATAGAGTGGATGTATTTATGAAATTCATATCCGATATTGTGAACTCGACATACCTTGCGTCAGGACATGCGGAAAGTGCCAATTATCTCGCCGCAGTAGCTACTTTGAAAACAAAAGTCAACAGTTACATAACTGAGACTCTCGGGGTTGCGAAAGCGCCTGTTGCCGGCGTATCTGCGGTGGAATATAAAACGCCGGTTCTCGACGATAAATTTGTACACCGGATAACAAGTTCACTGGATCAGGATTCTGCGTCGAAATTAGAATCAATTTTGAGTTCTGTTGACAAAAGCATCGGTATTGATATCGTTCAGAATAAACTGCAAACCGATCCGGTAGTTGATAGGCTGTTGTCTCAAATGGGAACCTTAATGTCAACAGATATACGCGCTATGGTATTTAACGAAAAATTAAAAGGTTATATCGGATTTTTATTTGACAGTGCTATAGAATCAAGTTTGCCGCAGGAAGCGGTTTTCCCTGAACTTTATAAAGGTTTAAAGGATAAATCCGCATCGGAACTTAAGAATGCAATAATTTCGATAATAGCCAATATGTATTTAGGCGTACCGCTATCGGATGAATTAAATAAAATGTTGCCGGTAGTAAAATCTGAAATTTCAGCTTTTATAGCAAAAAAGATGCCGTATTTATCACAGGTGGAAATACAGGAAACCAATACTGACAAACGAGTTATGTTAGTTCAGATATTAAAGGATAATTTTGGCGAGGCCATATTTGAGCTACCCGCAATTGATGATAAAATGAAGAACGAAATTAGAAATTTTCTCTTGACCGGCATTAATCCGCTCATAAATAAAAAGAATTTTGAGAACAGATATGTTTTTATGATTAATTTTGACGCTCTTGCGCAGGACGGGAAAATCACGGTTAATGAATCGAATTTCATGCTAAAAGAAACGATTCAGTTTATTGAACAGATGATTAAGGAAAAAGGCAAAGATGTGAAGTTCGTTATAGTATCCGAGAAATATGAATCGGGAATGGTTCTTGACCAGTTATCTGTTCTTAGGTTGTCTGAACTGCAAGTTGATGTTTTTGCAAAAGATATTGGCACAGGCAACAAAACTCTACAGGATTTGATTCAGTTGGTGCAGGGTAATTATTCGGTCAATAATCAGAACCTAAAATTTATAGTCGATTCCGGCAACCGGCAGGCAAGAGACGTTGCGCGTCAGATGGGGGTGCAGATAATGGAAGTCAGCCCGCAGTTTACTATTGATAAACAGGCTGGCGAACCCATGGCTCAGACACTTGCGGGAACGCTTAACCTGTTTGTGCAGGCTTCAATAAACGGTTTTTCCAATCTTCCGGGCACAACAAAAATTATGGCTTTCAACGGACAGCAGGCAACCTCTAATCCCGAAGTGAAAAAACTCTATGATCAGATAAAGCAGTCGGAACAAGAGTTTGCCAAATTCAATTCAACGCAGGATTTGCTTAATTACGTCAGGGTTCAATACGGGTTTAGCCAGCCCGACGATGTTTTACGCGATATAGTTTTTAACTCCGTTGTCGCATATATTCTTGATAATAAAATAAGCATGATTCCCGATCTTGACATTAAACTGTACAGCGGCGAATTTTCAAAAGCGTTAAAAGGCCTGCTCGGAGAGAATCTCGGGGATATATTATTCAACGATTTGTTTGCGCAATCTATGGTGAACTTGGTGCTGGAGTCTCCCAAACAGAAGATCAGCAACGCATATTTAAGAGAATACGAGCGGATGAAACTGGCTGAAGAATTCGCGTAAGATCTATAGTGGTGAAATCGAAAATCAAATTTTAATATGGGAGCCGCTGAAAAATTAAAATTCGTCATTGCGAGGAGCGTAGCGACGAAGCAATCTCAAAATTAATCAAGCTTAGATTTCCGCGCAAACTTTGTTTGCTCGCAATGACACAAGCGCTATAGGAAAATTTTTCAGAACTTCCATTATATATTAGGAAACTGCTTCGTCTTCCGATGAATATACTGAAAAAACGTTGCATAATTTTGTGATGTTGAATAAATCATTGACAAAAGGTTGTAGATTAAAAAATCTCAATTCTCCTTTAACCTGATTTATTTTTTTTGAGATAGATATTAAGCTCCCCAATCCTGAACTGTTGATAAAATTCAGGTTTTGGAAATTTAAAATGATCTTTTTTGCGCCGGAATTGATCTTAGTGTCGATTTCATTGGTAAGGGTTTTAGAAGTTGTCTCATTAAGTTTGCCTTCCAGATCAAAAATAGTCCAATTATTTCTTGATCTTGTTCTGATTTCCATATATTTTCCCTTCAATGTTGATTATTAAAATTTAAAAATAACAAAATTGCGTTAAACCTTCAAGAAAAATATCAAACGCGAAGCCGTTGTTTTACTGAAAATATTGAATTTTCTTTTTTAAATTACGATAATTATTATATTCAAAATAATTCTTTTAATTTAAAACCGATATAAGTATCATATTCAAATAATTTGTATACAAGTATTAAAAGGAGGAGTTCAATGAGCAATTTATTCGAAACTTACTATAAAATGTCTGATGGAACCATAAAACAAGTCAACCCGTTTACCGGTACTGAAGTCTGGACTGTGCCGGGTAGAGGTAAAAAGCCTATAACCAATGAGATACCCAGACACGCTAAAAAAATAGATAAACATGATATTGAAGGATACTGCAATTTCTGCGAGAAAAAATATCTTAATACCCCGCCGGAAAAAGCAAGGCTCGTTAAAATCGACGGGAAATACGTTACTTTAAAAAATGTGAAAGCTGAAAACCTGTTTGATACAAAAGCTGAATTCAGAAGAGTACCGAATCTGTTCGAGATAGTTACATACGATTACTGGGTGAAAAATTATGGTTTTGAGTTGACAAAAGAACAAATACACCATAAAAACGATTATCTTTCCTCAGCGGCAGGTATAGAGCATGTAATTAATATAATAAATATGAAATTAAAATTATCCGGTATTGGCGACGAAGAAGTTAGGACAGTAATCAGCCTTCAGGATAAACTGAAGATGGCAGACGCTTTTTTCGGAGGTGCGCATGAACTTATTGTGGCGGGAAAACATTATAAATCCAATGCGGTTTACGATGTCGAACTGTGTTCATCTGGCGAATTGACTCCTGAAGAGCATTATCAGTATTTCCTGTTCACGATAGATGCGATTAAAGATATATTTGCTCAAAACCGGTATGTGCGCTACATATCCGTTTTTCAAAACTGGCTTATGATGGCTGGGGCTTCTTTTGATCATCTTCATAAACAGCTCGTGGCGATAGATGAATGGGGTGTCGCTATGGAAGATGAAATAGAACTGTACAGGAAAAACAAGAATGTATATAATGAGAAAGCAGTAAACTTTGCAAGTTATCATAATCTTGTATTTGCTGAAAATGATTATGCTATTGCTTTTGTTGAAGTTGGGCATCGGTATCCGACAATTGCTATATACTCAAAAAGCAAACACGCTATGCCTCAGGATCATACCAGAGAAGAAATAAGGGGGATAAGCGATATCGTTCATGCTTGTCATGCGGCTATGGGGAGCCAGATACCATGCAATGAAGAATGGTATTATAGCCCTATGGATGCAAAAGAGAATATTCCGTGGCATATTATGATTAAATGGAGGACAAACAATCCTGCCGGTTTTGAGGGTGGAACAAAAATTTATGTCAATCCGATCAGTCCTGAGGATTTAAGGGATAAAATGGTTCCGAGATTGTTTGAGCTTAAAAATCAGAAAAAAATCGTTGAATTTCCAATTGCTTTTGAATGTCCTTGCAAACCGAACTGTCTAAATTACATTAATGGCGAAAAAATTTAAACTAACACAAACACATTTGAGGTAACAATGAATATAAAAAGTTTTGTGGTTTTTGCGATTAGCGGCTTGATAATTTCATCCGGTGTAAATTTCTGTTACGGGTCGGAGATGCTTGACGGGGTCTGGACACTTCATTCTAAAGTCCTTATCGGTCCTAACAAAGGCAATACTACCGAGAATACGCTTCAAATTACGCAGGATCAAACCGGCAGGATAGACGGAAAAACCGTCGGCGAAAACGATTCTCAGCAGGGTAGGGTAAGCGGGTTAGTTATGCGTACTACCATAGAAATGACTTATTCATATCAGAAAGACGTATACCGTTGTACATTACAGCTTGGCGAAGACGCTAATCTGATGGCCGGCGTATTCAGGCGCACCGATGGAAGTAGCGGAGTTATCTACGGTTTAAAAAAAGAACCTGAAAAAAAGAAAAAGCGAAACTAAAGTTTTTGTTTTTTTAACAATGTTTTTGCTAAAGAATAATTTTTTCAAGTTCAATCCCCGTTTAAATTTCTGTGGATTACACGAATAGATTTTGATATCATCGATTTTTAACTTAAAATTAATCTCGGAAAATTATCAATGAATAATTATGCCGTTGTTGTTGCCGCAGGCTCGGGAACGCGAATGGGAGCGGGTATATCGAAACAATACTTGATGTTGCGTGATAAACCTATTCTTGCTCATACCTTGTTGCGCATAGCTAAATTGGATTTTATATACGGCATTGTTGTTGTGGCTAAACAAAACGAAATAGATTATTGCGGTAATGAAGTTGTTGATAAGTTCAAGGTAAGCAAAGTTGTCGATATTGTTGAGGGGGGGAGCCGTCGGCAGGATTCCGTTTTTAACGGCTTGAAAAGCATAAGAAATAGGAAACCAGATTTGGTTTTCATTCATGACGGTGTGCGTCCGCTATTTTCGCAAATGTTATTTAAAAACGTTTTTGAAAACGCTAAAGTTTACGGAGCAGCAATTGCCGCGGCGCCGGTAGTATGCACAATAAAAGAATCTGACGATCAGATGCTGGTAAAGAAAACTGTTTCCCGGGACAAACTTTGGGAAATTCAAACGCCGCAGTGCTTTTCTTTTGATTTAATATTTAAAGCTTATTTAGATATTTATTCAGCTGATGAGTCTATATTGCTTACCGACGAGTCTATGGCTCTTGAATTCGCCGGTATGAAAGTCAAAATCGTTGAAGGTGGCAGGGAGAATATAAAAATTACAAATCCGGTAGATTTAATAATTGCCGAGCAGATATTGGAAAAGGAAAATTTTGAGTTATGAGGATTGGGTTTGGTTGTGATATTCATCCGTTTGATGAGACTAAACCCCTTTTTCTGGGAGGCGTATTTTTTCCATCTTGTTGCGGTCTAAAAGGCCATTCCGATGCCGATGTAATACTTCATGCCGTATGCGATGCGCTTCTCGGTGCGGCGTCTTTGGGGGATATCGGCGAACATTTTCCGGATACTGATGCCCGTTATAAAGGTATTGATAGCACAAAACTTCTTGAAGCTGTGATATTGAAAATAGAGGACAGGAATTACAATGTTGAAAATATTGATATTACGGTTATTGCCGAGAAACCTAAAATCACTCCGCAAAAGGAAAATATGAAAACCATTATCGCCGGTGTCTGCAAAATAACTAAGGATCAAGTCAACTTGAAGGCGACAACTTCGGAAAAGCTGGGGTTTGTGGGTAGAGGAGAAGGCATTGTAGCTTATGCTGTGGCGGCTTTGAAACCTGCGGGGGTTAAACAATGAATAAAGTTAGAGTTCGGTTTGCTCCAAGCCCGACAGGTTTTATACATGTGGGCAATGCAAGAACGGCGCTTATTAATTATATTTTTGCAAAAAAAAATGGCGGCGAATTTATTTTGCGTATTGAAGACACTGATAAAGAGCGAAATATCGAAGAATCGATTGAACAGATAATTTCCGATTTATACTGGTTGAAAATTGATTGGGACGAAGGGCCTAATAAAGGCGGGCAATTCGGGCCTTACCGTCAGTCACTGCGCACTAAATATTATATGGATCATATTAATAAACTTATGGATAATGCGATGGTTTACCCATGCTACTGCACGGCGCAAGAGCTTGAGTTAAGGCGCCAGGAAGCTTTGGTTAAAGGCGTGCCTCCCAGATACGATAACCGTTGCAGAGATTTAACCGCTTCAGAAAGGCTTGTTTTTGAAAATCAGGGAATTAAACCTGTGTATAGATTTAAAGTTGAGCCTGAAATAATTGTAGTCAATGATATTATAAAAGGTGAAGTTAAGTTTGATACCTCTCTTATGGGTGATTTTGTTGTTATACGTTCCGACTATACGCCCACATTTCACCTTGCTGTATGTGTTGACGATGCTATGATGGAAATATCTCATGTTATTCGTGGAGATGACCATCTATCCAATACACCAAGGCACGTGTTGTTGTTTAAGGCGTTCGGGTATACACCTCCTGAATTTGCGCACATAAGTTTAATTAAGGGGAAAGATAATCAAAATTTAAGCAAACGCGATCTGAACGAATATTTTTCTATCTCGGGATTACGGAAAAATGGTTATATTCCCGAATCCGTGATAAATTATCTTGTAACTATTGGCGCTTCTGTGGAAGAAGACAAAGAAATAATGAATATGGAAGAAATTATAAAAAATTTCGAGCTCGATAAAATGGGAACTTCAATTGCTACGTTTGATGTGGACAAACTCAACTGGTATGGAGGCAACTACATCAGGTCTGAGGAGTTATCAAGAATTACCGAATTGACTATACCTTATCTTAAAGAAGCTGGTCTTGAAATAGGTAATCTTGATGAACAGGAATATTCGTATCTATTAGATGTTGTTGATGTTATAAGGAAAAACGTCAGCCATTTATCGCAAATGGCGGAATATGCCGGTATTTTTTTTAAAGATGAAATTGAGTTATCCGGCGATATTCTTCAATCTTTAAATTCGGAAAGATGCAAAAAAGTTTTATATGCAGTATTTGATGAAATCAACCGGATGCAAGACTGGATTACCAGAGATACTTTCCGTGAGTTTTGCGATAAGATTTTCGCTAAAACCTCAATTAAAGGAAGAGATTTTTACCATACGCTCAGGTGGGTGCTTACCGGTAAAGATTGTGGACCGGAATTAATAGATATATTTATTCTTTTAGGAAAAGACAAAGTTAAGTCCAGAATTAAGGATGTACTTGCTGATGAACGGTTTAGGTGATTTATACATATATAATACATTCTCAGGCCAAAAAGAGAAATTTGTGCCTCTTTTTCCCGGTAAAGTCGGTATGTATGTTTGCGGTGTTACCGTATATGACAGGTGTCATCTGGGGCATGCGAGAGCAGTGGTCGTATTCGATGTAATTTTCAGGTATTTGATGGCATTAGGTTATGATGTAACCTATGTACGCAATTTTACCGATGTCGACGATAAAATAATTAATCGTGCTAACGAACTTGGCATAAACTGGAAAGAACTCGCTGAAAAATTTATTGCTAAATTCAATGAGGATTTTTCACGACTTAACGTTCTTAAACCTACTGTTGAACCGAAAGCGACTGAACATATAAATGAAATAATCCAAGGGGTAAAAGAACTTATCGATAAAGGTTATGCGTATGAAAAAGACGGCGATGTTTTTTACCGTGTGAGAAAATTCGGAAATTATGGCAAATTATCCGGCAGAAGCGTGGATGAATTGCGTTCAGGTGCGCGGATTGAGGTGAATGTTTGTAAAGACGATCCTCTTGATTTTGCTTTGTGGAAAAAATCGAAAGAAAATGAGCCGGCATGGAATAGCCCTTGGGGTCCCGGCCGTCCGGGTTGGCATATAGAATGTTCCGTTATGTCTCAAAAATATCTCGGCGAACATTTTGATATACATGGCGGCGGGCAGGACTTGATATTTCCGCATCACGAAAACGAAATCGCTCAATCCGAGGCGATATCCGGCAAAAAGTTTGCCCGCTACTGGATTCACAACGGGTTCGTTACAATAAATAAAGAAAAGATGTCAAAATCAACCGGAAACTTTTTTGCGCTTGAAGATATTTATAAACAATGCGATCCTAAGGTACTGCGTTTTTTTCTTATTTCCCGCCATTATAAAGTTCCGCTCGATTATTCACTGGATTTGCTGGAAGAATCGAGACAGGCTTTGGAGAGAATCGAAAATTCTGTAGGGCTTGTGGAGAACTTTCTATGTCGCAGATCAGTCAAAATCGATGAAGATGATGATAAAATAGAAATGGAAAAATTCTATCAGGCAATGAACGACGATTTTAATACGAGTCAGGCAGTAGCGGTTTTGTTTGAACTGGTAACTGCCATGAACCAGAAATTGGTGGATAACAAGATAGACATTGATTTGGCAAAAAAATGTAATGCTGTGAAAAAGATTTGCGATATTTTAGGGATTGAACTGAAACCCTCAATGTATAATTTCGTATCAATAGATGACGTGTCTTTGATTAAAGAAGGGGATAACGATTATAAAGTTCCGGAAACTTTTTTAGATTCACCTTTACAATCCGGTAATTCAGTGTCCGCAGACGAAACTAGAAAACTGATTTTTAAGAGATTATATTACAGGAAAAATAAAGATTTCGCTAAAGCTGATCAAATAAGGGATAAATTGCTGTTAAACGGATATGTTTTAAGAGATACAAAAGAAGGTACGATTTTTTTTAAAATATAATAAACTTATGAGAGGTAATAATGAAGGGGATATTTATTACTTTTGAGGGGCCGGAAGGGTGTGGAAAAACAACCCAATCGAAACTTCTTGCAGATCTTCTTGCGTCAATGGGTTACAATGTTATACTGACTCACGAACCCGGCGGGACGAATATTGGAGAGAAAATCAGGAAAATGCTTCTCGACCATCAAAATGGCGAGATGTTGCCGTTTTGCGAGTTGTTTTTGTTTTTGGCGAGCAGGTATCAGCTTGTAAATGAGATTATAAAAAAACAGCTTGATTCGGGAAATATTGTAATTTGTTCGCGATATACCGATGCAACCCTTGCATATCAGGGATACGGCAGAGGTATCGACCTAAATATTTTAAAACGCCTTAATGACGTTGCTACTTGCGGTATATATCCTGATCTTACTATTTTGCTTGATATGGAACCTGAGTCGGGATTAATGCGAATCAATGAAAGAATCGAACCGAAAAAAGAAACCCTGATTGCTTCTGTGGAGAAAGATAGAATTGAAGAAGAACAAATAGAATTTCATAAGAAAGTTAGGGAAGGTTATCTGGATCTGTTGTTAAAAGATCCGGAAAGAATAAAGAAGATAGATGCCGATGATACTATGGAAAATGTGCAGGCGAAGGTTAAGGAACTTGTGATTGATGTGCTGGAAAAAATCTAATATCTGGAATGGTTCTTTTATAACAAAAGTACTTAAATCCAAAAGACTAGCTCATGCTTACATCTTTCTCGGCCAGGACCAGCAGAAAAAATATTGGACAGCTCTATCGCTGGCAAAATCATTGTTATGTAGAAATACAGATAACGATTATTGCGATGTATGCAGTTCATGCCGTCAAATTGATAAAGGAATACATACCGATGTATTTGTTCTGCGGCCTATAGGAGCTTCACGAACTATAAAAATAGATATGGTCAGGGGGCTTCAATCTTTTTTGTATCTTAAAAGTTCCGATGGAGGCAAAAAAATAGGTATTGTGATGGATGCAGATAGAATGCGGGCCGATGCGGCAAATGCTATGCTTAAAACCATAGAAGAACCGCCGGATAATTCTCTGTTAATACTTATATCCGACGACATAGAAAAAATTCTGCCTACTATTGTTTCACGATGTCAACAGATTTATTTTCCGGTTTCCCCCCGTGAAATAGTTCTCGATTTTCTTGTCAATGAATGCGATGTCGATAAAAATAAAGCTGAAGTTATAGCCGGTATTTCGCAAGGCAGTTTTACGAATGCGATGCGATATATTGATGATGATAAACGGTTATGGCGGGATGATGTAATTGATACTGTTTTTGATTTTCTCGATGATAGGGGCGATTTTATGGCTATTGCACAGGCATTTGATTCTAAAATTTCCGAATTAGCCAAAAAAGCGGTCAATGACGATCCGAGATATGCATCTTCCGATCCCTCCTCTGCCGGAGAGGAACTTGATGATATGGAGAAGAAATCCGTTGAGAAAAGTTTGCTCAATGAAGAAATTTGTGATTTTTTCCGGTTTGTGGAATCCTGTTGCAGAGATATTATTGTTTATAAAGAGACAGGCAATGAAAATAACTTGATTAATCCTGATAAATCGGAAAAAATAAAACAAATGGTTCGTAAATTTGATTTTGAGACAATAAATGATATTTTATTTAGTATTCAGAAGGCTTATGAAGGTTTTAAAGGAAACACAAATTTGCAGTTTGTTCTTGAAATACTTTTTGAAAATATTCAGCGCAAAGTTGCGGCTGTTTCAAAATAGAATAACTGGAAAAACTATTTTTTTTGCGGCAATAATTGTTTTTTCTATATGCCGGCTGATATATCCTGAGGATATAATAAAGACTTTGGATGGAAAAACTGTAATCGGTAAGATAGTAAAGGAAGACAAAAAAGGGATTTATGTTGATATTGAAGGCGATATTGTCTTAATTGATAGAAAAGCCATAAAGAGTATTCAGATGGTCGAGAAATGGGATATTGACGGGAATGTAAAAAATTATCCGGCGCCGAAAACCGTCAGTTTAAGAAAAAAGCATTATAAGAAAAACAAAAATTTCAGTAAAGAGACAGTTTATTTTCCTTTAAAACTTGGGAATTGGTGGAAATACCGGGTATCTCATATCGCTAAAAATTTAGATGAGACAGAAAAAGACGGCAGAAAAAAAGAATATAAACTTGAATGGCGAATATCGGATATCTTAAAGTCAACATATTACGGCCAATACCTTTGGAGCGTTCAACCTGTTTATGTTCTTGAGATTAAGTCGCCGGAAAAGAAAGAATATTCGAAAAAAGCGCTGTTTGTAGGATCTATGGAAAAAGATTTGGAGAAATCGTTTCTGGTAATGAAACCGGCAGATTCAAATGAGGGATATCCTTTTTTTCAAAGATTGATTCCGCTAAACCCTTTTTTGAAGTATTGTAGAAGATGGGTTGATTTGGGACAGGATACCGGCGTAAAAATCAGGTCTGACAACAATATAAAAGGCATAGAATCAGTACAGACCGACTATGGGTTTTATGATGATTGCCTTATTGTTGAAAGGATAGATGATATAGAAAATCAGGTATTGAAAACAAAAACCCTGATGTGGTTTTCGCCAAAGATCGGGTTGGTAAAAATGGTTCAGGAAACAGTGTTGCCTGAAAAAATGGGTAAAAGGTCCTGCGTGTTTAAAAAGTACGAATTAGTCGAATATGGAGTGAATTGAGATGCAAATGGAACAAAAAAAGAATACGAAATGGTTTTTGATAAGAATGCGTGAAGCAGGCAGGAATTATTTTTGCCCGCAACCTGAAGGTATAGATATAAAACCGGGTGAATATTGTGTTGTGGAACTTGACCGCTCGGAAGATTATGCCAAAATATTGTCGTGCAGTGAACCGTCGGCGGATGATATAAAGAATTCTATCGTAAAGCGAATAAAAAGAAAACTTACCGAAAATGATTTAATTAGAATTGAGGAAAACAAAAAAAAGGCGCATCAGGCATATCAGAAATGTATTCGCAGGATTGCGGAACATAATCTCGATATGAAACTGGTTGATGTTGAGTTTACGCTCGATAGTTCAAAGGTGATATTTTATTTTACGGCTGACGGCAGAGTAGATTTCAGAGAGCTGGTAAAGTCTCTTGCTACTGAATTCCGAGCGCGGATCGAACTTCGCCAGATCGGAGTTAGGGACGAGTCGAAGATTTTAGGCGGAATTGCTTGTTGCGGCAGGCAATTGTGCTGTTGCACGTTTTTGTATGAGTTTGCGCCCATAAATATCAGAATGGCTAAAGAACAGCGGTTGCCGCTTAATCCATGTAAAATTTCAGGGTTATGTGGCAGGCTTCATTGTTGTTTGCGCTATGAATATAAATATTACCGCAAAACGGCAAAAACCATGCCAAGAGAAGGGGCGGTTGTAAGTACAAGATTAGGAGAAGGTAAGGTAATAGATTTAAATATTATAAAAAAGACGGTTTTGGTACAGTTGGAGAACCTTAATATTACCGAGTTTCCGGTAGAGGAGATAAAAATTCTTAAAGATCAGCCGTTAGCCAAAGTCGAAATTACTAAAAATCTGGGCGAAGATATCGACGTGAAAGAATTGCGCAAACTTGAGGATATACCGAGTGATCTTGATGAGTTTGATGATGAGGAGGAGGATGACGAAGAAAATAAATCCCTATCTGCCGAAACGGATCAGGGAGAAAATGTCCGGAAACGAAACCAGAACAGTAAGTTCAGCGGCGACGGCCGTCATAGAAACAATAACAATAATAATAACCATCGTCATAGAAAATAATTTTATCAAGGAATCGACATGAATAGAAAATATTTCATAACAACTGCTATCGATTATGTAAACGCTTTGCCACATCTCGGTACTGCTTATGAAAAAATCGGCGCGGATGTTATGGCCAGATACAAAAGAATGGCTGGTTATGACGTATTTTTTCTGATGGGTGTGGATGAACACAGCGCGAATGTCGCTAAACAGGCAAAAATTAAAAATCTCGATACAAAAACGTATTGTGATCAGATGGCTCTGGAATTTCAGAAAGTTTGGGATAGACTGGACATCAAATACGACCGGTTTATTAGGACTACCGATGGTGATCACATAAAATCCGTGCGCGAACTGTTCAGGCGAATAAATGAGAAAGGCGATATTTACAAAGGTAAATATGCCGGCTGGTATTGCGTATCTTGCGAACGGTTTTATCTGGAAAAAGAACTGGCTGATTCCGCCTGTCCGACTCATAAAACCAAACCGCAATGGCTTGAGGAAGAAAACTATTTTTTTAGGTTGTCCGCTTATGAAAAACGGCTTCTTGAGCATATAGAAAAAAATCCTCAGTTTATTGAGCCTGAAATAAGACGAAATGAAATCGTAAACGTTATTAAAGGCGGTCTTGAGGATATAAGCGTATCGAGGTCGACGGAAATATGGGGTATACCGGTTCCGTTTGACGAAAAACATGTAGTTTATGTATGGTTTGACGCTCTGATAAATTATATTACCGGAGCAGGTTTTCCCGAAAATAAAGAACGCTTTGCAAAACTGTGGCCTGCTGATGTTCATGTTATTGGAAAAGATATAACCCGGTTTCATTGTGTAATCTGGCCGGCAATGCTTATGGCTGCAGATATTTCTGTACCTTCTCAAGTGTTTGGGCATGGATTTGTTTACCTATCCGGGGAAAAAATGAGCAAAACTGCGGGAACCGCTCTGGATCCTGTCGGGTTGGCGCAAAAATACGGGCCGGATCCTTTGAGGTATTACCTTATGCGGGAAATTCCATTTGATAGAGACGGCGATTTTGTTATGGAAAACTATGAGCAAAGGTATCAGTCTGATCTTGCCAACGACTGGGGTAATCTTATTCAGAGAACTTTGTCTATGATAAATAAATACCGTGATGGGAAAATATATTTTTCGGACGGTTTTCCCAATCAGGTTGTAGATCAATGGCGTGATTTTCATTCAGGTTTGCTTGAAACGATGGAAGATGATTACAATGCTATGCGCTTTAATATAGTTTTGGCTAAAATATGGCAGTTGATTCAGCTTGGCAACCGGTTTGTCGATATGCAGGCGCCATGGAAATTATATAAACAGGATAAAAATTCAAAAGAGCTCGATTTTACGTTATATACTTTGGCGGAAATGATCAGAATTGCCAATATCCTTATTTATCCGGTAATGCCGTCGATTTCTACCCGTGTCCAGGCGCAGTTAAATATAGATTATCCGGTAACTGTCGCAGAAGCCGCTTTGTGGGGGCGTATTCCGTCAGGGCATTCAATCGGGCAAATCGAACCTTTATTTCCAAAAATTGAGGCATGATGCGTATCTTTGATTCACATGCGCACCTGACAGATGGGCAATTCGGAGGCGATCTTGCTAATGTTATTCAATCTGCCGGAGCAAACAATATCAAAGGGATAATTTGCGTCGCAGATACTCTGGAATCATCTGAGAAAGCATTTGAGATATCTGAGAAATATGATTGGATTTATCCGACTGCAGGTATTCACCCGCATTACGCGCAAAAAGTCATGGAAAATGATGTCGGGAAATTAAAAGATCTGTTTCAACTGAATAAAAAATATGTAGCTGTAGGTGAAACAGGGCTTGATTTTTATTATGGAAAAGATATAAAAGAACATCAGATTAAATTATTCAATATACATCTTGATATGGCTTTAGAATTTGGATTACCGGTAATTATTCATTGCAGAGAATCCGAAGATGTGATACTTAACATATTAAAAGACAAACCTGTTAAGGGATTATTTCATTGTTTTTCCGGCGACGCTTTTTTTTGCGAAAAAGTAATTGATATGGGATTTTATGTTTCATTTTCAGGGATTATTACTTTTAAAAACGCGCAGAATGTAAAAGATGCCGCTAAGATTGTTCCGTCGGACAGGTTACTGATAGAAACCGATTCGCCCTATCTCGCTCCGGAAGGATACAGAGGCAAAAGGAATGAACCTTCACATCTGGTAAAAACTTTAAATGCGCTTGCCGATATTAGAGGTTTGCAGTTATCGGACTTGGCGGAGGCGACTTATAAAAACACGGAAAGTTTTTTTAAAATAAATATAAAGGTTCGATAATGTTTAATTTTAAATATGCTGTGGGAATAGATGTCGGCGCGACAACTATTAAACTTGGGTTAATAGATAATAACTGGCAGATAATCGAACGAAGAATAATTCAGTTGGAAAGATATGATACGCCGGAAAAATTTTTCCACTCGATAAATCAGGATATCAATTCGATGCTGTCTTTGCGGGGTATTGCTCATGATGATCTGACAAGCATTGGTATCGGATTGCCCGGATGTGTTGATTCTGTAAACGGAATGGTAAGGGATTTAACCAATATTAGAGGTTGGGGCGAAGTAAACGTTACGCAAAACATGAGCAAAATTACCGGTATACCTTCTTATATAGATAATGACGTTAACCTGATGACTGTAGGCGAATGGATGCATGGTGCAGGCAAAGGGTGCAGGGATATGTTTTGCTGTACGCTCGGTACGGGCGTAGGTGGCGGGCTGGTTATTGATGGTAAACTATACCGTGGAGCGACATTATGTGCGGGTGAAATTGGGCATATCAGGTTGTTTATAGATGGAGAACAGTGTAATTGCGGCAACAAAGGGTGTCTTGAACGGTATGTAGGCAACGCCGGAATCGTTAGGAGGACGATAGAATTGCTTAAACAGAACTCCTTGAACGGCAATATCTTGTTGAATATGATAAGTAACGATTACAACAGGCTTACTCCGAAATTAATTTTCAAAGCGGCAAAAAATGGAGATGAAGTTTCAGCTTTTATCTGGAAAGAAACCGGTTATTATATAGGCGTGGCGTTTACCAGCCTTGTGAATATATTGAATCCTGAAAAAATTATTGTGGGTGGCGGGGTCGCGCAGGCAGGCGACATATTGTTTGAATCTATAATTGATACTGTAGTAAGATACGCTATGCCGGTAGCCACGAAAAAACTTAAGATTGTGCCTGCGCAACTTGGCGAAGACGCAGGTGTTGTGGGAGCGGCAACATATAGTTTGATGAGAAACTTTAACCAGGAGTCGGTTAAGTGAAAGTTCTTGTTACTGGAGGAGCCGGTTTTATCGGATCGAGCCTGACCAAGGTATTGCTTGAGGCTGAGCACGATATCTGTTGCATAGACGATTTCAATGATTATTATGATCCGCAAATAAAAAGAAGCAATGTCAGCGCATTTTTAGATTGCGGAAATTATAAATTATATGAGTGTGATATTCAGGATTGCGCAAAACTGGAAGAAATTTTCAGAAAAGAGAATTTTGAACTGGTAGTTCATCTCGCCGCACGGGCTGGAGTGAGGCCGTCTATTGCCCAGCCGGATTTGTATAACAGGGTAAATATGTTGGGCACAAATAACCTACTTGATCTTGCTAAGGAAGCAAAAGTCAGGCAGTTTATTTTCGGGTCGACATCGTCGGTATACGGAGTAAACAGCAAAGTTCCCTTTTCGGAAAACGACAGGATAGATAAACCAATATCTCCTTATTCCGCTTCTAAAATCGGGGCGGAGATGTTATGTCATGTATACCATTATTTATATGGATTTAATGTTACGATTCTTCGTTTTTTTACCGTATATGGCCCTCGCCAGAGACCGGAGATGGCAATTCATAATTTTGCAAAAAAAATTATTAAAGGCGAACCGCTTTTGTTTTTCGGCGACGGTTTGTCAAGGAGAGATTATACTTATATTGACGATATTGTTCAGGGAATAATGAACGCAATCGACAAGAATTACGAGTACGATGTATTTAATCTTGGAAATTCTCAGACTACTTCGTTGACGGAACTGGTGGAATTGCTGGAAAACGCTCTCGGTAAAAAAGCAATTTTACAGAAAATGCCTGTACAGCCTGGCGATGTGCCTATAACCTATGCGGATATATCAAAATCAAAAGCAATGTTGGGATATGAACCGAAAACCGGTATCAAAGACGGTATTTTGAAGTTTTCCCAATGGTTTCTCAAAAAATATTAATCGTATTTAAATAAAAAATTGTTTGGGTTTTAAAAAATATTTTGGTACTATTTTTAAACCGGTTCAATCAATAAAACTTATATCGAAAATTCCCTTGAAAAACCAAACGAAAGGTATTGTTGTGGCTAAAGGTTTTGAATTTTCAAAATCCAGATTTGTATATTTAGTTTTCCTGTTTTTGATAACTCAAACTTTGATTGCTCAAAATTCAAATTTGTCCGATTTCGATAATACCGGCTTGAAAACAAGCGAAAAAGATAATGCGGAGAATATTCCGCACTATAAAAATGAGCCTGACAATAATGAATTTTTAAAAAAATTACAAAAAGGTTTTCCGATAGAGGAAACAGAAGACGTTGATTTTAACGACGGGTATTTACCTCAAAATTTTGAATTTGTGCCTCCGGCACAAGAACTGGAACCGGGTAGTATAGATGAAATTAAGACAATTGAAAAAAGCGGTTCAGATAAACAAAAACAGCGTTTGCCTCAGATATTCAGCCCTAGGGAACTGGATAACGATGAAACGGTACAAAAAATAAAAGAGGATCTTCCTATTGAAGTAAACGCCGATAATGTGGAGTATGTAAAAGAAGAACAACTTGTCAAGGGGACAGGCAATGTTGTTATAAATTTTAAAGGCGTTCAGTTGTCAGCTGATAAAATAACCGTAAACCTTTTGACTAAAGATGCCTATGCTGAAGGAAACGTGAAAATTTATCAGGGCGACAGGCTTTATACCGCCCAGACCGCATATTATAATTTTTCAACGGAAAAAGGTAAATTCGAAACTACAAAAGGTCATTTCAAACCGTTTTATCTTTATGGAGAATATATTGATAAACCGGAGAAAAAAGCCGAGTACCATATTAAAAACGGCTATATTACTACTTCAGATTATAGACTGCCGGATTACAGGCTCAAAGCGAAGTCGGTCGAGATTTATCCGCAGGACAAGGTAATTCTTAAGAATATTGTGTTTGAAGTAGGTAATATTCCAGTTTTCTGGTTTCCTTACTGGTATTATCCGTTATTGGACAAGGATGTTCCATTTTCAATGGTTCCGGGTTATTCAAAGAAATGGGGCGCGTATCTGCTGAATTCCCTTCAGGTATATCGTTCTGAGAACCTTAAGATCCAGTTTATTCTTGATTTAATGTCGAAAAGAGGAGTTGCGCCGGGTATAGATGCTCAGTATAAGTTTCAGGATAAAATTAACGGGATGTTCAAGAGTTATTTTTTACGCGATAAAGCGTTTGAAAAATACGAAGAGACCCCTGACGGAGTTCAAAGAATAAAAAGAAGTAATAAGGACAGGTATCGGGTTACTCTTGAACATGCGCAAAGAATATCTGACGATACAAGGTTATTAGGCGAATTGAATTTCCAGAGCGATAAACAAATCATTGATGATTTTTTTCAGAGAGAATTTGATGAACAAATACAAAGGGTAAATTTCGTTGACCTGACCAAAGCTACGGAGAAATATCAGTTTGAATTGTATTTATCGCCCCGGTTCAACAGTTTTTTTGATGTACTTGAGAGATTACCTGAACTTAGTTTTACCCAAAAAAACGCAAGGTTATTCAATACGCCACTTTTTCTGGAAACCGATTCACGCGGTTCGCGGCTTAATTTTTTATTTGACGATGAGAGCCGCGATTTTGATTCTACTCGTTTAACTTCGTTTGGAAAAGTATCTTTGCCATTGTATTTATGGGATTGCCTTAATGTGGTTCCGTATGTTGATGGGAGGGTAGTAACATATTCGGATTTTCGAAGAGGGAAAAAGGAGCCCAGAGGCATAGGGACATTCGGTATAAATACGGATTTGAAAGCATCAAAAATTTTTCCGGTAGAGAGCAAAAACTGGAATATACACGGTATTCGCCATGTTTTCGAGCCATCGGTGAATTTCAAATTGTTAAGGACAAATATTGCGCCTGAGAGGGTACATCAGTTTGATCTAATTGACGGGTATGCTGATGATACGGCATTTACATTTAATTTCAGGAACTTGTTCCAGACTAACCGGTGGAAAGAAAAAGTGGAGATTGCGCCAAAAACAGCGGACAGGGATCAGAAAATCAGTCACAAGGGGATTGAAGAAGTTACTACTGACTTGATAGATTTTTCACTCATGTTCGATTTTTTCCCTTCCGGCGCTGGAAAAACGACTTTCCCATTAGGGCATTTGAATCCAGCTTTCAGGGGTTTGAATTCGTTAGATTTCTTTTTTATAAGAAATATCGTACAGGGATCACCTTTCTTAAGCAGTGTCAGGGATAAATATGTATCCGATTTATTATTTGATCTAAAATTTGAACCTTTTGACTGGCTCGCTACAACCCTGATAACGCGCTATGACCCGCATGAACAGCAGATAGAAGAAGTTACATGGGGATTCAGCTTTTTTAACAACGATAAAATAAGCTGGGATGTATATACTTCATTTTATATCGGAGGCAGTACGCAGTTATCTCATACATTTAATTATAGGATCAATCACGATTGGCGGATACAGGTGTCCCATATATTTGATTTCAACAAACCTTCAAACGAAGGGAGTATTGTGGAGCACCAGCGTTACAGTGTAATAAAAGACTTGCATGCGTGGGAACTTGCTTTTTCGTACAGTGATAGAAGGTATATAAGGGTTGAGAAGGAAATCGACAGAACATTTTATGTTATGTTTTATTTAAAAGATTTTCCTGACGTTAAATTTAAAGTGGGCAATTGATATTTGTTAGAAGGGAGATTTTGAATGAAGATTGCTATCATCGGCACCGGTTATGTCGGTCTGGTAACAGGTGTATGTCTCGCGCAAGTTGGGCATAATGTTATATGCATCGATAATGATGAGGAGAAATTAAAAAAACTTAAACAGAATATTGTACCTATCTATGAACCAGGTCTTGAAGAGTTGATGATTAAAAATGTCAATGAAGGGCGCTTGAGGTTTTCGTCAAGCATAAAAGAAGGCGTTGATGAATGCTGTGTGATTTTTGTGTGCGTAAATACTCCGCCTAAAGCCAATGGACAGGCGGATTTGACTTATGTGGAAAAAGTAGCGAGAGAAATAGCGTCATTGATGACATCTTATAAAGTTATTGTCGATAAGAGTACGGTACCTGTAAAAACAGGCGAAAAAGTAGCGGAAACTATTTTGCGTTATAATAAGAAAAAAATAGATTTCGATGTTGTATCGAATCCTGAATTTTTACGTGAGGGGTCGGCAGTGGAAGATACGCTCAAAACCGACCGAATAGTGATTGGAGTAGATAATAAGAGAGCGGAAAAAATTATGCGGGAGATATTCGCTCCTTTCAACGCTCCGATTATAGTTACCGACATTAAAAGCGCCGAACTTATAAAACATGCGTCCAATGCGTTTCTTGCCACTAAGATATCGTTTATCAATTCTATTGCCAATATTTGTGAAAAATCAGGTGCGAATGTGGAAGAAGTAGCGATGGGTATGGGATTGGATAAGCGGATTGGGAGAAGTTTCTTAAATGCGGGTATCGGATATGGCGGTTCATGTTTTCCGAAAGATGTTTCTGCTTTTATTCGGATTGCGGAAGAGCTGGGTTATGATTTCAGAATACTTAAGGTTGTAGAAGATATTAACAAAGAGCAGGTCGCCCTTTTTATTAAGAAAATTGAAGAAACTTTATGGGTGATAAAAGATAAAGTAATCGGAATTTTGGGGCTTGCTTTCAAACCTAATACCGATGATATGCGTAATGCGCCGGCAATAGAAATAATAAAGGCGTTGCAGAAAGAAGGAGCTGTAATCAAGGTATATGATCCGAAATCAATGGATAATGCGAAAAAAATTATCGATAACGTCCATTATTGTGGCGATGCCTATGAAGTGGCAAAAGACGCCGAAGCACTTATACTGGTAACTGAATGGAAAGAGTTTGCGGAATTGGATATGGAAAAGGTCAGAAACCTGATGGTTCATCCTATATTGATTGACGGCAGAAATTTATATTCTCCCTCAAAAATGGTGGAACATGGATTCATTTATAAAAGTATCGGGCGATAATTTATACCTTAATCTGAAAAAAGAGTCGTCTCAGGTATCCGATATAGTAGATTTTGAGAAATTTAAGGAATTAATTGAGTCGAAAAATTTATCCATTGGCATTGTTGGATTGGGATATTCCGGTCTACAGCTTGCCGTAGCTTTTGCCGGCGCCGGTTATTCTGTAACAGGAATAGATTTTGATAGAAAAAAAACAAAAAAATTAAATTCCGGCGAATCCTGTATAGAAAACGTCTCCGATGAAGAATTGAAAAAGGTAATTGGCACCGATAAATTTTTTGCCGTTTACGATCTAAATGTGATACCCGAACAGGACATTATCATAATCTGTGATCAAATTCCGACAAGATATCCTAAAAATAAAGATATTTCTTTTCTGATGGCAGTAATTGAAAACATCATTGGCGGTATGAAGAAGACACAGCTTATTATACTGGATACCGTAACAGTTCCGGGTACGTGTTCAGAGGTTATTTTCCCTTTATTTGAAGAACAAAACCGCAGAATTAACCGTGATTATTATTTAGCTGTTGCTCCTGAACGAATAGAGCCAGGCAATAAAAATATAAAACTCCCTCTTATACCGAAAATAGTAGCGGGAATTACACAAGAGAGCAAAATTCTTGCACAGTGTTTGTTTTCGCAAATAATAAAACAGGTGCTTGATGTATCCTCTCCATCTACAGCGGAGATGTCAAAATATCTGGAAAATTCTCACAGGTGGGTGAATCTTGCGCTTGTAAATCAGTTTATGATTATGTGCGCTAATCTCGGCATAAATATATGGGAGGTTATAAAAGCGGTTAAATCCAATCCTTTTGAATATTTCAGATTTATGCCAAATCCGGGTTACGGTTCGTTTTCAGAATATAATGTGGAACCGTTTTCGTTGATCTGGAAAAAAGATTTTACAGATTTCAAAAACGATATACTCTCTCATTCTATTGAAATAAATACTGTAATTACAAGGGAGTATATAATAAATCGCATAATTGATATATTGAACTCAAAGAAAAAGTGTGTTAATGGCGCAAATATATTAATTGTCGGCATAGCTAATAAAAGAGATTTGCGCGAGTGGAGCGAATCGCAGTCAATAGATATAATAAATATTTTGCTTGATAAAAGCGCTAACATCTATTATCACGATCCTTTTGTTCCGAGTATAGAACTTGAAAATAAGGGTTTTTCATTAAGTTGCGTAGAATTAACCCCTGATATGCTCGGATGGATGGATCTTGCGGTAATACTTATGGATCATCAAAACATAAATTTTGAGTTGATTGTGAAACATGCTCCTTTGATTTTCGATGCGAAAAATGTTACGGAAAAAGTCAACCTTGAAAAACAAAATGTGATATTAATTTAAGGGAGATAAACTTTAATGGCAAACTATCTTGTTACAGGCGGGGCAGGGTTTATTGGGTCGAATATAGTAAATTATCTTGTTGATCGCGCAAAGGACAGGGTACGTGTGCTCGATGACCTTTCTTCAGGAAGAATAGTTAATTTATCGCCGGTTTTGGATAAAATAGAATTTATTCAAGGTGATATCCGGGATGTAAAAGTGATGGAAAAAGCTGTGGAGGGTATTGATTATATACTGCATCTTGCGGCTGTACCTTCAGTCCCCCGGTCCGTGGAGTTGCCGTATTTAACCAACGACGTTAATATAAACGGCACGCTGAATTTATTGATAGCGGCGCGAAACGCTAAAGTTAGGAGAGTTGTATTTACTTCTTCATCATCGGTTTATGGAGATTCGCCGGTGATGCCCAAGGTGGAGTCAATGATTCCGAATCCGATATCGCCGTACGGTATTCACAAGTTGACCGGAGAATATTATTGCCGTGTATTTTTTCAGTTGTACGGTTTGCAGGCCATATCTTTAAGATATTTTAACGTTTTCGGTCCGAATCAGGATCCTTCTTCCGAATACGCGGCGGTGATACCGAAATTTATAAAAATGGTTCTTGCCGATCAATCTCCGACCATATTTGGCGATGGGGAACAAACCCGTGATTTTACTCATGTGTCAAATGTGGTCAAAGCCAATATTCTTGCAGCTGAAAGCAATGCCCATGGTTGTTGCGGTGAAGTTTTCAATATTGCGTGCAATGACAGTATATCGTTGAATCGTCTTGTGGAGATGATAAACGAGATTCTTGGCAAGAACATTAAACCGGTATACCTTCCGCCACGTGCGGGCGATATAAAACATTCGCTTGCCGGAATTCAGAAAGCCAAAGAAATTCTCGATTATTGCCCTGAAATTATGATGCATCAAGGGCTTAAGCTTACTGTTGACTGGTATAAAAACAAAAATGAATGAGACGATATCGGAAATCACTAACAGGTTAAGATTATATTTCAGTCAGTTAAAATCTACAGGCAACGGGTATTTTTTACCTCTTACGCTTCACGAACCGCAAGAACTAAATGACGATATATATCCCTCTGTTTGTCAAGAACTTGAAAATATATGTGCCGAATCGGATGCATCTTGCGGCAATGAAACATCGGCAGAAAAGAAACAGGAAATGCTGGATAAACTTTGCGCGGAAATAAAAGATCATCCTAATAAATGTGTAAAATGTTGTCAGCTCGTAAGTAACAGAAAAAATATTGTGTTTGGCGCAGGAAATCCCAATGCTGTCCTGATGTTTGTCGGAGAAGCTCCCGGAAGAGATGAAGATATTCAGGGTATTCCGTTTGTGGGAAAAGCAGGTCAGTTGCTGACTAAAATTATCGAATCGATAGGTCTTAAAAGAGAACAGGTTTATATTGCTAACGTTCTTAAATGCCGTCCTCCGGATAACCGTAATCCTTTACCGGATGAGATTGAGAATTGTGCACAATTTTTGGTTCGCCAGATAGAGATAATTCAGCCGAAAGTTATCTGCGCTCTTGGTGCGTTTGCGGCAAAAACTTTGCTTGAAACCGATAAAAATATATCGTCTTTGCGCGGTAAGCAAATTGAATATAAAGGCAGGGTTTTAGTACCGACTTATCATCCTTCTTTTCTTTTGAGAAGCCCTAACATGAAAAAAGAAGTCTGGAAAGATATGCTTGAAGTAAAAAAACTGCTTCAGGCTTAATCTTAGAATAAAGAATTTTAATTATGCTCCAGTCAGCCATAGAGAATAACCTTTATGCTAAAGTGGTTTTTGAATTAGCGATTGAAAAATCGTTCGATTATATAATTCCCGTTGAGTTGAAAGGTAAAATAATACCCGGCAGTATAGTTAAAGCTCCTTTCGGTGAAAAAGTTCTTGAAGGATATGTAGTAGATGTTACCGCCAAAACGAATATAGACAAACTGAAACAGATATTGGAAGTTTCGCCTCAACAGGCGCTTATTGATACGCATTTGTTTGAGTTGGCTAAATGGATGAGCGATTATTACCTATGCCCGCTAGGGTTGGTTCTGAAAGCGATATATCCGTCTTATGTAAGGGATACCGACAAAAAAAGAAGATGTACCGATTCTATATTTGTATCTCTTAAAAAGAACAGGGAAGAAAACATAAAATTCATAGATGCCGTTAAAGGGAAATCCGAGAAACAGGCCGGCCTGATGTCGGTTCTTTTACGCCAAAACGATGCGTATATATCTTTTGATAAGGTAAAAAAAATAATAAAAACCGACAGGAAAGTTTTGGAATCTCTGGTAAAAAAAGGGTATTTGGAAATTTTTACCGAATCGGAATTAATCAAAAGAGATTTGCAGGCAACCAAATACAAATATGTAGACCATCTTAAAATTTCAAGTTTAACTTCCGACCAGAAGAATGTTCTTGAAGAAATATACGGGATTATAAATTCCAATGGTTTTTCGGCTATTGTACTGCATGGGGTAACAGGTAGCGGCAAGACCGAAATATATTTAAGATCGATTCAGGAGGTAATCAATCAGGGGAAACAGGCTATTATGCTTATTCCCGAGATATCTCTTACGCCTCAGACGGAAGAGCGGTTCAGAAAACGCTTTGGCGATCTTGTTGCGGTTTTTCACAGCAGGTTATCCGATATTGAGAGGGGGCGTGAGTGGCGCAAAATGCGTTCGGGCGAAGCGAGGCTTGTTGTCGGAGCAAGGTCTGCGGTTTTTGCTCCGTTTAAGAATCTGGGGCTGATTGTGGTGGATGAAGAACATGAAAGAAGCTATAAACAGGAAGAATCGCCCAGATATAACGCCAGAGATGTGGCGGTAGTCAGGGCAAAAATGTCGAATGCGCCTGTAATTTTAGGCAGTGCGACTCCTTCCCTTGAGTCGATTTATAATTATAAATCCGGCAAATACAAGTTACTGCAATTGCCTGTAAGGGTTGATAACCGTCCTATGCCTTTAATACATGTTGTTGATATTGCCAAAGAAATTAGAGAAGAAAAACAATGGGTTGTGTTGACGTATCTGTTGCGTGATAAAATCAAAGATAGAATAGAGAAAGGCGAACAGGCCATCCTTTTTTTGAATAGAAGAGGGTTTTCGTCAATGGCGATGTGCCAGCATTGCGGGTATGTATATGATTGTCCGGGTTGTTCGTTATCGTTGACGTATCATAAAAGCATAGAGAAATTAGTATGTCATTTCTGCGGATATATGATATCCCGACCGGTATTTTGTTTTAAATGCGGGAGTTCGGATTTAAAGTATGCCGGTATGGGTACCCAGAAGGTGGAGAGAATAATCAAAGGTGCATTCCCCGAAGCGCGGGTATTGCGAATGGATTCGGATACTACAACTCAAAAGAATTCACATTTTGAGTTGTTAAACCAATTTAAAAGGGGTAAAGCTGATATTCTTATAGGAACACAGATGATAGCGAAAGGGCTTGATTTTCCGCGTGTAACTCTTGTTGGTGTGATACTGGCGGAATCATCATTGAAACTGCCCGATTTCAGAGCTTCGGAATTAACATTTCAGATATTAACTCAAGTAGCCGGCAGAGCGGGCAGAGGCGAATTGCCGGGTGAAGTGGTAATACAGACGTTTATGCAATCGCATCCGGCGGTAGTTTGCGCAGTGAATCAGGATTACCAAAAGTTTGTAGAGGGTGAACTTCAGGCAAGAAAAAGTTTACGTTATCCGCCTTTTTGCAGGTTTGTAAACATAATCATATCCGGTAAAGATAAGAAAAAAGGCGAATGGACAGGAGTTCAACTGGCTAAACTGATTCAAAGATCTAAACCTGACGGTTGTGATATAAAAGGGCCCTTTCCTGCGGTAGTGCATAAAAAAAACGAAAGTTTTTACTGGAATATTCTTATTAAATCAAACAATATTTTCGATACGAACGCATCTATAAAATCGGCTCTGCTGAAATGCGATAAATTAGCCGGTATAAAAATCGGCGTTGATGTTGATCCGTATTTTATGTGGTGATTTACCTGTTGTAAGTTTTGTTTATTTTCTGAGCTACGTCTTTGAATCCGATATCGACTTTATAAATTTCTTTATATTTTTCTACGGCGAGGTCAAAGTGCCCCATATTCTCGTAAACGGTAGCAAGGTTATACATTACTTCTTTAGTGAATTGATCCAGAATGCCGGTTCTTATCAGTTCTTTGAGAGCTGTATTAAATTGAACTTCGGCTATATCAAACATTTTTTTCTCATTAAAGCATAATCCGAGATAATTGTATGATCTGACTTTGAGGCGGGGTTCGTTTACGGCTATCTGGAATTCTTTCAAAGCTTCATCAATTTGATATGTGTCATAGTAAACTCTGCCGAGCTGAAAATGAAGTTCTCTGTCGGTAGGCCGTTCGGCAATCATCTCGCGCAAATATTTCAAAACGGTTTGCGAGCGCAGTTCCTGAAGTTCGGATATCAATTGTTCCGATTCTGGATCGATATCTTTATGTTTGATTAATTTAAGTATGGTTTCATCGAGTTTCATGGTTTCGGCTTCCATAATCATTTTTGTAAGAGTGTAATCTTCAGGAGTAAGGTTTCTGGCTTTCTGATAATACCGAATAGCGAGATTATATTCTTTGGCCTGAAGATAATAGTTTGCCAGTTCCACGATAATCTTAACGTTTTTCGGGTTTTTCTGGTGATCTTCGAGAGTATCTTTGATAAGAATCTGCAAGTCTTCTTCAGATCTTACTGCTCTTAACTTTTTCTCTGTTATGTCTGCATATTCAGGATCTTTAACCTTGGTTAAAAATGATGTGGAAAGGTCATCATAGCTTGCGACTTTAATAGTCTGTAACGCCGCCACATCGCTCAATCCTTTTCTGGCAACAGAATTAGTTCTATCGTATTGCAGTATTGTCGTAAAACATTCTTTTGCCTTTTCGAGGTCGCTGGTATTCTTAATATATAAATAACCGAGAGTTTCAAGATTTTTTACATTGGTGGGGTTAATGGACTGGATTGTCTCAAATATATCGATTGCTGTTTCGGTCATATCGAGATTTATCGCGCAATTGCCGAGAGTTTTTAAAATTAAGTCGTTTGCAGGATCTCTAGACAGGATTTTTTCAAATTTCATCATCGCATCATATAACTTATTCTGGGAAAAATAGATAAACCCGATGATATAATCAGGTATACTTAAAATATTGCCTATAACCCGGGAAGCTAAAATTATTTTTGACTGCTGAAGTTTTTTTTTCTGTATAAGATGCAGAAGATGGCGCGCCTGAACGAAATGAGGAGACAATTCAATAGTCGTAAACAGCAGGTTGATTGCGTATTCAAGATTATTTCTGTTGAAAGCGTCTTTTGCTTTTTCATATAATTTTACAGCTTTGTCGGTATTTTTCTTTGAAATCGAATCATTCATGACAACTAATTCCTTTTGAAGATTAATGCATGTATAATATCTTATCGGCATAAAAGCATAAATTGTCAACAAAAAATAATCTCGGAATAATAAAATGAAAAAAAACAATCCGGTTAGCGAACGGTATCCCAAAATAGGCCTTGCTCTCGGTTGCGGGACATCAAGAGGGCTTGCACATATAGGCGTTATCAAGATTCTTGAGAAAGAAAATATTAAGATAGATTACATCGCGGGTTCAAGCATGGGTTCAATTGTGGGCGGAGTTTATGCCTCTGGAAAAGCGCCTGAGGAGATGGAGAAAATAGCGCTCGATTTTTCCATAAAAAAAATGATTCGAATTGCCAACCCTTCATTTTCAAGATCGGGTTTGTTTGACGGCAATAGCATTGAGCGGATTCTAAAAAAAATTGTAGGGGATATCACTTTTTCCGATTTAAAAATTCCGTTTAGCGTTGTTTGTTCAGATATTTGTACTGGTGAGGAAGTGATATTAAAAGACGGTTTATTGCGTAAGGCTTTGCGAGCTAGCGCTTCATTCCCGGGGTTATTTGTGCCAGTACGCAATAATAACCGGTTTCTTGTGGATGGCGGGTTGGTTAATCCTGTTCCGGCTAATATTGTGCGCCGGATGGGCGCAGATATAGTGATTGCGGTTAATGTAACAAGGAACGTAAAAAATTATACTCAGTTTATGCGAAATAAAAGAGAATCATGCGCCGATAAACCGTCGAAAAGCGAATCTCAGGATCCATCTTCATTTTTCAAGATGTTTGATAAAGCAAATATGGATTTTTTTCCGTTTAATCTTTTTAGATTAAAGAAAAATGAGTTATGGACGCCGAATATATTTGATATTTTACTCCAGACTGTATATATTGCCGAAGAAAAAATTGCTGAATCGCAATTGCATGATACTAAAATAGATGTGTTGTTATCTCCTGATTTTGGGCATATATCCATGTTTGAATTTAACAAAGCCCAGTATATAATCAGACAGGGAGAATTAGCCGCTTTGGAAGCTGTCCCAAAAATTAAACAAGCCATATCGAAAAAACTTGCCTTGCCTGAATAAAGTACACAACTTATTTTAAGCAATATTTTTATATTAAATATAGATATCAGGGATCAAATTTAAATCAAAAAATTTTTTGGTTAAAGAAAATTTTTCTCGTAGACGATATATAAAATATAAAAAAAAGAAAAAAGTTACGGCTAAAAAGTATCAAATTGAGGTGCAAAATGAACGACCTTTCGGCAAATGACCTGAAACAATTTTTTGACCATCTTGACGCTTTTGAGAAAGAACTGCAGTTGAAACGCAAACAGGATGAATTTCTGGATGCGTACAACACGTGGTTGCAGAACAAAACCGACGATGTCAAAGAGAGAATCAATTCTTTGGCAAAAGAGTTGACCGAATTAGACCCTACTTTTAAGTTCAGTCCGCTGGAATAAATTAAGGATCTGGAAAAAAGTTGATATGAATTGGTCTATACTATTTGGGAAGCGACAAAATCGGATAAATAAATTCCTCTTTGAGTTAAACAAAAAGAACCGCTATTGGTTTGCTCCAGTAACCCGTCTTTAATTAGATTATAAATAGTATCCCGCAGTATTTTCTCAGGATTAAGCCCCGGATAAAGATTTTCAAGTTTTGTAAAATTGATACCTTCCTTAAGTAACCTTATATTTAATGCTGAAGTTTCCCGAAGTGATTTTTCATCGGATAACTGTTCTGGATTTTTATAAATCGGTTTTCTCGATTTAATATTTGAGATATATTTATTAACGTCAGGCAGACAACAGAACCGTTTGCGTTTTATATAGCTGAAAGCGGCTGTTCCAAGTCCGACATAAGGATAGTTGTTCCAGTAAAGTTTATTGTGTACGGCTTCATGTTCCGGTAAGGCGAAATTCGATATCTCATAATGGCGGTATCCATAAGATGTTAATAGTTCAATACCTTTTTTAAACATTGACAATTCTGTTTCTTCGTCTGCGGCGCTGATTTTACCGCATTTTTGAAGTCTTGTTAATTCTGTGTTCGGATCAAAACTGAAACAATAAAGAGATATATGTTCTGGTTTGAGGTTTATGGTTTCCTTCAGCGAATGTTCCCATTGCCGCATTGTCTGGCCGGGAATGGCGAACATCAAATCAGCGCTGATATTGTTAAAACCGGAATTTCTTAAGATATCATAAGTTATGTAGTTGTCCCGAACCTGATGTATTCTGCCTAAAAAAGACAGAATATCTTTATCAAACGACTGAAAACCGATACTTATCCGATTTATGCGTGTTTCGGTTAATTCACGGGCTTTTCTTTTGCCAATCGTAGCGGGGTTGGATTCTAAAGTTATCTCCGGGGTTAAAGAGAGATGAAAATTTTTTTCTATTTTCTGAATAATCCTTAATATATCATGGGTATTAATAAGCGATGGAGTTCCGCCGCCAAAATATATTGATTCAATTTCGAGGTTGTTTGCCTGTCTGGACTGGATATTAGACTCTTGGATAATGCAATCGATATAATTTTGCGATAATCCTGTGTCAAATGTGATAGAATAAAAAGCGCAATATCTGCATTTGTGTAAACAAAACGGGAAGTGTATATAAATTCCCGATTTCATCATTAACTGGTTTATTCCTATATACTAAATTTGATTTTTTTGGACAAAGTGGAACAATTGTTGATATTATATCATACTCTTTAAAAATTAATCAGGATTATTTATGAAATTTTTACTGAATTTAATTTTTTTAATTTTTACCTGTTTATTGTTTTACAGCAATATTTATAATAACGAGTTTGTCTTTGACGACCCTGATATAATAGTGAACAACAAGGCAGTTCATGATTTAACTGATTTAAAGGCTATATTGACTACAAATTACTGGCATGATAAAGCAAACGCAGGGTTGTACCGTCCTTTGATTTTCCTGACTTATGCGATAGATTATTTTTTATGGGGCAAAAATCCTGCAGGGTACCATATTATAAATATTATATCACATATACTGGTTTGTCTGGTTTTTTCAGCTATTCTTCGGCAATTCAAAATCCGGCCGGTAGCCGTTTTTATTGCGGCGGTCGTGTTTGCCGTTCATCCTGTGCATACTGAAGCGGTAACGGGGATTGTTGGCAGAGCGGAAGTAATTGCGTCTTTATTTTTTTGTTTTGCGTGGCTGTTTTTTATTAAAGGATATGAAAATGCCGGCAGTAAAACCAGATCGCTAAAAATATCGGATAAATATTTATTGGCAAGTGTAATTTGTTATTTTTTATCATTATGTTCCAAAGAGAACAGTGTGGTATTTCCCCTAATTATTATTGTTACTGTATTGTATCTGGAGCCGGAAACATCTTTAAAAAAAATGGGTAAATTGGTAATTCCGCTAATCCCTTACTGTTTGGTCTTCCTTGTATATATGGTTATCAGATGGAAAGTTATAGGTTCTATAGGGCCTGCCGGTACGGAACAGTATTTTTACGGGATGTCTTCTTATCATGTGTTTCTGACGATGTTAAGAGTATTTGCGAGGTATTTAAGACTGCTTATGTTTCCTACGGATTTGATATGCGTATATCGTCATTGGGATTTATCCACCACAATTTATGATTGGCGCGTACTTTTATCCATGGGTGTGGTTTTGATATGGTTATGGAGCGCTTTATTATTTTTTAAAGAAAAGAAGTTGTGGCAATTTTTCAATCTGAGTATATTTATATGTCTTTTGCCGGTATCCAATATTATCCGGATAGGCGATATCATGGCGGAGCGGTTTTTGTATTTGCCTTCAGCGGGATATTGTGCCGCATTTGCTATTGTGTCCGTTAAACTTTTTGAAATTTGCGGAGAAAAACCGATAACCGCCAACATAAAAAGGTTTTTTCTAATATATTTTTTTATAGTGGTTATTTTTTTTGGATTTTTGACTCTAAAAAGAAATTCGCAATGGCGCAACGGGATAGTTTTCTGGAAAACCACAATAAAGGATATCTCTTACAGTTATTCCGCGTATTATAATCTGGCGTATTCTTATTGGGAAAAAGGATATAAGAAAAAAGCGGCGCAGGTTTTGCGCAAATCGTTAAGGCATAAACCCGATCATGCGGAAACGCGAAAATTTCTCGCGTTTATTTATAATGAATTGGAAGATTATGATCAGGCAATCTATCAATATCTGATACTGCTAAAAACAAATCCGCATATTGAGGATGCTTACAGCAATCTCGCGTTGATTTATATGAAAAAGAAAATGTATGATAAGGCTGTTTATTATTGTAACGAAGGTTTTGCAAATGTAGATAAAAAATCGGTTATATATCATGCGTTAATAAGGATTTACCTCAATCAAAACGATATACCTAAAGCCATAGATGCGGCGCAGAAACTTATCGGTTATGATCCAAAAGACATAAAAGGTTACATAAGGCTTGGAGATTGTTACGACAGGCTCAAAGAATTGGATAAGTCGCAGTATTATTATATAAAGGCATTATCTATCGATAATAAAAATCTTGAGGTTCTGGATAAAACGGCTTCGTTATTTTTCAGGCGGCAGAATTATGATAAGGCTTTAAAATATTGGGATAGAGCAATTAAATTGTATCCCGGCGAAAAATATATTTGGTATTATATAGGACTTTGCCAGGAGAATCTCGGACTGATTAACGACGCCCTGAACAGCTGGCGTAAAATCAGTGATACCGAAAGTTATGCTGGCAAGGTAAAAGAAAAATTTAAACGGTATAATGTAAAATATTAATAATGTGCAGGAGTATAAAAATGTCAAAAGAAAATGTTAAGTATGCGGGGGAATTGTTTCTGATAAACCTTCTGGCATTATTTCTGGAAATGGCGTGTATAAGATGGATTCCCGCTCAGGTCAGGGTTCTTGCTTATTACACTAATATAGTGCTTCTCGCGGCGTTTTTCGGGTGGGGATTGGGGTATATGCTTGCTCCTGTAAAAAAACGCTTGTTTTATATGTTTCCGTTTATACTTATTCTAAATATCGGGATATGCTATGTGTTTTCCACTAATGCTATTGAAGTCCAGCATAGTTCCCAGTTTTATTTCTGGCAGACAATTATGTCGCCGTTTGCCAGGATTCATCTTAAATGGTTTTTGCCTTTTTTCTTTGTTATGATATCTATGCTTTTTATTCCCATAGGTCAGCAGTCAGGTATATTGTTTGATAAACTGCCTCCTGTTTTGGCATATACGGTAAATATACTTGGAAGCGTCGTAGGGATTCTCTTATATTCGGCGCTGTCATATAATTTATTGCCGCCTATTTGGTTATTTTGCATTTTTCTGTTTTTGTATATGTATTTCTTTTTTACTCATGGATCAAAAACAATGGGTGTTATTGCGGTTATTATTTTCTGTGCTGTTGTTGCGTGGGTTTATCAGATGGATAAATCATCTTTCTGGTCGCCGTATTATAAAATAGAGGTGGAGAAAATCAGGCACAAAACTGCCAGATCGTTCACTTTAACCGTAAATAACGATTATCACCAGATGGCAATGGATTTATCCGAAGATACAATAAATAAAATCGATCAGGATAAAAAATACTGGCAGGAATGGGCAAGATTATATGAGTTGCCGTACCGTATTCACCAACAGCCGTCCGATGTTTTGGTTGTTGGCGCAGGAACCGGCAACGATGTTGCCGCCGCATTGAGAATGGGTGTAAAAAGAATAGATGCCGTAGATATTGATCCGTTGATTTTAAAGATCGGCAAAAAAAACCATCCTGAAAAGCCTTATTCCGATCCGCGCGTAAATGTTTATGTTGATGATGCCCGTTCGTTTTTTAAAAAAACCGGTAAAAAGTATGATGCGATTGTATTCGGGTTTCTTGATTCGCATCAGTTATTTTCCAGCATGTCGGATTTAAGGCTAGATAATTACGTATATACGGTTCAAAGCATAAAAGAAGCAAAATCGCTTTTAAAACCCGGCGGAATAATAGCTCTGACATTTTGCGTAACAAAAGATTGGATTGGAAACCGGCTGTTTCAGATTATGAAAAAAGCTACGGGCGAACCTCCCGTGATTTTAAGCGCGGGCAAAGAACCAAACGGCTGGACCTATGTTTACGGATTGAAAACAACCGACTATAAAGGGTATCAAACGGTTGATCCGTCGGTATTCGGGCACAAGGAAGTGTTTCCTCCAACAGATGATTGGCCGTTTTTTTATCTGAAAGAGAAAAAAATACCTGCGGATTATCTTATAGTGATTTTGCTTATACTTTTTATATCGGTTTTGGGAATATCACTCACAGGTAACCGGGTTATAAAGAGGTTTCAACCGGAATTCTTTTTTTTAGGAGCTGGTTTTTTGATGTTTGAGACAAAATGCATAACCCAGATGTCTCTTTTGTTCGGTTCCACATGGATAGTGAACTCGACGGTTTTTACATCGATATTTCTAACAATACTGCTGTCAAATTTATATTATTCTAAAGTTAATGTTACTAATCTGAAAATATATTATCTGCTGTTGTTTGTGTCGCTGGCTGTAAATTATGTGTTTCCCTTGCACGAGATTTTGTTTTACGGTTTGTTGCTCAAGTCGGTTATCTCTGGGATATTGATAGGTTTGCCAATATTTTTCTCAGGCATAATATTTATAAAAATGTTTTCAGATTCTCCCCAGAAGTCTGCCGCAATGGGCACTAATCTTTTGGGCGCAATGTTTGGAGGCGTGATGGAATATAACGCTATGATTATTGGTTTTCGCAGTCTTATTTTTGTTGTAGGTTTGTTTTATCTTTTGTCTATGTTTAATTATAAAACTGAAAAATAAACTCCGGGATTTTAAATATAATGAATATTCTTTTTATATCCGATCATGGCGGTGAGCTTGGCGGCGGTGAGAAGTCGATGCTTGAACTCGTGAAATCGTTATTGCAAAAAAAGTACAGGGTATTTTCCATATTGCCCGGCAAAGGTGTGTTTTATGATGAACTTGTATCTGCCGGAGTGAACGTAAAAGTGCGTTCAATGCCGATAATTTACCGGTCGTATAATCCTTTTAAATTTATTTATTGGATGATACGGCTAATATGTTTCGGGTTTTTTACGGCGGGGTGGGTTAAAAAAAATAAGATTCAGATAATTCACGCCAACAAAACGACATCGGTTTTTCACGGAGCCGCATTATCTTTTTTTGCTATGAAGCCGATAGTATGGCATGTACGCAATTACAACAGCAGATTTGGTATTACCGGAGCAATAGTATATAAAATGGTAGATTCGGTAATATGTATATCAAATGAAGTCGCAAAACCTTTTTACCGATTTTTCAAACAAAATCCTGAAAAAATTAATGTAGTGTATAATGGAGTTAGCGTTAAACCTTTTTATAAAGTATCTTATAAATCGGATAAATTAACCGGCCTGATGGATATAAAAAATTCAGGGTTTATTGTGGGTATGATAGGCAGAATTACGGCTTATAAAAGAATGGAGACGTTTCTTGAGGCGTTCCGTATAATATCAAAAACAAAACATAATATATATGGCGTAATTATAGGTGATTGCGTAACTTCTAATCCGAAACAGCTTAAAATGGACATGGAATATAAGGAATGGCTTTATTCCCTTCATAAACGGTGGCATTTGGAAAATAGGGTTAAGTTTTTAGGATACAGAACAGATTCTTCTGATTTAATGAAAGACCTTGATGTGCTTGTTATTACTTCTATTTCAGAACCGTTTGGGAGAGTAATAATCGAGGCAATGTCTGAAGGTATTCCTGTAATCGGTACACAATCCGGCGGTATTCCTGAAATCATCGTTGACGGGAAAACGGGAATTTTATTTAAACCCGATGATTGCCAGAAACTTGCGGACTCAATTATTTTGTTGTGCCAGGAGCCGATGTTGCGCAGGCGCATATCCGAATCGGCATGGAGAAGGACCAGAGATATGTTTTCCGTTCACAATCATGTGGAAAACGTCGATAAAATTTACCGCAAAATATTAAATCTGAATTAAGAAAATTAAATGGGAATTAATGTCGGTATTTCAGGGGTTGTTTTAAAAAAAAACAGGCGTGGGTTTGAAGTGTATCTTCGCCAGCTTATGGAGTCTCTAAGCCGTATAGATAATGATTTTCATATTTATCTATATACAGATAAAGAGGTTGAAGATATTTGTTTCGGCAGTAAGATATCGAATAGAGTTATTTCCCGAAAACTAAACGGTTTTTTCTGGAGAAACGTTCAGCTTCCGTTTCATGTCATCAGGGATAAAATAGACGTATTTCATTTTCCCGATAACTCCGTATGGTTGGTTCCAGTTGTGCCTACGGTAGTTACATTGCACGATATAAGCCCTGTTTTGTGCTCAGCGCACAACCTTGTTTCGGGATGGATGCTGGTTTTGATTAAATTTATATATTTCTGTATAAAAGTTAATTCAAGATTTATCATTACCGATTCCAAAACATCGAAAAAAGATATAGACCGTTATTTCGGATTTACAAATAGCAAAGTAATTGCTGTGCCTCTCGCTTATGATCGGAGTTTTACTCATGTTGTAAAAAGAGACGGCATTGAACAATTTGAACAATTTGAACAAGATAAGGGATATGTTCTTTATGTGGGAGGTATCGACAGGAGAAAAAACATCGCTAAACTTGTTAAGGCAGTTGATGTTATACAAAACCTGCATAAAAGAGATATTAAACTCGTAATCGTCGGCGAATACAAAAAAATTAAGGGTATACCGTATTTGACTGAAGATGATATCATACGGGATACCGGGATGGATAAATTTGTAGTTTTGAAGGGTTATATTTCAGAAACCGAACTGGTTGAGTTATACAATAACGCTTCGGTTTTTGTTCTTCCTTCGTTTTACGAAGGGTTCGGGATTACTGTGCTTGAGGCTATGGCGTGTGGAGTGCCCGTGATTGTGAGCGATATGGATTGGGGGCATGAAATAACCGGTGGGAATTCTTTATTTATTGATCCTGAAAATGAAAACGATATCGCGGATAAAATATACAGCATATTAGCTGATAAAGAACTTTCGGCAAAATTAAGAAAAGCTGGACTGGAACATGCGAAAAAGTTTTCATGGATAAATACTGCTCAAAAAACGCTGGAAATATATAAAAAAGCGGCGGGGAAAAGATGTGCGGAATAGCCGGATACTATAAATTTGGCGAACGGATTGATTTTGACGAGACTGAAATTTTAAGGCAAATGATCAGAGGGCTCGAACACAGGGGACCTGATGACGAGGGTATGTACAGTGATGATTATGTTGCGCTCGGATTCAGGAGGCTGAGCATAATCGATATTGCTGGCGGGCATCAGCCTATTTTTAATGAAGATAAGTCTGTTGCGCTTATTTTTAACGGTGAAATTTATAATTACCGCGAATTGCGAAACGAATTAATCGGAAAAGGCCATCGATTTAATTCTAATTGCGATTCGGAGGTGATTGTTCATTTATATGAGCAGGAGAAAACGGATTTTGTCAGACGGCTTGATGGTATGTTCGCTATATGTTTGTGGGATGCAAAGAGAAAACTGTTGATTCTCGTCAGAGACAGAATGGGTAAAAAACCTGTTTATTATTTTTGCGATAATAAAAATTTCGCGTTTGCATCGGAAATAAAAGCAATTTTAAAAAATCCTCATATCTCAAAGGTGGTTGATGAAGAATCGTTAGCCCTTTACTTGGCTTTGAATTATGTTCCTGCTCCCAAAACAATATACAGGAATATTTTTAAAATCCCTGCCGGATGCATGTTGGTTGTAAATAAATATGGCGTATCGACAAATTCGTATTGGGCATTGAGCGATTATTTTAGTCCTAAGGGTATAGAAGACGACGAACGGAAACTAATACCTGATTTAAGGGAAAAATTTTTCAGGGCTGTTGAAAAAAGATTAATGAGCGATGTTCCGTTGGGAGTGTTGTTGAGCGGAGGTATAGATTCAAGCTCGATTGTTGCCGCTCTCGCTGAACTTGGAGCTACCGATATACCTACATTTTCTGTAGTTTTTCGGAAATACCGTTATTACAACGAGGAGAAGTACAGTAAAATTGTCGCTTCCCATTTCAATACAAACCATACCGTATTGAATGCGGATTCGGATTACCTTGATCTTATAGAAAAAGTGGTTTATCAAATGGATGAACCTGTTGCGGATAAGGCGTTAATACCCTCATACATGATATTTGAAAAAGCGTCTCGGGATGTCAAAGTGATTCTTTCCGGTGAAGGCGCGGACGAATTGTTTTGCGGATATAATAAATATAAATACCTTCGGTTTGTTCATTCGTCAGGTTGTTTTTCTGCGGATTTTATAGAAAAAATAATCCCGTATTCCCGTAAAATGAAAAAAGTTGCCGAGTTGGTATTTGCAAAAAATTCTATGGATAAAATTATACTCTGGGACAGGGTATTTCTTGGAAGCGAATATCAAAAATTGATAAATAAAAGTTTATTGGCTGATCTGAAATTACCTGACTTATTTAATACCGAAAAAAGGTATTCGTTTATTGAAAAAATGATGATTTGGGATTTATTGAGTTATCTGCCTGAAAATTTGCTTATGAAAGTCGATAAACTCAGTATGGCCCATGGGCTTGAGGCCCGTGCGCCGTATCTTGATGTGGATTTAGTAAAAACAGCTATGAATATTCCGGTAAAAATTAAAGTCAAGGCAGGCAATGCGAAATTAATACAGAAAAAGATGTTTGCGAACTATTTGCCTGCCGAAATTATAAACAGGCCTAAACATGGGTTTACTTTTCCGGTTAAAGATTGGATAAAAAACGATACCAGCGCAATAGTGTCTAAATATCTGAACAATCAAACGCTGTCTAAAAGCGTTTTTTTAAACAAAGAATATGTAAATTCTCTTATTTTACGGCACAGAAAAGGGATTCAGGATCATACCCGCCAGATCTGGAACCTGATAACTTGGCAGGCGTGGGCTAAAACGAATGGGTTTCAATGATTGATGAGAAAAAAAAAATCAGAATAATTCATCTGACTACTGATTCCGCTATCGGCGGAACCGAACGGATGATACTTCAAACAGTCCGCGGGCTGGATAAAAACAGGTTTGAATCCATTGTTGCCGCTCTTATAGCCGGAGGTCCTTTAGGGAAAATATGCGTGCAGGAAAATATTCTTTTTTATACGCCTTGTTTTAAATCGAAATTTGATTTTTTTGCAGTTATACGGTTATTCAGGTATTTGAAAAAGAGTAAAGCCGATATCCTGCATACTTATCTTTTTCATGCAAATATTTTAGGAAGGGTTCTCGGCCGGATGGCGGGTATAAAAGTTATAATTTCCTCACAGCGTAATGTCGATTTGTGGCGCAAACGGTATCATAATTTCGTAGATAAGGCAACGTCCTGGTTATGTTCGGTAATTGTATCCAATTCCATATCCGGTAAAAATTTTCTGGTTGAAAAAACGGGTATTGAAGAAAAAAAAATTAGGGTTATTCATAACGGATTAGAGCTTGAGAAATATCCGGTTAGTAAAAATGAGACTGGAGTAGTCAATATTGTCAATGTTGCAAGCCTGACGGAAAAAAAAGGGCATATATATCTATTTAAAGGGATATCGAAGTTGTTGGATTTAAATGCGGATTTCAAACTGTTTTTAATAGGCGCCGGCAAAAAAGAAAGTTATCTGAAATCGGTATCACGAGAAATGGGGCTTCAAGATAAAGTTTTTTTTGAAGGGTATAGAGATGATGTCATATCTTATTTGAAGCAAACCGATATTTTTGTACTGCCTTCATTATGGGAAGGAACACCGGTAGCTTTGATGGAGGCGATGGCATGCGCTACGGCATGTATCGCCACAGATGTTGGAGATGTCAAAGAGTTAATTTCCAATGGACATGAAGGCATTATTATTGAACCTAAAAATGTTGATCAGATAACTAATTCTATATTAAGATTGATCAATGATAAAATGTTAAGGCATCGGCTTGGAGCGAATGCCAGAAAAAAGATTCAATCGAGGTTCAGCGCAAAAAAAATGGTGCATGAATTTGAAATGCTGTATTTGGAGTGTATGCATGGCGGGGGGCTAAATTAATGATTACCATAGGAGTAATATCGGATACTCATATTCCTTCGTTATCGCAGGGGATTGCGAAGGAAGTATTAACTGCTTTTGAGCGGGCGGACTGTATCATTCATGCAGGGGACGTGGTGGATATGAGCGTAATTGAGGAATTGGCACGCATTGCTCCTGTACACGCTGTGGCTGGTAATATGGATAATCCGGCTTTAAAATCCCAATTGCCTTTAAAAAAAGTGATAGAAATAGCAGGCGTTCGGATTGGTATTACGCATGGTGCGGGTTCGCCGTTTGGAATTAAGAAAAGAATACTAAATTCTTTTAAAGACGATAATGTAAAATGTATAATCTACGGGCATACTCATAAATCCGAGAAAGAAATTATAGACGGCATTTTGCTGTTTAATCCCGGTTCTGCATGTGATAACTTTTTCAACCGGCACCGGTCGTTCGGGATGTTGTTTATTACTGAAGATAAAAATATAGAAGCGGAAATATTTACTTTTTAAACGCGAGGACATTATTATGAACAATATTTGGGCGCCGTGGAGAATGGAATACATTGAATCTGCCGATAAAACCCCGGGTTGTTTTTTTTGCGATGCGCTCAAATCTCCATCCGATGAAAAACATTATGTTCTTATGCGTGATGCCAATTGTTTTGCGATGTTGAACAAATACCCTTATAATAACGGCCATTTAATGGTAGCGCCCAATGAACATGTGGGCGATTTATTGCAGATTTCCCGTGATGTTCTCGGCGAGATGATGAATCTGGTCGGGGAGTGCCGCAAAATTATAGGATGCTTTATGGCTCCTCATGGATTTAATATCGGCATAAATCTTGGAAGAGTAGCTGGAGCAGGCGTGCTTGACCATGTGCATATACATATTGTGCCCAGATGGGATGGAGATACCAATTTCATGCCTGTAATAGCGGATACGAAAGTACTGCCGCAATCGCTTGACGGTGTGTATCGGGCTTTTATGAAAGAGAAAGAAAAATTATCCAAAAAAAATTAAATATATGCGCGTTTATACCGACTATATAAACGAGGAATTAAAGGTATTAGCCCGGGTTATTCTAATTGCCTGTGATGCGAATTATCACAGAAAATGTGTAGTAAATTTTTTGAGAGGATTTAATAAATGCCTGATACAACCAAAGTCTCAACAGAAAATGTTACCGTGAATAAAGAAGAGAAAATAGTTCAAAGAATAGTAGAGTTACTTAATGAAAAAGGGTATGAATACGAACGCGATGCGCGTCCGATAATATGCTGGAAATATAATGTTTCTTCTTCCAAAGAACTGACGTTACAGCAGAAAGAAGAAGTCAGGAATTCACTTGAAGACGGTACTTTTGAAAAATGGGGAATGCAATACAGGGATCAGGTATTGAATCAGCAGGTAGACATTGTTAAGCAGATCGAAAATTTAAGGGAATCCACTGATAAAATAGAGACTGAGATAAACAAAGTCGTAAAAGAAACGGAAAAAATCGATTCGAAAAAAATAAAGCTCAATTTAGGTGCTAAATCCCAGCAAACTCAAGCAGTAGGAATACAAGATGATACTAAGGACGAGCCAGATGATAAAGGTAGTGGTAAAATAGCCAAACCCGCTTCCGATAGAATAAAAATCTCGCCCGATACCGAAAAAGAGAATGAGAAGAAAAACGATAAGAAATTAATTGAATCTGCCGGTATAAAAATCGAGCCTTCCGACAAGGGTAAAACGCGAATCGCCAAGAGAATAAAGTTTGATACCGATAAAACCCTGCGGGAAAATCAAGCTGAAACTCCTGCTGAAAGCGAACCTCAAACGCAGGAAGTTAAACCGGATAAAACGGAACAGATACAAAAAGTTTTTTCCGAATCGGAAACCGTTTTATTAAAACCGTCTGCTGAACCTGCAGTACAGCAGAATGCGGTTCAGCCGGATTCGGATGAAACGATCAAATTGCCTACCTCTACAAGGGATAGGTTGAAAATTGATAATCTGCCGAACGAATCCGTAAAGATGGATATCGAAGAAGCGAAACAGATAGTTAAAAATTGTTTTGTTCCTGCGTCTGTCGAGGAATCCGCGTTTATACCTTCTTTACTTATGATACTCTCATTAAGCTTTTTTGGATTGTCAATTTATATCAATTTCCTTATTTTGATGAACAAAAATTTACCTTCTTGGTTGAAATTGGTTTGCAAAATTTTTGAATGATCTGTATTATGAAGAGAAAAATCTTTGAAGGAAAGGATCTTTATGAAGATATCCTCAGAAAGATTAGTCTCTACATTTTTGCGTCTTGTGAAAATCGACGGCACTTCGCGATGTGAAAAAGAAGTCAAGAATTTCATTCATGATTATTTGAAAGATTACGTTCTGACAATTCATGAAGATAATTCCGGTGAGTTGGTGTATGGGAATTGCGGTAACCTTTTTATGAAAATAAGGGGTACTGATCAAGCCGTACCGCCAATAATTTTATCTGCGCATATGGATACCATTTCCCCGACAAAAAATCTTGAACCGGTGTGTTTAAACGGAAAAATTAGTTCCGACGGAAACACGATACTCGGCGCCGATAATAGATTGGGTATTGCGATAATATGCGAAGTGATAAGAAGCCTTCAGGAGAACAAAGAAAAGTTCGGCAATATAGAGGTAGTTTTTTCTATCTGTGAAGAGATAGGGTTACTGGGGATAAAATGTTTTGATTTTACCCAGTTAAAAGGAAAATACGCTTATGTTCTTGACAGCGGTAATACTGTAGCTGGTACAGTGATAAATCAGTCTCCATCGGCAGTCAGGTTTAATATTGATGTTACCGGTAGGGCGGCTCATGCGGGTATAGCGCCTGAATCAGGGATTAATGCGATTTCTATTGCTTCAAAAGCGATTTCCAAAATTTCTCAGGGGAAAGTTAATCCTGAAACTACTGTTAATATCGGGTTTATTGAAGGCGGCAAGGCGACTAACATTGTGCCCGAGAACACAACTATCAAAGGAGAGATACGCTCTTATAACGATTTAAACATTGATAAACAATGGGAAAAAATCCAGTCTGTATTCCAGAAACAGGCGGCTATTGATAACGGCAGAGTTGAGTTTACATGCCAGAAAGATTATCAGGCGTTCAGTATCAATCCGGATTCGGAGATAATAAGATTTGCTCAATTGGCTTCTTCAACGCCGGTATCTATCCAGTCATCCTTTGGTGGCAGTGATGCGAATGTGTTTAATCAGAATGGGATTCCGGCAGTTGTTCTTGGTACGGGGTCGTGGCAGCCTCATACTCCTGAAGAATATGTAATTATAGAAGAAATATCCAGAGCGGCTCAATGGGTTTATGATATTCTTTTAATGCCTTTAAAAAAATAGCGTTTATTTTTTTACTTCAATATTTGGGCGGTACGCGATAATTTTATTTGAAGAGCATTTCGGGCATCTTGGGGATTTAGATTTATCCGACAATGGGAACTTGGTTTTGCAGTCGATACAGTAAAAAACCATATTTGCCTCTTTTTTACCGCATACAGGACATATCAGCGGTGGAATTTGAGGTTTATCTATAAAGTTATATTCGCAGGCTCCGCATACATATTCCCAAAAGAGGTTGGCTGGTGGAACAGGTTTATTCAGCTTGTTATTTAATAAAAACCAGCCGATTTTAATCCATACAAGCGCAATTAACGTAGCGGTAAATATAGCTACATTTTTTCGGGACGCTATTTTTTTGATTTTTATTTTGTAATTGAGTTTTTTCTCGATTTTCTCGAGTTTGATTATATTTATAGTCGGTTTTTGTTCGCTGATATTGTCAACTTTTATTATCGGAAGAAATGTTTTTGAACCGCAAACGGGACACAACATGCCCGGTTTCCATTCAAGTTTTGTTTTTTCGCCGCATTTTTGGCATTTTACTTCGCATAGCGGTGTTTTATCCGATTGGCATTCGTTTATTACAATAGACTGGTTTTCCGCTGGATTTTCTGCGGATTTGTCTTTTAATGAAGTGCCGTTTGAATTTTTTGGGCTTTTTTTATTCAATATACTTCCTCCGTTGCTTTTTAAAATATATCGGCAGTTATTTATTAATGTTTAGAGTTGTGTGCCTGTTTTTACAAAAAAAATAGGCAGTCGTTTTTTAGCGACTGCCTACAAAAAATAAAAATAATATCAGGCTTTGCCCAAATAATCTCCTGTGCGGGTATCTATTTTAATGACATCGCCTTCTTTTATAAATAGAGGCACGCCTATTTCATATCCGCTTTCTAAAGTAGCAGGTTTTGTTACGTTGGTAACGGTATCGCCTTTTACGCCGGGAATGGTGGTTATTACTTTTAGTGCCACACTCGCGGGCAATTCTATCTGAATAGGCTTATCTTTGCAAAACATAATGGATAGTTCCATATTTTCTTTTAGAAATCTTTTGTCATCGCCTAGATAATCGCTTGAAAGAAATATTGTTTCGTAATCATCCAGTTTCATGAAGTAATAGTTGTCAGCTTCTTTGTATAGGTATTGAACCGGTTTTGAGACGAGTTCAACTTGCTCAAATTCATCCGACGGGCGGTATCTGTTGGAGTAAATTTTACCGGTATTTAAGTTCTTATATGAAAGCTGAATAAAAGCTCTTAAATTGCCTGGTGTTCTGTGTTGGGTTTCCGTTACCACATGAATTTCATTGTTGAGCAGGAAAGCTGTTCCTCTTCTTAAATCTGAAGCTTTAACCATAAATTGTACCTCATTTGTATATAGTTTTACTAAAAACAATTTCAAAAATCATTTACCACATAGTTAAGATAAAATTTAAAGATGAACAATTATATACCAACTCAAAAGATATTCAAGAAAAATCGGCAGGCCGGAATTCGCAGAGCTGGTTTTGACTAAAAATTGTGCTGATGTAACGAACGCTTTACATCGCGGCGAATTTGAGCATTTGAGATAACATGCTTCCCACTGTTTCGATAACCTTTCTAAACGGCGTGTTTCTTACCGTTGCCCATCGCATGTCCTCCAGACCCTGCTGTGGGGTTTTGAGGTTATATAAAATAGGAATCCGCAATCCCGAATCTTCAGAACCGAAAGCGTTTACTCTCATCCATGCTTCGCCTGTAGGCATAACGTCTGTAATGTAGTTTACCGCTATCTGTCCGTTGTCGAAAACGGATGTAGTTATTTTCTCGCCGGTTTTGAAGTTGCCGACAGTGGCATCTGGTACTGTTTCCATTGCGTTTAGCGTTGCCAGAAGGAGGTTTTCCCCTGTATTTACCATGCTGTGGGGAATACCGATTAAGATATCTTTCACGACACCGTCAATCATAAGTTTCTTGGCGCTGTAGCCGGCTTTCTGCATGATATTTTGAGGCGGGTTTTCTTTATGTGAACCGAATGTTACGGCATCAAAAAAGTTTTTCGCGAAATTGCCTATTGTTTTAAGCAGTCCTGTTTTTTGGGCGGTTTGTATTTTGCCTTCTTTGTCGATATAGCTATACTTTGTGCCTGCGGTTAGATTTGCGACTGCATTTTTAATGTTGCCGATAGAGTCGGATATATCTTTACCGACTCTGTTTACAAAATTTGAGTTGTCAAAGTCGGGATTGTACTGCATTTGTCCGTTTTTATCCTGAACATAATAGTCCCCTCCCGGGTTGGCCATTAGCTGGTCTTCTTTGTACATTCGGATTTGTTCTTTTAGCAAAGGGTTTTCGTTAATATGTTTTTTGTTGTACGTTGAATTTCGTGGTTTTTCGATCGCGTATTGTTTTTTCTCAATGAGGTAATCATGAGATGTTTCTTTTTTATAATAATCTTCCGATGTTTGGGTTTGATCAATATTATTATTTTGTGTATCAGGTTGTGTAAGTTCTGTTGCGTTTTTCACAGGGTGGTTTGGGTTTACTGCATAAACCGGAGAACTTTTGAAATTAATATAATCCTGCTTGCTGTCGAAATTGGTGTTGTATTTTTGTACGGACGGCGAGTTTATGTTTTTTAAAGGATATTCGGGCTCATATTGTACGGAAATATTTTCTTCATTCTCGGAATTATATAAGGAAAAAATTTCCTCCTGAGCCTTGTCCAGATCCTTTTGAAAAGATGATTTAGGCAATGCGTTGCCGGGTATGGCATTGGGTATTTGTTGCCAGTTTTGTACAGCAGGGAAGTTCGCGGGAAACTGATTTACTTGAAAGCCGTCCATTTTATCCTCCGGCGGATTTAAGATTATTTATTATCAGGCCGATAATTTATTAAGCATAATTTGTTCCATGATGATTTTCCTTTTAGTTTTAAGTATTGTTATTAATTAATTTGAAAAAATAAGATGAATAATTTAAAATCTAAATCATCGTAATAATTGTCAATTAATAGTTAAAGGAGTGTTTTTGTGTGTGTTAGACGAATATCTTTCATAAAAACCGCTGTTTTTTGCGCGGGTTTGTTTTTCAGCAACTTGTTTTTCAGTAACTTGTGTGGACAGGATCAAAAACAGGTGCAAGTTATGATTTCTAAGGATAACGATGCCGGTATTTCCCTGTCATCGGAGAAAGCATTATCAAATGCCGAAAATGGGCTTAAGCATTATAAAGCGAAATGGGAAAATGCAGTTAAGGCTCTTGAAAATGATCCTGATAACATAAATTTACTCAAAGAAGCCGGCAAAATAGGGCTTATTCTTGGTAAAAGGAGAGAATCGCTGGGGTATTATAAAAGAGCGGTTGCATTGCTTATGCAGGATAAACAAGGTAATGTCCAGGAAATGATTAATCTCCAGAGAACAGTTATTTATTTGTATCTAAAACTTGATAAGATAAATATGTCGGTAGTGGAATATAAAAAGCTTTGTTCTTTTGATCCGGATAACATGAATTTAGTCAAAGAGTTTGCCGAGTTTTTAAAATTGCATGGATTTCCTGAAAGAGCGTTTGAGCAATACAAGAAAATTATCGATAAAAATCCTGATGATTTAATGGTTATAGACCAAATGATGCAGCTGTATGATTCAGGTTATGTAACGCGAGAACAAATTGAACCTTACAGAAGCAAAATGAAGAATAAAAATACGGAAAATTAAAAAATTTAGAAAATTTTGTAATTTTCTTAAAAAAAAGTTGTTTTATATAGTGTTAAGTGTAATAAATTGTATATTTGCAGATGAGGATTAATATTTTAAGGCGCTGAAATGGATTGTAAAAAAGTTAATAAATTAATATCGTATTATGTAGATAGCGAATGTCCGCCGGAAACAGGGGCGGAAATTTTAGAACATATATCTAAATGCGCTGAATGCAAAAAAGATTATATTCTTTATAAGAAATTGCCGTCTTTACTTAAAAATTTACGGGATTTGGATCCTTCCTGTGCATATAACCCTTCCTTTGAGCGGAAAATGGCTATTTTGCGTAAACCTGAAATTGTCAGAATAGAAAAAAGTTCGTATTTAAGGAATAATTTTTTTAAGCTGGCAATTCCGGCGGTTGCGGCGATGCTTGTTATGTTTTCAGGGTTATTGTTTTTTATCAGCGATGTATCCAAAGAACCGATATCACCGCGTATAACTTATGTCAAAGGCGACGTTTCTATTATTGACGAGAACGCTGTTTTGCAGAAAGCGCATCCGCAAACGTTTGCTATGTCGGGAAAGTCTATTATTACAGGTAAATACGGTAAAATAGATATAGTTATGCCAAATAGATTTAAGATAAGTATTAGCGAGAATGCGAATGTCAAATTCGATGAAATTATTGAACAGCAGAACCAATATAAGTTTTTATGTACTCTAAGGCAAGGCAAATTGCTTGCTGATGTAAATAATAGAGGGTTAAAAACCGATTTTCAAATCCGCACAAACATAGTTAATGTGAAGGTTCGCGGTACACAATTTTTTGTCGAGGCGTTTCCTGAAGAAAGCGGCAATACTGTAGAGGTGGCTGTGCTTGACGGTAAAGTCGAGGTTACTCAGGATGTTCTCGATAGGCGAGAGGTGAAAACCGTACAATATACGGTTTCCGAGAATGAAAAGAGAGTATTTTATCCCGAAGGACGATTTGAATCGAAGAGCGAATTGTCAGCAAGGGATTTTGAGTCTCTTTTAGAAGTTTATGATATAAATAAAAGAGATGTAGAGGTAAAATATACTTCCGGCCCCACGGATAAATCTATCCCGTTCCGTTCCGAATCATTCGAATAATTTCGAATAATGTGGTTTTATTCTGCAAAAAGAAAACTTGAACTTTTTTTGTGTTTCAATTAAATTTCATAATGTGATAAAATAAATAGTTCGATATTAGTTATAGTAAATTTGAAAAGGAGCTTTTTATTTTGAGAATGTATTTATCTCTGTACAAAGATCTCATTATTTACGGATCAATAGCCGCATTGATCATACTGCTTTTTTTTCTGCTGGCTTTACTGATTAAGAAATATTTTGCTAAAAGGTTTATACATAAGGAAATAAAGAGAATCGAATTCTATATGTCAGGCGGCGATAAAACAACGGAGATGTGTTGTGAGATGGGAAACAATTATTTTCGGTTAAATGATTATATCAATGCCGAAAAATGGTATAACGAGGCGCTGGTTATCGACCCGGACAATGTGGAAGCGTATATTTCGCTTGCGGAATTATACAAAAATTTAAAGGAATACCAGAAACTGAAACTGATGTATGAGAAATTAGCCGATATAAACCCGTATGATCCTGAATTGCTAAGGGAACTTGGATGGGCATACTATTATTGCGAGGATTTCAAAGACGCCATAACTACTTTTGAGAAAGTTAAAGTGATGATTCCCGGAGATACGCACACAAGGTATTGTCTGGGACTGCTTTATTTGAATGAGGGCGACAAAATAACCGCGATTGAAGAATACAGGGAACTCAAAAAACTCGACGAGAAAAAAGCGGATGAACTTTTCGACTATATTTATCCTGATGAAGACTCCCTGCCGGATAACATCGAGTCAATTGTTGAAGAAGATTACGAGGCTGATAATGAATCGGATTCCCGTGATGAAATCCAAAACGATTCAGATACCTTGCCGAAAAAATCGAGGTTTACGAAATACAAATCCGGCCGCAAACATAAAAATGAATCAGATCAATAATTTATATAATTCTTTTTTCGGATTGTTCCCGTGAAAAAATTTAAGGTAAACGAGATAATTTATACAATACAGGGCGAGTCTGTTTATGCGGGGTTTCCGTGCACGATAGTAAGGTTTTGCGGGTGCAATTTAATGTGTCGGTATTGTGATACGCCTTATGCCTTGGATGAAGGCGAATATTTTAGCGAGGCTGAAATTTTAGAAAAAGCCGGTCAAATCGGGTATGGCCTTGTTGAGTTTACCGGCGGCGAACCTCTTTTACAAGAAGATATCGCGTATCTTGCAGGGAGTCTGGCGGATAAAGGGTATACGGTTCTTATAGAGACTAACGGAACGCTTGATATCAGTGGGTTTCATAAGGATATTATATTCGTAATTGATGTGAAATGTCCGGGAAGTGGTGAAGAAAAAAAGTTTCTGTATAAAAATCTTGTTTCTTTAAAACCGCAAGACAATTTAAAGTTTGTGCTGGTGGACAAAAATGATTATGATTGGGCTAAAAATTTTATAAGGCGGAATAATTTGGCTGATCATCCGAACATTATTTTTTCACCGGTCTGGAATACATTCAATCTTGAGGAATTGGCGTCGCTCATATTGAGAGACAGGCTTAATTATGTCAGGTTGCAGGTCCAACTGCATAAAATAATATGGGGCGCTGACAGGAAAGGCGTTTAAATATGCCCAAAGCGGTTGTGCTTATAAGTGGCGGTCTTGATTCATATACCTGTGCGGCAATTGCCAAGGCGCAGGGGTTTGAGCTTTATGCGCTGAGTTTTTTTTACAATCAGCGTCATAAAATTGAAATTGACTGCGCGAAAAAAATAGTTTCTTCCCTTTGTGCGAAACAGCATTTGATACTGAATCTTGATATTTTCAGGCTGATAGGTAACTCGGCTCTTACTTCAAATATCGATGTGCCGCTAAACCGGACAGAGAGGGAAATTCAAGATTCGATTCCCGTAACGTATGTTCCTGCTCGCAACACGGTTTTTTTATCGCATGCTATTGCGTGGGCGGAAGTATTGCCGGCGAACGATATTTTTATAGGTGTGAATGCTTTGGATTACAGCGGATATCCGGATTGCAGGCCTGAATTCATATCGGCTTTTGAAAACATGGCTAATCTTGCGACAAAAACAGGTATTGAAGGCAATAAAATCAAGATTCATAGCCCGTTAATCAATTTAAAAAAAAGCGGTATAATCAAAAAAGGAATTGAGTTGGGCTGTGATTACAGTTTATCCATAAGTTGTTATCAGCCGGATGAATATGGTGTTTCCTGCGGTTGTTGCGACAGTTGTTATCTTCGCAAAAAAGGGTTTATGGAAGCCGGAGTGCCTGATCCTACGGTTTACCGGTGATCATTATTTCTTCAGACTGAATTTTTTTGTCAGGTAATCAATAAAAGGAGTTATGGTCTGAGGGTCTGAACCGGTTATTGAAATTTTTTCGATACAGTTTTTTTTCATGCAGTAATTGATGCATGCGTCTATCGTGAATTCAGCGGTTTTAAAAATTGAGATACCTGAATTTTTAAGAAAAAAAGGTATAAGAACTGCAGTTTTGCATTTGATTTGTTCAATTTTCCCTAAAGCTGATATAACCGATTGGCTCAGGTTTTCTTCATTGATTTTTCCATCTTGGAGCATGCAAACCGAGTGAATGAGAAAGTTAAACCGTAGTTTTCCACCGCAAGTAACCGCATTATTTGGCGGATTTACGGGTGCCTGTGCAAGCGCTTCTTTTTCAACATCTTCACCGGCAAATCTTTTTATCATGCTTGTAATTTCGTTGCCCATCCATAGGTAGTTGTTTGAGGGAAATATCAGGCAGTCTGCCTGGATCTTGGTGAAATCGGCGTTTTGTATCTCTATGGTTGTTCTTCCGACTTTTATATGCATATTTTCTCCTTGCGAATAAATATTATTATTATCTGATATTAATTGATAATGCAAAAGCTAAAAATATTCTCTTCTTTTTGAAAAAAGAAGCAAAAACTTTTTCGCAATGCGTTGTATTGCGGTTTAATATAATATTATAGCGAATTATACTGTGTCGGATAACTTCCTGTGTTAAAATTCAAAAAAATTCATTATAAAAATTTGATAAAATCTGTCTATGTGCTATAATTTTGGTAAAGAGTCAAATAACCATAAGGGAGAACTAACGATTATGATGTCATTTCTCAAAAAGTATTGGATTTGCCTCACAGCCATGATAGTCGCATTGACAGTAGATCAGGTTACAAAACATTTTGCTACTTATATTGAGTTAAGCGACCCAGAATCCAATCAATATTATATAATAACCTTTTTTGAAAAAATATATAATATGGCGGGAGCTCACTTTTTTCTTATAAATGTAAGGCATTATTTTGACGTGTCGCAGATTCTTCTTAGAATGGTAATACTACCTGTTATAGGATGTTATGTGGCATATTACCTTATCAGACATCAGTTAAAAAGCAGAATTGTTTTTTTCGGTTTGGGTATGCTTGTGGGCGCTTTGTTCGGAAACGCTCTGGACATTATTTTTAGGGGATATGTGATAGACTGGCTGGGGAGTTCGTTTTTTTACAATTCATTTGAGCTTAATTACGCGATAAACATAGCCGATATTTTTGCGGTGTTTTCCGCTCCTTTTGTGTTGGTAGGAGTAAGAAAAGCTCATCGGGAAAGCGTTCTGGAAATGACACGGTGCGCAAACCTGTCTTTAGTTGAGAGCGATATTGCGGCTTAACATATCGGATTTGATCTGTGCGGCAGTTGAATTTATTTAACCGAGATATTCGTTTTGTTTTTAACCTTCAAAGTTATATATAGTGCCGTTAGAGCCTCTTTTTTTAAAATAATATTGTAAAAAAAGAACTTGAGTGGTATTATATCCCGACAACCAATCATATTTAAACTGTTCGGGAAAAATGGAAAGTCTTAAAAAGATTCGCAATATCGGATTCATTGCCCACATTGACGCAGGTAAAACCACAGTTACCGAGCGTGTTTTGTATTATACTCATAAAATTCACAAAATCGGCGAAATTGACGAAGGCACTACGGTAATGGATTACCTTCCTGACGAGAGAAAACGTGGAATAACCATTACTTCCGCCGCGACAACAGTTTACTGGCATGATAACCGGATAAACATCATAGATACTCCCGGCCATGTGGATTTTACTATCGAGGTTGAACGTTCGTTACGTGTTCTCGATGGAGCGGTAGTAATATTTTGTGCGCGAGGCGGAGTTGAACCTCAGTCTGAAACCGTATGGCGTCAGGCGGACAGGTATAAAGTGCCGCGAATCGCCTTTATTAATAAAATGGACAGGCTTGGCGCAAATTTTGCGCATTGCCTGAAACAAATGCAAGTGCGTTTAAACGCCAATCCTCTTGCAGTTCAGCTTCCTATCGGCAAGGAAGACGGGTTTGAGGGAGCAATCGATCTGGTAAAGATGAAGGCGCTGTATAATTCCGAAGAAAGTGAGGGGAGCGAGATTATCGTAAAAGATATTCCAGAATCTATGGTTGATGAATCCAGAATGTATCATGATAAAATGATAGAATCTCTTGCCGAGTATGACGAAAAATTGTTTGAGAAATATGTGCATTCCGAACCTATAAGTGAAAAAGAAATAAAATCTGCTTTAAGAAAAGCGGTTATAAAAAATAAAATTGTGCCGGTATTATGCGGAGCGGCTTTGCGAAATAAAGGGATACAGCCGTTAGCCGACGCTATTGTGGATTATCTTCCTTCGCCGCTTGACGTTCCTCCTGTTGAAGGCGAAAATATCGATACAAATGAGATAGAAATAAGATGCCCGAAAATAGAAGATCCGTTTTGCGGGCTTGTTTTTAAGGTGGTAACGGATAAAGATACCCGTCTAGTATTTTTAAGGATTTATTCGGGAAAACTAACAAAAGGAATGAACGTATTCAATTCAACGTGCCGTAAAAGTGAAAAAGTAGCGCGGATATTTCATATGCACGCTAATAAAAGGGAACGTGTTGATGAAGCGTATCCCGGTGAGATAGTTGCGCTTACCGGATTGAGATTTGCGGTTACCGGAGATACTTTATGCGATGAAGGATCCAAAATTATTTTGGAGAGAATAGCGTTTCCCGAACCGGTGATATCGCTTGCTATTGAGCCGAAACGCAAGGTAGATGAGGAGAAGTTTCTCGATAGCCTTGAAAAAATATGCAACGACGATCCTACGCTACATTATAAAATTGATTCCGATACCGGCCAGAAAGTAATTTCAGGTATGGGCGAATTGCATCTTGAGATTGTCGTAAGCAGGCTTCTTGAAGATTTTAATGTATCTGTCAATACAGGGCGTCCTCAGGTAGTGTATCGCGAGACAATAACCAAATCGGTTGTGCATGAGGCGGTTTTCAATAAACTTATAGCGGATAAGATGCATTTTGCTGCTATAAAACTTGAGCTTGAACCGATGAATAGAAACACAGGATTTTTTTATGAAGAGCATTTGAAAAAGGATAATGTGCCGCTTTTAATTACCGAATGGATAAAACAGGCTGTAATTGAAGCGTCGCAATCCGGCGTAATTTACGGATACCCTGTAACGGACATAAAAGTAAAATTGATTGATGTTCAGTTTAATCTCAATGATTTTAGCGAAGTAGGTTTTCGCGCGGTCTCGCGGATAGGGTTTAGCGACTCATTGCGAAAAGGCGATCCGAAATTACTTGAACCGTTCATGAAAATAGAAGTTATAGTTCCTGAAAAATATATGGGTTCGGTAATAGGAGATATAAGTTCCAGAGGCGGCCAGGTTCAGGAGATAGCTTTATTTAATGAGGAGTCTGCCGGTTTGTCGGTGGAAACCTTAAAGTGTGTTCATGCGCTTGCTCCGTTATCGGCGTTATTTGGGTACAGTACTTCGTTGAGATCTTTAACCGAAGGTAGAGGCACTTTTAATATGGAATTTTCTCATTTTGGCGACAAAGTTGAGTAATTTTAAATCATAACCCTGATTTGGAGATATAATATGGGCGTTATCGAAACAAAACCTGCAAAAATTCAATGGGAAGACTTTCAGAATTTCAATACTGACCAAAAAGTAGAATTTTTTAGCAAAAACGGGCGAATATTTGATGTGTTGATTTCACAGCAGTTCGACAATAAATTGTTGGCTGAATTTTATAATATAGCTAATTCGATACGCAGAATTGCCAAACAAAAAGGCGGTATGGATTGGCTCCAGACACTGCTTTCTCATAAACGGGCTATGCTGTATTTTATCCAGCCTTCTACCCGGACATTTCTTTCTTTTATGAACGCCTGCCATATTCTTGGAATTAAAGTATCGGAAGTGAGGGACCCGTCCACATCTTCTGAAGTAAAAGGCGAAACGCCTGAAGATACAATCCGCACGTTTTCAAGTTATGTGGACGTAATTATCATGCGCCATCCCCAGGAAGGATTTGCTGAAAAAGCGGCATGGGTACTGAATAATTCAGACCGGCCTGTGCCGATAATCAATGCGGGTTCCGGCAGGGACCAGCATCCGACACAAGCGTTACTGGATATTTATACCCTCCAGCGGTCTTTCGAGAATGCAGGTGGTATTGAAGGGAAATCAATAGTTATGGTTGGTGATCTTGCCAGAGGCAGGACAGTGCGTTCGTTAAGTTATCTTCTTGGCAATTACGAAGGAGTCAAGATTTATTATGTTGCTCCGCCGCAGTTTAAGATGAAAGAAGATATAAAATTGTTTCTTGACAAAAAAGGTATTCAGTATTACGAAACCGACGATCTTGAATCGGTGCTTGCGCTGGCAGACGCGGTGTATATGACCAGAATTCAGGATGAACATGATATTGACGGTGAATCCAAGAAAGTCGATTACAATAAATTTCATCTTCAGGAAAAACATTTAACCAAATTAAAAAGTACGGCTATAATAATGCATCCGCTTCCGCGAAGAAATGAGATTGATGTCAGAATCGATGATGACCAGCGTGCAATGTACTGGCGGCAGGAACGAAACGGGATGTGGATCAGGGCGGCTTTGCTGATAAAAATGTTCGGATTGGAAGATGTTATAACATCATATTGATATAGAAATGAAAATAAAATCCATAGAACTTCATAAAATAGCCAAACATCCCGATCATTTCTGTTATGATTTGCCTCAAATTGTTTTTGCTGGCAGGTCAAATGTCGGGAAATCGTCTCTGATACGCTGTCTGGCGAACCGCAAAAAATTAATACGGGTTGGTGCTACTCCGGGTGTTACCCAGTCGATAAACTTCTATATTATAAATAATGAATTTTATTTTGTCGATCTTCCGGGATATGGATACGCTAAAACACCCAAAAATATGCGCGAACAATGGCGTAAACTTATTGAAACATATTTTCAAGATGCGCTGGATATACGCAAGGTAGTTTTTATAATTGATATTCGCCACGATCCTACTGAAAACGATATTATTTTTTATAAATGGGCGGTCGATTATCATTTCCCGTTACTTATAGTGCTTACCAAATATGATAAGGTATCCAGAAACCAGGCGCTAAATGCGCGTAATAAAGTTATAAAGATGTTTAGCATTAAACAGGAAGACTGTGTTTTGTTTTCCGCAATATCAGGTAATGGCAGAAATGAACTTTTAAGTCTGATAGATTCCGCTATAAAAAGAGATAATGTTATTTAGATGTGTTCAAATCTCGAAGTTATTTTAGTATCAACCAGATATCCTCAGAATATAGGTTTTGTTGCAAGATCAATAAAGAATATGGGGTTTTCATGCCTTAAACTGGTAAATCCTGTTCCATTTGATCTGAAAGAACTTAAATTATATGCAGTTCACGCGGGCGATGTTGTTGATTCAATTCAGGTATACGGTAATCTGAAAGACGCTGTGGATGATTCCTCATACACGGTTGGGTTTACTGCCCGCAACCGTAGAAATATGGAAAAATGTTCTTTCATTAGAGAAAAGATAGATCAAATTGCCCGAATAATTGAAAATCGGAAAACAGCTTTTATTTTTGGACCGGAAGATACCGGATTGACTAATGATGAACTTGAGTTATGCCAGTTATGGCTTAAAATTCCTGCTTCGGAATTGTTTGAATCGTTAAATCTTTCTCAGGCGGTGATGATAGCCCTTTATGAGCTTTATATGAATTTGAATGTCACTGTCAGTGTCAAACGGGAAAACATTTTTATTCCGGCTCCTCTTACTGCACGATCTGTTTTATATTCATATATGGCAGATACATTCAGAAACATTGGCATTCAAGCCGGTGATGGGCATGAAAGCTGGGTTGATTCGGTAATGAGAATTCTTGATAGAAGAGATTTGAGCCAATCTGAAATTAATACTTTCATGGGGTTGCTTAAAGAACTCAGAAATATAAAAAGAAACTGATCAGGCCGATTCGTCAAATAGTTTCTGGGTAGTCATTAAAGTACGTAATTCTTTTTGAATTTTTCTTGGCGCCGTATCGACGACAAAATATCGGTTTATCTGTGGAGAAACGGATATACCCGCCTGATCTAATTTTGCCATAAGCATTGCAAACGAAACGGGGTTTTTGGTTCCGCCTTTTAAAATTCTGTTTTCAATTGAAAATAGTTCCGTATCCGTCAGGTTCAATCTATTTATAAGTTTGGATACATACAATATATCAAGTTCCTTTTGTGATATGGAAGCATTGGCTTTTCCTTCGCTTTGAATCGATGTAACTACGGTTGCGCTGTCATTGATAAAGCCTAATTCATCGGAGTTGAGTTTAGCGTAAAATTTTTCTACCACTTTTTGTAACTGAGTTGGGCTGGTTTCCGTAAAAGCAATCTGTAGTTTTTTATATATTGCAATTATCTTATCAATGTTGCTGTTTTCCTGTGATTGAATGGTATCGAACAGCATTTTTATTTTTGTGAGCTGGAATTGTTCCTCAAGTAAAGGAGTCAGAAATTCAATTTCTGTCGGGGTGATTTTTTCTTGCGCGGTAAAAGAATCTACTAAATTTGAAAACGGCAAATCCTGCGCGGAAGATTTGATTTTTTCCGCAAAACCCGATACAAGCGGTTTGAACTTATCAGGGATGCTGTTAAGATCTATTATGTCAGGCATACTCATAACGTAGATTGAATTTCTGAGTTCGGATGCCATATCGGATGTATTATCGCCGGTAATAAACTGATTCAATCCAAGCGACCTGAGGTAATCTATCAGAAAAAGCCCTTCGCCGAGGTTTGCTTTAGTTAGAGAAAAAGTTTCATTGATTTCCCTGTATTGCAACCCTGTCGATTTGGCAAGGTCAATTAATGGATCCTGTTCAACAGCCAGCACTTTTATATTTGATTTCAATACGTTGCCGGGGATGTTTGAATATTCTTCACGAAGAGCGTTCATTAGTTCATCTGATGATTGAAATGAAACCACATAATCAAAATCGTCGGATGAAGCTCCTTTTCTTAATAAGCTGGTATCAAGAGAATTGCGTATTTCGCCCGCGGCTTTTCCGTTTAAATCTACAGCGATTATAACGGTTTTTCTCTTTTCGAGAGATTCTATTTCGTTTCTTATTTTTCCAAGCGTTTCACGGATAGCGAAATTCTGCGGTGATACAGGGCCGGATATAGCTTTGCTGTCGATCAAAAATATGATAGGCGGCGAAGTTTCTCTTGCCAGAATGGCGCTCATTTCGATGGCGGTATCTTTAAGTGTGTTGACTTCACCGGCGGATAAAGATGCGCTCGCGTAGATCTCGAATGCTTCAAATAAAGGCGATTTTTTGTAATCAAGCAGAGTGTTTCCTGTGAGAATTTCTCTTACTTTTTCCAGATGCTGAACCGCTCCGGGAATCTTAAGTACGTCTTCGTATTTTTCAACAATTTCCGTTAAGGTCTTTTGTGAAATATCGTCTATGGATATTCCGTACAGTTTTAATATGGATTCTATTACAGGCACATAATCCCTGTTTCTCAAATAAGTGTTATAAAGGTTTTGCTCAATTGTGCCGATAGAATCGCCTTCAAAATGATCTTCTAAAATAGTTGTGTCGATAGATAACTGTTTGGCTCCGATAGTCGCAAGGGCTTTAGCGAGCTGGCCGGTCTCTCTGAGATAATTATAATATCCTGAAGGAATAATAATTTCATCGTTTTTAGTGGTATGAATGAAATGAGTTCCGGTAATAGTGTAGCTTTCTGGTGATGTAGGGTATAGATGTATTTTTTTACCGGTGAGCGAATCGTTCCAAAATCGGATTATTTTGTTGATTTTTTCCTGAGTATCGGTTTCTGATTTTGATGAGATATCTTTCAATTTATCTATTGCGGCGCTAAATTCGGTAATTTGCAATCCCGCTAAAACGGTTTTTGATTTTCCGGCGGTTATGTCGCCTGAACCGATGGAATTCCATAAACCCGATACTTTTGCTTCAAGTTCATCGAAACTGAACAGTGTTTTTACGGGCGTGCTTGGCAGAGGGAGTGAGTCTTTGTCCAGCGACGCCATATCGATAGGAGTTTTAAGCTGAAACGCATTAAAAATAAAATTTTGCGATATTCTGTTATCTATGGTTTTTAGTTTAGCTCTTGCCGCTACGGTAGCGGCAATTAAAGGACGCTGTGTTTTAAAAATTTCAGTCATGTGGTCGATTGCAAGTTTTATAGGCTGGGGTATAGCCTTATTTTTCATGATATATTTTGTCTGGATAGCGGACAACCGCTTCATAACTATGGGAAGCATCTGGTATTGATTGATAATAGCCAGCAGTTCGCTTAAAATCCGTTCGTAAGAAATTTCACCGTTTTCACTCCAGAGCGGATCGGCTTTGAGCCTGTCTTTGTGATCTGATGAGATACTGTCTACTTTTTCATCGAAATAAAATTCATAAAACAATTTCAGGATTTCGTCTTTTACGTATTCTTTTCCTTTAAGGCCTTTGGCGATCTGGACAAGCAGTTCCCAATTTGCGAAAATCAACATATGAGACTGCTCATGAATCAGTGTTTGTCGAATTTCGGCTAAATTCAGGTTGCCCATTTTATCCTTGTGAGCGGGATGATCCATATTTAAGATAATTTCGCCGTTAACAGGATTTGCGATACCGCGCGGGTCGCCGAAGTCAATATAAGGGTTATCCCGTTTGATTTCTTCGATATAAGACTTAAACTGCTGGCCGGATAATCGGCGTACATAAACTAAACTCTTATCTTTTTTCGGTATTTGGGTGATGTCTGTTAAAACCGGTTCGCTGATAGGGGCGGCCATTTCTGCGCGCAGATGAAAATTTTTCTGGTTTGCCGCCAGAGCATTCAGTAACGATACGATTCTTTTTAGGTAGTCGTCGGAAATCAAGATGTTTTTAATATCTGGTTGTGCTTTTAAACTTTCGATAAATCCTGTTTCGGTATCTATACGGGTATCGGCCAGAGTATTGATAACAGCTTGAGCAATACCTTGTAACGGGTATTTCTTTACCGACTCGTTAAGGCTGTAGATAAAATCGTCTTTTCCCGAAGGATCTTTTAATAATTGAGGTGTAATGTTTTGCGCAAACCATCCTTTTTGTTTTATGTCGCGTATAAACCGCTGAAAAGTAAAATTATCCGCAGATTTATAAGTCGGATCCTGTCTGAGATTAAATATTCGCGCCGCGCTCGAAATGTCTGCGAACGTAATTGCCGGCATAATACGCGCAAGTTCGTTCGCGGGTAACTCGCGCAGTCCGTCGGCTATAGCGGATATGGGTGTATGTTTTGTTTTTCGCAGTAAATAGTTTTGCTGGCTCTCCGACAAAAAACCCCCTTGTTTGCTTATCATGGCAGATAAAAATAAGCTGTCGAGTTCAGTTAAGCCCATCGGTTTTTTTTCAATAATCGGTTCAAGGGAATTAAAACTTGTGCCGAAAAACTGAATGTAGCCTCCGAATTTTATCGACATTTCGGTTAGAGTTTCCTGAAAAAAACTCAGCAGTTGCGGATGATATATAAATTTACCCGTAAGTTTGTTTTCAGTAAATGATTTCAGGAATAATCCGAAAGGAATATCGTCTATATTTACGGGAACCGGTGATTCTGAAAAAGAAACCGCATCCATGATATTGGGGGATAGCTTTGATAAATCCTCTAATTTTACCGATTCGGGATTAGCCAGCAAATTTTGGAGTTCAGCAATTGCTTTATCATTTGTTTTTGAGATGTCCACAGAAGGTTGTAACGTTATTTCAAAAAAACCGGAGTCTTTTTTCTCCACGACAAGAATGTTATCGAGATGCGAGGTATCGCCAAACGATCTTACAAGAAGCGGATTATCGACTTTTATATCGGAAATGGAAGAGAATAGTCCATACCGTACAATCTGTCCGTGATTTTTCAGAACACCTGTTTTCTGCATGTTTTCCAGCATAATTTTTGAAGTTTTCGAATGACTGACTATATGGTAGCGTAGCCTTGCATAAAAAAGGTTGTTAATATCGATTTGTTTGAATTTATCGAGAAAATCTTTCGCGAATTCAGGTGTTCCGAGAAATAAATCGACTATATTTATTTCCGCAGGGAGCGAAGTATCGGGTGATTGCGCGTGTTTTGCCCGCAGGTAATCGTAGAATTCCTGAGCGTTTTGGTAAGCGATTTCGCGGGTGTATGTCGGTGAAACCGATGGAGCTTCTCCCGAGCTTATTCTCCATGTTCTGAAAAACGAGTTCAATTTATCTATTTCAACAGGATTTTCCGTTAACACAGCAGGTTTGGATGTTATGGGTTGAGGCTCTATTTTTTCTGTTTGAGGTATTGGCAGAGGCATAGCTAAGGTATCGGCATTGGTAATTTGCGATTCGTCATCCATAAGGTATACATGAAGTGTCGATAAATTCGGTATGCGAAACGCTATGTCGATTTGTTTATCAAGCGCTAAAAGGTACTTATGCGCATTTTCGGAAAGCTGATACAGTTTTATTCGTTCAGGTGATAAAATGTAATCATTCAGGTCCCCGATTCTTGATTCGAGCGAAGCGGGAACGCGCATATTGTCTTTTTCCATTTTAGCTTTGATATCGTTAAATTTATTCAGCATTGCGGGTATAGAATTGTATTCGTTTACACAGCATATAAGTTCAGCCAATACATTTTCAAAATCAATCATGTTTTGCGAACCGAAAACAGGATCGTTAGCGAGTTGCGATAATTGTATTTGTGTCACAGAACCAATATCCTGTCCCTTTTTAAACAGGAAAAACAATCTTATTATTTCTTCCCGTACTTTGTCGTTGTTGCGCATTTTTTCTAATATTGTGTTGAGAATATTTTTATTCTGAGCAATAAAATGATGTGTCCGCTGATGTATGATAGTCGATAAAATTGAATCCGGATTGATTGTGCCGTCATCATTGATATGGTTGCGGCCGCTCATGTTAATTCCGATTTCTTTTTTCGACGGATCGAAATACCCTGCAGTATCGGAGAAATTCGTATCAGGAGATTGATTTAATTCGTTGGTTTTGCGTTTAAAAGAGTCTCCGTCTAAGTATTTTACATTTATCATCATGAAATCGAGGATTTTCCCTGTTGATTGTTGCGAGCTAAAAATGTCCTCATCGAAAACAATGTAATCCGCTTCTCCCGGCAAAATCGGCGGAAGTTCCGTTTGAACTGATTTTAGAGTCTGAGCGAATAAATCCGTAAAATAAGATTCTGATTTTTTTGTCAGAGCCTCTGATATCAGTTTAGCGAGTTCAGGATCGGATAATGCGAATTCTTTTGCCAGCAGAAAGATTTCTTTTGCGGAAAGTGGTTTGCCGGATTTTTTTGTCTGTCCGATAACTTTTTTAATTGTTTCGAAAAAAAGTTGTTTACCATTTAGGAGCGTTTCGAATTTTTCAAGTTCCGCGAGGTATTTTAATACCGAATCCTGATCTTTCACAGCCAGTTCGCTGATTCTGTTTAGATCAAGCATGATTGCTATTAATTCTTCGGTTCCTTCATCCAGATTGAGTTGAAAATGGTTCCATTCGTGTGGCAGTGCAAGATATTTGATCAGCGCCGGATACTCAAGAATGTTCATATTGAATTCAAGTACGTTGTCGATTTTATTTGAATGTGCTGAATTTCTCATTCCGGTTTTTATTTTTATTTCATTGATAGAGGTATAAGTTTCTATTTCTTTTCGTATTGATCTGAAAAACTGGACAAAATATTGCAGTTCCTCTTTAGATATGGATTGATTGGCAATTACCGCAAATCCATTGTTATTGGGTAACCTTCGGAATGTTACCACATCGGTTTCCTGTTTTGCCTGTTTGTCCTGTATTCGTCGCAGAAACAGGTTTCTTCCTGCGTCAGCGAGTATTTTTTCTCCCGGATTCACAATATTTACTGCAGAACCTTGATGAATAACTACAGGCTGGCCGTTTACAACATTATAAAAGTATATTTCTACAGCGTCAGGGTTGATAACCATAGCGGGCAAAACAGGCCCCATCTGATTAAACCGCTCAATTACCTGCGCGGATATGCGCGGTTCGAATATTATGCCAAGAGGTTCTGCAACTACTTTATCCGTAGAGCCGTCAAATGGGAAACCTGTAAAGGTATCGCGTTTGTCAACACCGGGTTTGGCGAGTTTAACTAGCCTTTTTATAGAATGGTTTCCATAAATACCTATTAGTTTGATTCCGTCAGTTGCGTATGTGTCAAGTAATGCTCTCATTGCCTCTTCACGTATTGCAAAGGCGTCTTCAGATTGATAGGAGTAATCCTGCGAATCAAGCGAAACTATATTTGTAACCAGATATTGATTCCCTTCCTGTTTTCCGAAAATCAAACCGCCGGAAACTAAAAATTGATCGGGATTGTAGTCAATGGAAATACTGTTTATTTCGCGCCAGAATGTTTCGGTAATTTCAGGGTTTGCCCAGATAAGCAATTTTTCTGTTTTTTGTTTGCCTTCCGATACTTCAGGCGGATTATCCAGATACACAACAGGGCTTTCCACACTCGATTCCATTATGATCTGAGGGGATTGTGCCGGCGATAAACCGAAAAGTTCATTGTTAAGAACTGTTTCATACCGGTTGCCCAAAAGAATGCTTCTTTCTTTTAGAACAATATCACTGCCTTTTTTCTCAATGGAGGCTGTTAGCCGGAACCCGTCTTTCCCGATAATTTTTTCTTTCCTGAATACAAAATTCTCTGTTTCGTTTTTCGGGAATGAAACTGTATCTGCGAATTGAGACGGTAACCCCTCGAACATAAAAAGCAATGCCGCAAAATTCAAATATGGCGATATCTGGATTTCTACGATATTGTTTTTCCGAAGCAATTCTCTAAATATTTGAGGGAATAATGTATTGTCAATTTCAGTGATAGATTTCCAGCGTCCGGTTTTTTGTGCTGAAAGCGCGGATGCCGATATTACCGAAGGTTTTCTGTCCGGCGCAATACTTAATGTGTTATCGTCGTTTTTATTAAGTATTTTATTTATAACGGCGTAATTGATAAGATTTTTTAAAGTAACGCCGTCAATACCTGATTTTGTTGCAAGTTCTTCTTCGGAAATTGCATCATTTTCGCTGAAAAAAGAGAAAAGCAGGGAAAGTTGCGCGTCGTCTATATTTTCTGTTATCTGAATATGGTTTATGTTTGAAGGCGATTGATAAATGCTCAATGGTTCGCCGTTGATTCTCAATGTGGTAAGGCAATCAGGATCTTTGACATTATATTTATGCATATAAAACGATTTTCTCTGTTGAGGCGAAACAATATTGTTGATAAAAAAGTCTTGGCCGTTGATTTTTATTCTAAGATCAATGCCGGAATCGCCGTTTCTTGTTATTGAGAATTCCTCAAGCGATGAGAAATCGGAATTTTTCCAATTATGAATATCTTTAATTCGCTCAGATAATTGAATCAATTCGTTTTCGCTGGATTCCATGATTGTTTGCAGTACTTGCGGTTCTATTTCGGATAACGCTTTTTGTATCCCAGCGCCGAAGAAAAAAGTTTTTAACGTATCCCTGAACGCTTTTGCGCCTGCCTGGTCAATCATTGCTTCGGATACCGGCACCAGTTTTGATTCAAGCGCGAGAGCTCCGGAATTCAGAGTAATGTTTTTAATGAAATTTCGTTCAAGAGCGTTTATAAACGGGTCTTTAGTATTGGTAATAAGATAAAAATACGGATCGTCTTCTGTTGCAGTTCCTATTTTTGGCGATACTACCGTGTATGAGATTTCCTTTTCTTTTAAAATACGCGTTATACCTTCAGTATGAAACCCGCCGGTATACAGAACGCATTTCTTCAGTTTTTTGTTTTTCATGATTCTCAATGTATTATTGATTAATTCAAAATTTCTTTTTTCGGCAGTTGTATAGAATTCGCTGACGTAAGACAATGCGTTTTTTATGAAATAAAGATCCTGTTGCGTAACAGGGATATTTTTGTTTTTCTCTATTGCGCTTAGATATTTAAAAAGTTCAACGGCTTTAAAGTTATCGGATATTTCAGCCAGTCTTTTTGCTCCGGCAGGTAACATGGAAAGTTCAAAAGCCTGAGTTATTATTGAGCATTTATTGTAGAGAGTATCGATAAATTCAGATTCTTTATTTGTGTATAATTTCTTTTTTATTGTTGAGACGAGAGTTTCTATCTCGTCCGCTAATAATTTGCGGTCGATTTTATCCAGCAGTCGTGAATACATTATATATTTATTGAAATTAGGGTAATCTTCGGATTCTATCAGGTACTCATCGCATTTTTTCGATATGAAATCATGATATTGGTTAATTGATATCTGATGAAACTTGTATTTGATATTGGTGTTTATGATATTCTGACGTTCCTGGTCTGTGCAATATTTGAGAAAAACTTTTATAATGGCATCTTTTTCCTGCTCAACTTTTCCAAAATCAATGGATGCATTCAAAGATACCGCGTTTTCAAGAAGCTTGATATTCTTGAGGTTCTCATAATCAATTTTATATTTTGAACAAAAACCCCTTAATACATTAAATAAATTAAATATATCTGTTTTGCCTTGGGTGTATTTTTCATAAATGGAGTCGAGTTGAAGAAGGTTATCGCAAAAGTAAACATGTTTTGATTCGGAAAGATAATTTTTTAGCCCCGATGTCAGATTGCCGGCTTTTTTTCTAAACGATAAAGATTTATAAAAAGAATTATAATTCCGAATATACAGATTTTTATCTTCTACTCCTTCCACATCAAGTTTTTGAGGGTTCATAACAGATAGATATTCAACGCCGTTTATATTTCCTTTTTTTAGAAAACTCATGGTTACATCATTTTTTACTGAATCGTCTGGAAAAGATGATAAGTCAGATACGTCAAGAGCAGAGGCGCATCCTTCCATACATACAAGTGAAAATCCGAATTCGCCCAAAAGTTTTTTAATAATTTTGCTGGTGTTGAGTTGTGCCTCAAAATTGCAGTGCGCGTCTTTGATATGAACGATCCATAGATCGCTGTTTGTGCGGAAAGTTTCTTCAATTTTGCCTGTTGTGCCGATGTCTTGCGGAGAAAGATCGTCCTTATCGTTGAGGCAAAAAGCACAGTTGTGCAAAAATAGGATCAGAAATAAAACCGACAATTTTGCGGTTAAACTAAATAGATAGGAGTTCATTTATTGATTATCCTCTAAATATTAATCTTGCGGTGAATTATATATATGTTTTAAAATTCATTGTTTATTATTATTTACGCAATTTATTTTAACATATTTAATTATCGAAGTAAATTTTAACCCAACCGGGTGGATGAATTAAATCTGGAAGAGGCTTATTTTGGAAGGCAATATTGAGAAGAGGTATTTTTTTATTTGCGAGAATGTAATAAAAGATTTTCAATCGGGGGCGATGTCTTTTATAAACGTGAAGAACAATTTTGTAGTCGAGTCGTTGCCGGTTTCTGTGGGAGGTTTTTTTGTCGTCGCCGGATTCAAACTGAGAACCTTGAACGCTGATGTCAAAGAAGAACTTCATTCCCAGTTGAAAATAATATCGCCCGACAATAAAATTGTTTTGGATATTAAACAGTCTACGGTATTACAACATAATCAGGGCGAACGGCTTCCCGGAGTGGATTTTGTTTTTAAGATAGATCGGTTTCAATGCAAAAATACCGGTATATATCGTGTTCAGGCGATTGATTTTCCGAATGAGCTTATTCTCGCCCAGGCGGAGTTTGAGGTAAGTTTCCCTCCAAAACCTCGTATTAATTACAAAACGCCGGAAGAAATAGAACGGTTATTGGAAGAGAAAGATGTAATAAAAAAAGTCGAGTCGTCCGTCAGTTGTCCTAAATGCAAACATGAAAAAACATTTACCGTTGTTCTTGAAAAAGATCTATACAAGAGAATGGAGCAGGAACTTGAATTTCCCGAAAATCTTGTTTATACATGTCTGAATTGTGGTCAGTGGAAGATACATCTCGGGAGAATGCTTTTATATATGTATAATAAACTGGGTCAAAAATCACGATGATTAACGAGGCGTTATGCATGAGTTTAGTTCTACGTTGAAGAAGGTTCCGCTGTTTTCGGATATTTCAATGGAAGAGATCGACGAGATATCGTCGCATTTTTCCGCAGTGCGAATAAACAAAGACAAAGTTGTTCTCAATATGAATGAACAGGGAAAATATCTTTACATAATCAAATACGGGCAGGTAAAGATAGTTGTTCCCAATGAAATGGATAATACTGAGGAAATACTTGCTACGCTCGGACCGGGCAATTATTTCGGTGAAATGTCTCTTCTTACCGGAGAACCAATATCCGCTACGGTAAAGACTTCGCTTGACAGCGAGTTTCTCGTATTGGATAAAGATACGTTCAATACCGTTTTGAAAAAATATTCCAAGCTTACGTATAATCTTAGCATGATATTGAGCAAGAGGTTGAGGGAGAGAAACATCATAAAGCCTGTAAATGTGATGTCTGAAAAGGTAAGTATTTTAAACGAGTTTGACGCTCCAACATCTGCAAAAATATGTTTTTATCTCGGTTTAGCGTTGTTTACGGAAGGGCTGGACAGGGTTCTTATTATTGATTTTAAGAATATGGATGAGAATGTTCTTTCCGAATACGGATTTGTTCCGGCAAAAGAAAAGTTGGAATCGTTTATCACTACTCATGACATAGGTACGGATTTAAAACATATAGAGGGTAATTTATTTGAATATGAATCAATAAATAATCTTTTATTCGGTCTGCGCAGAAAAATTAACCGGATTCGCCCCGTATATTCAGATTCAGCGGGTGATAAATATGATTATCTGCCGGGATTATATTTGCTTCAGGTGAAGAATCCACAGGGAGGGGATATATCAAAAGATCAAATTCCTCCATTATTAGGATTAGTAGCTCAAATCTACGATGTTATTCTGCTTAACCTTAATTCCGAATCTAAAGCTTTAAATTCCAAAGCGTTATCGCAATCGGACATGTTAATACTGTTTTCCGAGAAAAATAAAGAATGTCTGCGGAGGTTGAGCAAAACTTTGCAGGACTATTTAAGTTATGAAGAATTCCATATTCCTTGCATTAAATTAGGGATGTTTAACGCAAAAAGCCAGGATACAGTATCTTTCGCTGATTTAAACCAGATATTCAATTCAAAATATTTAGGAATATCGAATTTATCGGTAAGGATAGATATGTTAGATAAACTCGATGTATCGTTGCCTAAAGAATTGATTCAGACAACTGTTTTTAAGAGAATCGGCCGATTTGCCAGAGAAATAACCGGCAAAACAGTCGGATTGGCTTTAGGTGGTGGAGGAGCGAGAGGATATGCTCACATTGGAGTACTCAAGGTACTTGAAAACATCGGATTCCCGATAGATTTGATTTCAGGCAGTAGTATGGGGGCGCTTGTCGGCGCGGTGTATTGCATGACAGGTTCCGCACAAGAAACCGAGAAAATATTGAAAACCGAACTTGCCGGACATGGAAATATATTTGATTTTACCATACCGATAAATTCATTTCTCAAAGGCAACCGTATAAAAAAGATATCCGAAAACATATTTAAGGATTTGAAATTTTCAGATATGGTTATACCGTTTTATGTTGTTTGTGTTGATCTTATTACCGGTCAGGAGATTGTTATCAGCGATGGCCCTGTAAAAGTTGCAGTACAGGCAAGTAGCGCTATACCCGGTATTTTCAAGCCGGTTCGCTGGAGAGATAAATTGCTGGTGGATGGTTCTGTAATCAATAAAGTTCCCGCAAATATTTTGTACAAATTAAAAACAGACCTTATTGTATCCGTAAACGTTACACCCGACAGAGAAGAGTTTCTCGAAAAGAATATGGAAGAAAAAAATGTTATTTTCAAAGTGCTGAAAAAAATACCTATAATTAAGAGTATTTTGGATGAGCCGGGTATATTGCAGGTTATCAACAGGTCGTTGAATATCACAAATACCCAGATGTCCCGAGTGGGCGCGCAATTTACTCATTTTGAGATAAAACCCGCAATAGAGAAATTTGATTTTCTGAACTTTAAAAATTTTTACCCTATCGTTTACGAGGGAGAAACAGCCGCTAAAAATTCCATTAAAGAGTTGCAGGAAATTCTCTATAAATAATAAATTCAAATATGGAAAACGTTATGTTGACTGGGATGTGAAAATACTCAATACTCCGGTATTTTGCGATAAAATCATCAACGCATGTCAGAAAACTCCTCATTTGTACCCTTTTTAAAGCTACTTAAAAAAAATGGTTAAAAAATCTTAAATGTTGCCTGAATATGCCGTTATATTCATTAATTCAGCAGAAACCTCTTTTGATTTTAAGTTTTCATCATGGATTTCAATAAAAGGTATAGATTTTGCTTAATTAAAGTATTGATTTGCTTATCATCCGAGTAGTTTTCCCGAGCCTTTGTTTTTTCTGATTAATACTGCTGAATTACTAATTCAATCAACTGTTCTCATGACGTTACTTGGAGTTGAGGTAAAAGTCATTAAAAAGTTTTGAAATGGATTTTATACAGGGGGTAATGAGATGAAGTTTTTTCTTTCGCTGGTTTGCGGATGGGTTCTGTTTATTTTTATCATTAATTTATCTGTGGATTCCGGAGCTCAATATTATAAAACACAGCCTGATTATTCAAAAGTAGAGGATTCGTTGAATTTAACGAGTATAAAAATAAAAAAGATAAGGGAATCTACGGAAAGCGGAGGCGGTTCTTCTGTTGTAACGCCGGCTAAATACGATATGTTCTGGTACCGGATAGAAACGGTTTACAATTCCCGAATAGATTGGGCGGATGGCGTTATTTTTAAATATTATGTTCTTATGAAAGAAAAAATGTCTAAAAGGTCGACTCTTCTGATCGGTGATGTGGAATATAACAGTATACCTCGCTGGAATAATCTGAAATCGTATGTGTTTATACATCCTCGGACAATACAGCGCTACGGCAGGCCGGAGCGGGTTATGTGTGAAATATGGTATCAGGGAGTTCGTGTATCGCGTTTGTTGTTGCCGCGCGGTTCTCAGGAAGAATGGTGGGTCAAATACCGTCCTCTTGAAGGCGATCTGAAAGTCAAATATTTTACTCCTTTTGCCAACGATAAAGACATTGACGAAGAAAACATAAATATTAAATCGTTACTGAAATAAGAGGTATTATGGGCAATACATTCGTAGGATTAGATATCGGATTCGATTCATTAAAACTGATCGAATTATGCCGCGACAAATCTGGCCTTTATATTACAAATTATGTGGTTGAGCCGTGCAACATTAAAGATATCAAGGATGTAACCGATGAGAGGGTGCTGGAGCAGATAGAGACACTGTTTAAAACAAAGAAAATTCGACCTTCTTCAGTTGTTGTGTCTATATCGGGACAGTCGGTTTTTACAAGGTTTGTCAAACTTCCTACTCTCGACAGAAGCAAAATAGACCAGATTGTTCAATACGAAGCGCAGCAGCAGGTCCCTTTTCCCATAGACGAGGTTATCTGGGATTACCATTTTGTGGGTGATTGGGCTGAAACAGAAGAAATAGACGAAGCGAATGTTGTGCTTGTAGCGAGCAAAAAAGATATTATCGATAACTTAATTTCCCGGTTCTCAAAACTTAAAATCGATATAGAGTGCATAGATACTGCTCCATTCGCATTGTATAACTGCATAAAATATAATGAGCCGGATATTGAAGGATGTACGCTTGTCCTTGATATAGGAGCAAAATCAACGGATATGCTTGTTATCGATAAAGATAATATATGGCTCAGAAGTATTCCCATAGCTGGTTTCTCCATTACACAGGCGATTGCGAGTGAATTCAAAATAAGTTTTGAAGAAGCTGAGAAAATGAAGCTGGAATCTGCCGTTATTCTCTGCGGGAAAGGCCCTATGGTCGGCGAATCTGCCCATAGGCTACGGATTTCCCGCTCGGTAACTGGTGTCATGACAAGGCTGATTGCGGAAGTATCGCGGTCTATCGGTTTTTACAGAACCTATTCAGGCGGTGGAGGAATAAAAAATATATTTATATGTGGCGGTTCATCAAAAATAGAAAATATAGAAGAATTTTTAAAATCAAAATTTAATCTGGATGTTAAGAAATTAGCTACTACGCGAAATCTTGATATACATCCTCAGGCGGAAAGCAAAATCAATGGATGCGATTATATTATAGGGTGTGCTGTCGGTCTGGCGCTTCGTCAGGCGACTCAATGCGCGATGGAGATAAATCTTTTGCCTAAACGGGTATCTACCCAGCAGGATATAGCAAAGAAAAAAAGTTATATCATAGGTTGTTTTATTCTCATCGGCATGATTTTTTTAGGGGGCATATTTTATTTTGATCAGTGGATTCAATATTCCGAAAGCGTGTACCAGAGTTTGAATCAGGATTTAAAACAGCTAAAATCCCAAAATAGAAAAATAGAAGAAGCAAAAAAGGAAATTCAGGAAATAAACAATAATTTTATCCAGTTACAGGAATTGCAGGCGCAAAGAGTATACTGGATTAATGTTTTAGGCGAACTGCAGGCAATAATACCTAAAAATTGCTGGCTTAAAAATTTCCTTGTCGTAAAAAACAATACTACAGGTGCTAAATCGGTAAGGATATCCGGTGAAACCACCGCTTCATTGGGCGAAATACCAAAAATAAAAGAATCGCTTGAAAAATCACCGTATTTTGAAAACATAAAAATCAAATCCGCAGATGACTTAAATATTCTCGGTATTGAAGGCAAAGATATTCGGCGGTTTGAAATGGCAGGTGATATTATATCGAAAATCGGTATTAAGGAGAATCAGCCTTGAAAATATTAAAATTTATCGAAGATTGGAAAAGCAATATATTCCTTGTTTTGGTGCTGGCGGTATTAAGCATAACGGTAATTTATCTGGGTATAAATTTCATATCCAAATGGGGTGTTCATAAAGAATCTTATGAAAAAATGATCAAAGCCAGAGAAGAATACAACAGGTTCATGATCAGCCAGAAAGAACTGCCTTCTAATAAACTGATTGCCGAGTACGAAGCACACGCTAAGGAAATCCGGCAGATTTATGACGAAATATATAAGAATTTTTCCAGAACTAAAGATCAGACTGATACAGCGCTATCTGCTCTTGGTTATAAACAGAAATTATTATTAACCCAGAAAGAGTTTCAGGAAAAAGCCAAAAACAAGGAGATGTTTATTCCCGTCGATCTTGGTTTTAAAGAATTAATGGGAGATAAAATTCCCGCTGAAGCGTCCATACCTCTTTTGACTTTGCAACTGGATTTGGTTTCCATGTTTATGGATCTATTCATAGAATCTGGAGTGGAGAGAGTGGAGAATATCATCAAGCGCGATTATATTAAAGATCCCAAATACAAGACAAAACTGCTTTTTACTTTTAATTTTAAAACTGAGACCCAGAGTCTTGTTAAATTTTTGAATTTTATTCAGTCCCGGAAAGAAATATTAGTGGTGGAAAATTTAAGTATAAACACCATTCCTCTGGATAAGTTCCGGTTAGAAAATAAAATGGGGTATCTTTTGGAAGTTTCGTTGGATGTTTTATATATAGAACTCTAAAAAAGAGACGGTTGCATTATGTTGAAAAAATTATTCCGCACCTATTTTAAGAAAAACATTGAGAAATGGATATTCTTTATTCTGTTTATTGCTACTTGTATTGCGTTTGCGACGGTAATTTTCAATCTGCCGTATTTTAAGGTTTCTTTAATTGAGCGGAAGATAGTCAGAACCGCTTCGGCATCAACCATTGAGCGAATAGACCTAAAACCTTATGAAGAACTTAAAAAAATAAGCATTAAACCAGAAGATTATTTTAAAAATTTCTCAAGAGACATATTCTCTCCCTTGGTAGAGCAAATCGAATGTCCTTCATGTAAAAAATCCGTAGCGAAAAATCTTGATGTATGCCCCTTGTGTTCTTATAAATTCGATACTGACGAAGACGGGATTCCAAATGAATGGGAGAAAAAATATTTGCTGAATCCTTTTGACCCGCAGGATGCGTATCTTGATAAAGATGGGGATGGATACAGTAATATAGATGAATACAATAGCGGTACAAACCCTGCGGATCCTTCAAGTAAACCTCAGGAATATAATCCGTTGGGAAAATACAGGCTTGCCAGGATTTATAAAAAACCTGTGGAGCTCCTTTTTGACGGTTATATGAAACTTCCCGACGGCACATTCAGTTTTGTCATAAATATGCAGAAAGGCACTCATTTCAAAAAAATCGGCGATACTGTAAAAGACTACAAAATTCTGGATTTCCAGAAAAATCTTGTCAAAGAAAACCGCATGGGAGTTGAGGTAACGGAAGACAGATCTATGCTTACGTTAGAAACAAAAAACGGCGATAAACTCAATCTTGTTTATCATCAGGTTGCTACTGAGAAAGAATTGTGGGTGCAGATCGAAGATCTGGAAAACCGCAAGATGATGGATTTAAGGCAGGGCGATTCGTTCGGCAGTTTCAAAATAACTACCGTAACCGAAAACGAAATAGAACTTATGGATAATAAAGGCGAAAAATATAATCTTAATTATAAAAGGAGTAAAGAATGAAGATGGCGTTTAATGTGACTGATGGTGTCGTCGGGAAAATTTTTTACACGGCAGTTTATTTCGTTGTGGCGGCGTTAATTGTAAACTCAGGCCCTGTTTATTCGGCAAAACCCGGCAAAAAACAGGATAAAGAAATTAAGAAAAAAATCAGGGAACTGCTTTTTGAAGGAAGAGGATTGTTTCTCGACGGAAAATATGACGAAGCGATAGCCAAATTCAGAAAAGTTCAGGAGATTAAACCTAATCATCTTGGCGCAATAATCGCAATTCAGACTGTGATGGATGAGAAAACAAGGCTCGCTAATCTCGATAGGGAAAACGTTGTTGAAAAACGAATGATAGAAACGGAAAACATTATCCATGAAAAGAAAAAAGATACTATAGAGAAGATTATTGAGAAATATAAAGACCGACAGCAGGAGCGACAGAAAACAGCAAGAAGGATTGAGATTGAAAAGAAACTGGGCAAGATAATACCGGAAATAAATTTCACCAATGCTCATTTGCGCGATGTTATACAGTACTTGCATAATGTCGGGGACGTAAACATAATTATAGATGAAAATGTTTTTGGATATGCGAATGTGCCTGTTAGTGAAACTCCTGCGGAAATACCCCCTGAGATAAATGTGTCTGAAAATTATAAAGAAATTATTGAGGAAAACGAAAATACCGGCGACAATGTTGAACAGATCCGGACTTCTGCAGTCGTGCAGGAAGAGAATGCTGTTTCCGATAAGGTAACCATATCTTTGAGAAATATTCCGCTTATAGACGCATTAAAATATATTTTAAGAACAAAAAAATTGAGATATAGAATCGATGATTATGCTGTATGGATTTCCAAAGACATTAGTGCGCCGGAATTGATTACCCGGACATATAAACTTCTTAGCGGACGATTGTCTATAAATAAATTGACCTTCGATAAACCCCAGACTGATGGCGAACCGGCGCCCGGCGCAAAAGTCGAGGAAGTAATGAATATAAAGGATATGGTTCAGGAGATAGTGCCTTTTCCGCCGGAAAGCAAAATATATCTTGATGAGAGAACAAATACGCTGGTTGTTACTAACACGAAAGAAAATCTCGATCTTGTAGCCGAACTTGTGGAAAAATTAAGCGTTCCCCCCGTACAAATTGAGATAGAATCGAAATTTGTGGAAATAGCTCAGGATGATGCCGACGAACTCGGACTTGAGTTCTTTATGTCTGAAGACGCCGGTGAAAGTGTGCGGGGTAAATCGCTGAAAATAGAAAGCGATACTACCGATGCCAATTTCGGCCAGCAGTTTCCCGGAGGAAATGTGGGTAAAGCCGGTAAGGAAGGTATTACATCGGGACTCAGGTTTTTAACGGAGACTATTAATAACAATACTGTACCGCGCGGAAACATACTTGCGATAGGCGGTATTCTTGACGAATCGCAGTTCAAAATGGTGCTCCATGCTTTAAGTCAGAGAAAAAATACGGATCTGATGAATTCTCCCAAAGTAACTACTTTAAACGGGCATCAGGCGGAAATAAAGCTGGTTACTGAGTTCTGGTATCCGCAGGAGTTTGAGGTGATACCGCCTGTTTTGAGCACAACTTTGCTTAATCCCGACGGTACTCCGAAAGAAGTCGCTCCGGCGGCGGTTCAGGCCGGCGATTTTATCCGCAGGGATGTTGGAGTTTTATTAAATGTAACGCCGGATGTGGGTGCTAATAGGAAAACAATCAATTTGACTATTATACCTGAAGTAAGCAAATTCGTTACATGGATAGATTTCGGAGTCGAAAACGCTCCTCAGCTTGTACCTGTATTTTCCAGCGATAATGTTGCTACAAGCGTAGTGGTCAATGACGGCGATACTATTGTTTTGGGTGGTACTGTCAGGATAGAAAAAACCAAACAACATGATAAAATACCTTTTATCGGGGATATTCCCTATATAGGGAGGGCATTTAGAAGCGAAACCGAAGAAGACAAGAAAATCAATCTCTTGATTTTCGTTACGGCTCGTATAATAACGCCTGGGGGCAATACGCTCAAAGAGGAAATGAAAACCATTAGCTCTGAAGTAGAAAATTAAGGAGACAATATAATGATGGTGCTTAAGAATTTTCAAAAAATTATCGGATTTGGAGCGTTGATTGTTTTTGCCGTCACAGTTATGCTTGTATCTTGTTTAAATGCTGCCGAAACGGAAAACGCTAAATCGATTGCTGAAAAAATAGCTATGAAAAAAGCAAACGAATACCAAAAAATAAACGGCCAGATCAGTGATGCTCGGTTACTCTATGAACAGGCCAAATATAATGAAGCTATAGATATCTGCAAAAGTATTCTCAAGTTGAATCCGGAAAATTCTGAAGCTGAGAAATTGTTTGAGGCCTGCAAAAAGAAAAAAGAAGCCGAAATGATCGCAAAAAAAATCGAGCGGAAAAAGAAAAATATGCGCAAAGTTATTGAAAGCCTTGACGACGAGTTTATTGAGCTATACCGCCGGCCTGATGAATACGATAAGGAAAAAGTAGAAAGAATAGAGTCTATGGCGCAAACAGTTCGTGCTTTATGGGAAGAAGGAAAATATTCGGAATCTATTCATTTGTGTGAAAAGATTACTGAAATCGAGCCGGGTAACGTTATGGCCAAACTGAAGATAAATGAACTTCTTGCCGATATGCGCAAATATTCCGAATACGATTCGGAATTAGTTGAGCGAAAAAGAATACTTGAGGTAACACAGGCGTGGATTCCACCGCAGGCAAACGAAGCGTCGGAAAACGGTGAAAAAGAAACTACCGAAACGCCGATTATTTCCGCAGAAAAACAGGCGCTTCTCGCTAAATCAAATAGAGTAATACCTGAAATAAATTTTACCAATGCCCATTTAAGAGACGTAATTCAGTATTTATCCCGCATAAGTGGTGTAAATATTATTCTTGACGAATCGGTTCTAAGCTCTGAAGATACCACTGTCGCCTCAGATACAGCTGAAGATGACAGAGTGAGCATATCGTTAAAAAATATTCCACTGCTTGAGGCACTGAAATATATTCTTATTACAAAAGGAATGAAGTACAGAATTGAGGATCACGCTATATGGATTGCAAGAAATGTCGATGATGTGGAAATGGTTACGCGAACTTATTTATTGCCGTCGGGTACTGGTGTCCAGAGAATGCTAAAATATGACGGCGAAACCAAACAGGATGAAATAGCCGGCGGGTCGTCAATAGAAACAGGCGGCGATATTACTCAACTGCTAAAGGAAGCTGTTCCTTTTCCGCCGAATTCCAAAATATTTCTTGATCCGCGAACAAGCACATTGATAATCACCAATACAATAGCCAATCATTCGCTTATCGAAGACGTATTGAAAAACCTGAGCAAACCGCCTATTCAGGTACAGATTGAAGCGAAATTTGTCAAAATCAGGGAAGACGATGCTAATGAGTTGGGACTGGAGTTTTTCCTGACTAAAGATTGGCTGGGCGATGGTGGTGACCCGAACGGGATAAGGGTTTTGTCGGAAACTACCGACCCTGATTTCGGCCAGTATTCAGCCGATGCAAGCAAATACGGTTTCACGCGCGGTCTCCGGTATAGCGGTTATAAGAGCAGTATCTTCAGGCTCTCCGGTGTTCTTACCGAACCTCAATTCAGTGTTATTCTTCATGCACTGAGTCAAAATAAAATTACTGATGTCATATCTGCGCCGAAACTTACGGTTATTAACGGACAGCAGGGTATAATAAAGAATGTAACTGAAATAATATATCCGCTTGAATTTACATTGACTCAAGCTACTTATAACGATGATGGAAGCGCAATTACGCCTTCGGTAGTTACGGTAGGCGATTTTCAGACACGCAAAGTAGGTATTATTCTCAGTGTTACCCCTATTGTCGGAGCAGATCATAAAACCATTACCATGACTATCATGCCTGAAGTCAGCGAAGTTCAGAACTGGATTAATTTCGGCAGTGATCAGGCTCCGATGAGAGTCCCGCATTTTGAGACGGAGAATGTGGTTTCTACCGTAATAATACATGATAGTGAAACAGTCGTTATGGGCGGTCTGATTAAAGAAGAAGTTACTACCCATAAGGATAAAATACCTGTATTAGGGGATATACCGTATGTCGGCAGAGCATTCCGATCGGAACGCAAAGAGAGCGCAAAAACGAATCTGCTTGTTTTTGTAACATGCAAGATAATAACTCCTACGGGTATGGAATATAAAAAGATAGCCGCGAAAGAAGAAGAAAAAATTAAAGAATGAACTTCTTAACGATGTTTATGTCAGATAAATAAGTTTTTTCCCATAACTTGAATCTCTATTTTACTGTTGGTTTTGCTTTTGTGAATATCGAAGTGAACACTTTGTAAAGGGCTGGCCTGTATCACAATTATATTCTTGATTGTAATCAAATCTATGAAAAATTTTTATTGCATTATCAAATCGGTCGCAGTTTATTTATTTTTATTCGCAATTATATGCGTTTCTTTTGATATAAGAGTCCAGACATGGAAAAAAGAAAAGCATAAATGGCACGATAATTTTATTTATACTCTTGAAAGCGCGTTGCTGTTAAGATATGCGCGTCTCGCTGTGGATAATCGGATACCTGATACGGATAAAAAGATAGAATTTCCCGACGGGATAAAAAGTTTCGAGACTTATTCGCTGGCCGGCAACATTTTTTTCGCCCGAATATATAAATTGTTTAAAATGGCCGGTTACCGCGATTTGGATCTCGATACTTTCCATAGATATTTTATTCCGGCTTACTTTGTGTTGTTGTCGGTAGTATCGGTTTTTTTAATAGGCAGGATGTTCGGCAATACGTTTTTAGCGCTTGTTATGGCATTTTGGTTTGGAGTGTATATACCGTCGGTGATAAGAAGTACAGGGCAGGAGTTTATGGGCGAGAATTTTGCTCTTCCGCTCATTTTCTTTCATGCGGCTATGTATCTTGCGGGTTTAAAGACCGGCAGGACAGTTTTTTTTGTTATAAGTTCCGTATTTCTTGCGTTGGGCTGGGTATTTTGGGATATGACAAATTTATATATTTATGTTTTTGCCGTATTTTTGTCGTTTACGGAAAAAAGAACGGTTAATATTTTGATTTTCTCTGTTTCGTTATGTTGCGTGGCGGTTATCGATCCGTATTTAAGAGCGCATTATTCGTGGATGTCGATACCGATACTCTATTTAGTGGCGATTTCTGGAGTGAATATGATATTACCGAAAACAAAACCGGATTTTCAAAAATACGAATACCTGATAAAACCGGCGATGTTTATTATAATTGTATTGTTTTCTGCAAAAACAGCGTATGGCACGGATTACGGGCATTTCGCCGAATTGTTTTTAGCTAAAATAAAATACCTGAATATAAAACCTATCGATCCCTCCCGCCTTACTTTTGACGTAAGGGTATTATGGGCGCCGGCACTTCATTCGGCTACATTGTATCAGGCATGCAAATATTTTAGTTGCATTTTAATTATTGGTATGATATCTATATTCTTGCGTTTTTCCGGTAAAAGTAAACTGTTTTGCTGGGAAAAATATCTTTTAGTTTGTTTTTTGATTTTTTTCGGATTATACTTGTTATTTATACGGGTACATGTATATGCCGCGTTTTATGCTGTATTGATGTTGCTGTTCTGCAATACTGTAAAAAATAAGCGTGTGCAGGTATGTGTGAATATACTGCTGGCGCTGTTATGTTTGGGTGAATACTGCAAGACAATTTCATATCAGCAGTATATGGGGCGGGGAGAAGATTACAGGTCTTTATCATCATTAATTCAATGGATACAAAAAAATACCGATCCGGATGATCCTATTCTGGCGCCGATAAATTTAGCTGGGCCGATATTAAATTATACAGACCGGACTATTATCATACAGCCGAAATATGAAAAGGAAAGCGCCCGTAGCAGATATAAGAATTTTTTAATCGCGTTGTTTTCAGAAAAAGAATCGCCCTTTTATAATTTCGCCGTAAAACATGGGGCAAAATATTTTATCTATCAAAAGGGTACTTCATGGAATAATTCAATATACTCGCCGGTATACTTTGTGGGATTGAGTCAAGATAAAGCGCGAAACTCGCTTGCCGCAAAGTTTGAGGGTGATATCAATAGTTTGGATAAATTTTATCTCGTTTATGAAAATTTTCAGTATAAAATATTTAAATTAACGTTGGCTCGTGATATTGAAATAGCTAAACGATTTTTAGAAGAAGGCGAAGAATATTTCGCGCAATCCGATTATTCTGAGGCTGAAACGTGTTACCGGAAATCGCTTGAAGTTTATCCGAATTTTAGGCAGGCAAGAATGAGGCTCGGTACGGTTCTATGGTATCGCGGTGAGAAAGACGAAGCTCATTTTCAATGGGATAGAGGAGCAATGGTTGACTCCGGTTCCTTATAGAAATAAGGATGATATATTGTTTATGCGCAAGTTCATTACCATTGCGGTTACTGGCGGTATAGGAAGCGGTAAGAATCTGGTGGGCAAAACATTGAGCCGGCTCGGCTGTAAAATTTTCGATACTGACGATATGGTTCATCAGTTGTATAAAACCGATCCGAATATGAAGCGCGATATAATATCGCTGTTTGGGAACTCGGTTATAGATCAAAATGGTGATATTTCACGTGAAAAACTTGCAGAAAAAGTTTTTAGCGGTGCGGAAAATCTAAAGAGGCTGACTGAAATAGTACATCCGCGTGTAAGAAAAGAGATCTTTAATTTGTTTAATAAACTGGAAAAAGAAAATTATAAGGGTTGTGTAGTGATTATGGTTCCGCAACTGATAGAAGCGGGTATGCAGGATGATTTTGACAAAGTAATACTTGTTGTGGCAAAAGAAGAAATTAGAATAAACAGATGCAAGGCCAGAAGCGGATTAACCGATTTTCAGGTAAAATCGCGAATGCGGTTTCAGCTTGCCGATGAGGAAAAAATTAAGTATGCGGATTATATAGTGGATAACAATAATACCGTTGAGCAAACAGAAACCCAAACAGAACAAATATATTATAAAATAATAGAAACAACAAAATAATTACCTACCATATTTCTTTTTTTTCGGAGGAGATTTCACAAAAATGGATATTGTAAAATTACAAAAGATGACTGTATCGGAACTAAACGAACTTGCAAAAGAATTGGGGCTTCAGGGAATCGGCAGTTTGCGCAAACATGAACTTATCTTTGAGATATTAAAGTCGCAAGCTGAAAAAAACGGGCTGATGTTTGGCGAGGGCGTGCTGGAAATTCTTCCCGACGGATTCGGGTTTTTAAGGTCGCCGAACTATAATTACCTGCCGTGCCCGGAAGATATTTACGTATCTCCCTCGCAGATACGTAAATTCAATTTACAGACAGGTGATACTGTATCGGGCCAAATCCGTCCGCCGAAAGATAAAGAGCGGTATTTTGCGCTTTTGAAAGTGGAAGCGATCAATTTCTGCGACCCTGACAAGAAAAAAGATATATTCCTTTTTGAGAACCTGACTCCTTTGTATCCTGATAAAAGGTTTTTGCTTGAGGTATCCGGCGAGGAAACTTCCACAAGAGTTATGGATTTGCTTACGCCTATCGGCAGGGGCCAGCGTGGTTTGATTGTTGCTCCTCCAAGAACCGGAAAAACGGTTTTACTCCAGAAAATCGCCAACAGTATTTCCACAAATACTCCTGAATCAAAACTGATTGTACTGCTGATAGACGAGCGTCCTGAAGAAGTAACCGATATGGAAAGATCGGTTAAAGGCGAAGTGATCAGTTCTACTTTCGACGAACCGCCGGAACGGCATATTCAGGTAGCTGAGATGGTGCTTGAAAAAGCCAAACGCCTTGTGGAATACGGGCATGATGTAGTTATTTTGCTCGACAGTATAACCCGTCTTGCGCGCGCGTACAATACCGTACAGCCTCACAGCGGTAAAATCTTATCGGGCGGTGTTGATTCTAACGCGCTTCATAAACCGAAACGGTTTTTCGGCGCCGCGAGAAATATTGAAGATGGGGGAAGCCTGACAATTATCGCTACGGCTCTTGTGGATACCGGCAGTCGTATGGATGAAGTTATTTTTGAAGAGTTCAAGGGCACCGGCAATATGGAGCTTCATCTTGACAGGCGTCTTGTAGACAAACGCATATTCCCTGCAATAGATATTGAGAAATCCGGCACGAGGAAAGAAGAGCTCCTTTTGCATCCTGATGAGTTAAAACGGATCTGGTTATTGAGAAAAGCGTTGTCCAACATGAATCCGGTTGAATCGATGGAGCTTATTGTGGAAAAACTCAAAAAGACGTCCAGCAACGCTGAATTTCTGATGTCGATGAACCAGTAAGCGGTCTTATTGGTTCTTATACTAAATCGCGTTTTATATTATTATAAATAACGAATAATAAGCAGGAATGCGGAGCATTCCGGAAAAATTTTTGGTTCTTTTTTTCAAAAAGAACGAAGTATTTTGCATTTTAGATTCTAAAACGAAATGCGATTTCACATTCAAGACCTCTGGCATAACCGATGGTTTTTGCCTATATGATTTGCTATAATGAGATAGATAGATAAACGCAAATATTAAGAGGAGAAACCGGATGTCAGACAGCTTTTTCAGTATCGGAGCGCAGATGAAGTTAGGCAAGAATAACCATTCTTGGAATCGCTGAAAAAGTCTTTTTTATTGTCATTGCGAAGCTTTGCAGGAGCTGTGGCAATCTCAGCTTTTATGATTTTGAGATCACCACGTCGTTTTGTTTTCGCAAAACTCCTCGTGATGACATAGAAATCAAAGGTTTTTCAGCA